>Ga0114951_10000155_pt1 | contig 97531 bp, 85 predicted proteins | sample AM7aDNAmetaG_FD_88677 | JGI IMG/M metagenome (GOLD analysis project Ga0114951, IMG submission 88677) | Freshwater microbial communities from Finland to study Microbial Dark Matter (Phase II) - AM7a DNA metaG | ecosystem: Environmental > Aquatic > Freshwater > Lake | place: Finland: Lake Alinen...
GACTGTTGCGAAATGTCAATTTTCCCGTCATTCTGAACGAAGCCCAAAGGGCGAAGTGAAGAATCTCGACGGTAAATAGATTCTTCGGTCGGCCGATGGCCTCCCTCAGAATGACGGAAGTTGTATTTTACAACAGTCCCACACAATAACCGTTCAAACTTAAAAGTTATTTAGGCCTGTTCGGGTGAGTCCCGCTCCACACGCCTGTCTGTGTAGCGGCGGTCCATGTAAGAACAATTGTTTGTCCCACGGTACCTCCGTTTGCGGCGGTCCTCGTCGCCGTTATAACAACCGAGGTTCCGGCAGTTCCGGCAGCCGCGTATGTCCAATTAGTGACATCAACGGTCACACCTAAACCTGCGGTTATCGCCGCGGCGTCAGCGCAACTTAAATAGGAGCCGGTTTCTATTCTCCGTGCTTCCTCCGCTACTTTAATAGCGCCGATGGCACCCACGGCTTCGGTGGTTCTAGCCCTCTCTACAAACCCGGCATATTGCGGTATCGCTATTGCGGCAAGAACACCTACTATTATAACGACTATTATTAATTCGATTAACGTAAAGCCCTTACTGCAACTAAGACAACCCCATATTCTCTTCATGCGCGAGCCTCCATTTCTTTGGTTGTAGCCTTCTGTAAAAACTACGCCCCGATTCTTTCCGGACCATGGTTATTGCACCCATAATAATCCGGATAACTCGTCAAACTCATTTGACTGGTATCGCACCACCCCCTTTACTTACACTAATAGTATCATAAAATATGTCTAAGTCAATAGTCATATAATCGTAAAGATGTTTTTATTGCCTCATTTACTTCTTCGAAAGGAATCGGCCGAGAAATAGTACTATAGAGACTGTTATTGCTATGCCAAGCGTAGCGGATAAGATGTATGTAGCGCCGATATGAAAAGGCCCTTTACCGCCCCAGAGCTTAAACGCATAGTCCTGTATGGGCGCATTCCATAGACTTCCTATCTTTTCAAAGCCCTTAGGTATGTAGCCGACCAGTTTGTGTATTTCTTCAGCTCCCCACTCGCCCCATGCAGAACCTGCTTTAAAATGTTCCGGAAGTATCAAGCCAATCGGTGAGACCACGATCAATATAGCAAGCCCAATCCAAAGTTTCGTAATAGTCTTCATGCATCCGCCTTTATTTGTAACAGCTCAGTAATATAACAACCTTTGCCATTGCGAGGAAACCGTGTAACAGCTCAGTCATATAATGGCATGCGTCATTCTGAACGAAGCCCGAAGGGCGCAGTGAAGAATCTCGACGGTAAATAGATTCTTCGGTCGGCCGATGGCCTCCCTCAGAATGACGGAAGTTGCATTTCGCAACAGTCCCCTTATTTAAGCAGGCCTACGTCCTGCTTCTGAAGATATTTAACAACGAGCGCGGTTACTATCGCTTCTATCCATCCGAATATCAAAAGATGCTCTCCGGCCATTACAGGAACCGCTACGTTGATCCCGTATGGACAATACAGCGCCTGGCCGTTTGCTGTACGATGAATCAGAGGCTGTATACCAAATTCTATGCCGGTCAATAATGCGGCGGCATTAAGGCCTATATATCCCGCTATCCCTGCCGCAATGATTCTTCTATTTGAAACAATAGGCGCGCCATAGCTTATTAATCTGTATGTATAATATCCTGCAAATGGCAGTACAAAAGCCATATTGAAACAATTTGCGCCGATGGCAGTGACTCCACCGTCTCCGAAAAGAAGGGCCTGAACCACCAATGCGACCGTAATCGCCAGACATGCCGCCCACGGCCCTAAGAGTATCGCCACCAGAACGCCACCGACCGCATGGCCGGTAGTTCCTCCGGGTATAGGCAGGTTGAACATCATTATAACGAAGCTGAATGCGGCGCCTATGGCGAGGAGCGGAACCTGCTTCGTCGAGAGGGTCCTCTTAACTATCCTCGAGGCAAACGTCCATACAGGAATCATCACTGCATAAAAAAACCCGCAGGTCGCGGGCCCTAGATAACCATCTGGAATATGCATAATTGGTTTATTACTTTATTTGAAGTACTTCTCTGTGGCCAGATCCCACTTGCCCTGGGACTTTAGAATAAGGTCGCAGAGCTCGCGCACGCCGCCATGGCCGCCTGCCTTCGATGTCACCAAATGAGCATGCTGTCTGACCTCTTCCACAGCGTTGGGCACGGCCACTGCCAGCCCAACGCGTCTTAATACCGGCAGGTCTATCAGATCATCGCCGATGAAACAGACCTCTTCGGGTTTAACTTTAAATTTCCTTATAGCGTGATTAAAGGCCTTCAATTTATCATAATAACCCTGATATGCCTTTGCTATCTTCATGTCACGCGCTCTTAGTTTTACAATCCTTGATTTCTTTGCTGTAATAATGACGCTTTTTATCCCGGCTTTATTAAGAAGCGTTATTCCGAAACCGTCCTGCACATCGAAAAACTTAAGCTCATCACCGTAAATCGAATAGATGATATGGCCGTCTGTCATAACACCATCTATATCCAGGATAAGGAGTCTTATCTTCTTTATCTTATCGATGATGTCCGGGGCGATCATACAAGCCCCGCCTTTAATATGTCCTGCACGTCAAGTAGGCCAATAGGCCGTCTCTTACTGTCGACCACAGGAAGCTCGTCAATCCTCTTAGATCTCAATATGTCAAAGGCTTCAGCGGCCAGTCTTTCCTTAGTTATAACCGTGGGATTTTTGGTCATTACGTATTTTACTTCGCACTCGATCAGCCCCGGCTTTATCTCCAACTGCCTGCGCAAATCTCCGTCCGTAAATATTCCGGCCAACTTTCCCCTGGCATCTACGACGCAGGCGCATCCTGCTCTAGATTTGGTTATAGCCAGAAGCACCTGCTTAACCTTCATCTTTTCCCCTACAACAGGACTCGCATGCCCCTTCCTCATAATATCATCCACCGTTAATAAAAGCCTTTTACCGAGGATACCACCCGGATGATAGAAGGCAAAATCCTTTTCCTTAAATCCCTTCTTATCCAAAAGCGCTACCGCTACGGCATCTCCGAGTGCAAGCATAACTGTCGTGGATGTGGTCGGAGCAAGCCCGAGCGGGCATGCCTCCCTCAAAACATGCGTATCGATAACATAATCCGAAAATTTGGCCAGCGTAGATGAAAGATTGCCGGTCATCGATACAAGTTTCGCGCCGATCTTCTTAACTATAGGCAGAAATTTTATTATCTCCTCGGTCTCGCCGCTATTAGAAAGGGCAAGGATCAGATCGTCTCTCGTAACGCGTCCAAGATCCCCGTGGAGGGCTTCAGCCGGATGCAGATATAAAGACGGAGTACCGGTCGAGGACAACGTCGCAGATATCTTCTGAGCAATAAATCCGGGTTTTCCCATACCGGTCACTATAACGCGTCCCTTCACCTTATACATAAGGTCAACGATCTTCTTAAAATTAGCATCTATCCTCGGTATAAGGCTTGATATCGCGTCACGCTCGATCTTAAGGACTTTTTTAGCCATCGCTATAGACATTATCCGGCCGCCTTTTCTATTTTAATAAGCTTAGTAAGCAGTCCTTCGAGCGAGTCGAGTTTAATCATATTCGGACCGTCGCTTAATGCGCTGTCAGGATCCTCATGGACTTCCATAAATATGGCGTTGGCACCGCACACGACCGAGGCCATCGCAAGATACGGAATATACTTCCGATCTCCGCCGGACTTCTCACCCATGCCGCCCGGGGACTGCACAGAATGAGTGGCATCATATACCACCGGATATCCGAGGTCCTTCATTATCAAAAGCGACCTGAAGTCGCTCACCAAAGTGTTGTAGCCGAAGCTTGCGCCGCGCTCGGTCAGTAATATTTTCCTATTTCCGGTAGACTCTATCTTCTTCACCACGTTCTTCATATCCCAAGGCGCCAGGAACTGCCCCTTCTTCACATTTACCACCCTGCCGGTCCCGGCCGCCTCCAGTATAAGGTCTGTCTGCCTGCATAGGAATGCGGGTATCTGAATGATATCGAGGACCTTAGCGGACTCTTTCACTTCCTCGACGGAGTGCACGTCCGAGAGTACGGGTATTCCGAAATCTTCTTTAATCTTTTTGAGTATCTTCAGGCCCTTCTTTATTCCGGGACCCCTGTAGGATGATCCGGAAGTGCGGTTGGCTTTATCGTAGCTTGCCTTATAAATGAATGGAATGTTGGCTCTTACGGCTATGGACTTTAAAGCCCTGGCATGGCGCATGGCGCTCGACTCGGACTCTATCACACATGGCCCGGCTATCAGGACCAGAGGGTTGGCCCCGCCTATCTTCACTCCTCCCGCAACGACTTCCTTAGTCACTGGATTGGTTTTCCTGTTCACGCAGAAGCAGAGCTTCGGCTTTCTTTAGGTCTTCGGGCCTATCGACTCCCACGGTATCGAACTTCGTCTCAACGACTTTGATTTTATAGCCATATTCAATAGCCCTTAATTGCTCCAACTTCTCGGCATTCTCCAATGATGAATTAGGGAGTTTCTTAAACGTGAACAGAAAATCCTTAGTAAACGCATAAAGACCTATATGCTTATAGTACGTCGGCCTCTTCTTTGAGTCCGTCCCGTTCGTCCTGTTATAAGGTATCGCATATCGCGAAAAGTATATCGCATATCCGTTCTTATCGATTATGACTTTAACGACGTTTGAGTTAGTGAGCTCGGAATCATCCTCGATCTTCTTTACGATCGTCGCCATCCCGGCGACCTTCTCTTCCTGGAGCGCCATAACGAGATTGTCTATCATTATCGGCTTCATCAGAGGCTCATCACCCTGGATATTTACGGCTATGTCTATATTCATAGCATTGACGACCTCTGCGAGCCTGTCCGTACCCGAAGGCTGGTTTGGGGAAGTGTATACCGCTTTTCCTCCAAAGCGCTCAACGGCCTTAAGTATCCTTTCGTCATCGCATGCAACCACCAGGTCATCCAATGTCTTGGCCTTCTTAGCATTCTCCCATACATGCTGAATAACGGGCTTGCCTAACAAATTAGCAAGTACCTTACCCTCGAACCTAGTTGCGCCCCAACGCGCCGGTATAACTCCTATAGCCTTCACTTAATAATACCCCCTCAAATTTTACTTTAATATGCCAACGTATCTGATTAAAATAATTCCTTCTTGATCCTTGCAAGCAGTTCATCGGGCGAAACGACCGCTATCCCGACCTTTCCCACCACTATGCCGGCCGCGCAGTTAGATATATGCGCTGAAGTTATAGGGTCTGCTCCGGATGCAAGCGACAGGGTGTAGCTCGCTATCACCGTATCTCCGGCACCGGATACATCAAACACCTCCTGAGCCACGGTAGGTATTTGTTCCATAGGCTTATTCTTTTGAAATACTGCCATACCGTTTTCACCGAGCGTTATGAGTCCTATTTTACAATTAAGCTTCGAAAGCAATTTTTCACCGGCTTTTCTTAAGGTCACATCATCATTTATTTCAAACCCTACCGCTCTGGCAGCTTCATGATTATTCGGAGTTATCACGGTGATACCTTTATAGTATGCGAAATGCTCTTCCTTAGGATCGACGGATATTATCTTATTATTACGCTTGGCCATCGGCACTACCTTTTTAAGCAGCATCGGCGTTATCACGCCTTTTGCATAATCCTCTATTATGACAGCGTCCATGCCCTTTATTATGCTTTCTATGTAGGCAATCATACGCTCTAAGATCACGTCTTTGAGCGGATCTTTTTTTTCTTTATCTATCCTTACAACCTGCTGATGGTGTGCTACCACTCGGGTCTTTAATATTGTGGGCCTGGATTCATCCGTTATTATACCTGCCGTCCGGATCCCCTTCTGTTCGAGTTCGCCTTTTAAGATCGCCCCGTGCTCATCTTTACCAATCACTCCGACCAGATGCACGTCGGCTCCCAGGCTCCTCAGATTATTGGCAACGTTCGAGGCACCTCCCGGCATAAAACTCTCTTTCTTCACCCATACTACCGGCACAGGCGCTTCCGGAGATATTCTGGTGACCTCTCCCCATATGAATTCATCGAGCATCAGATCTCCAATCACGAGCACTTTGGCCTTCTTAAAATTCGTGATGGTATTCCTATAATAGCTAAAATTTTTTACCTTCATCTCATATACTCTCTATTATCGATCGGTACAATAATGGTATCATGATCTCGTGATGACCTATTATATTGTAACCCTTGCCGCCCTTAGAAGTCGGACGGCATAATATATTTTGATATGGCCTGTACTGGCTTATCATGTCAAAATTGGCGGTCGTAAGAGTATCTACTTTGTTGCCCAGATTACGCGCCACTGTAATAGCCTTCAGGAATACCTCGGGAAGTATTACGGCCGACCCCAGGTTTATCAGAACCCCGGCCTCCAGCTGCGAAACGCTGTATATGAAATTTCTGAAATCTATAAGCGAGCCCTCCCCTATAGCGACACCGCTGGCCGACGGATGCTGATGTATAATATCGGTTCCTATTGCCACGTGCGCGGTAACGGATAGGTTTAGTTCGTACGCATTCGCGAGTATACTAAGATTTCTGTGTGGAAGCTTCGACTTAACTATGTTTGCGCCGACGGCCTCACCAATACCGATACCTTCATTGAATCCAGAGTTTATGGCCTGATTAATAAAGCTCGCCGTCTCCTTAGCCATACCAAATGACCCATCGAGGATGCCTTCACCAACATCCTCGCTGGTGCGCCCTATCATAGCTATTTCGGTATCGTGTATAACTCCCGCGCCGTTAAGCGCAACAGCCTTTACGACACCCCGCTTCATCAGATCAATAATAAGCGGTGAAACGCCGCACTTTATCACGTGTGCACCCATCATTATTATGATCATCTTATTTTTTTTATAGGCGGCGGCTACATCTCTTACTAGTGCCTTAAGATTTTGGGCAACAAGTATCCGAGGAAGCGAATCGTAGAATGTCTTAAAGCTTTCGCCTTTTTTGGCAGTCTTTGCGAAATCGCTTATGGAGACCTTACATTTACGGACATTAAGGGGAATGGTTTTGATCTTACTAAGGTCTATCTTCGGTCGTGGATTGTCTGACATACTCTTCCTTTCGAACTCGCGCTATTTTATCACATAAATGATTATAAGGTCAATCGTTAGATGCCATGCCTGTCCGATAAAAGTAGCGTCATCCTGAGACCATGAAATGGCCGAAGGATCTGGTTACGACGGCAATAAATAAAAGCAGATGCTTCGCTTCGCTCAGCATGACAGCATGGAGACATGAGCGCGGTATTGACATATCTAACCAGGTTATATATGTACCATTACACATTAAATCTGATGGTCAGTATATCGCCGTCTTCGACCGTATAATCCTTGCCCTTAAGATAATATTTACCGGAGGATTTGACCTGTTCCTCGGATCCCAGGTTTATGAGATCATCATACTTCATCACCTCGGCCCTTATAAATCCCCTCTGAAGATCTGTGTGAATAGCCCCTGCCGCTTCAGGTGCCGTGGAACTTTTCTTGGTATTCCATTGCCGGACCTCGTCGGGGCCTACGGTAAAGAATGAGATGAGATTCAGCGTTCTTAAGCACAACTGTGTCATAAGGTTGATGGCAGGCTCGTTTATGCCCAGAGACTGCATAAACTCTAATCTCTCCGCCTCGGAATCGAGCGCTGTTATCTCTTCCTCTACTTTAGCCGAGACCTGCATTACATCTATCTTAATCGGTTTAAGCTCACTGGTAAGCTCGACCTGTAATTTCGTATCTTTCAGCGCAGATTCAGAGACATTCAGAACTATGAACATATCCTTACGCGATATGAACGGGTAACTCGATATAAGCTTTTTATCATCGCTCGTCAGATCTAAAGTACGAAGCGGCAGATCCTTTTCGAGATGACTCTTCAATTTTCCGAGGACCTCCCTCTCTTTGACCGCCGCTTCTTCCTTAGTCTGCTTTATCGTTTTATCTAACCTCTCCACCCTCTTCTCAATAAAGATAAGGTCGTGCAGTATGAGCTCCGAATTAACGAAACCTATATCGCGCTTCGGGTCAATCGAACCGTCGACATGATACACGGATTCATCGCTAAAGGCTCTTACGACATGGCATATGGCATCGAGCTCATTAATATCCTTAAATATATCTCCTTTGGCGATCGAATCTTTTTCGAGCTTGGGTATTAACTCGATATCTATTCTTGCGCGCACATTCTTCTGCGGCTTATATATCGAGATGAGCTTATCGAAACGCCCGTCCAGAATATCGGCTACGCCCTTTATCGGACGCCCCGATGCTACTTCAGCTTCAGTAGGCTTATGTCGCGTTATTAGCTCAAATAATGTCTTCTTGCCCACCTGCGGTAGCCCTATCATTCCTATCTTCACTCGCTCACCTCATCTCTTTAAACTATTATACGCTAACACGACACCGTCATTTTTCATACTGGTCTATAGCGACGGAACTTCCTATGCCGCCTTCCACTTGTCGCTCGCTCGGAATCGGCTTCCTCGCTCGCTGTGATAAACTTTCGATGGTAAAACCTGCACCGCCAATAGGTATCGAAATTTTATGACAGTCGTTTCAGGCGGCATAGGAAGTTCCGTCGCCTGATGGGCGTTCACTGCCGTCTCAATATCTACTTACCCAATATCTGATCCGCTGCATCCAGGACTTCCTGCGGCGTGATAGAATCGAGACATTTGAATCCGGTTCGGCAGTTATGCGCATAGCATATATCGCATCCGGCATCCTTATGCAATACGATATCGCTCCTCCCGCTGGGACCCCACCTCTTAGGCGATAACCCCCGATCGCCACGCCCAAATATCGCTATTACCGGCGTGCCTATAGCACAGCTTACATGAACAGGTCCTGAGTCGTTTGATATAAACAGTTTAACACGTCTCAGCACGCTAGCAGTATCAGCTATGCTGGTCTTTCCCGACAGGTTAATGCAATTATTTTTAATCAATAAAGCCAGACCGTCACCGAAATGCTTATCGACATCTCCGGATATGATAATTATTTTAGCGCCGTATTTCTCGACCAGACCATTCGCTGCTTTCGCAAATTTTTCTATACCCCACCGTTTAGATGCACAGCTTGCTCCGGGATTTATAGCTACGAGAAGATCTGAATTATTCACACCGTTCGCCGTTAATAATTTCGTTATCTTGCGTTCCGAGATACTGTTGACCGGCATATATAACTTACTATCTTTAGGCTCAATGCCTATATATTTTAAAACGTCCAGGTTGTAAGCGATCTCGTGTTTCATTCCGAACTGCTTTGTATGCGGTATCTTTTTGGTCAATAGAAATCCTAGCTTCTTATCATAACCAATCCTATCGGGAATCCCTGAGAGCCTAAGTATTAAGTGAGTTCGGTTAGTCGGATGGAGCACTACCACGGTATCGAACTTTTTATTTCTCAATTCCCGAATAAATCTTAAATTTCCTATCAGGCCTTTGTGAGTGCCATTCTTATCGTATATTATCACTTCGCTCAGGTACGGATTGCCTTCAACAATGTCGCGCGAATACGTACGAACCATCATGGCTATATGACTTTCGGGATAGGCGCCCCTAATGGCCTTTATGACCGGCGTCGAGAGCACCACATCCCCCATCCTGTCCAATCTTACTATAAGAATTTTTTTACTCATATCCCTCTACCATTATCTTGGCTGATTCAAAGACATCATCTGCCGTGATCAGTGACATGCATTCGTAGTTAAATCTACAGACAGCTGTCTCGCACGGCGAACAGGATAATCTCTTATTAACAACCAGATCGAATTCACCTATAGGGCCGTATTTTTTAGGATTCGTCGGACCGAATATTGCGAGCACTTTAGCGCCTACAGCGCAGCCGAGATGCAGAGGAGCACTGTCATTTGTTATAAGAAGCTTTGCTCGTTTTAATAGGTTGCCGAGCTGCCTAACATTTGTTTTATTTGTGAAATTATGCGGCGTATGCTTCATCTTCCTTATTACTTCGGAAACTATGGGTTCGTCCTCTTTGGCGCCAATGAAGACTATATCTGCCTTGCATTCACCGGCAAGTCTGTCGGCTACAGCCGCAAATCCTTCGGGTGTCCAGCGTTTCAGATGGCTCTTGGCCCCGGCATTTATAACTATAAACCTATCGCGTACCCCATGCATCTTTAGAAGGTGCGCTATCTGCGCCTCGTCTTCGGGAGTTATATGTATATATGACTGCCTCTCAACGTTCATTATACCGAGAGATTTCAACCTGTGAAGGTGTCTATCGATACTGTGAATAACATCCACCGGAAAGCTTTGTATCGTTGAGGTCCTATATTTTGGTCCTATTAATAGACCGAATAGCGTATTCTTAAGATCTACGACCAAATCATATTTGAGCTTTTTTAACTTCAATTGCAGACGACGCTTGCCGGCGATCGGCATATGTTTATCGTAGATGATAATTTTAAATATATTATGGTCTTTTTCGAACACTTCTCTGCCCGCAGGCCCAACCAGGACGTCTATCCTTGCCATCGGAAACTCTCGCTTTAGCGTAGCGATTACCGGGGTAGTGAGTATGATGTCACCCAGGTTACTTAGAGTTATCACGAGCATGCGCTTTATCGCGCTATTATCGATCATCATGTTTTGCCAATATGTTTAACGCTTCCCTAATCACTTCCTTAACTCTTATCGCCGACATGCATGAATTATCTGCACAGGTAATATCATAGCACGGGACTTCACACGATACATTCCCCGACATAACTTTATAATCACCTTCACCGTATGGGCCTGTGAGACGAGCGGACGTTGGCCCAAACAGTGCGATCGTCCTGGCGCCCACGGCTACCGACACATGCATGGGGCCCGTATCATTGGCTACTACGAGGTTCGCTCGTTCCAGAAGAGCGCCCAATTGATTCAGATTAGTCTTGCCCGCGGCGATCACAGGTACTGAGGCCATAACGCTCTTTATGTCTTGAGCAAGCTTCAAATCATTTCCAGCTGCGGAGATCACGATTTTCGCTCCGCAATTTTCCGCGAGTTCATCACCAAGCCTGGCGAAGTTCTCTGCCGGCCATCTCTTGGGGGGCCAATTTCCGGCCGGACACAACACAACCACAGTATCTTTTTCAGATATACTTTCCTTCTGCAATAGCTTTGTAATAAATTTTCTGTCCTCTTCCCGGACGAAGAATTCGTACGAGACACTCTTAGGTTCCATGCCGCAAGCCCTGGCAATATTAAGAAAATACTCTACCTTGTGCAGTTCTTCCGAAGGCTCATCAACCACCTTAGTTAATATGCCTGCCCTGTTCTTCGTCGGGTAACCCACTCTCTCTTTTATGCCGGCCAAACACGCGATCAGGGCTTTCGTAAATGAACGGTGAAGAAGATATGCTGTATCAAATTTTTTACGCTTCAGCTCTTTTATGAGCCTCCATTTTCCGAAGATGCTCTTATGCGCGAGTTCTTCGTCATATAATATTATCTCGTCTATTCTGGTATTGGCCTCTAACATCTCTTTGCATCGCGGATGTAAAAGGCATGCAATATATGCATTTGGATTCGCTTCCCTGACAGTCCGCAAGAACGGCGTCGAGAATAAAACATCTCCTATCCAATTGACATTCACGATCAGTATACGTTTATTCATATGCCCTACCTGTTATGCCATTATCAGGCTACTCAATCTCCATGATATGGCGGCCCTTCCATTCCTTTATAAAAGTATAATATCCGCTGATCTCAAACCAGAATACGAATAGATTGTTGGACGTACGCGATATCTTTATGCGTTTTATTGCATACAGATCATCTATAGGTGAAAATCTGCCTGGATTTGTTGCGACAGCGCATGTATACCCGGCTGACTTCACCGCGAGCTCAACCCTGTCATCATGAGCACCGATGGGATAACACAGGGTATTGACCGGCTTGCCTATTTGCTTTTCTATGATAGCCTTTGAATCCGCCAACTCTGATTTAAGATTTATAGTCCCCATAGCCGGCAGCCACTTATGCGATATCGTATGGCTTCCGATCGTGATCAAGCCTGAGTCAGAGATCTCTTTTATCTCTTTCCAGCCCATATAGCCCGGGGCCCCTATTTTGCTAACAATAATGTAGATGGTTGCCGGCAGATTATATTTTTTTAAGATCGGGTAAGCATATTCATAATTATTATAATAACCGTCATCGAAAGTTATAGCGATCGTCTTAGGAGGAATGTCCTTCTTATCCTTAATGTAGGTGACGAGATTTTCCAGGGTCACCACGTTATATTTATTCTTATGCAGAAAATCCATCTGCGAGGCAAAATCCTTAGGATTAATCGAAAGCTTTGTGATCTTATCGTTATAATCCACCGAATGGTACATCAATATAGGCGCTACATAAGCTGTTTTTAAAAATACGAACGCGACTATGCCTATTACGGCTATAGATGCGATCGATATTATGCGCGATCTCTTCATTCCCCGGCTGTCTCCCTATACAATTTTGTAATATTATCGGCCATTGTATTTAATGTAAATCTACTCCTTACCATGGCGCGGCCCTCTTCACCAATCTTCTTGCGCAGCACGTCGTCATCCAATAGCCGAAGAATTGCATCGGCTATGCCGTGGGAATTTTCCACATCTATCAGTATACCATTTCGGCCATCGGTTATTATGTCTTCGATGCCGCCTATACGTGAGGCAACGCAAGCCCTGCCCGAGGCAAGCGCCTCTAAAAGCGCTATGCCCAGCCCCTCTTTTATCGAGGGAAATACAAAGACGTCCATCATTGATAGATACCTATGTGTATCATCGCATGATTCTATAAATTTTACCGAGTCGTATACGCCCATAGATCCGGCCAAATCTTTTAGCGCAGACTCTTCCGGGCCGCTACCCACGATTACGCACTGGGTATCACCTCTTTCGGCCATAACTTCCCTGAACGCCATTATAAGATATTTCTGTCCTTTTATCGACGACAACCTTCCGATCGTTCCTATAACCGGCCCATCCCTTAAGCCGATAGACCTCTTAAGAGCAAGCATCTCTTCGCGGGAATATACGCGCGAGAACCTATCGGCGTCGACCCCGCTATAAATCAGTTTTATTCTGGGCTCAGACACGCCAAGATCATCTCTTAAATGCATACGCACCGCATCGCTTATTGCTATAACCTTGACACCCCACGTATCCACCAGGGCTCTCGATCTCTTCTTAAAATAACCGTGGCACGTGGTCACGACCGGCACGCCGGTAATCGCCGATGCTATGGCCGAGGCGACCTGTGAAACTCGTGTGTGCGCGTGCAAAAGATCTATCTTCTCATTCTTTATTATGCCTGCTATTTTAAAACCGGAGATTATGGCTTTAGGCCCAAATTCAAATTTCGTTTTGATATTAAGCTGTAGATGCCTGATACCGCACTTCTTAAGCCCGGGTTCCAAATCTCCTCCGGATGAAGCAACGATTACCTCTACGCCTTCGGTTTGTACGGCCTTGGCCAAATTCAATATATACTTGGTTATGCCGCCCACATTAAAGTGAGTTGTGACGTGTAATACTTTCATTATATACTAATCTCTGCCATCTTCATCATTGACACCGAAGCCCTTGATTTTCACATGGCACATCGTCCTTGCGCGCCATGAAAACCTTTATAGCCCCGATAACATCATCGACCGTTATCAGCTTCATACAGGTTATCTTCATCGAACATTCGCTCTTGTAGCAAGGACTACACCTTAGCTCCTTACCCTTATTCAATATTACACAGTCCTTAGACGGCGCTACGTGCCGCGCAGGATCTGTGGGGCCAAACAACGCCACGCAGGGCGTCCCGACCGCTATGGCAACGTGCATAGGCGCAGAATCCGGAGTCAGGAAAACCTTAAACCGTTTTATAAGCGCCGCGAGCTCCATAACCGTGGTCTTACCCGCGGCCACGATAGGTTTTGAATTCGCCGAACCGGCAATAGCGCCGGCAAATGCGGCATCATCCGCAGTTCCCGTAAGGATGACACGGACGTTATACTCTTTTGCAAGCCGATCGCATGTTTCGGCTATAAGCACGGCCGGCCAATTCTTACTCGTCCAGCGCGCGGAGGCCCTGACATTGATGCCAATCAGGCCCTGTCCCGGCTTAACCCAATTTTCCGATAAGAATTTATTTATCTCCGTCTCATCGTGGGTCGATGGCCATAATTCCAAGGCCTTATCTGATGGTTTCATTCCCGCCATCTTCAGCACTCTAAACTGATGTTCTATCGGATCGAGATACGGCGCATCGTTCTTTATCCTGCGATTCAGAAGAAGCGATAACTTACCGTTATCATAACCATACCTTAGACCTGCGAGGCAGAGGCACGCCAATATGTGGCTCTTCCTGTTGTTCTGAAGATCGATCACTATCTCAAAAGATTCACGGCGTAATTCCTTAGCAAGCGCCCATAGCCCTTTAATGCCTTTGTGCTTTCCCTTAAAATCGCATATTATACAGCCGCTTATATAAGGGCATCCGCTCAGCACCTCTCGCGAAGTAAGCGAAGTCAATACTTTAATCTTTGCGTTCGGGTATTTAGCGCGAATGGCCCGCAGTGAGGGGATGCTTAATATAACATCTCCTATGGCGCTCATTTTTATAACGAGTATATTCTGCACCTTCAGCGCTTCCTCGTATACTGCGAGCGTCCTTTTCATCATCTTTTCCGAATTAAATTCATCCTCAACACGTTTTCTGGCAGCCAGGACAATACTATCGGCGAGCCCGTTCTCTCTGTATAATTTTAATATCTTTTCTGCCATATCATCAGGATTGCGAGGTTCGCATAAAAGTCCGGTTTTGTTATCCTCTACAATATCCACTACACCACCTACTCTCGTAGCCACCACAGGAACGCCGATTGCCTGCGCTTCAATTATTACGCGTCCGAATGCTTCCGGCGTCATCGTCGCTGAAACCAACATATCCATTTCGCCCATTATCCCGGCCACATCCTGACGCGCACCGATAAGCTCTATAGTGCCTGAAAGGCCGAGCTGTTTTATAAGTAGCTCCACATCTTCTCTATATTTATCTTTTGGGGCCGATCCGACCACAACAACTTTAAGGTTCGGTATTTGCCCTCTTATTCGCGCTATCGCCCTTATAAAATCTGCATGAGCTTTAAGCGGAGTTATTCGTGATACCATTCCTATTACATACTCTTTCGGGCGTCCGGTCTTACCGGTCCTTAAATTAAACCTGTTTAGATCTACTCCCCTCGGAATCATCCTTATCCGATCGAACGGCACGTTAAATGAGCCTGCCATATGTTTTACCATTATATTGGAAGCGACTATTACGAACTTTCCCCAACTCATCGACTCACTCATCAAATGCTTCTTATAATATCCGTGCGCTGTAGTTATTAGAATACGGCTCGTGCTCTTGCACGCCAAATACGCAATAAGCGCCGGAACCCTCGAGCGCGCATGCACGATATCTATGTTTTCACGACGTATGATGCCTATAAGCTCTCTGGTCATCTTTATAACACTTATGAGCGACTTCTTCCCCACGGCGAGACAATAATGGCGAGAGCCAATCGCCTCAAGTTCCTTAACGAGCGCCCCTCCACCGGATACTACAATCGCTTTATGACCGTTCTTCACAAGATACCGGGCAAGGTCAATCGTTCCCGTCTCAACCCCTCCAACTTCCAATGCCGGTAGTATCTGCAAAATATTCATTTTATCCTCATAGCCCTAGTAGATTTTTCGATGCTCGACAGATAGCCCCTTACGCTATGGGCGAAAAATCTCCATCTCTACAATAATCTCTTTACCGCCTCTAAGGTTCTATCGCGATCGTCGACTTTTTTTATAGCGCGCACAGTTCTCCATACCTTATCTAGTCTCGTTCCCAAATCTGACGGATGAACGCAATTAACGTATCCCTCCCGCTCTAAAAGATCCAGGACACGTTCGTATTTTGTAAAACCTTCTTTCCTCTTTTCGAGGCCAAAGACGACGACTTTCTTACCTGAATGTATCGCCTCGGACACCATAGAGACCGATTCGCCGGAGACCGCCACTATATCACATATATCGAGTATTCCGGCGACTGTGCCTTCCGCATTCTTCTGGTTGGCGATAACCAGCATCTTACAGAACCTATGCTTACCGAGACGCTCCTTTATAAGCTCCTCTATCTCTTTCGGAGTACGACGCGATGTTGTTAGTAGTAGGTCGGCATCATAAGCCTTACAGAATTCTATCAGGCCTGAGATTGCCTTATTTACCATATCTTTAGTCATCGTAAAGTCTGGATTATTGCCGCCTATCATCGCGCCAAGCACTATATTTTTCTCTATGTTTAATTGATCCCGAAGTTTTTCACCATAATTATGCATGCTATCGCGATCTATAAGGTTCGGAGCGAGAGTCGTGGTTACAACGTTTTTCCTCGAAGGCGGCTTATCATGTTTCGGAATGATCGCGAGCGAAAAATGGGACAGGCCGATCATGCCCGGCTTCATTATTATAATGTTCTTCGCATTGTTTTCCCTGGCCATAAAGACGTTCGCGCACGCCGAACCGGAACCGCAAGATACTACATATTCCGAATAAGTCCTCATCAACGCTTCATACGAATCCTTTTCGAGGCACGCTTTCATGATACCCATACGGCCATGACACCGCCATGATGCAAAGTTTGCGGCTATTGTTAATGCGGTCTTTGCAAACTTACTCTTATACTTAACATCGATCACTACTATCTTAGTATCCGTATCCTTGTAACCCTGCGTAATTCTCACCTTCTGAATCTGATGAGCAATCGCAAGAGACTGGTTCATGTGTCCGGCCTTGCCATCGCTTAGGACGAGAACAGTTCTGACGGGGGTCGATTTCCACCTCTTATGCAACCACAACCACTGGTCGGGATACTGCCTGACGTACTTCTCCAAAAGGCTCATATACTTCTGAAGGTTATCCCTTACAGAATCTTCAGACTGCATATTTCTGAAATCTATATACTCCTCGAGAAATAGTTTGTGGTAGGGTCCGTGAGTCCGCATTATAAATGTGGGAAGTATTATGGAGTCCGTGCGCTTCGCTATTTCCAGGGATCCGTAGTGAGATGATGTGGGGCGGCCGAAAAAATTAACGAGCATTCCACTCTTACCCGCATCCTGGTCGGCAAGTATACCCACAATCTCTTTATCCCGAAGGGTTCTTATAAGGTTTTTTACATCCATGCCCTTACTGATGACTTTACAGCCATTCGATTCCCTAAGCCTGTTCAGCACTTCATTTAATCGCTTCATCTTTTGTTCGCGCACAAGAACCGTTATAGGAAACCCCACCGCGGCGCTTACCAGGCTCGACAGCTCCCAATCCCCAAAATGCGCCGTCAAAAGCACTGTGCCCCTGCCGGACTTAGCGGCATTCTCGATCCGCTCCATATTTACGATATCCACATATTTATCGACATACTTCCTGTTCACTTTGGTGAGATTCAACACCTCCATAAAAGTCTGGACCATATTCTGATACACACGCCTGGTTATCGCTCGAAGCTCTTTGGGAGATTTCTCATTTGCAAACGCGGCCTTCAGGTTCGCGTAGGCTATCAACCGCCTCTTCTTATTCACCCAAAACGCGACGACTCCCAAGCGGCGGCCAAGCCACAGGGTAAAGCTTACAGGCAATACGCTGAAAATAATATTTAAAACTCTAACTAATACGTACGCGACGAAGTCTATCAATTAATTTCTCCTTGCCGCCGGTTATCTCCATATTGATAACGAGCGTCATAATAGTTTGGTTTCCGAACGAAAAGCTCATACGCGCAAACTTCACGGCATCTTTTTCGGTCGTTACAATAAGATCGGGCGTCTTCGCGCCACAGTTCTTTATAATACGTTCGACATCTCTTAACTTAAAATTATAGTGATCACTGAACACCATGTGATCCAGGATCGTTGCGCCCAGATCCCTGACGGTCTGATTGAAATAATCAGGATCGCCTATGCTCGATACGAGCACTACTTTTTTTCCGGATAAATAAGATAGCTCCCGATCCTTTCTCGCCTTAGGATCATGTATATGCAAAGGTTTATGAACCGCCTCCAGAAATACGACATCTTTGTTTATCCCGGATATCATATCTTTTGTAGTGCTTAAATCGGTTGCTTTCTTGTTTGTCTTAGTAAATACGACCACATCGGCCCGCTTTAAAGCGCTCTTCGGCTCCCTCAAAACTCCACGGGGAAACAACTGCCCGTTTCCGAACGACCTACCGGAATCGATCAGCACTATGTCTATATCCCGGTCGAGCTCCCAGTGTTGAAAACCATCGTCGAGTATGGCAAATTGGCTGCCATACAGCCTGATCGCTTTATGCGCAGATTTAACCCTATCCTCTCCCACTAATATCGGAATATCCGGCAATCTCTTTTTAAGAAGAGCCTGTTCATCCCAGCCGTAACCTCTGATAAGTAGCGCCGTCGGGACCTTAAGCTCGCTTTCCAATATATTTGCCAACGCTATCGAAAAAGGCGTCTTACCTGTCCCACCGAGCGTCAGATTACCGATCGATATCACTTTAAGGCTCACCCTATGTGATCTGAATATCCTAAGCGCATATAGTATTCCCCTGATGAATATCGCCAGGCCATATACCAGGGACAATATATAGAGCAGTCCCTTAATGGGCAGCCACATAACGCCGTTTCTCTTATCCGTCATCAATGAATATATGAAATTAATCATGCGTCAACTCTTTAATAGCTGTAAGATTTCGCCGGCTTGCGCCGCGGCTCTTTAATATTACGGCCTTGGCATTCAGGCCCAGAGAGATTCTGGAGTCTCTGTTCTTTAACAAATAGCTCAGTTTCATCAATAGCTCTTTCTTATCCCTAACCTGAAGCGCGCCATTATTCTCAATAAGCGAAGCGGCGACGGCTTTAAAATTAAACATATATGGACCGAAGAGTACCGGCTTTTCAAATACGGCGGGCTCTATCGGATTCTGCCCTCCATGAGGAATTAAACTTCCTCCGACAAAAACTACTTCGGCTATCGAATAAGCGTCATTAAGGTACCCGATTTTATCGATAATGTAGATTTGGTGATTTGCCGGATAACTACCTCTTGGCGATGGCGAAGGGCCATCCTGCGGACGGCTCATCTTTACCGCATCAAAACCAAAACGCTTCACTACAGTCTCCACATCCGATGCCCTCTCGACGTGGCGCGGGGCTATTATCAGCTTAAGATCCGGAAATTCGTTTAAAAGATCCTTATATACCGACACCACGATCTCTTCTTCACCGCCATGTGTCGAACCTGCAACAAATATATGATCGCTTCCATCCAGACCAAATAGGCCCGTAGTTCCCGCGGCTTTATTATTCAAAATTATATCAACATCAAATTTCATATTACCGGTTACGATTACCCGATCGCCCTTCGCGCCAAGCTCTTTTATCCGCTCGGCATCGGCATCCGATTGCATGCAAAATAGCGCTACCTTATCGAGCGTCTTGGCCAAAAACCTCTTTACGGCCTTATACTTCCCGAACGAACGATCCGAGATCCTCCCGTTTATCAATATCGCAGGGACGCGTTTTCTACCCAACTCTTTCAATACATTCGGCCATATCTCGGTCTCGATCATAACGTATAATTTGGGCCTTATTTTATCGATCGCTTGCTTTACGAGGCCTGAGAAATCGAGCGGAAAATATATCACGATCGCATCGCTTGAAAATAACCTTTTAGCCAGATCATTTCCGGTGCGTGTTATGGTCGATAACACTATCGAGCGATCCGGATACTCTCTTCTGAGCTCCGGAATAAGGCTTTTGCATAGTGCAACCTCTCCCACGCTCACAGCTTGTATCCATATCACATCACGCGCCTTCCAAAGAGCATCTTCTTTAGCATCGCCATATATACCGAACCGCTCCGCGAAATCTTTGTGCAGTTTTCCCCTAAATACCAGGGTCGGTATGTAGAATATCGAAAACAACAGAAACGCTATATCGTATAACATCTTTCCCTTCGCATAGTATCTAACCAGATTAGATACCTATCGTCATCCTGAGCGAAGCCCGATAGGGCGAAGCGAAGGATCTTGCTTTTAGATTCTTCGTCGGGCTAAAGCCCTCCTCAGAATGACGCATGCACTTCTATCGCACTCGCATAGCCGGAAAATCTCCCCACGTTTACGCCCGCGGGTGAGCCTTATCATAGACCGTCTTGAGCCTGTCCATCGTGACATGGGTGTATATCTGTGTAGTCGACAGGTTCATATGGCCGAGAAGCTCCTGTACGCTCCTTAAATCCGCTCCGCGGTCCAGTAGATGCGTCGCGAACGAATGCCGTAGGCTATGCGGTGATATCTTTTCCGCTATACAGCACGTCTTAATGTGTTTATCGAGGACCCGCCTGACGCTCCTATCGGTAAGGCGGCCCCCCGATTTATTTAGGAATACCGCATCTTTATCCTTAACCTTATCCGCACATCTGGCATCGATAGACTTCCTTATGGCCGATAGAGCCGGCTCGCCTATGGGTACAATTCTCTCCTTGGAACCCTTACCCAATACCTTCACAACGCCGCTGATGAAATCTATATCATCCATATCCAGACCCACAAGCTCACTTACGCGGATACCCGTGGAATATAATGTCTCCAATAGCGCCCTGTCCCTCAATCCTGCGGAATCTTTATCCGAAGGCACCGAGAGCAACCTATTAATCTTAGCTATATCTAAGAATACCGGCAACTTTTTATCGAGCTTGGGCGTAAGGACCGCAGTTATCGGGTTCTTCTTTATATGCCCTTCGCGAAACATGAACCTGAAGAAGCTTCTTAAAGAGGCGAGCTTCCGCGCGACAGTCCTCTTCGCGTAATTCTTCGCGCGAAGCTCGGCCAGGAAACGACGCAGGGCAAGATGGTCTATGGATTCGATCTCTTTATCGCCTAGAAATTCCTTAAATACGCTGAGATCTTTCAGGTAATTCGTAACGGTATGGACCGATGCATTCCTCTCAACCTTCATATAGTTGATGAACTTATCTATGTACCGCTGCATCTATTCCAGAACCTTGTCTTCGGCCTTCTCCTCGGCTTCGTTAGGCAATTTTTTAGAGATGTAGTTGCACTTTGGATAACTGGAACAGCCGTAGAAATTACCGCGCCTGGATTTACGGGCAACTAACTCGCCGCCGCATCCTGTGGGGCACTTGACACCTGTCGTTATAGACTTTGCGTTCTTACAGGTCGGATAGTCCGAACAACTCAAGAACTTTCCATTACGCCCCCATTTAATAACCATAGGTTTCCCGCACTTTTCACAGATGTCATCCGTCTCAATAAGCTCCTTCTTAACATCTTCCATCTCGATTTTAGCCTGCTCTACTGATTGGATGAAAGGCGAATAGAACCCTTTAAGCACCATCACCCAATCGACTTTACCTTCTTCAATGCCATCAAGCTCATCTTCCAATTTGGCCGTGAATTCCACATCTAATACCTTCGGAAAATGTTTCATGAGGAGCTTCGTGACGATCGCGCCCAGTTCCGTGGGACGGAAATAACCGGCATCTCTGGTGACATAATCGCGCGTGGTTATAGTATGTATCGTCGGGGCATATGTAGACGGCCGACCTATCCCGAGTTCTTCGAGCGCCTTTATGAGCGATGCATCCGAATATCTCGGGGGCGGCTTAGTAAAGTGCTGACTCGGAACAAGCCCCAATAGATCGAGCGCCTCATTTTGCGATAGCTCCGGAAGTCTGGCTCCGGATTCCTCGCTCGATTCATCCTTATCCTTGCCCAGCTCGTATACGATAGTGTAGCCATCAAAAACTACTCTGGTTGACGAAGCCTTAAAGATATAATCTCCTGCCTTAATATCAACTGAAGTTTGCGAGTATACAGCCTGAGCCATCTGGCTTGCAATGAACCGATTCCAGATGAGCGTATATAATTTCAATTGATCCGGATTAAGATATTGCTTTACCACACCCGGCTCCCTAAGCGGTAATGTGGGCCTTATAGATTCATGCGCCTCCTGGGCAGACTTCCTGGATTTGTATGTGTTAGGGACCTCAGGATAGTATTCTCTTCCGAACTTATCGAGTATATACTGCTTAGCTTCGACAGAAGCTTCCTTCGATATCTTTACCGAATCAGTCCTCATATAAGTGATCAAACCTACACTACCTTCATCGCCTATATCAACACCTTCATACAGACCCTGGGCTATGTGCATCGTTCTTGCCCCGGCAAACCTTAGCTTATTGAACGCCTCCTGTTGTAATTTAGATGTGGTGAATGGCGGGTATGGATTCTTGCGTTTCTTTGACTCTTTTATGTCGCTTACGGTAAAAGCGGAATGGCTCAGATCTGCCGTTATCTTCTCGGCATCAAATTTAGTCGTAACGTCGACTTTCTTATCGTTATATTTGTCGAGTTTGGCAGTAAATTTACTGCCGGGCTCATCGCCCTTACGCTTAAGCTCGGCAATGATATCCCAATATTCCCTGGGATTAAACCTCTTTATCTCGTCCTCACGCTCCACTATAAGGCGGACAGCTACGGACTGCACCCTGCCTGCGGACAACCCCCTCGATACCTTCTTCCATAATAGAGGGCTCAGCGTGTAGCCGACGATCCTGTCCAGAATACGCCGGGCCTGCTGGGCATTGACAAGGTTCATGTTAATTTCTCTGGGGTGCTTAAATGCGTTCGTGACGGCTTCCTTGGTTATTTCATCAAACTCGACCCTGTAGAATTTCCTATCCTTCTCAGCGAGAGCGCCCTGCAGATGCCAGCTTATAGCCTCTCCCTCCCTGTCCGGATCGGCGGCCAGATATACAGCCGATGTTCCCTTCGCGTCTTTCTTAAGCGCCGTCAGGTTCTTCTTCCTGTCCTTCATCACTATGTATTGGGGCTTAAAATCGTTATCTACGTCGACGCCGAGCTTAGATTTCGGAAGATCTATGATATGTCCCATACTTGCTGTAACAATAAACTTATTACCGAGGAACTTATTGATCGTCTTGGCTTTCGCCGGGGATTCCACTATCACAAGCGCTTTTGACATTATGCTCTCCGATCTTATCTATTTGAGAAAGCTAAGGCTATAAACGGCTGCTATTCCTTACGCAGATATTGCTTTCCCGGAACTTCCATAACGAGCTTCTTCAACTGCAAACTAAGTAATGCTTTAGACCCTTTCGATGCATCCAGGCCTGCCTTATCTAAAATGTTGTCTATATACGTCGGCTCATCCGATATTGCTTCATATACTTTTCGCTCAATATCTGTAAGTGAATTGTAAATATACGCCTTTGTCATTCTGGCTATTTTGCCGCTATGGGAACTATTACTTCCGTCGGCGTCGGTGGATTTAACCTGGTGCAAGTGCAGCTCTTCCAGTATATCGTCTATAGATTGCACCAGCTTAGCCCCATCCTTAATAAGTGAGTTCGTGCCGGAGCTGGTCGTAGACGATATCCTGCCGGGCAGCGCAAATACCTCTCTGCCTTGTTCGGCCGCCATAGTTGCCGTTATTAAAGCGCCTGAATCCTTAGCTGCCTCGACTACTACCACTCCGAGCGATAAACCGCTTATTATGCGATTCCGCTGCGGGAAGTTATACGCTATAGGTTCCATGTCATTCTCAAATTCTGTGACGACCGCTCCACACTTAATAATCTCGTCGTAAAGCTTAATATTCTCGGAAGGATATATATGGCCATGTCCGCTGCCCATAACCGCGATCGTCCTTCCTTTGGCCTTCAGCGCGCCTCTATGAGCAGAAGTATCTATTCCGCGCGCCATACCGCTAACTACAGTTACGCCTCGTAAGGCAAGCTCGTATCCGAGTTTCTCGCTGGTCTCCATGCCGTAGAGTGACGCCCTACGCGATCCTACGAGAGCCACCGCGACTTCGTCGGTCTCGAGTAGCGTGCCATTGACATAGAGCTGCTTCGGAGGCCTGTGTATGTTCCGCAGGTTCTTCGGATATTCCGGATCGTCTAATGTTATCTTTCGTATTGCCATAATAACCTTTGCATCATCGCACTCATGCCTTTATTCGCGGCGATGAATTTATTTCGCCGCTTCATAAAGCCATGATTGCGGCACAGATCAGCAATATAAGTCTCTGCTACTCTCCACCCTAGAGATTTTTCGTACATATGTCAGATGGCGGAACTTTTGGGTGCGTGCCGTAGCGACTTTATAAAATTTCGATACCTTATGCCGATACAGGCTTCACCATCGAAATTTTATCAACAGTGAGCGAGGATGGCTAATCCGAGCGAACGACAAGCGAAGGTACCACCCAAAAGTAAACGCCTGTCCGTTGTTGCCGAAAAATCATTTCCCCTTAAATATCAAACCAAATATTGTCCAGCTGCCTGCGATAAACGCCAGCGTTACCGCTATCCCGTTCAATACCATAACCTTCGTATCAATCGTCGCCTTCTCTTTGCGGAATATCTCGAGCATATACTCATCGTCCGAAGTGCTGAATATACTGCCTGACTTAATCTGCTTCATTAGAATTGTCTTTGCCCTACCCTGGATCGATCTCGATTTCGACAGAAGCGGCACACCTATAAGAATATAGTTTACCAGTATGATGGTAAGAACCGTCACTCCGATCCATAATCTGGCATTTCGCTTCATACAGCGCTTCCTATTTCGTCTTCGATCCCAATTCCGCTATCTCAGCTATCTTTTCAATTACCTGCCTTGCCGTTAATTCACCCGTATCGATCGTATAATCCGCCTTAGCATAGTACGGCGCACGTTTTGCAATAAGATCCCTGATCTTTCTCTTAGGATCTTCGACATTCAGCAGTGGGCGGTGTTTATATTTCTTCGTCCGCTCCATTATCACATCTTCCCGGGCTGTGAGGCATACGATGATACCGTTCGACTTCATATACGCAACATTCTCATCGCGTATCATCGCTCCGCCTCCCGTATCGATCACAAGGCCGTCCATGCAGGAGACGTCTCTTATTATTGAACTTTCGATTCCCCGAAAATATTCTTCTCCGCTATCAGTAAATATCTCATTGATCGTGCGATTCTCGCGTTTTTCGATCAAGCTATCGGTTGAAACATACCGCATACCGAGCCTATGCGACAGTCCGGTCGCTATCGTCGTCTTACCGGTACCCATAAATCCGACCAGTACTATATTCTTCATCATATCTTCTTTATCTGATCCAGGTATCCGCCATAATTACGCTTCATCTCCCGCAATGAATCACCTCCGAATTTCTCTATCATCGCATTGGCAAGCTCTATTGCCATAACCGCCTCACCTACAACCCCGGCTGCCGGGACCGCACAGACATCTGACCGCTCCACGTTTGCCAACGCCTTCGCCTTAGTTCTTATATTTACACTGGATAGCGGGGACATAAGCGTGGCTATCGGCTTCATAACGGCCTGTATTACTATAGCTTCGCCTGTGGTCATTCCACCTTCGATGCCGCCGGCATTATTGGTTGTCCTGTAAAAACCCCTCTTCTTATCATGGAATATCTCGTCATGAACCATCGAACCTCTCATGCCAGCCATTTCAAATCCGGCACCGAAGCTCACGCCTCTTACAGCCTGTATCGACATCACCGCATATGATAATCGCGCTTCTATGCGCCTATCCCATTGAGTGTAGCTACCGAGTCCTACGGGCACGCCTCTGGCAATAAGCTCAAATACACCGCCCAAGGTATCGCCTTCCTCCGTTGCATCATCTATCTCAGCGCACATTAACCCTGAGGCATCGGAGTCAGCGCATCTCACAGGCGACCTCTCAGCCTTCGACACAAGGCGATCAAATCCTAGGTCTTTCGTCTGGGCCTCCACACCGCCTATTGCGACAACATGGCTCGCGATCTCAATTCCAAACTCTGCCAATAGCGCCTTACAGACAGCGCCGACCGAAACCCTGGACACAGTCTCCCGGGCGCTAGCCCTCTCCAAGACGCTCCTGATGTCTTTCAGATCATACTTCATAACACCTGACAGGTCGGCATGTCCCGGGCGCGCGTTAAGCACCACGGGTAGTCTATCAATCGAATGGTCGACATTGTTAATGGCTAACGTTATGGGACTACCCATCGTAACCGATCTTCTGAGTCCCGAAATGATCTGCACCTTATCGGCCTCGATCTTCATGCGCTTCCCTCTGCCGTAACCAAGCATACGACGATAAAGATCATTATTAATAGTCGATTCTTTTATGCTAAGGCCCGAAGGCATGCCATCAAGTATGGCCGTCATCGTCCTGCCATGAGATTCACCGCCGGTTAAATATCTGATCATATTATCCCTTTCTGATTTTGTCGCATTCGTCTAAGCTAAAAGCCCAAGTAGAAACTTAGAAAAAAATATAGTGATCACAGCCGCAAGAGATAGATAGGGCCCATAGGCAATCGTATCCCGCCCATCCCTCATCTTCATAACTAACCCGAAGACCGCGCCGAATATCGGCGCGATGAAGAACGTGAATAGCGCAAGCTTCCAGCCCAGAAAAGAGCCTATCATCGCCATCAATTTTACATCTCCCCCGCCCATAGCCTCTTTCTTAAATATCAGTTTACCGATGACTCCCATAATATAGATTATCATCCCCCCGACTAATGCCCCAATAACGGATCCCAGAAGACTCTCCATCCTCGACGCGCTATTGAATAGCACCGGAAATATCGCCGACAATACCACTCCCATCACAAGGCCTCCGAGAGACAGCGAATCCGGTATCTCCATCGTTGCAATATCTATGAAAGTTACCACAATAAGCACGCTCGTAAAGGCAGAATATGTAAAAAATTTAGTGCTGATCCCGAAGGTCCTATATAGTAGCAGTATCAGCACAGCCGTAAGCACCTCAACTATCAGATAGCGGATAGGTATTCTTCTCCGGCAGTGCCCACAACGTCCCATTAGCACTATATAACTCAATATCGGAATATTATCGTACCACTTAATTCTCTTACTGCACTTAGGACAATGAGACGGTGGAAATATTATTGATTCTGCGTTCGGTATCCTGTATATGCATACATTCAGAAAACTACCTATCATAGCTCCTATAATAAATACCAGTAATTTATCCATGCCATAGTGCAAGCTATAAACCATAGTTATCCTTAATGGATCCCTCGAGGGCTCGTCTCATAATATCTATCGGCGCGCTCTTGCCGGTCCAGATTTCGAATGCCAGAGCGCCTTGATATAACAACATACCTACTCCTGTTAAAGCGCAAGCTCCAGCCTCACGAGCATCTCTTATCAGCTGTGTAGAGGGCCTGTTGTAGACCAGATCGTAGACGCACAGATCCGGCCTTAGAAATTTTTTAGCTATCGGCGATACGTCCGAATCCTTCATGCCCACCGGAGTCGCATTAATAAGCAGATCACAATTATCCAAAGACTCTTTTATGCGACCGGCGCCTGAAACCAGATTCAGCTTCATAACATCGAAATATTTCGCATAATGGTTTCTGAGCGCGCTCATCTTATCTCTATCCGTATCAAAGACGAATATCGTGCCAGCCTTACTGCCAAGAAACATCGCTACTGCCTTCGCGGCGCCGCCCGAACCCAATACGAATATATTCTTGCCCTCAGGCTCAAACTTCAAATCCTGAACAAGCGACCTATAGAATCCCGGGCCATCCGTATTAAATCCCTTCATCTGTCCATCGACCGCAATCTTTATCGTATTTACCGCTCCGAGCTTCGCGGCATTTTCGTCGAGCGAACCTACACGCTCCAGGTATTCCTTAGCTCTTATCTTATGCGGGATCGTAATGTTAAGCCCTGCGACATCCCTCTCTTCCCGTATTTTGTCGAGAAATTTATCGAAATCGGCATCTGATACCTCAAATAATCTATATTCAGCACTAATCTCAAGATGGTTAAAAGCGGCATTCTGCATTGCCGGTGATAACGAGTGCTTTACAGGATGCCCGACTATTCCATATATCTGCTTAGTCATAATATGCTTTCAAAAAAAATTCCGCCTGATCTATCTTCGCGCCATATACGGCGTCGGGATGCGACCGGAGCGGACAGTTAAATTTTCAGACTAAGAAATTTTAACCGGCTATAGCGCGCTTATTGATAGCATTGACATACGCCTTTATGCTTGCCTCGATTATGTCTGTGCTCGCGCCTCTGCCTGAAAAAATCTTACCCTTAGACTCAACCTTCACCGATACCTCGCCGAGAGCGTCTTTGCCTCTGGTCACAGAGCGTATCTGGTAGTCCATAAGCTTACCGGAAATACCCGTTATCTTGTCGATAGCCTTATAACAGGCATCGACCGGGCCGTCACCGGTAGAGCTCGCATCCAATACTTTGCCGTTATAACGAATTGTGAGAACCGCTGTTGGCTTTACTCGATCGCCGGATGCTGTGTGGAAATGGATCAGATGCACCTTCTCGGGCACCTTTGATATCTCTTCATCGATGATCGCTTCCAGGTCTTCATCGAAGATCTCTTTCTTCTTATCGGCCAGCACTTTGAATTTCTCAAACGCTTTATTAAGGTCCGACTGCTTAAGGTGAAGGCCTAAATTTTTCAGCCTGGAGTCAAAAGCATGCCTTCCGGAATGCTTGCCTAATACTATCTTTGACTCCTCGAAGCCGACGTCCTCAGGCCTCATAATTTCATAGGTTATACGCTTCTTCAACACGCCATCCTGATGAATTCCGGATTCATGCGCAAAGGCATTCGCGCCTATTATGGCCTTATTAGGTTGGACCGGCATTCCGGTCAATTTAGAAACCAGCCTGGAACTTTTATATATCTCTTTGGTATTAACTCCGGTACACATACCTTTGAAGATGTCATTTCTCGTCTTTATAGCCATGACTATCTCTTCCAGCGATGCATTCCCGGCCCTCTCGCCCAGACCATTCATCGTGCATTCTACCTGACGCGCGCCATTCAGTATGGCCGCCAGCGAATTAGATACACCAAGCCCCAGATCGTTATGGCAATGTACGCTTATGACGCACTTGTCGATATTTGGTACATTCTTTTTAATACCGCTGATGATGTCTGCAAACTCGAAAGGCGTGCTGTAGCCTACGGTATCCGGTATATTTACAGTGCTTGCCCCGGCGGCTATAACAGCCTCTACAACCTTATGGAGAAACGCCGGCTCGGTGCGGGAAGCATCTTCAGGAGAGAACTCCACATCCGATACCTTAGACTTTGCATATTTTACAGCGGCAACGGCCAGTCTCAGGATTTCGTCCTCCGCTTTCTTCAGCTTGTACTTCATATGTATCTTCGAAGTGGCTAAGAATATGTGTATCCTGGGCCTGTCGCTGAATTTTACAGCTCCATAAGATGCGTCTATATCCTTCTCCAGCGCCCGGGCCAATCCGCATATTATGGGCCCTTTAACGTTCCTGGCAACCGTCTTAACGGATTCGAAATCACCGGGGCTTGATACCGGAAAACCTGCCTCAATTATATCAACACCGAGAATGGCTAATTGTTTAGCTATCTCGAGCTTCTCCTTAATATTCAGGCTGGCGCCGGGACACTGTTCCCCATCCCTCAGCGTTGTGTCGAATATTATTATCTTGTTCTCGTTATTCATCACTCTCTCCTGCAAAAATATCCTTCGGGTCCCCGCCTGACCTTGTAAATTGTACCATTCGGGGATACTTGACGGTCCACCTGGAGCGACTTTCGTAAAAATGCGATACCTATTTGGCGGTACACCAGGACAATGAAACTGCTCTGTAACTATATCTCCGGTCAGGTTCATTGGCCATCGCATTTTTACAACAGCAAATTTGCACGCCTGATGCAAATTTGCGACAAGCGGAAGGTGGCCGCCGAGTGTCCACCCAGCCGCTAAGCGGCCGAAAAATCTCTACCCCATCCAGGGCATCATCTTACGCAGATCCTGTCCGACTTTCTCTATGGGATGCGCATCTCCATCCTTCAGCATCTTGTTAAAATTCGGCCTGCCCAGCTCGTTCTCTTTTATCCACTCTCGGGCAAATTTGCCGGAAACTATCTCCCTCAACATCTTCTTCATCTCTTTGCGCGTTCTCTCGGTAATGATGCGCTTGCCGCGTGATACATCACCGTAGCACGCTGTATTTGATACCCTACGTCTCATTCCGCTTATCCCGTACTCCTGAATCAGATCCGTAATCAGCTTAAGCTCATGCAGTACTTCGAAATACGCGATCTCCGGCTGATACCCTGCCTCGATCAGTGTATCGAACCCTGCTAAGATCAATTCGCTAGTCCCGCCGCACAGGACAGCCTGTTCGCCGAATAAGTCGGTCTCAGTCTCCTCCTGAAATGTCGTCTCGATAACTCCTGCTCTGGTGCCGCCAATACCTTTCGCATACGCAAGCGCAGTCTTCTTAGCATTGCCGGTCGCATCCTGGTATATCGCGATAAGGCAAGGTACGCCCTTACCCTCTTCGTACATCCTTCTGCATAATGCCCCTGGGCCCTTTGGAGCAACCATGATGACATCAATCTTCTTGTTCGGCTTTATTTGTTTAAAGCGTATATTAAATCCATGGGAGAATAGGAGCGTCTTTCCCTTCGTCATATTCTTTGCGATGAGATCTTGATAAACCTTCGCCTGCACATGGTCTTCCGTCAGTATCTGGACCAGGTCTGCCTGCTTCGATGCTTCGTCCGCAGGAATCGGGTTGAATCCATCAATCTTCGCCTGTTCAAAATTCTTTGTGCCGGGAAGTTCGCTAACTATAACATCGAGCCCGGATTCTTTGAGATTTAAGCTTTGGCCTCTTCCCTGTATGCCATAACCTATAACAGCAATCTTTTTACCCTTTAAAATATCTAAATCCGCGTCCTTATCATAGTAAATCTTTGCCATCTTTCTCTACTCCCCTTTCTACTCGTTAACTTCAGGTTTTCCGTCAGCCTTTAATCCTTTATCAGTCGTATCTATCGCTATCCTGCCGGTCCTAACGACTTCCAGGATACCGAAAGGTTTTAATAATTCCAATATCGTCTTTATCTTTGCCCTATCCCCCGAGGCTTCCACACAGATCGATCTGTCACCGGATGATTCCACTTTACCGCCCGCGGCATCGACCGCTGCGAGGAGATCTTTCTTATTCTTAGAGGTGAAGGAGATCTTTATCAAAATAAGCTCTCTGTCAATAAATTCTCCCTCTCTATAATCTATAACCTTAATAACGTCTATGAGTTTATTGGACTGCTTCTTTATCTGTTCCAGCGTCTTATCGTCGCCTTCAACAACTATCGTCATACGCGAAACTGTGGGATCCTCGGTCTCTCCTACAGCCAGGCTCGATATGTTGAAACCTCGTGCGCTGAATAGTCCCGATATGCGGGCTAGCACTCCAAACTTGTTCTCGACCAACACAGATATCGTGTGCTTCACGCTAGCCCTCCGCCGATCATCTTATTGATAGCCTCGCCTGCCGGCACCATCGGATAGACATTCTCCTCGCGCTCAATGCGGAAGTCCATGATAACCGTATTATTTATCGCCAGGGCCTTATCTATTGCCGAACGAACATCTTCCTTCTTCGTAATAAGCATACCAACCGCCCCGTAAGCATCCGCAAGCTTAACAAAGTCCGGCTCGGTGCCATTTAAACATGTGTAGGAATATCTGTGATTATAAAATAGCTCCTGCCACTGTCTGACCATGCCAAGATAGCAATTATTCAGTATGACGATCTTAATCGGCAGTTTATTTGCCACAGACGTCGCCAATTCCTGTATATTCATCTGAATAGATCCGTCACCTGCGATGTCAAATACGTGCGCATCGGGCTTACCCAGCTGAGCGCCTATCGCGGCGGGAAAACCATAGCCCATAGTCCCGAGTCCACCCGACGATAGCATGGTCCTGGGTTTAGTGAATTTGAAGAATTGAGCGGCCCACATCTGATTTTGACCTACCTCGGTACAGATTATGGCATCACCTTTGGTCGCCTCATATATCTGCTCCAATATATACTGGGGCCTAAGAGTGTTATCGTCTTTATATTTTAATGAGTATTTGTTTTTCCACTCCGCTACAGTCTTAATCCAATCCTTTGTATCAGGTTTCTTCACGAATTTGTTCAGTTCTTTTAAAACAAGTTTAGCGTCACCGACTATCGGTATATCAACCTCGACATTCTTAGAGACGCTGGCGGGATCTATATCGATATGAATGACCTTGGCATGCGGCGCAAATGCATCTACTTTTCCCGTAACCCTGTCATCGAATCTGGCGCCCACAGAGATAATAAGATCCGAATCCATTATCGAGTGATTCGCATAAGCTGTTCCGTGCATCCCGAGCATTCCCAGTGATAGCTCGTGGGTGGAAGGAAATGCGCCTAGTCCTAAAAGCGTCATCGTAACCGGTATCTCGTTGTTTATGGCCAGCTCTGTCACCTCTTCCGAGGCGTTCGATATGATGGCGCCACCGCCCACATATAATATAGGCTTCTTCGCTTCAGATATGGCCTTAGCGGCTCGCTTTATCTGACCTACATGCCCGATATATGTCGGATTATATCCGCGTATCGAAACTTTATCCGGATACTCGAATTCGCATTGCTGCATCTGAATATCTGATGGTATGTCCACCAGTACCGGCCCGGGGCGTCCAGTCGAGGCTATATGGAACGCCTCTTTCATTATACGCGCCAAATCTTTAATATCCTCGACCAGATAATTATGTTTGGTAATCGGCCTGGTTATGCCTGTTATATCTGCCTCCTGGAATGCATCATTACCGATCAGGAATGATTTCACCTGGCCGGTTATCGCGACCATCGGAATGGAATCCATATATGCCGTAGCGATGCCCGTAACCAGGTTAGTTGCACCCGGTCCGGAGGTTGCGAGGCAAACCCCGGTCTTGCCTGTAGCGCGGGCATAACCATCCGCCGCATGCGCAGCAGCCTGTTCATGTCGGACGAGGATAAACTTAATCGGCGCGTCATAGAGTTTGTCAAATATAGGCAATACCTGCCCTCCGGGATAGCCGAACAATACTTCGACTTTCTCGCGTTTTAAGCACTCTATCAGTATCTCAGCCCCCGTCATCTTCATGCCTTTAACACTGCTCCTTCGGATGCGGAAGTAACAGCCTTCGCATAACGCGCCAGATACCCTTCCTTCTCTTTGGGCTCCGGAGCTCTCCATTTCGCAAGACGCGCCTTTATTTCCGATTCCGCAACGTTCAATTCTATCTTCCTCGCAGGGATATCGATGATTATCTCATCGCCTTCCTGGATTATCGCTATTGGCCCGCCCTCCTGGGCCTCGGGTGAAATATGACCTATACAAGGTCCCTGCGTGCCGCCTGAAAACCTTCCATCGGTGATAAGCGCAACATCGTCAGCCAAACCCATTCCGACTATAGCCGCCGTCGGAGACAACATCTCTCTCATACCCGGCCCACCCTTCGGTCCTTCATAGCGGATAACCACGCAATCACCCTTTTTTATCTTTACTGCCATTATGGCCTGCATCGCCAATTCTTCCGAATCGAAGACGCGAGCCTTTCCTTTAAACTTCATCATTGCTTCCGAAACGGCCGTCTGTTTTATGACAGCGCCTTCCGGAGCGAGATTACCCTTCAATACTGCTATTCCGCCTTCTTTATGGTAAGCGCCCTTATAATCGCGAATAACATCGTCGTCAAGTATCTGGGCCTCGTTTGCTATCTGGCTTATCAACTTCCCGCTGGCGGTCATCACATCATTTAATTGGTTCTTCATGCGCTTTATTATAGCCGGTATTCCACCTGCCGACTCCAGATCCTCCATAAAATGCTGACCGCCGGGCAATATATTGGAAATGTGCGGCGTCGACTTGGATATCTTATCAAATACATCTAGAGGAATATCTATACCAAACTCCTTCGCCACTGCAATTATATGTAAAACCGTGTTCGTGGACCCGCCGAGCGCCATATCGACCTTGATCGAATTCTCAAAAGCCTCACGACGACAGATGGTCCTCGGCAGTACATTGCGCCTCACCAGACCCACGATCTTCTCACCCGACTCTTGAGCTATCCTATCTTTCTTCGCCGAGACGGCAAGTGCCGTCGCGCATCCAGGAACACTCATCCCAAGGGCCTCGGTGACGCAAGCCATAGAGTTCGCGGTATAGAGCCCCTGACAGGCTCCGGCGCCGGGGCATGCACACATCTCTAAAGCGGCCAGCTCATCCTGCGATATCTCGCCCTTTTTACATCTTCCGACAGCCTCGAACGTGTCCTTAACCAGCGATAGTCTTCTGCCTTTTAAGTTTCCGCTCATCATAGGCCCTGCAGTCACTACTATTGATGGTACATTCAATCGGCCTACCGCCATTAACATACCGGGGGTAATCTTATCGCAGTTTGTAAGGCAGACCAGTCCGTCCAGACAATGAGCCTTCATAACGCACTCTATCATATCGGCTATCAGTTCACGTGAGGCGAGCGAATATCGCATCCCTGTATGTCCCATAGCGATACCATCACAAATACCCGGAACACCGAAGAAGAACGGCACCCCGCCACCGGAGGCAATCCCGCGTTCTATGAAACGTTCTAATCTGGGCATATGAATATGGCCCGGAATAAGGTCAGTCCTCGAAGTCACCACACCTATAAACGGCTTGGCCATATCCTCTTTCGATATGCCTGTAGCATATAATAGGCTCCTGGCACCCGCTCTTTCAATACCTTTTTTTATCTTATCACTGCGCATATATTTCTCCATTCTAATAGTAATTAAGAGATTGATTATATTATAATAGCGTATATTTTGTCAACAAAATAGCCCCGGGAGCACTTTCGGGACTATTTTTACTAAATTTGACCTGTAATTCAGCTACGCCGCGGTCCAGAACGCCTTAAGGATCTTAAGCTGTTCAGCCACCAATTGGCTTAGCCTCACAACTTTACCGAGAAAATAGTTCACACGGCTTGAAACGTCCCTATTATCCAAGTTTTCCTTGCTAACCTGAGCTAATCTTGAAATATATTCTTCAGCATTATCCTCTATCTTACCATTTATCTCTTGTTCCAGGGCTGTACCAACCGTCATATAGTTATCTTCAGTTAGGAGGCATGATAGCATGGCAACCTTAATCAGCCACGCCTGATGCACGGAATTTTCTGTATCATCATTTACTTGCGGCGTATCGGCTGTCAACAATCGATTTCCCCTAAATAAATCCTGCCTGCCACTATCCAGTAGCATTCTAAAATCTCCTACAGTCGATTGGTCGGCAACAAATATCCTTCTTGAACCACTATCTTTCCGAGCCAACATCTTATCTAAATTCATGGCATTATACTTCTTAATCTCAATGGGTTTAACGCCGGCGCATTCGGGGAGACCATCTCCATCACGCCTTTGGCGAATGCGTTCGTTTAGGCTTTTTACTGCGCTCTCCACCGAAGGCGTCAATAATAGACCCTGCGGAATGTATATTTCAACATTTTGAGTGTTAAGCTCTTTAAAGAATGGATAGAATAGCACCCTGTCCATAACTGACGGTTCGGAATCAGTAACTCCCGGGCAGTCACCGATAGAGCTCGCATCCATATTTGTATCGATCCTTGCGAGTATCCCTTCTTCTGCGGTGGAAAACCCCATTCCTGCCGCGTAAATGGTATCACCGACGCTATGTCTAAATTTTCCATGGCTTTTGACATGCTCATTACGCATCTTCTTCTCTCTATCTGTAGCTTCCGTCCTGATATATTTGCTGTAAAACCTGTGATTGACCGCAACGGCTATGTCGATCGCTCTATCTCTCGCGTCAGAATCACTGATCAGATCTGGAAATTCCTTATTAAACCCGAGCTCAACTGCTTTGGCATTAAGATTCTTCGAGTTATATCCTTTATAGCTTCCAAGAAACCATAAATATCTGGCCCTTGCTACATTGGAATTATACTTAGCGCTGTACCCCGGAAAGCAGTATGAGCCCAGAAACCACATCCATATCGCATCGTTCACCAGTGCATATCTACCACCGATTCTGTTAGCGGATTCTTCGTCTTGACTAACAAATACATGTCCACTGGATACATCACCGCTAGTAATATGCCCCAAACCGCTCCCTTTTGCTGTACGTAGCCTCATATCCAAGTCCGTCATTTCGTGCTTCGCCACACGATAGAATATTGCCCATGCCAGGCTAACGGTCCTCGTCTTGCCATCCGGAAAAGTATATTCAAACCAAACGTCATTCTCTCGTATGTCTTTCCACATTCTGATAAAATCCGGATGAATCACGAGCGTCCATTGCCCGGTAACATTATGGCGCTCCCATCGACATATAGGGATCTCTCCATCGCCGCCTTTCTTTAATTCCCAGTAGCCCTCCGTCACACCATAATTATATGAAAGCCGCGCTTCATCTTCCTTAAAGATTTTAAATGCTCTCACGAGATCTGTAGTCTTTGAAAGTATCAGATTTTTGTACCAACCTTCGGGAATGGAAGCATAATCGATTCCGTCAAAATCGAGCCCGCGAACCACTGGCTCTCCACCTTCAACTTTCGCCGGACGTTGCCAGCCCGGCTTATACGCCCTAAGGGGTAACTCGCTTCCGGGCCCTCTCATCGCGGCAAAAAGTTTTTGGCCTCCGGCATATATACGCTCTATCTCATCGGGATCCTGTGAGGCAATTCTGGGGGCAAGCGCAAACGCAAAGTCAATCACTACCACATTAAAGGAAAAAAATATTAGGGCTAACGTCGAAATTAATGCACTATATTTTTTCACTGTATCATCCTCCATGTTGACTAATTGCGGAACTATCTGTTTGTAGCGAAGATTATCTCTTATAAATTCGGGGAACTCGGTTTGATATACCACAGATGACTTCGTAGGCTATGGAATCTGCCATGCGGGCAAGGTTTTCGGTCCTGATCTCTTCTTTGCCCTGTCTGCCTATCAGCACTACCTCGTCGCTGACCTTTACGCCTTTAATATGGCCGACATCTATCATTGTCTGATCCATAGTAACCTTCCCCACCACTCTGGCGCGCTGGCCTCTTATCAGGACCTCGGCCTTATTCGAGAGCTTTCTCCCGAAACCATCGGCATAACCTATTGGCAAAGTCGCGATCTTAGTGTGTTTTTGGGTGATGAATGTGCGGCCATAGCTTATCGAGCGCCCCGGAGGAGTATCTTTTATAAAAACTATTTTTGTCTTCAATTCCAGGGCGGGTTTAAGCTTAATAAGTTTAGGAAATGTGTGCTTAGGATACATGCCATATATTATCAGGCCCGGGCGGACCAGATTCAGATGGGACCTGCGGAAGTCTACCGTGGCGATGGAATTTGCGGCATGCTTAAGAGGTATTTTTATCCAATTCTTTTCTATCGACGATAACAGCTTTTCGAACGCCTCTATTTGATAAGCGGTGAAGAAATCGTCGCGTCCGGCGCTCGAGAAATGCGTATATATACCTTCCAGTAAAATACCTTTTTCCGACGATATCCTCTTAATAATACCGAGGGCATCTTCGTGCCATATCCCGACGCGGCCCATGCCGGTATCTATCTTAATATGTGCCTTTAATCTTCCGCCGTGCGCGGTCCGGCTTCTGATGGCATCGAGAAGCTCATCGTCACAGATGGTGAGGGTAATATCTCTCTCCACGGCTACCGCAACCTCAGACGGAAGCACTGAACCCAGGACGAGTATCGGAGTCTTAATATTATGATCTCTAATTCGCACCGCCTCATCGGTGGTAGCGACGCCGAGATAGTCAACGCCCGAGCGCTCAAGGACTTCGGAGACCTCGATGGTACCATGGCCATAGGCATTGGCTTTCACCACAGTCATAATATGAACGTCTTTACCGATGAGCTTTCGGACCTGCTTGAAGTTATACTCTATGGCCCTTAGGTCTATATCTGCCCAGGTTGGGCGGTGATGGGTATGAGTGGCGTCATTCTTCGTATCAACTGATAGCTCGTTCATCTTCCCGTAACGTCACATTCTTTTGAATAAATGTATGAAGGCTCCAGATCTTCGGCCTTAACAAATCTCTTCTTTTTAAAATACTCGAGACCGAGGATTCCCACAACTTCGGGCCTCGGCTGCCACGCGCCCTCCATGACCCTGGCGCCGGACAGCTGTGGCGCAATCTTATCGGCAAAATCTCCCAGAAACAGCACTTCATCATAACAACTTAATATCTTAACTATGCCGGCCACAGGAGCCAGCAGAACCTTGGACAATTTTTTCAAGCCCTTACCATCGGACCTATAAATGCAAGCGTACGCCTTGGCCTTCCTGGCATCCAGAACCGTACATATTATACCATGAAATCGTTTTGCGTTCTGGGCGATCACATCTAACGTGGGCACGACAACGATTGGCTTTTTTGTAATAACCCCAAGGCCTTTTATAGTCGTCACGCCGATACGCAGTCCCGTAAATGATCCCGGTCCTATGCTGAGACAGAATCCATCGAGGGCCTTAAGCTCTACCCCTGACATCTTCAGGACTTCATCTATCATCGGAACGAGAAGGCTGGAATGGCTTCTCGGCTCGCTTCTATGTATTCGTGCGAGCACATCATTGCCATCCATAACGGCGAGGCTTAAAAAGTCGGTCGATGTATCTATCGCTAATAATTTCATTTATTCTTTTTTATTTCTATTTTTCTTTCGCACTCACCGATCACGGACAATCTGATTTCAATATATTTCTTCGGTAATATCTTACGAATTTTATCGGCCCATTCTATAACGGTAACTCCATCGCCATAAAAATATTCCTCATAAGTCTCGGCATCAAGGGTCGCGAGTTCATTTAATCTGTATACATCAAGGTGATAAAGCGGCACTCTGGCAATATACTCTTTTATTATGACGAACGTCGGGCTATTTACATAGTTGATATTCTTTACACCGAGCCCCTTAGCGATTCCTTTCGTAAGCACAGTTTTACCGGATCCGAGATTGCCGATAAGCGCGACTACATCACCGGCTTTCAGGGCCTTCGCAATCCCTTCTCCAATGCCGATAGTATCTTCTATGCTTCTCGATATCCTGACCATCTAAAAATGTAAATACCCTTTCGGATTTAAGATCCTGTGCTCGAGCTTATTCGTTATCAGTTTAAATCCTTCTCTTCTGTCTGCAATCTCACCTATTACAGATATTGGAACCTTCATCTTTGTCGATCGAGAATTCATTAACCGCCGGGCTTCGTCCGGACTCATTGTAAATAAGAGTTCGAAGTCCTCTCCGTCGGTAACGGCCCGTTTAAATGAAACGGCGTCGGCAGAAACAGGGATAGAGCCTTTATATATCCTGGCTCCGACATTGCTTGATTTGAGTATTCTATTTAGGTCTATGATTAGGCCATCCGTCACATCTATCATCGAGTTTATCTTATAACCATTTACGAGAAACCGCGCTTCATTAACTCTCGGAGTAAAATTCAAGTGCTTCTTTTTTATAGATCCGCCAAATGACCCTGTCGTAAGAACGACATCGCCTGTTTTAGCCCCGGCGCGCGTAACGAGATTCCGCTTCTCCACTTCGCCTATGAGGGAGACGTCGATAACCGTCTTCTTCGATTTCGATATATCTCCGCCTACGAGATTTACCTTAAATTGTTTACAGGCGGCCCTCAGCCCTCTGTATATCTCATCGATAAATGATATGCTTTTTTCCGGGTCTAAGGCGATCGAGACTACCGCATATCGGCCTATACCTCCCATCGCCGCTATATCGCTCAGGTTCCGTGCCATAGCCTTCCATCCGATCTGAAACGGCACAGCCGGCCCAGCCCTGAAATGAACATCCTCGACGAGCATATCGCATGTGTATAACAAATATTTCCCGGGCGTCCAAGCGATAACCGCCGTGTCGTCGCCTATGCCTTTTATGACGGACTTATCGAGCTTAATTCCTCTGGAAATACGCTCGATTAATCCTATCTCACCGATATCTTTTATCTTCATACCGCTTCTTCCCGCGCCTTATCCTCTTAATATTTCTAAGGCCTTCCTGTAAGGCCTTTTAAATATTCCTCGTTCCGTAATTATAGCGGTTATGAGCTTTTCAGGGGTTACATCGAACGCCGGATTATATACCTTAATATTTCTTGGCGCGATCTCTCTACCCATAACGGTACGCACTTCGCTTGCATCACGTTCTTCTATCGGTATATCCCTGCCTGTTTTTATATTAAGATCAAATGTTGAGGCCGGCGCCACTACATAGAATGGCACCTTATGATATTTTGCCAGAACCGCCAGGGAATACGTGCCGATCTTATTTGCCGTATCACCATTAGAAGCTATACGGTCAGCTCCGACGAAGATCTTATCTATCTTACCCTTCGCCATGAGGCTCGCGGCCATATTATCGCATATAAGAGTGGCATCCATACCTTCGTGGAGCAGTTCCCACGCTGTCAAGCGCGAACCCTGAAGGAGAGGCCTGGTCTCATCCACGTAGACTTTTATATGTTTGTTAAGCCTATTAGACTCAAATAAGACTCCGAGGGCCGTGCCGTAGTCAGCGGTAGCAAGGCCTCCGGCGTTACAGTGAGTCAAAATCGTATCTCCGTGACGCACCAGCCTTGCACCGTAACGCGCCATCGCCCTGCAGTGTTTTCTGTCATCTCTTAATACTGCCAACGCCTCTTTAAGAAGAAGATTCTTTGTCTTACCTATGCCATTATGCAAATTGGTATTAGCTATCTTTTCCATCCTCTCCAGCGCCCAGAATAGATTTACGGCCGTAGGCCTCGATGAAGCGAGATATTTAATATCCTTGCGGAGGTCCCTCAGAAATCTCTCGGCACTTTTTGCCCTTGAGTTATTGGCGCTAAGCACCACCCCAAAAGCCCCTGCAATGCCTATGGCGGGGGCGCCTCTTATCTCAAGCCTCTTTATTGCCCTCCACAAACGCGGAACGTTATCACAGCTAACGAACTTCACGCGGCCGGGCAACAGCGTCTGGTCTATGAATCTTACCTTACCGCTCTTCCAATTTATCGTATCCACCGGCATAGATTTAAATACCGCCCTTTGTTATAAGTTTCTGGGGTTCCTGAACCGTCTCAGTGAATATGTTCTTAGCAACCCATTCCTTTGCGGGGGTACTCGGTGATGATATCTCCACTTGCGTATGAGTCGAATCTATCTCCTTAAAAAAAAGCCCCACAGGCGTGGTGTCCGGATTTATAAAATAGACGGCTATCGTGCTATTGTCTTTAGAATAGATGGAGATCTTTGGCATCTTATTTAAGAGTTTCTCCACATTAAAATAACAGGTCTTATAATCGTATTCGAATACCTTAGAGACCGCATCCACCCTGGTCTCTTCGATCTCTTGCGTAGAAGTGCCCGCGATCTCCTTCCATATATTTCCCGACGTCGCACAGCCACTCATCACCAGACATAACGCAAACATTGCGACAACCTTTTTCATCTCGACTCTCCTCTCGTAGATCACAACGGCAAATTTGTATGACTAATCAAATTTGCGATAAGCGAAGGCACCACCCAAAAGTAAATGCCTAACTATGGTGCGTGCGAAAAAATCCTCACCCCCATATCATCTTCGTCAACAGATTACGTTTGATCGAGATCGCCTTATGCGGGCAGACCTCGTGACAACAAAGGCATCTAACGCAGGCCGAATAATCGATACTACAGAACGTCTCTCGGATGGATATGCAATTTACCGGACATGCCGCCTTGCAAAGCCCGCACTTCACGCAAATATCATAATCGATATCCGGCTTAAAGCTCATTAATCCCAGGAACCACTTCAATATCGGTCGGGGTAAAATCCTTAAGGGCATCGTCCGGGGAAGCTTAAAATCTTTTACGATGAAGCTGTCAAGCCTATCGCCGAGCACCTCTATTTTGGACATATCGGCTACACCAAGACCGGCTTCACACGCCATATTCGTCACCACCACGTCGAGAGGATTGAGTCCTATGATCTTAGCCATGCAGGCATCTATCGCCACTGCATCGATGCCCGCCATCACTACATTTAAGGCTCTAGGCTTACCGGCCGAGGGCCCATCGCCTTCCATCCCGACTATACCATCTACTACGGTAAGCCCCGGCTTAGTCATAGAATATACTTTCACCAGTATCCTGGCCAGATCTCCTTCTCTGGGCGCCTTAGAATGGCATTCGGCCTTATGCAATCCGGTAACCGTACCAAACATATTTTTTATCGCTCCGGTCATAACGGTAATGCAATGCGTCTTAATCTTTGGTATCGAGATCATCAGATCCGCCTCAAGGACATGTTTGGCTATCGGGATTCCGTCTTTAAAGCTCGCGGTGTTGAATTTGACCAACTCGAACCATTCCTCCTCCGCAATACGCCGTAATCCGGACTTATCCAATATCTCGTCTATATTTTTACCGTATCCACCCGGTGCATCCCCTATCCTGACGGTTCCGCCGGCCTCGCGCACCAGGCGTCCTACCGCCCTTACCACTTCAGGGTGAGTAGTAACTGCCTCATCAGGCAAAGCCGCAGTCAATAAATTAGGCTTCAGCAGTACCTTCATGCCGGGCTTGACAAATCTCTCCATGCCGCCCAGGAGATCTACTGAACTCTTTACTGCTTTATACACCTTATCAAAATCATAATCCTCGCAACGCCTAAGCGCAACCTTTGACATTTATTTATATACTCCCAATTGCTTTACAAGGAATACCAGCGTGACCATACTTACGTTATGTATCACATGGACTGTAACGGAAGAGACGAGACTGCCGGTCTTCTCGTATAAATACGCCAATAATATTCCGAGGGCCAATATCGGCATGAACCCGACCATATGCGCATGAAGCCCGGCAAATAGAGAAGCCGTAATAGTCATGGCCCAGAATACCCCTGCATACTTCTTCATAGCATTGTACATAAACCCTCTGAAGAATAATTCCTCGATTACGGGTCCGGCTATCGCCGCAAATATGCTCGTATACATCAGAAGCTGCATATTCTTTTCTTCGAGAAAGAGCCCGACCACGGGTTGCACATGCGGTACAAATTTGGTCAAATTTATTATAATGGCAGTCACGGCCACTATGGCTACCATTAAAGGCATAAAAGCTATGTAAGCTACTATACCATAATATATATTCCTAAAAAAATTCTTCGTCGTCAAGCCCAGCGACTCAAAACTTACTTTGTACTGTGAAACGGTAAAATATAATATAAATACAACGACCAATATATCCATTATCGACGAGTTGAATATCATCCTGAAATTATTACCCTTTATCGCGGGAAATATATTGCCAAGGGAGGCCTCTGCGATAAGTATAATATATGCGAAGAATAGATACAGAGCTACAACCTTTGTCACGTCCCATAATGTCCAGCTTATCTTGTCATGAGTGCGGGTGGCCATCTCCAGAGGCTTACCTGCACGCCTCAACCATAGAATAGACAGATCGATAACAATGCCCAGAATAAATATGACGGCGGTAAGTAGTGACACTATCATGAACATTAATGCAAGATACTTATTCCCTGCCAAAGCCTTCTCTACTGCCGGACGATCATTCAAAGATCTTTCTTCTAATGAAGCCGACGCGTCTTTTACTGCGCTATGACCTTCATGTTTCGTTCTATCGGGGGGTCCTAATACTACTAATATACTTACTATCGTTACAAGTATAAGGATAAGTATGTATAGGCGTTCTCTTTTTAAAAACCCGGCGAATCCTCTCATCCGACCACTCCGAGAGATCGAGGCCTGAATATACCCCCAAGCTCTTTAATGATAGCTTCGCACTCTTTAAGATCCACGTCGGGAAGATCAAGGCACGTCACTTCCACTTCTATTTTATTTGCAACGCAATCCTTAATAAAGCTTATCACGTCGCCATAAGTATCCGGGCCGAACTGAGGCTTACAGTATTTATTGTACAATTCTTTGGTATTCGTATTAAGGCTTACGGATACTTTATCGACTATCCCGGACAGCTCTTTGGCTATTTTTCTGGAATTTATCAGGTCGCCATGACCATTGGTAACCACTCTAACTTTAACCCCGGAATCCTTCACCCTGGCGGCCACATCTTTAATCACATCCAGCCTAAGCGTAGGTTCACCATAACCACAAAATACTATCTCATTATATTTTTTCGAACCCTTCACTGCATCCATTATTTCATCTACCGACGGCTCTTTATCGATCTTAAGGTTATGCCCTTTTACGAAGGAAGTCTGGTTCCTTATGCAGAAATAGCATGAGTTGGTGCATCTATTGGTTATATTCAGATAGAGGGAATCCCTTATCTCGTATGCAATCCTGGATGACTCTTCTACATCTAATCTAAAAAGGGTATTGGCGTTATGAGTCGTGATTCTGGCGATATCGTCTTTTGACAGGTCCAGGAGGCGCGACCATTCTCCCGCCAGGTGGGTGAGGTATGCCGGTTCATTGCGTTGGCCTCGCAAGGCCTGAGGAGCCAGGAACGGCGCATCCGTCTCCAGCAGTAATCTTTCCGTACAAACGTCGCGCGCTACCATTCTGAGCGGATCTGCTTTTTTAAAAGTAATGTTTGCGGTAAATGATACGAATAATCCAAAATCGAGGCATTCCTTCATAAAATCAGAGCTTCCTGAAAAACAGTGTATTACACCGCGAAGGGATCTGTTTCGGGCCTTAAGTATATCTAATGCATCGCGATCAGCTTCCCTGACATGTAATATCATCGGCAGGTCGAGCTCCAGCGCAAGATCGATGAATTTATTAAAGGCAGATATCTGATCCTCCCTGGAAGAGAGATTGCGGTAATAATCGAGTCCTACTTCGCCTATCGCGACAACCTTCTTTCCTGTAGCAAGCGCTTTAAGCTCAGACATAACACCATCATTTACGGACGCCGCATCATGAGGATGGATTCCTATGGTAGAATATATGTGCTCATACTTACCCGCAAGCTCTACAGACCGGCGGGATCCCTCCACAGAGCTGGCTACGTTTATTATTCGCCCAACTCCGGCATTTGATGCTCTGCTTATTACCTCATCGCGGTCGTGGTCAAAGTCCTTAAAATCAAGATGACAGTGCGTATCTATTAACATAATATCATGATTATATGATAATACGACACAGATTGCAATAATGAAGTAATGCGTCGGTAAATGTGACTGGGGCAGGAAATTCAAATTTTATAATTCTGAGAGAAGCCGAAGGGCGTCTGTCATCCTGACGAGCGAAGCGAGGAAGCCTGCCTACCTACTGTCGAACACCTGCAGGTAGGCAGGCTTCGGTCGGCCGATGGCCTTCCTCAGAATGACAGAAGTTGTATTTCGCAACAGCCCCTTGATATAACTATAATGTTACTTAACATGCTCATCCGCTAAGCATGTTAAGAGTTATTATAGCTATATTAAGCCATTTAACTTATTTGTATCGGATTCAAATTGAAAGGAAGGATTTTATTAGCTAAAAACAAACTTTGTTCTATCTCAAGCATATCACAGAATTACGTAAAGTCAATAGCAGTGGGTAACTATTGTGGCTTAACTAAAATGCGTGGAAATAAGGACTGTGATTTATTGACCTTCATACCTTTGGGGAGCGATCCCCATATTTTAGCATTTGCTAAATTAAGACCATCCGCTTTGTCCATACCCAGCTGAGCCAGCATCTTTTCGGATGTCTCGGGCATGATAGAATATACTTCGATCGATACTATTCTTAATGCCTCGAGAAGAGTGTAGATAACCAATGCCAGCTCGTCCCTTCTTCCCTCTTTGGCCATTACCCATGGTTTCGAATCCTCGATGAACTTATTGGCAAGAGCGATAACTTCCCATATATTTGCAAGCGCGGTCGTAAAATCTAACTTCGGTATCAGCTTTTCCATCTCACTTACAGATCGAATGGCCCTGGCCTTTATCTCTTCCGCTCTGGTATTAACTATATTAATATTTGATACATCGGGCACATGACCATCAAAATACTTCTCCGCCATAGTAAGCGACCTGCTTAGCAGATTTCCAATATCGTTGGCGAGGTCACTGTTATACCTGGCCACAAGCGCCTCTTCGCTAAAGGCTCCGTCCGATCCGAATTGCACTTCTCTCAATAGAAAATACCTGAAGGGATCGACCCCAAAACGCGAAATTATATCGATGGGATCGATGACATTACCTTTCGATTTTGACATCTTCTCGCCTTTAATAACCCACCACCCATGCGCATATATAGACTTCGGCAGCTCTATCTCTAGTGAACGCAGCATTATCGGCCAGAATACCGCATGATGCCTGATAATGTCCTTGCCTATCACGTGCACTTCAGCCGGCCAGGTCTTTGAAAACCTCTCCATGTCGTGCGGATAACCGGCTCCCGAGACGTAGTTAATCAGTGCGTCGAACCAGACGTATGTTACGTAATCCTTATCGAATGGCACCTCAATGCCCCAGCTCATCCTGCTCTTCGGCCTTGTTATGCACAGATCCATAAGCTCTTCATTCTTCAGAAATCCCAATATCTCGTTTTTCCTGAAATCAGGTTGTATGAAGTCCGGGTTTTTGTCGATATAATCGATCAGCCACTTTTGGTGTTCGGATGTCTTAAGAAAATAATTTGACTCATCGAGTTTTTCCAGCGGGCGCTTACAGTCGGGGCATATCCCGTCCGGGCTCTGTGTAGATGTCCAGAACGTCTCGCATGGCGTGCAGAACCATCCCTTATAAAGTTTCTTATATATCTTCCCCTGCCGGTAAAGCCTATCGAGGAAATTCTGTACGGTTTTTATATGATAATCATCGGTGGTTCGTATGAAGTAATCGTATTTTATGTTGAGCTTAGTCCAGAGGTCTTTAAATACAGGCACTATTCCGTCCACAAACTTCTGTTCCTGGCCTTCCTTAAGCCCTGATTCTACGGCGGCCTTTTCTATCTTCTCTCCGTGCTCATCAGTACCGGTCATGAAAAAGACTTCGTCCCGGCCCAATTGCTTAATAAAACGGGCAAGCGTATCGCAGGCGATCTGAGTATAGGAATGGCCTATGTGCGGTTTGGAATTTACGTAATATACCGGAGTCGTTATATAATATTTTTTCTTCATATTATTTATTGTATGGTACTTCCATCTGGCTTCCGTCCTCGAGTTCTACGGTAGCGGAGCGCTTTAACGCATTTATACCTAAGACCTTAGCATTTCCTTTCGCTGTCTTTATTATCTCTCCTTCGCGCGGCATGCCTTTCATAAGATCTTTATAAGTACTATATTCATATCCCAAACAGCACATAAGCCGTCCGCAGAGGCCCGAGATCTTAGTCGGATTAAGCGGTAAGTTCTGCTCTTTGGCCATCTTTATAGTAACCGGCTCGAAATCTTTCAGATGTGTCGCACAGCATAGCGCCCTCCCGCAGGGCCCAAGGCCCCCTAACATCTTAGCTTCATCCCTGACGCCTATCTGCTTAAGCTCTATCCTGGTCTTAAACGCACTCGCCAGATCTTTAACCAGGTCTCTGAAGTCGACTCTTCCTTCAGCTGTAAAATAAAATACTATCTTTGAGCGATCGAAAGAATATTCGGCATCTATAAGCTTCATTGCAAGATGGCGCTCTTTTATCTTTTTTGAGCAGGAGTCCATAACCTCTTTTATCTTATTCTTATTCTTATCGATCTGATGCATATCCCACGGGTTTGCCTTACGTATTATCTTTCGCAGAGGCTCCTCGAGATCCGATTCCAGAATCGCTTCGGGATCGGATAAGATTTGACCGTAGTCCAGGCCTCTATCCGCCTCTATAATAACGTAATCACCCGCCTTAAACCTCATCCCACTCGTTGAGAAGTGGGTAATTTTGCCCGACTCTCTTAATTTAATCTGTACGGCTTCGTTCATATATACCGCCTATATTGAGGATCCCAACGCTGCCATGGCAAGCTTGGGATTAGCATTCTGCTCCAGATATCCCTGGATCGAGATAATGCGTGTTATAGTATTATTCAATCTATCAAAACCCGTCTTTTTTGCTTCTGAATAGATCAGAGCTTCTTTATCGATATTTATTACGTTCGAATTACCTGCCTTGGCCACAAGGATATCGCGATACCACATCAGCATTATGTTTAATGCCGTCCGCAGTTCGGGCCTGGTAGTTTTATCAAACTCGAGCTCTGCCAATGTTCCGGTCGAAAGCGCCTTTATTATCCGGTCTCTCCTGGCAAAGAAATCATCCTCGTTAAGCCTCAATGCCTCGCCGAGCGACCCACACGATAGTCCCGCCAGGATATGCGCGGTGTCACCATTTATGCCATGTCTATCGGTGAGAATCTTCGCTACGGTATTCACGCCGAGCGGAAAAAATTTCACCGCCTGACAACGCGACCTTATGGTTGAAAGCAGTCGTCTCGAGTTCTCCGAGATCAGTATAAGCATAGATTCAGAAGAAGGCTCCTCGAGGGTCTTAAGAAGAGCGTTGGCCGCCTCTTCCGTCAGGTTATCGGCACCGTCTACTATATAGACCTTCTTCTTCGCCTCATACGGCTTCATCCCCACATCCTCTATCACGGCCCTGACATCCTCTATCTTCACCGACGAGCCATAGTTATCGGCTTCTATTAAACGCACATCCGGATGGTTCAGTGAATTTATCTTTTTGCACGATGAGCAGCTGCCGCACCCATCTATCGAATCGCCCGAGGGTAGTCCATGGTTAACATCGCTATGAGACTGTTGCGAAATGTCAAATTCCACGTCATTCTGAAGCGAAGGGACCAAAGTGCGAAGTAAAGAGCGTCTGTCATCCTGACGAGCGAAGCGAGGAAGGATCTCGCTTTTAGATTCTTCGGTCGGCCGTTGGCCTCCCTCAGAATGACGGGAGTTGTATTTCGCAACAGTACCCCCATGCGGACAAATGCAATTGATCGCTTTCGCAAAGCTAATGGCCGTCATCTTCTTACCCACACCGCTTGGGCCATGAAACAGATAAGCGTTAGCTATCCTTTCGCTATTAATAGCGCTTCTTAGAAATGATACTGCGCTATCCTGAGCCAATATATCTTTAAACGATGACACGCGCCACCTCTCGCTCCACCGCTCTATATGTCTTGCCGATCGAATCGGCAACCTTTATAACTTTAATCCTATTGGGGTATCGCAATGCAAGGTCTAAATACCCCGCACGAACTCTCTTATGATACGCTATATCTTTTCCTTCCATCCTATCGATACCTTTCTGCCTTGCGCGCTTAAGTCCGGTAATCGTATCGATGTCCAGAAGTATGGTAAGATCCGGCTTAAGGCCTCCGGTAGCGGCATGATCGAGGGTTCTAATGATCTCGATCGGAATTTTACCGCCATAACCCTGATAACTAAAAGTAGCATCGCTGAACCTGTCACATATAACTATCTTACCGGACTTAAGGGCCGGGGTTATCACCTCTTTCACGATCTGACTGCGTGAAGCCTCAAATAGGAATAATTCCGACCTATCGGATATCTTTATACCGTCCGAGTGTAAAAGCAATCCCCTTATCTTTTCGCCCAGAGACGTCCCTCCCGGTTCACGAGTAAGCATGCAGTCAAGATTCTGCTTCTTTAAGGTATCGTATAATAGCTTCGACTGAGTAGTCTTGCCGCAACCTTCTATGCCTTCGAACGTTATAAATAAGCCTCGCTTTGCCTTAGATCCGGCGCAGTGCCGCGTAGTCTTTAAGATCGTTTTCGCCATGAGGTTCCTTCTTTTGTATCCTCAAGTATTATGCCGAGCTCCCCTGAGAGCTTCTTCCGTATCTCATCTGCGGCCTTAAAATCACCTTTGGCTCGAGCTCCGTTTCTTTCTCCGATCAACCTAAGCACCTCGGTCTCATTCACATCCGTCTTAGTTAAGTCCTTCTCTATGTCGAGGGCAAGTATGCGGCCAAGTTCGACAATCTGCTTCTTTATCGCCAATAGATTCTCTGCTTCAAAACGTGTGAAGTCATCTTTGCCCTGCATCAGTTTGTTTGCATATGTGACTTCATCAAATAGCGACGCAAGCGCAAGGGGAGTATTGAAATCGTCATCCATGGCATCATCAAATTTTGCCCTGGACAGATCCCCGGCTTCAATATTTCCGGTCGTCTCGGACGCGGCTGAAAGCCCGGAACCGGAAGCCTTGGCGATTCTGTCTATCTTATCGAAAAGTATCATGAACCTTTCCTTCTGAATCTTCATTTCACCTATCTTCTCTTCGCTATAGTCGACCGGGTGGCGGTAATGCGTATTGAGAAATAACAGCTTTAGGTAATCCGCGTCCCTATACTTCTTTATGAAATCTTGTATTGATATAAAATTACCGAGAGACTTCGCCATCTTTTCGCCGTCTATGGTAAGCAGGCCGTTATGTATCCAATAATGAGCGAATTTCTTGCCGGCGCCTTCGGATTGGGCTACCTCGTTCTCATGATGCGGAAATATCAAGTCTATACCGCCGCCGTGAATATCAAATTCATCTCCGAGAATATCGGAACTCATCACCGAGCACTCGATGTGCCACCCGGGGCGCCCCTTTCCCCACGGGCTGTCCCACGAAGGCTCACCTTCTTTCGCGGATTTCCACAATGCGAAATCCAATCCGTCCTTCTTTTTCTCACCCAGAGAGACCCTGGCACCAGCCTCCATCTTTTCAATATTCTGGTTGGAAAGCTTACCGTAGTCCCTGGCCTTCTTTACATCGAAATATACGCCTCCGTCTACCGCGTATGCCGACCCCTTATCTATGAGGATCTCTATAAACTTGATCATCTTAGGGATATATTCTGTGGCCTTAGGCTCTCTGTCCGGGTGACCGATGCCCAGGAGCTCCATATCGCGGTGATAGGAATCGAGGTACTTCTTCGATATCTGCTTTGTTGCCTCGATCAGATTCGGGCCGTCTTTCGATAAATCCTTAGCCCTATTTATGATCTTGTCATCAACATCGGTAACGTTTCGGACAAATTTTACATCATTACCTTTATAAACTAGGTAGCGTCGTATCACATCAAATATATAGGCACTGCGCGCATGTCCGATATGCGGTTCATCGTACACGGTGGGCCCGCAGACGTAAATGCCGATCTTTTTCGCTTCGATCGGCACAAGATCTTCCTTTTTTCTTGTGAGTGAATTATATATCTTCATTGCTATCTATTTCTTTTCCAGACTATCTATCTTCCTCTTCAGCTCGTCGATCTCCTGCAGTATCGGATCCAATACATGTATGTGATCGAGGTTAACGTCCAGTTTTTTGCCATCCTGTTTAGTTACACGACCCGGCACGCCGACCACGGTCGAGTTTGGCGGAACGTCCTTTATAACAACCGCATTCGCGCCTATATACGAGTTATCACCAATCATTATATTTCCGAGCACCTTTGCGCCAGCTCCTACGACAACATTGTTGCCGATACTCGGATGCCTTTTGCCTTTCTCCAGACCCGTTCCGCCTAGCGTGACGCCCTGATACAGAAGGACATCATCACCCACTATGGTAGTCTCTCCTATAACCACTCCCATACCATGATCGATAAAAAACCTTTTTCCGATTCGGGCGCCCGGATGAATCTCTATGCCGGTAAGAAATTTTCCGATCTGCGAAAACCATCTCGGGAAGAATGGAATATGGGCCCGATTAAGAAGATGGGTTATTCTGTATATGATTATAGCGTGCAGCCCCGAATACGTCAGTAGTACTTCCAGAAAATTAACTGCGGCCGGATCGCGATCGAAGACAACCTTTATCTCTTTATTAAAAACTATCGCTATGATAGTCCAGAACGCTGCCAACGCCAACAATATATTCAATGCGACATGGGCACATATCGTCATATATTCACTTCATCTTTTGCGAGAGTAACTATAGCGTAAGCCGCTATCGCTTCGCCCTTACCTATGGAACCGATTCCCTCGGCGGTCGTTGCCTTAATGCTAACCTTGTTTACCTCGACTCCGAGCGCACCCGACAGCGCTTTAATCATACTATCCCTGAACGGAAAGATTCTCGGTTCCTCAGCTATTATCATCGTATCAATGTTATTTACAACAAATCCTTTGCCCCTAACCAATACCGACACCTTCTTAAGGAGCTCCATGCTCGATATTCCCTTATATTTAGGATCGGTATTTGGAAAATGCTCTCCTATATCGCCGAGCGATAATGCTCCCAGCATAGCGTCGGATATCGCATGTATCAATGCGTCTCCGTCGGAATGCCCTAAGAGTCCCTTGGAATGCGGTATCTCAACTCCTCCTAAAAAGAGCTTTCTACCATCGGTTAACCTATGTATATCGTAACCTATACCGGCGCGCATAACTTAGTTAATCGCCAATGGTTCGTAATTCATGGCTGGCTATTTTCCCTTCATTTACAAAAGCGCTTCCGCAATCCTAATATCGTCTTTGGTCGTTATCTTCATGTTGCAATTTTTACCGATAAGAATCTTCACCGGCAATCCCAGACGCTCCACTAAAGACGCATCATCGGTTATATTGTTTTTACTTTTCACAGAATACGCCCTCTTTATAACTTCATACTTAAAGACTTGCGGCGTTTCGGCGCGGAATACATGGTTACGATCCAACGTTTTACTAATAAATAACGTATCATCTGTATATTTTACCGTATCGGTCTCTCGAGAGGCAACGATACAAGCGCCGAATTTACTTGCCAGTTTTATAGACTCTAAGATGGTATCATCGTCAATAAATGGCCGCGCGCCGTCATGCACTAATACAATATCGAATGACGATCCAACTTCGGCCAGACAATTACTGACTGATTCGAATCGCGTACTGCCGCCGATAATAATATCGCTTACTTTATTAAAACGGAATCTCTTAACGAGCTCCGAGAGCTTCCTGACGCATGATGCTTCGGAAGCCACTATTATCTCGCTTATCGCATCGCATCCCTGTAGAGCCGCTAGCGTCCACGCTATTATCGGCTTACTCTTTAACAGAACAAATGGTTTTTTGGTTCTTACCTTAAGCCGTCTTCCTGAACCTGCCGCGGGAACTATAGCGATAACCTTCGGCCTGATCGGTCGTGCAGCGCTCATCTACCCTTCCCGCCGTGACCTGCGGTATCTTCAAGCTTCGCGAAAATCATCCTACCGGCCGAGGTTTGAAGCACGCTCGTTACGACGACGCTTACGGATTGAGATATAAGATGCCTGGAGTTATCTATGACGATCATGGTACCGTCATCAAGATATGCGATACCCTGATTATGCTCCTTACCCTCTTTGCTTACCCTGACTTCCATGGTTTCACCGGGCAGCACTACAGGCCTGAGCGCATTTGCAAGCTCATTAATATTTAACACTGTCACTCCCTGTAGCTCCGCAACCTTATTCAGGTTAAAGTCATTAGTCAATACTTTGGCGCTGAGCAGCTTCGCGAGCTTAACGAGTTTCGCGTCTACCTCTCTTACATCAGGAAAATCATCTTCCTGAATTCGAATATCGAATTCGGATGATTTCTGTAATTTGTTCAATATGTCGAGGCCTCGTCGGCCACGAGTGCGCTTAAGGGCATCCTGCGAGTCAGCTATTTGCTGAAGCTCCTTTAGGACGAACCGCGGTATGACAAGCCTTCCTTCTATAAACTTTGTATGCAGTATATCGGCCACTCTGCCGTCAATGATAACGCTGGTATCCAATAATATAATATCGTCTTTTTTGTCCTGCCTTACGAATTTAACATAAGGTATTATGAGATTGAATTCATCCTTACCTCTTATAGCTATTGCCATCCCCAAGTAGCAGAATATCAGTATTAATATTATCTGCGCCGACGAGAAGAATTCCATAGACATCGGAATAAGGCGGAGGACGCTCGTAATTATCCATGCCATAAAGAATCCAAATATGAGGCCAAATACCGCGGCCGACAGGTTCCTTATTGAGAGTCTCTTCATCTCAAATTCCAGAAATATTACTATGAGTGAGCTGAACCCGCCTATCGCACCGCCCATATAGGCACCATTTGCGCTAAAACCTGTAAGTAATGATCCTACATAATAGCCGACTATACAGCTCAAAAATATGAAGAACAATCTTAATAATGTGAGTGTCATTATTCGTCTCCTTAACTAATCTTCCCTTGGTCTGGACAAGAGTTTCCATGGATGCTTCTTCAGGTCATCGCTGAAATCCTTAAAATTAGCGCCTGTAGATTTCAAATCCATGCTGAAATCTTTAAAGTTACCCATCATTACGCCGAGATCTTTGTATACTCCATCCTCAACAAGAAGTTTACCTATAGTTCCCTCGCCGCGCTCAAGACGCTTAACGATAGTGGTAATAGATGTGGAGAGGTCTACCAGGTTCTCGGTGAGCTTCTCCATAACCACCGGATCCTGTCCCACGATAACAGCGCCCTCTTTTAATAACGGCTTACCGGGCGTCCCCGGATAGATCTCCAGATATTTCTCACCCAGAAGTCCCAGGGTATTTATCGTGACTCTGACATCCTCTTCGAGTTTAGCGTCGGACTGTATCCAGGCGCGCACATCCGCATGCGACCTCTTATCCTTATCGCTATATACGACGTGCACGCTCTCTACCCTGCCTACGCCAACGCCGGCGAGCCTCACAGGCGCCGCAGGCCCTAAGCCGCTGGCAAAGTCGAATGTTATCGATACGTTGTAACCTGTTCTGGACAGATTGATATCGCCGATCGAAAATATTATAAGCACGCCTAGCGCTATTCCGACCAATATAAATGTGCCAACCTTAAGCTCGAACGTCCTGGGCATCTCCATCATCATCCTCCGGGTTTATTTAGAATATTGAATAGTATGATTAAAATCTTCGCCTTCGGTTATCGGCCCTTTCCCGGCGCCGGTAATAAATTGTTTTACTATCGGGTCCTTCGTTCCTTTGATTTCATCAGGCGTTCCGGCAGTAATAATCTTGCCGTTATATAACATTGCGATCCTATCGGCTATCTTATAGGCACTGGTCATGTCGTGAGTGACGGCGATCGACGTCACTTTAAGTTTATTATGAAGCTCTATTATGAGATCGTTAATGGCATCCCCCATTATAGGGTCGACTCCAGTCGTAGGCTCATCATAAAGTATTATCTGCGGCCAGCGGGCTATGGCACGGGCAAGCCCCACCCTCTTACGCATACCTCCGGAAAGCTCAGCCGGCTTCTTATCCTCAATATCTTTAAGGCCGACCAGCGATAAGCATTCCTTAACCCTTTTTTTCATCGTCTCACGGCTGGTCGTCGTGTGTTCTATAAGAGAGAACGCAACATTCTCAAATATATTTAATGAATCGAATAGGGCCGCGCCCTGAAATAGCATACCAAATTTCATGCGCAGAGCGCTCAACTCCTTCTCATCCATCTTTGTGACATCCTTGCCATTTATCAGCACATGGCCCGAATCCGGCTTAAGAAGCCCTATAATATGTTTCAACAAAACGCTCTTTCCGCAACCGGAACGACCGATTATAACAGTCGTCTCACCGGTATTTATCGTAAGGTTTACGCCATCTAATACCTTATGGCCGTCGAAAGACCTATGGAGATCTTTTATCTCTATCATATTATCTGGCTACCTTCCTATAAAATAGAACAGCGCTGTCAAAAAACAATCGGACGCTATTATAAGTATGAAACTTACTACGACGCTTGAGGTAGTGGCGCGTCCGACGCCTTCGGCACCACCCTCGGTCTTCATTCCTTCATAGCATGCGACTATGCATATTATTACCGCAAATACGACACTCTTTATAAGCCCCGTCCATATATCTTTATATTTAAGAGGGTTCCATGTATTTTTCATATACATCGAATGTGAAATGCCGAGCTTATAGACGCCTATAGTGTAGCCGCCTAAAATTCCGATAAAGTCTGCATAAATGGTAAGTATGGGCGCAATAAGCACAAGCGCCATAAAGCGCGGCACCACCAGATACTTTACGGGATTCGTCGCAAGCGTCTCAAGGGCGTCTATCTGTTCCGTGACCTTCATCGTGCCAAGTTCAGCCGTGATCGACGCGCCGACCCTCCCGGCAACTATGAGAGCTGTCAGAACCGGTGCAAGCTCCCTCGTCATCGAGAAGGCAACCAGCGAAGCTATATACATCTCTGCCGCAAACCGCTGAAGCTGGTATGCGCTCTGCAAAGCCAGCACCATACCGGTGAATAAGCTTATCATCGAAACTATCGGAAGGCTGTCTACGCCTATTTTGGACATCTGTTCGATTATGTGACGAAACCTGAGAGGCGGTATTGGCACCCAGAATAAAGTAGTTGCAGTAAGTATTGCCACTCCGCCGGCATACTTTATAATATTCAGAAAACTGCGGCCCAGCATACCGGCAAACTCTCTTATCTTCGACAGAATTTTTTTCATCTAAAATTTATCCTTATGCTCAAAACCGAAAAAATCGTTATCCTGAGCTACTTTCACCTTCAGGCTGTCATTGGCCTGCAGGTTGTAATCGAAATGAACTTCATCGGAGTCTCTGAGACTCTCGTCTATCCTATCCTCTTTAACAAACTTTTTATATCCGAATCCGAATTGCCCGACTATGTTCTTCTTCATGCTCAGTTCTGTAACATCCTTGCCTTGTCTCGAGTTCCACTCATCCCAGGTGATCGCCGTATCATCTGTCACCAGCTTAAGACGGTCGAACATATTGCTCTTACCCGCGTGTCTCAAATCAAGCTCACCGGTGACAGAAAGATATCCACTATTTCTGGTTATTCTCGAATCCTCTATCTTAAGAAAAGGCCATTCGCCTTTAAGTGTCGCCGTCATATAATCAAAACTCAATGGCCCGATAGTCCCTCCCCTTATGTCGAAAGTGGAATTCATATTCACCTTCTGCATGAGGCCTGTGAATTTAAATTTACCGCTCATCGTGCCGGTCAAAATTGATGTTGCGTCATTACACCCCAACGTCAATAGAAGCCAGCTTAAACTGACATTGTTAGATAATAGCGTAATATCAATTTTTCTGGGTTCCTTTAACGAAATACTACCGTAAGCCTTAACTATTTCTCCCAGGCTTAAACTGTTTACTTCGATCAAATCCCGTGTCAATTTATAAGCCACCTTCATATCGACGAACGGTTTATAGTTCAGCTTTAGCCTCTCGGTTTCAAATTTGCCTTCCAATCGCTTCTGACCCGGGGCATCTGAAACGTTAATAAGCTCATTCTTCATCACCGCACTGCAATCGATATCATATCCGGACAGCTTAAGATGATTGAGCTTAAGGTCGACTTTAAAAACATCTGCCTGGGAAAGAGCTCCGGACAATCTTACTGAGCCCATGTCATGCCCGTCAGGACTAACCTCGAAGTCAAATTTCCCATCTTTAGTATGGCCGCTGAAATTTATCCTGCCCCTGTTAAACAGCATCAAATAGCCGTCGATCTTTGAATCGCTTAAATCTCCAAGCACCCCAATGAACCCTCTTATCTCTCCGCTCTTCACAGAGAAGTTGATGTAAGCGCTCGAGTTCTTATTCAGAAGCGGCGGCAGCGCCGAACCGACTATGGCGTTAATAATATCCTTCGCATAATAGTTTGTTCGTATGCTATCTATCACCAGACTCTGGGTCAGCTGAGATACGTCTCTTTGGCTTACACGTATGTCGTTCAGCACTATCGGATGAATTATTCCGCCATCTATCGAGCCTATAGTGAAATTGACTTTTCCGCCGAGCGCATCTTCGACCTTTGCCTCCGCCAGACTCTTAAGCTGGGGAACCAGATCCTCGATCCTGTTTTCCAGAAATACTGTTAGGCACATGATAAAGAGCAATATTAGTATTACTTTAAATCGCCTTCTGGTCCTTATGTGGCGCATCGGTCCTTTTGTCGCTAGGCCAGGTTGAATTCCAGATGGTCCACTTTAGCGGTTACTTTGACTACACCGCCTTTTTTGAACGTCCCTTTGATTATCTCTTCAGCCATCGGATCTTCCAGAAAACGCTGTATAGTCCTCTTCAGGGGACGAGCACCGAGACTCTTATCGAACCCCTTTTCCGAAAGGAAATCTTTAGCTTCCTTTGTAAGCTCGAGATATATATTCTGGTCTTTAAGACGCGCTTCGACATCCTTTACCTCGAGCTCCACTATCCGATCCAGATCATCTTTGGTAAGCGACCTGAAGACGATTATATCATCCACCCTATTTAGAAACTCCGGCTTAAACGTCCTCTTAACTTCATCGAGCAGTCTCTCCTTCATGGACTGATACGTAACCTCCTCGGCAGTCGACTTAAATCCTATGGAGCCCTGTTTCTTCAGCATCTCCGCACCGATATTAGAGGTCATTATTATAATGGTGTTTTTAAAATCCACTTTTCTGCCGAAGGAATCGGTAAGGCGTCCCTCCTCGAGCATCTGCAGAAGCAGATTAAAGACATCCACATGTGCCTTCTCGATCTCATCCAGAAGCACTACTGAATATGGCCTTCTTCTGACTTTTTCCGTAAGCTGTCCGCCCTCTTCATAGCCAACGTACCCGGGAGGCGCACCCACCAGTCTCGAGATATTGAACTTCTCCATATATTCTGACATGTCGATTTGTATAATGGCGTCCTCGTCCCCGAACATAAACTCTGCAAGGGCTCGGGCGACTAACGTCTTGCCGACGCCTGTCGGACCCAGAAAAACAAATGAGCCTATAGGTCGTCTCGGATCCTTAATCCCCGCCCGTGAACGCCTTACCGCGTGGGCAATCGCAGATATAGCCTCATCCTGGCCTATCACCCGTTTGTGAAGAGAATCTTCCATCTTCAGCAGCTTATCTTGTTCCTTCTCTTCCATCCTCACTATAGGTATACCTGTTATCTTAGAAACTATAACGGCTATGTCGTCACCGGTAACCTTCGGCTCAAACTTTCCCTTAGATTCCTTCCACTCTCTCTTCGTCTTATTAAGTTCGTCCTTGATTTTACGCTCGTCATCCCTGAACTTGGCCGCCTTCTCAAAGTCCTGGTTCTTAACAGCAGACTCTTTTTCCTGCCTCACCTTCTCGGCCTTTTCTTCGATATTTCTTAGATCCGGTGGTGCCGTCATAACAGAAAGGCGTGCCCTTGCTCCGGCTTCGTCCATTAAATCAATAGCCTTATCTGGTAGATATCTACCGCTTATGTATCTGTCAGAGAGCTTGACAGCCGCTTCAACTGCCTCGTCCGTAAACTTTACGCGATGATGGGCTTCATACCTGTCACGAAGGCCTTTCAGAATCTCTATGCCTTCAATCACGCTGGGCGGCTCGACCATTATAGTCTGGAACCGCCTTTCGAGAGCCGCGTCCTTTTCGATGTGTTTCCGATACTCATCAAGCGTAGTAGCACCGATACACTGTATCTCGCCGCGCGACAATGCGGGCTTCATAATATTAGATGCGTCTATAGCGCCCTCAGCCCCTCCGGCTCCGACGAGCGTATGTAGCTCATCTATGAATATTATTATGTCCTTCGAACGCTTTATCTCGTCCATTACTGCCTTAATCCTCTCCTCAAACTGCCCCCTATACTTCGTTCCGGCAACCATCAGAGCAAGATCCAGAATAATAATTCGCCGATCCTTAAGGGTCTCAGGGACTTCGTTGGCTATTATCTTCAACGCAAGGCCTTCGACTATAGCCGTCTTTCCCACGCCGGCCTCGCCGAGAAGAACGGGATTATTCTTTGTGCGGCGAGAGAGTATCTGTACCACGCGCTCTATCTCATTTTTTCGTCCTATTACCGGGTCGAGCTTATCCTCCTTGGCTAATTTAGTAAGATCTCTGCCGAACGCATCGAGAGCCGGAGTCTTAGCCTGTGATGTTTTTTGTCCCATCTCATAACCCGGGACCTCTGAACCCAATAAATTCATAACCTCTTCCCTGACCTTCTCAAGCTCAAGCCCCATATTCATCAGAACCTGAGACGCGACCCCCTCGCCTTCTCTGATTAGTCCGAGAAGTAAATGTTCCGTACCAATGTAATTATGGCCTAGCGCCCTGGCTTCATCGATAGCAAGCTCAATTACTTTCTTTGCCTTAGGGGTAAACGGCAGATCCCCTGAAACGACAGTCGCCGGACCGGGCTGAACCAGCTTTTCGACCTCTATCCTGATCTTGTCCGGACTTAACCCAAAACTCGCGAGTACAGCAGCGGCAACTCCTTCTCCCTCCCGCACCAATCCTAGCAGTATATGTTCGGTTCCTATGTAGTCATGATTAAATCTTTTAGCTTCTTCCTTAGCTAAAAGTATCACCTTCCTGGCTCTTTCGGTAAATCGATTAAACATCGGCATTTTATCTCCTTGATAAATCATTTCACTATCGTCCAAATTACGTCATCCTGAGGCGTAACCGAAGGATCTCGTTTTTAGATTCTTCGTCGGTACATAAATATAGCCTCCTCAGAATGACGAAGGGTGGACATAAGCGATATTAACTACCTTATCTTTTCACGAATAAGATCTGCACGTTTTACGTCACGCTCACTTGAGCTAAGCGCATGGCCTTCCAACTTCTGCAGATGCGCCGGTTGAGTCAGAATGAATAGTTCGTTTACTATCCTCCTGTCCAGACTTTTTAACACACCCAGATCTACGCCGAGGCGTATGGATGAAAGGAGCGTTATCGTCTCATTGCTGGAGATAATGTGCGCGCTTTTCAATGTTCCGTATGCCCTGGAAACGCGATCCGCAAGTGCTTCCTTGTTCTTAAACAGCAGGGAGTTTCTGGTCGATTCCTCCCTCTGAATCGTCTGATTAATTATCTTATTGATACTGTCGATTATATCGTCCTCGGTCATTCCCATTGATGCCTGGTTCGATACCTGAAACATATTACCGGCCGCCTCAGTCCCCTCTCCATAGAATCCTCTAACATTCAGGCCAAGCTTCGCTATCGCTTGCAATATTTTGTTGATCTGGCCGGAGAATACCAGCGCCGGCAGATGTAACATCACAGATCCGCGCAAGCCTGTTCCGGAGTTTGTAGGGCACGCTGTCAGGTATCCCCATTTCGATGAGTACGCATAGGGCAATTTTTTCGAGAACGCCGTATCGATCTCATCCATTATCCTCCAGCTTTCGCGTAAGTTTAAACCGGACTGCAATACCTGTATTCGAAGATGATCCTCCTCATTAATCATAACGCTCACGATCTCTTTCGGATCTACAATAAGTCCCTTATATTCCACGTTATTGGCATGCTCCGGACTCATCAGGTGTCTCTCCACCAGAAACAACCTATCTATCTCGCTCAAATCATTAAGCCTGAAGAAGGTGGCATTCTTAAGAAAGTTCGTAGAAAGAGCGGCGTCCCTAACTTGACAGAGCGTATTCTCGAGCTGAGCTTTATTTGCCCTGTTTGAAAACGGCATCTTCTCTATATTACGCGCAAGACGAGTACGCGATGACATAACGATGTCAGCGTTGGGGCCCGTACACCTAAGCCATTCACTATCCTGCTTCAGAAGATCATTTATTGTCATTACTATCGGAGGTCCGCTTATTTTGTAATTCTCTCAAGGCATCTCTCAGCTTAGCGGCCTCCTCAAATTCCTCGGCCATTATCGCCTTCTCGAGCCGCGTCCTTATATCCTGAAGCGTCCTGTTCTCTTTTACGGTATTTCCTGCCATTAAAGGAACCTTTCCTGTGTGACGATTTGCGCCATGTATCCTTTTTAAAAGTGGATCTAATTGCTTCTTAAATGCCTCGTAACAGTCTCCGCATCCCAGCCTGCCGACCTTTTTAAAATCGTTATAAGTGAATCTGCACGTAGGGCATTTAACGTTATTCGCCGCATCCGGCTCCAAGTTTGCGCCCAGATCGGCAAGCCCCGCCAGAAGATCGCTCATCCCGAAGTGCCCCTCCATCTCTTCACCCTTCTCTTTGGCACAGGACTCGCAGAGATGGAGCTTCGTTATCTTGTCATTCACTATCTCAGTAAGGTGGACGGTAGCTTCATTGGTACTGCATACGTCGCAACGCATATATCAGCCTCTAATCAATATTTAACGCCATCGGATTTAGTTAGCTTCTTAAACTCTTTCATTAATGTAAGAGTATAATCCCCCGGCAATCCAGCAGCAATTTTACGATCATCTATGGCTATCACCGGTATAATCTCAGCTGCGGTGCCGGTGAGAAATACTTCGTCCGCGTCATAAAGATCTTCCATTCTAAGCATCTTATCGCGAAACGGTATATCCATTTTTTTAGCCAGATGCATAACGGCATCGCGAGTTATTCCCTCGAGCGCGCCAACACTGACAGGGGGAGTAAGAAGCGCTCCCTTCTTAACGATAAATATATTGTCCCCCGTGCATTCAGCGACGTAGCCTTCATGCGTAAGCATTATCGCTTCCTCCGTGCCCGATTTAATTGCATCTATCTTAGCAAGTATATTGTTAAGATAATTCAGGCTCTTTATCCTGGGATCCAAAGCTTGAGGAATATTTCGCCTGGTGGTCGCCGTAATTATAGCAAGCCCTTTTTTATAGTACTCTTCGGGGTATAGAGAAATCTTGCCTGCGATAATAAATATAGTGGCCTTTTTGCACTTTCTGGGATCAAGCCCCAAATCACCGGTACCCCTCGTAACAACAAGCCTGATATAGCTGTCGCTTAAGCCGTTGGCCTTGACTGTATTGATAGTTGCCTCGATCATCTCAGTCTTTGTCAATGGAATCTTAAGCCCAATCGCATCGGCAGATCTGTATAGCCTGTCTATATGCTCTTTCATCCTGAATATCAGATTATTATAAGAACGGATGCCCTCAAAAACACCATCCCCATATAGAAGGCCATGGTCAAAGACCGATATAACGGCCTTATCCTTATCGACTAATTTTCCATCCAAATATATTTTCATCGCATATATTCCTTAATATAGCTTATTAATTATATATAATAGATCCCGCTAAGTCAATGGGAGGCGAAAAATACCTACACTACACGGCCGTCTTTAAGATGAATGACTGCATCCGTACGCCTGGCAAGATTATCATCATGGGTAACTATCACTATAGCGGCGCTTGACTTTGTTTTAATATCAAAAAGAAGCCTGTAGATGGACTCGCTTGTTTCGGAATCGAGATTACCTGTAGGCTCATCGCAAAGTAGAATATCAGGATCATTTATCAGGGCTCTGGCTATGGCTACCCTCTGTGACTCCCCTCCTGAAAGCTCACAAGGCTTATGCTCTATCCTATCCCCTAAACCCACTGACTTTAGCAGTTCATAGGCCTTATCGTACACGGCTTTCCCTCCGATCATCGCAGGTAGCATCACGTTTTCGATCGCATTAAATTCCGGCAACAGATGGAAGAATTGGAAGACGAATCCTACTCGCCGATTTCTAATCTTTGATCTTTTACTATCTGAAAGTTTATATATATCACCGCCATCCAGCATTACGCTACCACTCGTCGGGCAGTCAAGCCCCCCCAATAGTTGCAGAAGAGTTGACTTCCCTGCGCCTGAGGCCCCGGTCACGCACAGTGAAGCACCTTTCTCCACGGAGAGGCTTACATCATCTACGGCCTTAACTACCTTAGAGCCACTTCTGTAATGCTTGAAGATCCTATGCGCCGTAAGTATCGCGTTACTCATACCTGAGGGCCTCCACCGGTTCCAGCTTCGAAGCCTTATAAGCCGGATATATAGTAGCCGCTATACTAATCAGTATGCTCGATATGATTATAAGCCGGATATCTCCCTGCTCAAGTCTCACCGGCAGTTTATCGATATAATATATTTCCTTTGGCAAAGTAATAAATTTATACGTCTTTAGAAGATAGCACATGCCCACGCCCAGAGCCGTTCCCAGTGAAGTGCCTATCGTGCCTATAAATACACCCTGAAGCGCGAAAACGGCCATTATATTAAAATTGGTGGCCCCTATCGTCTTCAGTATCCCTATATCTTTAGTCTTCTCGAGCACGGTCATGATTAGGGTGCTGGCAATATTAAAGCATGCCACCATTACGATTAAGGTTAATATTATAAACATTACCGTCTTCTCGAGCTTCAGAGCCGAGAGCAGATTTCTGTTCATATCGACCCAGGTCCGCACATCGTATTGCGGCCCTAACGATATCTGCAGGGCCCGCTTAACACTATCAACCTCGTCGGAATTATCGATTTTTACGGCCGCTCCGCTGACTATATCTGCGGCTATGCCCGCAAGTCTCTGGGCCTCAGGTATGCTGACGTAAGCAAGATTCATGTCGTAATCGTACATGCCCGACGTAAATATACCGGCAACCTTATAGCTTCTGCCGTCAACTTTAAAGGTGCCGGGAAACCCCATCTTCCTCACATCTACGGAAGACGGTGATATCAGCGACACCGGATCGCCTACTTTCAGATCCAGCTTATCTGCGAGCTCACTGCCTATAACTATGCCCCCGCCACTTAGATCCAGATGGCCTTTTTTCATATAATCGCCCAGCCTGCCGATCTTTACCTCGTCCAACGGATCAACGCCCTTAACGATGACGCCGGTGACGCCATCGTTATGCCTGATGAGGGCTTGCGTATTCAGAAAATAGGAAACGGCTTTGACATTCTTCACCTCGAGGATCTTATTTGTGAAGGGGGCTGAAGGATTGACTCCGTAATCAGATACTATTTCCAGGTGTGAGTATGTTCCTATGATCTTGGATTTCAGGTCTTCATCAAAACCGCTCATGACAGCTATAACTATTATAAGCGCCGCTACTCCTACGGCAACTCCCAGTATAGATATGCAACTTATTGCGGATATAAACCTCTCCTTATGTTTGGAGACAATATATCGGAGGCTCACCTTAATCTGCCAATTAAGCGGCATAAGAGATCCGATCCGACCGATTTAAGCCTAAGGACAAGGCATCGTTCATTTGGGATCTTCAGTTCGTAAGGGTTTTAATTGCGGGAATAATATAACATCCCTTATGGATGGAGAGTTCGTTAATATCATAACTAACCGGTCGATACCTATGCCCAGGCCGCCGGCCGGGGGCATCCCATACTCAAGCGCCGTCACAAAATCATCGTCAATAACTCTGTTCTTATCACCGGCGGCGCCGATCTCCTCCATGAGCCTGGCCTTCTGCTCGATAGGATCATTGAGCTCGGAATAAGCATTGGCAATCTCCATGCCGCCCATATAAAGCTCAAAACGATCGGTGAGCGCCGGGTTATCGGCTTTCGTTTTAGCCAGAGGACACATCTCCTTAAACATATCTACGACAAATACGGGATGGTTATTCGCCTTAGGCTCTATCAGCTCCCCGACTATATTAATGACCTGAGTCCTCGAAACATCCTTGCCCTCTATCTCTATCCCTTTACTCTTAAGCTTCTTTATCCATTCTTCCTTCGAATCCTCCGGCAAGATCCCAAATTGCTCCTTCATAAGCTCTGCGAACGAGACCCTCTCCCATTTCGATAAATCAATGGTCTTGCCATTGAATTCCAATACCGTATTTCCGAGCAGGTCTTTTGCAAGGGTCGTTATCATCTCCTCCGTGAGCTTCATCATGCCGGCGCAGTCCGAGTAAGCCTCGTAAACCTCGAGCATCGTAAACTCCGGGTTATGCTTTATCGAGATACCTTCATTGCGAAAATTTCTGTTGATCTCGTAAACCTTCTCCAGCCCTCCCACTAAAAGTCTCTTCAGATATAACTCCGGGGCTATCCTTAAAAACAGATCTATGTCTAGCGCCTCGTGATGCGTCTTAAATGGCTTACCGGCCGCTCCACCTGCAAGGGATTGCATCATAGGCGTCTCCACCTCGAGAAAACTTTTCGAATCCAAAAATTTACGGATACCGGAGACTATCTTTGAGCGGTTTATAAATGTTTTTTTAACATTATCGTTTACGATAAGGTCCACATATCGCTGACGATACCTGGTCTCCACATCCTTTAAACCGTGCCATTTCTCAGGAAGCGGACGCAGGCTCTTGGATAATATCTTAAAGCTCTTTACAACTATCGTTGGCTCCGCCGTACGCGTCTTAAAAGTATCGCCCGATACTCCGACAAAATCTCCTATATCTATATTGTTTTTTAACATCGCAAAATTATCCGTTCCTACGGTATCTTCTTTTATATACGCCTGGATCTTCCCCGAGGAATCTTTCAGGTCATAAAACATGCTCTTACCGTGCAGTCTCACCGCCATCACGCGGCCCGCTACCGTCACGGACTTGCCTTCTGCGAAATCGTTCTTAAGCACTCCTATATTTGAGGTCGTTTCGAATCTTGCGCCGTATGCGTATATGCCTGCATCTCCTATGGCTTTAAGCTTCTCTTTTCTTTGTCTTATCAATTCATTCTCTTCTAAATGTTCTGTCATTTTTTTCCTTTTTCAGTATTGTTGACTTCGTGGATAGCAGGCTTACGCCTGTCTTTTTCTTCTTTAAGTATCTTGAGAAAAATCTTCACTATATCGGGATCGAATTGCACGCCTACATTATCTTTAAGGATCTTCATCGCCTCTTCCTTCGTGAAAGCTTTCCTGTAAGGCCTGTCCGAAGTGAGTGCCTGATAGACGTCGGCTATAGATATTATCCTGGCACCTATCGGAATAGAATTTCCTTTTATGCCCATCGGGTATCCCGTGCCATCCCACTTCTCGTGATGATAAAGGATCAGAGGAATAATATGCTTCATGAACTTTATAGGCCGTATAATATCCGCCGCTATCTGCGGATGTTTCTTTATCTCTTCATATTCTTTCTTTGTCAGCTTCGATCTTTTCAAAAGTATTTTATCACTGATACCGACTTTACCGAGATCATGCAATATAGCCGCCTGTCTGACATGATCGATCTCTTCCTGGTTCAATTTAAGCGCCCGGGCTATCTTAGTAGAATAATGAACCGTAGAATCAGCGTGTTCTCCGGTATAATGGTCGCGCATCTCTATCGTCTTTGCGAAGGCAAATATCGATTCCATCAGGCTCTGCCTGCCACGTTTAGTCAGGCTCGATATCTTCTTCCTGAGATACTCTATATCTGCAGGCTCCCCACTCGTAGCGACGCCCTTACCATTACCGAGATCGCCGGATGAGTATACTTTATTACCGCCCTCCTCTTTTGCCTTATCCAATATCTTTTCAGCCAAATATATGAGGTCCATACCGCTTTCTATCGGATCATCGGGGTACGATGCTACCGAGAGGCTCATTCTGAGCTTCACCGCACGTTTATCATCGCCAAAATTATAGATCGACAGTGCCTCCATGAGCCTGTGCGCAAGCGCAACTGCCTTAGTCCTATCCGCTCCGGAGGACAACACAACAAACTCTTCGCCGCCGAAACGCACCACTACATCGTATCGACGCACCATCTTCTTAAGCTGAATCGCAAACTGCTTCAGCACCATATCACCGAACTCATGCCCGTACAGGTCATTGATCGATCTGAAATAGTCTATATCTATCATGACCACCGACAGCGGATGTATATAACGCTTGGCCCTGTAGAATTCCGGTTCGATGGCCTCAGTGAGATAGTGGTGGTTATGCAGCCCCGTCTCGAAGTCTTTAAGGGCCAGTTGGTTCAATCTCTTATTGGACCGCGTGATCTCTTTATTAAGCGACTCCTTCTCCCGTTCAGCGGTCCTACGTTCTGTTACGTCATTTCCCACTAACATGCATCCGATCGTCTTGCCGTAGCTGTCATGTATAATCGTGGAGGACCAGAGCATGATCCGCTTAGTTTTCTTAAAGGTTACAATCTCGGTTTCCAGGTCTTTTATCGTAATGCCGGACGACATTAGCCTCTTAACTAAATGCAGTACCCTGGACCTCTCTTTATGGTCCGGGTATTCCAGCTCCCATTTACTCAGGTTTCCTATGACGTCTTCTCTTTTATAGCCCGTGATCTCCTCTGCCTTCTTATTCCATAAAAGCGTCCTGCCCTCCTTGTCAATAACTTCTACCCATACATTCGCCTCATTGAATAAGTCTTCATAATACTCCTTTTGCCATACAAGATCCTGCTGAGCCTTATTGCGTTGCTCCAACGCGTTTGCGTTTTCCAGTGCTACGGCAGCGCCCGCCGCCATACCTTGCAGCATAAAGACATCCTGTGCATCAAAAGTTTTACCATTCTTCTTATTGTGCAGCTCGATACATCCCAGGAGTTTGCCTTCGTGGTTAAGAATCGGGACATCTACCACGTTATATAAGCCAAACCTCTCTCTAAATTCGGGAAGCATAAACGAATCATTTGCAACGTCATTCGAGATATGTGTCTTTAATGATTTCGTTATCGAAGCGCATAACCCCTCGCCCAGTTTGAAAACATAATCAAAATAATTAATCTTTCCGTCCTTCTGATATTCCTTAAATACAATCTTATCACCCGCGACCACGCCTGCAGTACCACCCATGGCATCTACGAGTTCTATGGCGGCGGTGATCATCGTCCTGAGTATAGTCGGAACCTCAAGTACGGCGTTAATGTGCTGACTGGTACGCGACAGTATCTCCAGCTGATAGTCACGCCTTACAAGCTCTTCTTCCTGATTCTTACGCGCGGTTATATCTGTAACCGATGCAAAGCTATATTCATTACCCTGAAACTTAATATAGTTGACGGTGACTTCAACCGGAAATTCGGTTCCATCCTTCCGTCTGTATTTGCTTTCGAATGTAAAAGAACCCCTTTCTTGCAGCTCTTTCCAATGTTGCAGCCACATATCTCCGATAAAATTAGGGTCTATTTGTTCCGGCACACTCTTAGTCAACAGCTCTTCGTGTGAATATCCTAACGATATACACGCCATATTGTTTGCGTGAACTATGTGTCCGTTCGGATCTATCCAGAATATCGCGTTTCCCGAATGCTCTATCGAAAACTGCGCGATCTGATTCATCTCCATAGCGCTTCTCCGTTCTTCTTCGACGCTTATGGCATGCGCTATGAAACCCATTATCTCTTTATCTTCTTCCGATGGTTCAAAATCATGCAGGTAGATCGTGCATAGCGTCCCTATACATTCGCCGCCGACTTTTACGGCCAAACCTACATACGTCTGAATATTATATTTTCCTACGTTGGGGTCAGAGATAGCGTAATCGGTTTCTTGAAGGTTCCTTATGACAGTGACATCTTCTGCCGCATCTTTTATTACATCGTAACAAATGTGCCCATGAGCATCACCTGTCGGTTGGAAGTCGGGCGGGGTATTCCACTGCCCACACGTGTGTAGAACATCTCCTTCCAGGCAGTTATAAAGAGCACTATCCGCGCCCATTATCTCTCCACATAGAGCGGTCAATCGGTTAATGTTTTCTATGGGTTCCGGCCCGAAACTAAGGAAGGTCTCGTGTATCTTCTCCCATCTATCCTCAGTCTGCTTTCTATCCGTAATATCGCGCACTATGGCCAGAATCCTATACTTGCCATTAATAACCGCACGCTTAAGGTTAATTTCCACCCAGAACAGGCGGTCGGCTTTGTCCCTGGCAACCCATTCGAATAACTGGGGATCTCCTCCGGAAGTCTTGTTTATTACATTGATAAAATCATCCTGAGAATACGGACTTTCACCCAGGCTTAATTCTCCCATACTGTGACGGATCATCTCGTCTTTGCCATACATATACATCTCACAGGCCTTCTGATTCACATCTATTACGCGGCCGGACTCTATGTCCTGGGTAAATATTGCATCATTTGCGGCATCGAATATCGAGCGATAACTTTCTTCAGATACGATAAGGGCCTCTGCGGAATTTTTGCGCTCAGACTCTACTTCAGCGGAATGCAAAGCAAACCCGAGATCTCTACCCAATTCGCTGAGCAGCTTCACTTCCTGCTCATCAAAAGCATTGAGACGATCCGAGTATACGTTAATTACGCCAAATATCCGGTCTTCCAGGGATATTGGTGTAGATATCATGGCCCGATATCCGTACTTCATGACTTCATCACGCCAACTTACAGAAATCGAACTTGACACTATATCATTGATAACCAATGGCTTATTTGTATTTATAGCTATGGAGGAGGGGCATTGATCATACGCAGAGTCGCCACAGTTACAACGAAGATTTTGAAGATAACCGCCTTCAAACCCGGCGTGTGCTACAGGTTTTATCTCAGTCATCCCTTTTTCGAAAAGCCCTACCCAGACAAACCGGAAGTCTCTAGACTCGATCAATATGTGGCACGTCTGACTGAGAAGCTCACTTTTATCTTTCTCTTTGATTATAAGTTGAGACACACTGCTTATTGCACGAAATATAGAATTAAGATGCAATATTTTGGCTTCGGTCTTTTCGGCATATAGCACATCTTCCTGAAGACGCAGATTCTTATTGATAGCATCGAGGTTGGCATAACCCAGTTCCATTATCAGAGACGCTATCCTGCCAAGCATAGAAAGTATTGCCCTGAATTTACTTTCCGTAATAATAGGGGTTTTATTGACCGCCTCCAGATATTTATCTACGTCGTAGCCGTAAGTCTTGGCTTGATTTTTGAATTTCCCGATATCGGGTTTTTGCAGAAATATCTGCCCGGCGAATAGCGTAGCGATATGTTTATCTTTAATAATTATGGGCGTACCACCGTCGACTAAGCCATTATCACAATGCTCTATATCTATATCCCCTGACTTTTTTAACTTCTCGACTAATAAATTACTGCATCTGAGACAGGACTTTGCCGAATCCGCATTCATCCAATGATATGCCGCGCACATGTCCGAATGTGCCGTGGATATGAGGGTCCTCTGGTCGGGATATGAAACCAGCCCCACAGAAACGCCGGTTAACTCCGATAGCAGCTCTAATACACATCGTAGTTTTTCGATGTCTGCCAGGTCATTTATCGAGTATTTGCCATCTACCAAATATTCGCTTACAGGGCGTGAGTTTTCCTGACTAAGATCTGCCAATTTACCGCTCCTCTGATTGCATATATGCCTATTATAGAACTGTTGCAAAATGCAACTTCCGTCATTCTGAGGGAGGCCATCGGCCGACCGAAGAATCTATTTACCGTCGAGATTCTTCACTTCGCCCTTCGGGCTTCGTTCAGAATGACGTGGAATTTGGTATTTCGCAACAGTCCCATTATAGCAATACTACGATATAGATTATACTATATAAAATGAATAAGTCAAACCGGGCCCAGGCTTATGGTTTATTGATCATCCGGTATAGCTATGGCAGTATTTCCACCTTAGATATCCAGCTCTTTTTGAAATAGTGCCTGGTAATAAGTATGGCTTGGATTGATACGGAAAGATTCATCGACCACCAGATCGCAACCGGTCCTAATCCGAAATATACGCCCAGTATATAGCCTAAAGGTATCCTAATAAGCCATAAAGTAAGCGCTGTTATCAGCATAACGCTCACCGTATCACCTGAGCCGCTCAATCCCCCTCCCAGGATAACACCCCAGGCCATTATCGGTTCTGATATTAGGGCAATGTATATGTAATTAACGCTTTCGGAGACTACTACCCCATTATCTGAAAGGAATCCGGCAATGCGATGGGCGTTAAGCATGATTATAAGCGTAAGCACAACTGTTATCGCCACTCCCATGACCGAAGTAATAAGCCCTGCACGGAATGTGTCATGCGCCTGTTTTTTGCCCATAAGGTTACCCACTATGACCGCGTTAGCCATGCTAAACGCAAATACGGGAAGGAATATTGCGGACTCGATCTTTAAACCATTAGTGAGCGCGGCCATTATCTCAATATTATTTCGTGGAAGCAGGCCAATTATCAGAAATAGGACTATCGCGCCTATCTGCCAGAAAGCCTGAAGCAATCCGGACGGCCAACTGATAGATAATATATTTTTTATCAGCGCCAATGAGAATTTGAAACCCGTCACGATCCCCTTTATATAGTAAATGCTCAAACCCGCCCCTACGGCAATGCTGATAACGGTAGCAACGGCTATTCCATTCAACCCAAGCGGCGTTGAAAATGCCAGAATAAAATTCAGAGGGATATTTAGCAGGCAGACGATCGTCATCACCAGAAGGGATCTCTTTACCATACCGCAGGAGCGCATAATACCGTTAGTGGTCATCAAAATATAGTCAAATAAAAAAGCCAGTGAGTACGTTCTGATGAGCGGCGGAATGACCGACTTGACTTCGGTGGGGAGATTTATTACGTTAATTATATCTTTCGAAAATAGCAGGCCTGCCAAACCGAATATGATCCCGCACACGGAAACCAATATAACGGAGGAATTTACCGCGGAGCTGAAGGCCTCTTTCTTTTCTGATGTATATAGCCTCGATATGACCGATACCACACCGACGCTTAATGCTATCCCGATGAGGATGAATACGAAATACAACTGAAACGCAAAACCATACGCGGCCTGGGCGGTCTTACCGAATTTACCGGCTACATAAACATCGGTGATTCCGATAAGAAACTCATATAACATTATGACCGAAAGCGGCCAGCTTAGCGCCCAACTTTCTTTTGCAATGGCCCATACCTTATCATCTCTTATTATTTTGCTTAAACTCATCTTTTTTTAAATTTTCCCACCAAAGCCATATACCTGGAATCCTGTCGAATAACATCCAGGTCCGGATCCTTCTCCATATGCCTAAAATTTCTGTATCCGAGCTTTATAGCTTTTTCTAGAATGCTTATCGCGGAGTCCACATCCTTAAGCATGGCATAATCACATGAAAGGTTATAATGAATCACGGCATCCTTTGGTCGCAACCTACCGAGATGCATGTCCACTTCTAAGGCCTTCTGATGAAGACCTTTATGGGTATAGGCATCTCCGAGAAGTATCAGGGCGTTAACAAAATCGGGACTCTCCCTGATAATATCTTCGTAGAATGATATTTCAAAATCAATATCTTCTTCCATTGAAATCTCTTTTTTTTGCATATTTGACCTCCACTTTTACCTGAGATGGGCCGTATTATATCATTGTAGGCAATAATTAATCAAACTAATAAGAGGTGGTAGGTAAACCTGAACGAAGCGCTTGATTTGATGAATGATTAAACTTGTTTGACGATTATGCACGTCGTATGATACTATGTGCGCATGAATGAAAGCCGCCTGACTGACCAATTCGTCAAGAGATATTCACCTCTTGTTTATACTGCCATAGAAAGGCGGTTGAAAGGATATGGCTTTAATCTGCCGCGCGACGAGATTTTGGACATTCAACAAGACGTCTTCACCTCTATACATGAAAACAATAAACTCGATACTATAAACAATGCGGGCAGCATACCCTACTGGATAGCAATAGTATCCGGCAACGCCGCCATGCAATATATGCGTAAACGCCGACGCATCGAGCTCGATCAGAAGGTGTCAATATTCGATAAAATGGACGGCTTAGAAATGGCAGAGACTATCCCTTCTCCCGCACTAAACCCGTCCGAAGAGCTGAACAGGGCGGAGCTATCCAAACGCATGAATGAAGCGATGGAGGCCTTGCAACCCAAGGAGAAGCTCATAATAAAATTAAACCTGCTTCACAATAAAAAATATGAAGAAATATCGGATATGCTGAATATCCCGGCCGGAACCGTCTCGAATTACATAAAGAGAGCCAAGGAAAAACTTAGAAAGGATTTAAAAGAGTTCGAATAAGTATTTTAAAATAGTTTGCAACAATTTAGGTTGTTTTAGCGTCTTTATCTTGGAGGGTTATATGAATATTTCGAATTTGAAAACTACTGCGCATCCGGATGAAAAGGTGCTCGCGGACTTTCTCGCGGACTGTCTGACCGAGAAAAGCCGGCTGGAGGTCGAGGAACATCTCGGGTCCTGCGATAGTTGCCTCGAAAAAGTTGCATCGGCACATGATGTCGTATCCAGATTTAATAAAAAAGTTCCTCACAAGCAAGGAAAGGGCTCCGTCATGAAGAAATTGAATATATATCTTACGCTTGCACTGGTCACTTTCGTATTTTCATTTATTACGCCGCGCTTCTTCATACAGTTACTAGTGGCTACTCTACTCTTAGGCATAAAATGGATAGTCGATTCAAAATCGACTAAAATGCTGGTTATGATACACGAGGCATGGAAGAAGGATGGCGCGAAAGGTGCATCGGAAATGCTCGAGACGCTCGACGCCAAACCAAAAAACAGAATATTTCCAAAAAAATTAAAGTAAAACTATTTTAAAATACTTTGCAACAATTTAGGCACTTTTAGCGTCTTTACTGGTGAGAGGAGGTGAGGACTGATGATAAAGGATGATTTAAAACTCGCCGTAACGCGAATACACAAGTTGGCCGGCGAAGGCGCTACGAAGGCATTTTGTGACATGTCGGTCATGGATAGCCTTGTCATTAATGGCCTGAGGGTCATTGAGGGCAAAGATGGCCTATTCGTAAGCATGCCGCGTGAAGCCGGTAAGGACGGAAAGTGGTATAACACAGTAATGCCGCTGAACCGTGAGATCAAGGATGCTATCGAGAAGGTAGTTCTGGAAGCATACGGAGGATAATAAGGATGGGCCGGGAGAAGAGGGAGATCGGTATGCTGGGTGAGCGTATAGCCCTGGAGTTCTTACAGAATAAGGGCTATAAAATAAAGTGCAAAAATTTCAGGACACCTTTTGGTGAACTTGATATCGTAGCAAGGCACAAAAGCACATTGGTCTTTATCGAAGTAAAGACGAGATCTACCTCCTCTTTCGGCCCGCCTATCTTATCGGTCACCAGGATAAAGCAGATCCATATTATTAAGAATGCCTTATTCTATCTGAAGAGATACGGACGCATAGATGCTGACTGGAGAATAGATGTGGTCTCTGTCAAATTAGGCCATGGGCTTAAGCCTGAAATTATTGAACATATAGAGAATGCCGTCGAAGACATAATGTGATCGCATGAGGAGATCGGAATGATAGCGAGGATATATTCGAGTTGTGTTTTAGGAGTAAATGCGTGTGAAGTTACCGTAGAGGCGGATATTGGAGGAGGACTACCCGCATTCAATATAGTGGGACTGCCGGATACGGCTATAAGGGAATCCCGCGATAGAATTAAGGCGGCGATAAAGAACTCCGGATTCTCATTTCCAGCTAAGAAGGTTACGATCAACCTGGCGCCTGCGGACATAAAAAAAGAGGGCGCTACATTTGATCTACCGATAGCATTATCGATTCTTTTATGCGAGGGCACCATCGAGCATCCTGACCTGAAAGAATATATATTCAGCGGCGAATTATCCCTGGATGGCAGACTGAAACCGGTTAAAGGCATATTACCGATAGCGCTGGGCATGGCCGCGATGGAAAAAACTAAATTTGTTCTGCCTACCCAAAATGCCAGAGAAGCCAGCGCGGTGAAAGAGATCGAGGTATACCCTGTTCAAACACTTAAAGATGTGGTTAATTTTATTAATGGGAAAATCGATATTAAACGACAGCCCTCCACCAGCGATCAACTGCTAAAAACAAATTCAAAATATAAGAATGATTTCAGCGATGTTAAGGGCCAGGAGCATGTAAAGCGCGGACTTGAAGTGGCGGCCGCGGGTGGCCACAACGTCCTTTTAATCGGGCCTCCCGGCTCAGGAAAGAGCATGCTGGCAAAGAGGCTGCCCACAATATTATCCGAAATGACTCTCGAAGAGAGCCTCGAGACTTCAAAAATTCATAGCGTAGCAGGCCTTATGTTGTCAAACAAAGTGCTTGTGGCCACCAGGCCGTTTCGATCTCCTCATCACACCATATCGGATGCCGCCCTGGTCGGAGGCGGGACCAACCCCAGTCCGGGAGAGATAAGCCTCTCCCATAATGGCGTCCTGTTTTTGGATGAGCTTCCTGAATTTAAGAAGAATGTTCTCGAGGTATTGAGACAGCCCATGGAGGAAGGCGCAGTGACTATAGCGCGGGTCGCCGGCACACATACTTACCCTGCTAAATTTATGCTTGTCGCAGCAATGAACCCCTGCCCATGCGGATATTTCACAGACCCTAAGAGGCAGTGCCATTGTTCCCCCATTCAGATACAGAACTATCTTTCAAGGATATCGGGGCCTCTACTCGATAGGATAGACATACATCTCGAGGTACCGCGATTAAAACTGGAACATCTGACAGATAAACGACGAGGTGAGCCATCGGTGGAGATACGAAAACGTGTGGATAAAGCCCGTGGCTTGCAAAAGATGCGTTACGGGAACCTCGGCATTCACTTTAATGCGCATCTGGAGTCGAGCGATATGGAAAAACATTGTATGCTGGATAAGGAGAGTGAGGAATTGCTTAAACTTGCGATCTTAGAGCTCGGTATCTCGGCCAGGGCTTACGATAAACTCCTAAAGGTCTCGAGGACAATTGCAGATCTCGATGGGAAAGATATCATAGAAGCGCACCATATATCGGAAGCGATTTCCTACAGGAGCCTGGACAGAAACTTATGGGGTTAATTCTAACCAGGTTAGAATAGATTAATTAATATCTATCAGATAGCCAGCTTCCTTCGCTGGCCGAGCTTCCTTTTCCCAAGATCTGATATATTTGAAGAATATCTGTGCCTTGCCAATTCTAATAGCCTTAAAAGTCCATATCGATTTACCACCACTACCTACGAGATCTGTCTTGTCTGGCACATATTCTGAACTCACAAGTTTAATAAGGTTGTCATCTATAGGGGTTGCAAGCTGCCATTCATAGCCAGTAGTTGCGTTGGCATCCAGCGTGATTAGAAACTCCTTCCCAACCGTAGTTTTAACCGTCGTATCATTCTGCTGTTCTTTCCTAATAGGAACTTTGAATGCAACCTGTGAATCGACATATGATTCAGCAATTGCTAAGCCAGCCATAATAATTAATATCAAAATTATATTTAGGGTGGTCTTCATCATCGCATCTCCATTATTGCGACAAGTTTGCCAAAATTCACTTCTAACCTGGCAAATCTAACCAGGTTAGAATTGATGAACTCCTCGCCGTCTGATATAAAAGATATACGCTATCGCGATGAATACGCATAGATAAGCAAACAGATCGCCATGTACCGTATAGAATGTCCTGGTATTTGTGAGTACGATATCCTCGGTCTTATAACCATCTACAAATATGCTCTTGCCGTCGGAGTTAACCACCCCGAAGACTCTTCCCTTTTGGTCGATAAAGCATGATACCCCGCTATTCGCAGCCCTTATGACATTAACCCTGTTCTCTATAGCTCTGAAGACTGAATTTTGAACGTGCTGATATGGCGCGCTCGATTCACCGAACCACGCGTCGTTAGTAATGGTTACGAGAAAGCCTGCGCCATTGTTGACAAAGTTCCTGGCTATCTCCGGGAATATATCCTCAAAGCATATCATCACTGAGAATGCCACCTTCTTTATCAGCTTAAGGTTATACCCTTCGCCCCTACGACTGCGTTCGATATTAAATCTGAATACCGTGTACTCTTTACCGGGAGAAAAATCACCTATGGTCGCCTTAGTAAATTTCTCAACAAATGAAAATAATTTTTTTGCGGGAATGAATTCACCGAACGGGACGAGATGGATCTTATCGTAAACTGCGGTAATCTTACCGTATCTATCGAACAGAGCAGCGCTATTAAAGTACATATCTTCATTATGTAATTCCTGCCTCGGATATCCCACCAACAAAAGCGTATGAGCACTCTTTGCTATACCCGCAATACGTTCAGAAAGCTCCGGCTCCGTCTGTAAAAATCCGGGGACTGACGTTTCAGGCCATATTATCAGATCGGGGGAATCTTTTACAGTAGACATCGTCAGGGTTTCGTACTTATCGACTATCTCTCTTCGAAATGCCGGTTCCCATTTTTTGTCCTGTGGAATATTCCCCTGCACAACCGATACTTTAAGGTGTTCGCCGGTAAAAATATTATTTATCCGCAAAGTGCCGTAACCGGCGGCAAGAAATACAACAGCGATTGCAGCGGCGAGATAAAATGTAGAGTAATTCTTCTTACGGACATCCTTGATCGTAAAGAATATAGCGGTATTGACTAAGACCACAAGAAAACTTACCCCATAAGATCCCACGATATCTGCTATTTGGATTATCTTGAGATTGAAGCTCTGGGAGTGGGCTAATAAATTCCATCCGAATCCTCCTATGATATGCGCCCTGGCGTATTCTAACGCCACCCATACGGCGGGAATCGCGAATAACGAGAGGAACGACGGGCGGTTTACAGCAGGTAAGACGATCAGGCCAAATACGCCAAAATACAAGGCTAAGTAAAATACGACCGCGATCATCCCCGGCAACGTCACGTGTATCAGCCAGTATACGGTGCCGAAAAAGAATATAATGCCGGTGACATAGCCCGCTAAAAATGATCCCGAGGCCTTTTGCCAGTCGATCGCGAAAAATAATGGGACCAGTCCCAACCAGGCAAATACTCCCAGGTTAAAAGACGGGAATGACAATATCAGCAGTATTGAAGATAGCGCTACCAGAAGGAATCTCTTCATATTTCGCCGAAAATCATTTTCATTTTCCGCAGCACTTTTTGTGCTTCTTGCCGCTGCCGCACGGACACGGATCATTCCTGCCAACCTTCGGAGTCTCTCTCGTGAACTGGGCCACATGCTGTTCCGGCAACTGGCCCGAATAGTTCACGGCCTTCTCAGCCGTATTTTGCGTCTGCAGGCTCTCAAATTGGGTCTTCTCTTCGTGAAGGAGTTGCTGCTTCGAAAAATCGAATACGGCGGCTTCCTTTTTATCTTCCTTCACCGCCTTTATTTTAAATAGATATTCTATCGCTTCCTCTTTTATACGATCGATCATATCCATAAACATGTTATAACCTTCGTGCTGATACTCTATCAACGGATCCCGCTGGCCGTAAGCCCTCAGGCCTATACCTTCTCTGAGGCTATCCATTGCATACAGATGATCTTTCCATCTGGTGTCTACAACCTGCAGGAGGACCATGCGCTCCAGGTGCCTGGTCATATCTGCCCCGAGCTCTTTCTCTTTGTCTTCGTAAGCGGCTTTAAATCTCCCTAATATGACGTCCTGCACTTCTTCCCTTCTCATCTCTTCGAGATTCAAATCTGATGTCTTGATAGAAAATCTTGAATCGAGATACTGCCTCAGGCCTTTAAAGTCCCAATTATCAGCGCTCAACTTCTCGCTTACATATGTATCGAGCGCCTCATCCAGCACCTCTTCCATTATCTCATATATGTATTCTTTCAGATCTTCGCCATAGAGCACTTTACGCCGCTCATCGTAAATGACTTCTCTCTGCTTATTCATTACGTTGTCATATTCGAGAAGGTGTTTCCTTATCTCAAAATTATGCGATTCGACCCGCTTCTGCGCGGTCTCGATAGCTTTAGTTATAAACGGATGCTGTATGTCCTGGCCTTCCTCCATACCCATGCGCTCCATTACGTTCTTAATCTTATCCGAACCAAATATTCTCATAAGATCGTCTTCGAGCGACAGGAAAAATCGGCTCGACCCAGGATCGCCTTGCCGGCCCGATCTGCCGCGCAGCTGATTATCAATCCTTCGCGCCTCGTGCCGCTCGGTACCTAAAACGTGAAGTCCTTCCAGCCCTACAACGCCCTCCCCCAGGAGAATATCCGTCCCTCGGCCAGCCATATTGGTAGCAATAGTCACCCCATATTTCTGTCCGGCTTTGGATATTATCTCAGCCTCCATCTCATGGTATTTCGCATTCAGCACGTGATGAGGCACACCCATCCTCTTAAGAAGAGTGCTTAAATGCTCTGACTTCTCTATCGAAATAGTTCCGACCAGGACGGGACGGCCCACCTGGTGTAATTGGGCTATCTCATTGCAAACTGCGTTAAATTTCTCCCGCTCCGTCTTGTAAATTACATCGGGGTAATTTGTTCTTCGTATAGGTTTATTGGTCGGCATAACGACTACGTCCAGCCCGTATATTCTGCTAAATTCTATCGCCTCGGTCTCGGCCGTACCGGTCATGCCGGCAAGTTTCTTATACATTCTGAAGTAGTTCTGGAATGTGATAGTCGCCAGTGTCTGATTTTCCCGCTCTATCTTAACATTTTCCTTAGCCTCCACGGCCTGATGTAATCCATCAGACCACCTGCGGCCCGGCATAAGACGTCCCGTAAATTCATCAACGATAATGACCTCTCCGTCCTTAACAACGTAATCTACGTCTTTCTGATACAGTGCATGGGCCCTTATCGCCTGTCTTATATGATGCTCCCATTCTGACTGAAGGTCGTCATAAAGATTTTTAACGCCCACGAGGTCCTGGCAATGCACCACCCCTTCCTCAGTGAGGTTTACCGTATGATTCTTCTCGTTTACGACGTAATCTATACCCTTTTCGAGATCGAGTCCTTTATACTTTGCCTCTATCTCCTCTTTATCGGTTATAATCTTACCCTTCAATTTTGGAATAATTCGGTTAATGATATAGTATTTATCGGTCGATTCCTCGGCGGGCCCGGATATAATTAACGGTGTCCTGGATTCATCTATAAGTATGGAATCGACCTCGTCCACTATCGCATAATTAAGCTGGCGTTGGACCATATCGTCCTTATGGATCACCATATTATCCCTGAGATAATCGAACCCAAACTCGTTATTTGTTCCGTATGTCACATCGCACGCATAAGCCTCTCTGCGCGAACGCTGGTCCATGTCATGCTGTATAGCACCGACGCTGAGTCCTAGAAATTCGTATATAGGCCCCATCCAGTTTCGATCTCTCTTAGCCAAATAATCATTCACGGTTATGACGTGCACACCCTCGCCTGTGAGAGCATTCAGATATGCGGGAAGCGTAGCGACCAGGGTCTTTCCTTCTCCTGTAGCCATTTCTGTGATCTTGCCCTGATGTAGAACCATTCCTCCCATCAGCTGAACATCGAAGTGCCGCATCTTAACGGTTCTCTTAGATGCCTCCCGCACTACCGCAAAAGCTTCGGGTAATACATCTTCAAATATGCCATTCTTCAACTCCCTGTACTTGCGTCTAAGCTTTTCCTTCTCGGCCGGTGAAGTAGAGGCCCTGTAAGATGCATCGATTATATCGAGTGCTGCCTTGCAGCCTTCATATTTGTCGGCTATCCTCGCCTTAAACTCAGCCGTCTTACTGCGTAATGCCTCATCCGAGAGCGCAGAGACAGCGGGCTCGAAAGCATTCACTTTCTCTACCATGGGCCTGACGGTCCTCAAGACTCTTTCATTTTCCGTACCGATTATTTTCTTCAGTATAAAATTTATCATTTCTATTTTCTTTCGTTCTTGGTCATCTTAAGATATGCTTCGATAAAGTTATCTATCTTGCCATCCAGGACGGCCTGCGCGTTTCCGGTCTCGCAATCTGTTCTGTGGTCCTTAACCATGGAATACGGATGCAGCACATAGGATCTTATCTGACTTCCCCATGCTATCTCCTTTTTTTCCTCATAAGCGCTCTCGATCTTCCTCACCTGCTTCTGCCTTTCCTTTTCGTATAATTTCGCCTTAAGGATCTTAAGCGAGACCTGCTTGTTCTTAAACTGCGACCTTTCATTCTGGCACTGCACTACGATGCCGGTGGGAATATGCGTTATGCGGACCGCCGAATCTGTCTTATTCACATGCTGTCCGCCCTTACCACCGGCCCTGTAAGTGTCTATCTTCAGGTCGGACTCCTTTATATCTATCTGAATATCATCGGATACCTCAGGAATAACGTCAACGGATGCGAAAGATGTGTGGCGTCTTTTATTGGAATCGAACGGAGATATCCTGACTAAGCGATGCACTCCGGATTCCGACTTTAAAAATCCGAACGCGTAATCTCCCTTTATTATAACCGTAACGCTCTTTATGCCCGCTTCCTCGCCTGACATCTGATCGATAGTATCTATCGTGAACCTCTTGCCCTCGGCCCACTTAAAATACATTCTGCAAAGCATCATAGCCCAGTCACAAGATTCAGTACCGCCAGCTCCGGCGTTTATGCTAAGGATCGCATTGCTCCTGTCGGCATCTTCGGACAGCAGGCTACTAAATTCCAATTGATCGAGCCGTGCGGCCAACTTGACCAGATTGTCCCCGTAATGCTTCAGGCTCTCACCGTCCTCAGACCCTGCAATACTTACAATATCCTTTATATCTTTAAATTCGTTAGCGATCTTGAGGAAGGTATCCGTCGTGGACTTCAGATCCTTAAGGCTTCTGATAACCTCTTTGGAATGTTCATCATTATTCCAAAACCCGGATCCCGATATCTCCGATTCAAGCTCAATTATCTTCTTATGCTTGCGATCGACGTCAAAGATAACCTCTTAGGTTATCCAGCTTCTCTTCGAAAGTCTTAATATTATTCCTCAGATCTTCTATCATTTTAATTCATGTCTCCTATATAGTTTCAATTGCTCGCAAAATATCTCACTCTTGGGACTGTTGCGAAATGCAACTTCCGTCATTCTGAGGGAGGCCATCGGCCGACCGAAGAATCTATTTCCCGTCGAGATTCTTCGTCGGGCTAAAGCCCTCCTCCAGAATGACGCGCGCTTCTACGACTGGCATATTACGCTTAATGATTATAACCCCTCTGGCGTGCTCAAGTCAACCTCCCGCGCTTCAGGGCCCTTAAGGGTCTATTTTTTGAAATACTCAATAATGCGTTTCGCGGTCCTCTCGTCGATGCCTTTAATTCCGGAGAGCTTTTCTGCATCACTCCTCTTAATCTCTTTCACGGATCCAAAATGCTTTATAAGAATGGCTTTCTTCTTAGGCCCGATTCCGCCTATACCATCCAGCTCGGAAATTTTTATATCTTTCGAGCGAAGCCTCTTATGATAACCTATAGCAAATCTATGGGCCTCGTCACGTATTCGCTCCAGCAGATGAAGCGATTTTGAATCCCTCGGCAATATTATAGGCTCACCTCCGGACTTCGAATATATATGCTCAAACTCTTTGGCTATACCTATGACGGGTATATCTGCCAGGCCCAATTTATTCAGCTCTTCGGATGCGGCGGCCAGATGACCTTTGCCTCCGTCTATTAATATAAGATCCGGCAGATCTTTCTTCTCGTCGATCAGGCGCTTATACCGACGCGATACTATCTCCCGCATCATAGAATAATCATCGATTCCTGTAACGCTATTTATTTTAAACTTCCTATATTCGCTCTTCCTGGACTTGCCTTTGTGAAAGCTTACCATCGAACCTACCGCCGACTCACCCATAATATTCGATACATCGAATGCCTCTATCGTATCTATCGGGGTCTTTATGCCGAGAAAGCTCTTAAGCTCTTCGACCTCCTCGATCGGTTTGTAACTCACCGTTTTATCGTTTATAGAACTTAGCGTCTCTATCCTGAGTTTCAACCGTCCGGCCTCTTCGAAGTCTTCTCTCCCGGATGCTTCGATCATACGTTTAGCGAGATGATCTATAAGGCCCTTCCTGTTTCCATCGAGAAATAATTTAAGCTCGGAAACCGTATCGGAATATCCGGCCTTATCTATTTTGCCGGCGCACGGGCCCGGACACTGTCTGATATGGTAGTACAGGCAGACCTTTTTGGGTAGTTTTAAACACCTTCGCAGGGGAAATAACTGCCGAAGCATTATCACCGCCTGCCTAAGAAGCTTCGCGCTGGTAAACGGGCCGTAGTACAATGCGCCGTCGTCGATCTTTTTTCGTGTAATGAACAACCTGGGAAATTTTTCGTTCACCGTAATCTTTAATCTGGGATAACCCTTATCGTCTTTGAGCGCAACGTTATATTTAGGATCGAGTTGTTTTATCAAACTGTTTTCGTATATCAGCGCCTCTGCCTCGGAAGACGTAGAGATATGCTCAATATTTGACACCTTGGCGGCCATAGAATCTATCCTGTCGGACAACATCCTCCCAGGATAGAAATAGCTGGCAACCCTCTTTTTTAAATTAATCGCCTTGCCAACATACAGGATACTCCCGGAGGAGTCCTTCATTATATAAACTCCGGGGGATGCGGGAAGAGCCTTTACCTTCTCCTTAATATCCATTCTGAAAAATCCTTCATCTCTTTAACACCGAAAACATAACTGCCCATTATATAAGTCGCCGATCCGATCGCCAATGACGCGCAAAGCCCGACAACGCCGGATCGAACCAGTGCAACTGATAATATCTTAAGTATAGCGGCCATTACGAGACTCGCGGCCAGCACTCTTAAGAATGAGTCAGCGATCGCCCTGGTGCCGAAGTCGCCTATTTTTTTACCGAGCAAAATATAAAGCATTAGGAAGTTAACGACTGCGCTAATCGATGTAGCGAGGGCAAGGCCCGATAGCTTCATGGGCCACATCAGTATGAGATTAAATATAATATTAACGATAACGGCTATAAAAGCAGTCTTTACCGGCGTCCTGGTATCATGCATGGCATAGAAAGCCGTTACCAGTAGCTTTGTGCCGCCGTAAGCCAATAATCCAAACGCGTAGAAGAATAACGCGCCGCCAGTTATGGCGGTCGAATAAGCCGTAAATTCTCCACGCTGAAATAATATTCGCACTATCGGCCCGCCCAGTACGGCCAGCGCTAAACCGGATGGCACCATAATAAAAAATACCGCCCTGAGGGAAAAGGAAAGAGTGTGCTTCATGCGCTCTATGTCGTTTGAAGCAAACTCCTGACTCATCTTTGGAAGCGCCGCCTGCGCCAGCGCAAGGCCGAATATAGCCAATGGAAATTGTATCAGCCTATTGGCATAGTATAATGCGGCCACTCCTCCCGCTCCTACTATAGATGATAATGAAGCGAGTATGGTATCGACAAAAATATTGATCTGATATACGGCGGAGCCCAGTGCGCGGGGCATGAGAAGCTTACCTATCCTCTTCGCCGCGGCATGCTTAAAACCTGCTTTAAAATTTATGCAAATCCCGCATCTGTACATGAACTGAATATTAATTGCCAGCTGTAAAGCTCCGCCGGCCAGCACACCTATAGCCAAGCCCATCACTCCCATGACCGGATAAAGCCATACAGTGGATATAATCAGCATAAGGTTCATGAGGCATGGCCCGAATGCGGGGGCAGCAAAATGCCTCATAGAATTTAAGGCCCCCATAGAATACGCGGCAAGCCCTATCATGATAAGATATGGAAACATCGCGCGATTCAATGCAACTGTCATGCCAAATTTCTCAGGGTCGGCCATGAAGCCAGGCGCCATAATACGAACTATAAGGGGAGAAAATATTATGCCTAGAACGGTCAATATGGATAGGATAACGAAAGATATATTGAATAGGACGCTGGAAGCGCGCGCAAATTCCTTATCATCTCCGAGGGCCTTGTACTCTGAAAGAACAGGGACTATAGCCGAATTCATAGCTCCCTCTCCTACAAGGTCCCTTAAGGTGTTGGGAATCCTGAAAGCCACAACGAACGCTTGTGCTATCATGCTCGTGCCAAAGAAATTTGCGAATATTATATCTCTGACAAAGCCCAATACCCTGCTTATAGCAGTCGCTATACCTATAACTCCTGTCGAACGTATCAAACTCTTATTAGTCATAAAGAAGTTGACCTCGAATTCCTTAAATGCTATAATTACTCGATTTTAATCTTCATTATAAACACTATCTTAAATCGAAGGAGCTGAAAGTGCCAACTGAAAAGACTGCGTACAAAGAGCTTAGAAAATCCAAGCTCAGACATTTTAAAAACATATCTACAAAGACCGAGTTAAAAACTTTGGTTAAAGACTTCGAAAAGCTGGTCTTGGCCAAAAAAGCGACTGAAGCACAGGCCTCCCTGAAACACGTCGTCTCTAAAATAGATAGGGCTGTATCTAAAGGCGTATTAAAGAATAACACGGCATCCAGAAAGATAGCCCGCCTGATGAAGAAGCTCTCTTCCCTAAGTAAGACATAATCTTATTAGAGCAAATTCCAGGATCGTACTGGGATGTAACTTCGAATTTTTTATGTCCAGATCCGCCTGTAGAAGTAGTTCTATGTCCGCTTTTATCTTATTGGAATTGAAACTCGCTAACTGCCTGAAAAAGTCTTCCTGAAATCTACGTCCCATCCTGAGCGAGGACGCTATATTGTAGTCGCTCTCGCCTTTACCCTTCATAACCTTGGCCTTAAACATCCTTTTGAGATGCCAACAAAGTATCCCTATTATTTCAAACTCCTTCTTACCGCTCATGATGAGATCTGATGCGATCTTAATCGCTCCGGAGGTATCCCTGCGTCCTATGGAATTGGAAATTTCAAATGCCGACACTATCAAGCTTCTGCCTATTACTTCATCCACGTCGCCGGACGTTATCTCCGTCCTGTCTCCTGTAAAGGCTATCAGTTTGTCCAACTCCTGAGACAGATATGAAAGGTCATTACCCTCGAGCTCCCTCAATGCCACCAAGGCCTTATCTTCTATTGCCTTACCATTTGTCCGGATATAATCCTTTATCCATGTATTGAGAGAGCTTCCCACCGGTACCGCAAAATTTCGTACACTTATAAACCCGGTTACTTCGTCATAATCCTTAAGCACGGCCTCATCCTCTGAGTCAAGCACCAGCCAGACAGATTTGGATGGTTTCTTAATGTATCTTATAAGGCCCATTCTCAATTCGTCGGGAATCTCATCGGCATCTTTTATAACTATTAAGCGACTATCGGATAGGAGTGAGGCGGTATTAAGCTGATCTAATACCTCTGCTATATCAATTTCTCTGCCGTAGTAAACTTTAAGGTCGGATTTGTACTGGGGGCTTTCCGGAAGGGATAATTTTAGATCATTTAATGCGCGGGCCTTCAGATATTTATCATTTCCGATAAATAGAAAGACCGATTGCTTCGAAGTCACCATGCCTCAATGGTTCTCTCTACTATGCGCGAGGCGAGATCAATCTCGGCATCCCTTAAGGCCTGGGACTCGGTCTTTGCCCCGCTGCCGGAGATACGATACGTGGTCTCTCCCGCGAAACCTTTCTCCGTCCAGAGCGTGACGCCTTTTTTGGTATCTTCAAGCTGCATATTTATTATAAGTTTTATCCTGTACTCCTCCACGTTATTATTAGCGTCATAACGCAGAGAGTCGCGCTTATAGTCTATGAGCTCGCTCTTCAATACGAGATCGGCCTTACCCTCGGGTGACATCTTAAGATTTCCATCAAAAACGAACCTGTCTATGACAGCTTTTGTAATCTCGGTCTCCATGCCCGGCCTGTAGCCTCTATACATTCTTAAATCGTTCTGCTCAGCCGTAATGTTAATGCTATTCTTAAAGTTATCTACATAGATAGTCTTGAGATTTACAGGTAATAGGGAACTGCTTGTATAACCGCAACCGGAAATCCCTAACGCAAATATCAGAGACAAAGCTATAATGAACTTACTCATCTTTCTTCGCTCCTTCGGTCTTCTTATCAAAATTAAAAGGTGTCCACGGTTTATTAGGTTTCTTCTCCACTACGGGGGTGGCAGATTTATCTTTTGCCTTAGGCTTATTTTCACCGAGCCCGAAAGACCACCAGCTCTTCTTTGATTTTACCTTAGGCGCTTCGGCAGGCTTAGCTTTATCGATGGCTGCATTCTTTGCTTCAGTCTTTTTACTACCAAAGCCAAAAGGTGTCCACGGTTTATGAGGTTTCTTCTCCGCTACGGGGGCGACAGATTTATCTTTTGCCTTAGGCTTATTTTCACCAAGCCCGAAAGACCACCAGCTCTTCTTTGATTTTACCTTAGGCGCTTCGGCAGGCTTAGCTTTATCGATGGCTGCATTCTTTGCTTCAGTCTTTTTACTACCAAAGCCAAAAAGTGTCCACGGTTTATTAGGTTTCTTCTCCGCTACGGGGGCGGCAGATTTATCTTTTGCCTTAGGCTTATTTTCACCAAGCCCGAAAGACCACCAGCTCTTCTTTGATTTTACCTTAGGCGCTTCTTCCGCAGGCTTAGCCATTTCGGGCACCTGTTTCTGAACCTGAACTTGCTTCTCGCTGGCAACTATAGGAGGCGCTTGCGTGGGAGCAGGAGTAGCCCCCTTAACGAAGATCTTGTTCTCCAGCTTCTTATTTTCTCCGGTCCACGCCGGAAGCCATCCCTTCTTCTGTGCCATGAAATCTGCCGCGCTCCTATGGGAATAATTTCCTATCTTCAGATCCTCTATCCTGATCTTTGAGGTCTCTCCCAAGGGGGTATCCGGATACCTATCGACCACATCCTGGTAGTATATAATCGCGCTGACGTAATGCTTTTGCTGTTCATAGAACTGAGCTGTTATGAACGACTTCTCCGCTGCCTTATTCCTTAAACGCCTTATGGTGTTCTGGGCCTCTTTATTTAACTTTTCATCTGTGTTGGTGTTGGAGAAATCTTCGAATGCCTTCAAGGCCTTATCGGTCGGCGACGCGTCATATGCAGGCTGCAGCGATGCCCTGTATGCGCTATTAGCCATCTCATATCTTGCCTGTTCGTACAGCTTAGAGGTCGGGTAATCGTCCAGGATCTTCTGAAATGCTATAGTAGCCTCATCGTACCTGCCCGCGTCTTTCATGGACATGGCCATCTTAAACTGCGCCTCATCGGCAAACTTCCCAAATGGAGCATTATCTACGACTTTCTTATATATCTCGATTGCCCTATCGAACGACGTCATGATCTCTGTACCAAGGACCTTAGGGCTGCTCTTAGATGCGTATACACCGGCTATATTATATTCTCTGGCTACAATCTCATCGATATTAGTCACGTGAGGGAAATTATCCACAGCCTTCTGATAATTCTGAAATGCTATATAATATTTTCCCATATTGTCATAAGATAGGCCAACGCGATACTGGGAATCGGAAGCATACTCGGAATATTCGTAGCTCTTTACGAGCTTTTCAAATTCGGCGGCCGATCTCTGATAGTCTTTTGCATTATAGAAACCCATAGCCCAATCATATTGCTCTTTGGGCGTATCCTTTACGGCATATTTGGGGTTTATAAATTTCTTAGTTTCGGGGGTCCATACCCAATAGGCATGCGCCATGCCCGACAATATGGATAAGGATAACAGAATTGTAACTACTATTATTGTATTTGATCTTCTCATAAGTAGCGAGGATTATACCACGATGGTAATATTGTAGTCAAAGAAAACTGCTTTACCGGATTAGACTGTTGCGGTAGGATTTAGGCTTTGGGCCACCTGGCTTGCATTTTGATTTATGAACTTAAGGATGCTGGACTTATCTTCTTTCGTTATCTCGAGGAAATGGTTCCCCAGCTCATATAGATCTGTCGATGGAATTTTCCTTATCCATGCTACCTTGGAAATTGCTTTAATAGGCTTGGGCAATGTAGGAATGTATATTTCTACTACCAGACGACAAGCCAATGAAATAAATTTGCTCGTCTGAAAACAGACCCCGCCTTCGCTTAAATTTCTGGTGATAGACATAGACGGAACTTCGGTAACGCCACGAAAGTTTTTATACTGGACCGGGGCATTAAGACTTGCTCTGGTAAAACGGCGCTTCTCTCCCAAACCTGTCATATCACTTACTTGATTATCCATTTGGTAATTCATCTCCTGTTAAAAAGTATATAATATCATATATATGACCACCGCAACAGTCTACCATGTTAAATGTACTTTGTCAAGGTTAGCCATTAAAAAGCTAGCTTATATCAACGTATGGTTTCACAGCGTATGGGGCTGTGCCATATACTGAAATAGTGATAGCTCCGTTATCTTTTGTCTCGTAAAGCATTGGGTTTAAAGCGGTTATAACTGTTATCGTCTTTTGTGACGGCGCTCTATATTTATTGATCTTGGCCACACTGATTATCGCAGTCTTTGCTCCAACTGCGCCAAAAAAATGTTTAGTAATATTTTCATCACCAACATTTCCGCCGTGATGAGGTATCTTAATTACATCCGATTCGAGAAAATCTCCATAGGTGTCCGTCAATCTTTCTAGGGTAGAGCCGTTTGCGTCACCGCAGAATAGAACGCTAAACTTTTTATATTGCAATTTCAGCACGATAGAATTTTCATTACAGTCGTCGAGGGTTACCTCTTTTTTAGGATTTAGTACAAATATTTTACCTCCCTTGAACTTTATAAGATCCCCCTCCCCGATATGCTCACGCCGTATATTTTTTGATTTTACTGCGCGCAGATACTTATCAAATATTTCGCTTCCATATACCGCTGCGCCGCCATCGATCACCTGGTCGACTTTAAAATTATTGAGAATATATACGGCACCGCCCAGATGGTCTTCATGAAAATGCGTTATCACCAAAGCGTCCAGGCGCGTTATACCCCTATTCCATAGATAAGGCGCTATCGCCGACCTTGCGGCGTCGAACTTATCATCATCGCCTCCCGGACCGGCATCGATCAGAATATTCCTGCCGCCCGGAAGCTCAACCAGCGCGCTATCACCCTGCCCCACATCGATGAACGTGATCTTAAGGCTGTCGCTATTTATAACCGCTACGCATCGCCATACCAGAATATTCAGCATCACCGCGATTACAATAAATATCTTCGTCCTGATCGAGCCGTAAGCCCATAACCGTTTCTTATCTTCCGAAGGTATCACGGCGCTGAAACCCGGCAAGACAAGCAGTAATATTGAAATGTAGTATAACGCCATTAATATTTTCGACGGAGATGCTATCCTTAAATACGCCCATGGAATATTTGCAAGGAGATGGTTGGCCATGAATAATGCCTTACACGTAAGGCTTAATCCGAGGGCAACTGCCGTGGCAAGCATCCCCGAGAATAGTCCGGCAAACATTAAAAGAAAAGACGCTACCGTCAACAGAAACAACGCCGGCACTACCACAAGGTTCGCCACCAGAGCTATCGGAGATATTATATTGAAATATGTCGCGACTATCGGCCATGTTGCAGTCCATGCCGCTATAGATACGGATACTGCGCCGATAATATAGCGCTTAATTTTCTCCGGGTACGACGGGCGTCCGGTGGTGTCCAGCCGCAGAAAATTATTAATCGGCGGCGTAAATATTATCATGCCCGCTATCGATACGAACGAAAGCTGGAAACTGGGATCGAATAATTCCTTCGGGTTAACGATCAGCATCAGAAATGCCGTGAATGCCAGCGAATTCAGCATATCGGATTCCCTGTCTATCAGATATCCGGCAACAAAGACTATAAAGATTATCACCGCCCTGACTATGGGCGGACTCGAGCCTGCTATAAACGTGTACAACACCAGCATGCCCGCGACCAGGACGAGGTTCAGTTTCTTAGGCATCCTCATAAGCCGGAAGAGAGTTAAAAACATGGCGGCGATTAAGCCCACATTAAGCCCGCTTATGGCTATAGCATGCACTGTCCCGGTCTTAATAAAATCATCGTTCAGGCTATATTTTAGGTCGACCCTATCGCCAATCATTACCGCCTTAATAAATCCACTGTAAGGCGCATCCAGATATTTATCGATCTCAGATCTCATCCAATTTCGTATGCGATAAGCCAGGGCCTTAATCGGATTCCGGCTGCTATCGCTCAATATCTCTACAGCGCTTCCATCCCTTACTCTGAATATTGCGTATATGTCTTTAATGGCTAAGTATTTCGGATAGTCAAACGCTCCGGGATTTTTCAGGCCGGAAGGCCTCGATAGATTTCCCTCCGCGACCATCATCTGCCCGAAATGCAGGTCTCCCTTTGCCTGAGAATATACGCTGACATCGACCAGTCCCCTCGAGCTTCGCCAGGATTCTCCTTCCTTAATAGCATCCACGTTCAGCACGAAAGAGGTCTTAATTTTATTATACGGCGTAACGCCGGAGACGGGATCATCCGAGATCGTGCCTTTAAGGGATACCGTTTTCGGGTCATCGGAAGCGAACCTCGAAATATGGTCGCCGGGCAACGCGTTAGAATTCCTGTAGAAGAATATACCGAAAAAGAATATTGCAAGATAGAGCGCGATGTGCGAAGACTTCTTGTTTGAAGATATAAGTGAATATATAAGAAAAAAAGCGCTGACTAAAAAAATATGGCTGAGAGGGGCTTTCAATAATGGCGAGAGCGCAATACCGAATATGAAGGGTATTAATACATTAAGTATGGGGCGCTTCATTTAGCCGTTCATTCCAGGGAGATGCTGTCTTTGATCTTCGAAAAGAGCTTATCCCCTATGCCGGCCACTTTCTTAATATCCTCGGGAGAGATAAAGAGCCCTTTCTTCTGCCGGTATTCCACGATGCGCTGTGCCATAATTTTTCCTACGCCCTTAAGCGCCATTAATTGATCGGCGGAGGCATTATTGATATTGACTTTTTTATTGATGCCTAAAGTTTTACCGTCGGAAGGTGCGGTCGGCGCGCTGAAGCGCTCTATGGATAGATCTCCCGTAGGACACAGTTTTTTATAGGCGATTATACCGGCGCCGATAAGAAGCGCGGCCAGTAGAAATACTAATACTTTCTTTTCCAGTCTCTCGAGATCAAACATAGTTTAGTTATAAAAGTTCAGTGCCAGAATAAGATCAAAAAGCGTCCGTCATCCTGAGTGAAGCCCGATAGGGCGAAGCGAAGGATCTCGCTTTTAGATTCTTCGTCGCCTTGCTCCTCAGAATGACACGCGTTTGTACGACTGAACTATTACCTTTAGATTACGATATTGACTAGTTTTTTGGGAACGATGATAAACTTTTTTATCGCCCCGGCGCCTATCCATGTCTTAACTTTTGGATCGGCGAGGACCATCTCTTTCAGCGCCTCGTCTTTAATATCTAACGGCACTTCCACTTTGGTGCGGAGCTTACCGTTTATCTGCACGGGAATTGTTATAATGTCCTCTACTATTGCATCCTTATCGAACTCGGGCCACGGGGACCGGAATATACTATTTTTCTTACCTATCATCTGCCACATCTCCTCGGAGATATGCGGCACAAACGGGGCCAGAAGCGTAATTATCGTCTCCACAGATTCATGCATCACGGCAGACCCGATAGCGTTAATGTTCTTACCCATAAGGTCATACGACTCATTGACCAGCTCCATTATTGAACTGATAACGGTATTGAAATGAAACCCGCCCTCGAGATCGCCGGTGACTTTCTTTATGGTAAGGTGCATCTTCCGTTTTAGCGATATCTCTTCTTTGGATAAATTCTCCGACGTAACCGGGACAACGCCGGACTTCCGGACAGACTCCACTAACCTCCAGACCCTCCCCAGGAATCGGAAAGCTCCTTCGACGCCTTTATCGCTCCATTCGGCGTCCTTCTCCGGGGGGCCTATGAAGAGCGTATAGAGCCTTACCGTATCTGCGCCATATTCGTTTATAAGATCATCGGGGCTTACGGTATTGCCTTTGGACTTAGACATCTTAACGCCGTTCTTAGTGATCATGCCCTGTGTGAATAGATTTTTGAACGGCTCGTCGAAACCAACGCAACCGATGTCATGCAGGAATTTAGTAACGAACCTGGAATAGAGCAGGTGCAATATGGCATGCTCCACTCCGCCGATATATTGATCCACCGGAAGCCATTTGTCGACGGTGGCTGTATCGAAAGGCCTGTCGCTGGTCTTTGGAGTTATGTATCTCAGATAGTACCAGCTCGAATCCACAAACGTATCCATCGTGTCCGTCTCGCGAGTGGCTGCGCCGCCGCATTTAGGACATTTCGCGCTTACAAAATCCTTAGCAAATTTAAGAGGAGACTCTCCCGTGGGCCTGAACTCGACATCGTGCGGCAATCGGACGGGAAGATCCTTCTCCGGGACAGCTACCGTACCGCATTTATCGCAGTAAATTATGGGTATCGGAGCGCCCCAATATCTCTGGCGCGAGATAAGCCAATCGCGCAGTTTATACTGCGTCGAGCGCCTGCCAAATTTCTTTGCTTCAAAATAATCGGCTACCTTTTCCATCGCAACTGATGACGATATTCCATTAAACTCTCCGGAATTAACCATTACGCCTTCTTCGACATATGCCTCTTTCATATCGGCTACATTTAAGGGGTTCTTAGGATCATCTATTACTAAGGTTATCGGAAGTTTATATTTTTTAGCAAAATCAAAATCGCGCTGGTCGTGCGCGGGAACCGCCATTATGGCACCGGATCCGTATTCCATCAGAATGTAATTTGCCACGTATATCGGTATCTTATTACCATTAACCGGATTTATAACATAGCGCCCGGTGAACGCTCCCTCTTTTTCGACATTTGCATCAGATCGTTCTATCTTCGACACATCACGCATCTTCTGAATCTCTTTCAATATGCGTAGCTCGTCTTTAGCGCCCTTTATAAGCCTCTGGGCCATGGGATGCTCCGGGGCTATCGCCATGAATGTCGCGCCGTATATAGTGTCTACTCTCGTCGTAAAACACGCGAGTTTCTCGTCGGATCCGTCTATCTTAAAGTCTATCTCGACTCCCCGGCTGATACCGATCCAGTTGCGCTGCATCGTCTTCACGCGCTCCGGCCATTCCGTTAATTTATCAATATCCTTCAATAGCCGAGGCGCATATGCGGTGATCTTAAAGAACCATTGCTCGAGATCCTTCTGCATAACCTCGGAGGAACATCGTTCGCATGCATTGTCCACTACCTGTTCGTTCGCCAGAACCGTCTTACATGATGGGCACCAATTCACAAATGCCTTCTTTTTATAAGCAAGGCCCTTCTCGTACAACTTTAAAAATATCCACTGCGTCCACTTATAATAGTCCGGAAGGCAGGAGACGACCTCTCTATCCCAATCGTACTCTACGCCCCATCTGTTGAACTGGCTCTTCATGGTCCTGATATTATTGAGAGTGGATGTCTCGGGATGGATACCGCTTTTGATGGCAGCGTTTTCAGCGGGCAGGCCGAACGCATCGAACCCCATAGGCGTAAGCACATTATAGCCGCGCATCATCTTATATCGCGCAACAGCATCGCCTATGATATAGTTACGGCCGTGGCCGACATGCAAAGCTGCCGACGGGTACGGAAACATCATCAGGCAATAATACTTATCCTTGGCGTTCGCAGTATCGACATTGAAGAGTCTATTATCGCGCCAGAATTTCTGCCACTTGGGTTCTATTTTATCAAACGGGAACAGCTTGTCTTCGGTTATTTCGTTTTGCATATCTTCCTTGCCGTTGCCATATTCATCTTATCATCCCTGTCCGTATTCTTCGGCGTCTCCATGATGAATGTGACATCCTTAAACTTCGGGTAATTGATAATTCTCTTCATACCGTCAAGGCCTATATTGCCTTTTCCTATATGCTGATGCCTGTCAACGCGCGACCCAAATGGGGACAAGCTATCATTAAAATGTATCACCTTAATGCGTTCAGACCCGATCAACTCGTCAAATTTTTTCATAGTCGATTTGAACCCCGCTTCCGTGCTGATATCGTAACCGGCCTCAAAAGTATGTGCCGTGTCTAAACATACCCCCACATTATCAGCGTCGTCCAGCCTATCAATTATTGTCTTTATATGCTCAAATCTGTAGCCTATCATAGATCCGGATCCGGCGGTATTCTCAAAAAGGATTGTCGTCTTCGGTTTAGCCTTCTCTATTATCTCGTTAATGGCATCGGCAAACCTCGCGATGCCATCTTCCTCCCCCGTGCCCACATGGCTGCCGAGATGCGTGACAAAATATTCGGCATCCAGCGCATCCGAACGTTTAATATCGTCTATGTAAGCGTCTATCGATTTCCTATACAGCGGGATGTTAGGTGTGGCAAGATTTATTAAATACGGAATATGCACAACCACCGGATCTATATCAAGCTCTCTCTTTAATTCCCTGAATCGCGCAACATCCGATGAGTCTAATTTCGCAGACTGCCAAGTGCGAGGATTACGGCTGAAGATCTGCATACTATTACACCCAAGCGCCTTAGCGCGCTCAAGAGATTCATAGATCTTCCCGGCGATTGATACGTGTAGCCCTATACGCATAATAATTTTAATATATTTGGCATCTCTGAAGTTGTACACCGCACAAGTACCATTCGCCAACTGAAAACTATAGCTCAGGTGCTGTGCACCGTACCCGAGTAAAGTACCTGAACGAAGTGAATGGTACTTTGCGAGTGGTACGGTGGTGCCGAAGGTGGGAGTCGAACCCACACAACCGTGAGGTTACCGGTTTTTGAGACCGGCGTGTATGCCATTCCACCACTTCGGCATATTGATAAATATCTTATATCTAATATGGTGGAGCTGACGAGAATCGAACTCGTGACCTCACAATGCCATTGTGATGTGATCCCTCTTCACCACAGCCCCTCAAACCGAATGATTATAGCAAATATAATTTGGAATGTGTAGCGCAAAATGGTTTGCATAGATCGAGGAATGTATGATGTACCCTATATAAAATCTATGGCGGTAAACACAGTTCCCGGATCCCTATCCGCTAACCCAAAGACCACTTCATCTATATCGGATAATGCAGTGGTAGCAGGAAGATTGATAATAATCTCCCTTAACTGCCCTTGTGTATCTATTAAATGCACATCATTAGATGAAAGTACGGCGCTAGTACCGGTCGGACTATATGTCTTTAATTGTATCTTGCAATTACCAAGATCTGAAATAGACGAATATATCAACCTAAGTCTTCGTCCGGATACATTGATACTGTCCTGGAGGAAACGTATATAGAAGAGATTACCATCCTGTAAAAACACATTTGAACCTTTATTATCGTTCAACACATCATGTGGACTGCCCTGCGAATATATATTCAGCATATTCTGGTACAGGTTATTACTCTGGAGGTAACGTGTCATGTACTCAGGGGCTTTACCTGCCATCCCTATAAGGAACGTGGAGATATTGCTCGAGGCCTGTTCCTGGACGACCGATCCGGTCATATTATTATAACCCTCTAAAAATCCATGGGTTGTTACGAGATCTGGGTGCGCGACAAATATCTCCCGCAGGAAAGCCTCGGTCGCCTGAGGATCTATCATGTGGGCTGCACCCAGCGTGTAAAGAGAAGCAACGGACGTCTTGAAGCTGGAGAAAAATCCAATATCGGGTATGCCGATGTCGACTTCGTAATTACCTGTGAAATAGCAGGCAGATAGAAAACCCGGGAGGTTATTTCTCTTTGAATAATCGAATGCTATCGTAAGAAAATCCTCTAACATGGCCTTCAGGGCCGGGTTGTCAGCTTCTGGCATTAATAAGGTAGGCCACAACATCTGGAATGCCCCACCGTAATAAGGAGCCACCGTATATAGCGTCTCTCCGGTTAACGTGGTATAGGATTTTATCTGCGACCTGAGCCCCTGATATCCGTTCATCGTAAGTGTACTATCAATGTCATAACGCAGGGTTACAAATAATATGCCGGCGCGGAACTCATCACCGAAGTACTCATGCTCACCACTCACATATTCCCCGGATTCAATAATAAAACCGTTACGGAATAACTTCGTAGATGTGTCGTATAGGCTATTATATCCTACTCTCTGGGCCTCAAGGAATGCCTCCATCTTCTGCCTTATCGCGGTGACATCGGCATTACCTGATAAGCTGGGATCCATTAGTGCGCCTTCGGCCGCACCGAGGGC
>Ga0114951_10000156_pt1 | contig 96944 bp, 100 predicted proteins | sample AM7aDNAmetaG_FD_88677 | JGI IMG/M metagenome (GOLD analysis project Ga0114951, IMG submission 88677) | Freshwater microbial communities from Finland to study Microbial Dark Matter (Phase II) - AM7a DNA metaG | ecosystem: Environmental > Aquatic > Freshwater > Lake | place: Finland: Lake Alinen...
CCGCTGGAATCAACGTTATTGTATTAACAGGTGACTATCCTGCTACTGCAACGAGCGTGGCCAAAGAAATAGGCTTAAGGAATTACGCTAGGGTTATTTTAGGCACCGATCTTGATGCAATGTCCGAAAAAGAATTGTCTAACGCCATTAAGGAAGTTAATGTTTTTTCTAGAGTTCAACCATATCAAAAGTTGAAAATTGTAAAAGCGTTGTTGGCCAATGGTGAGGTTGTTGCCATGACTGGGGATGGGGTTAATGATGCACCGGCTTTAAAAGAGGCAAACGTTGGTATAGCTATGGGAAAACGAGGAACAGACGTTGCTCGTGAGGCTTCGGCACTGGTTTTGCTTGATGATAATTTTGAATCCATTGTTAAAGGAATAAAGCAGGGGCGCACAATTTACGACAATATCAAAAAGGCCATGCGTTATGTGTTTTGTGTGCATGTTCCTATTGCAGGTATGGCGCTAATCCCGGTTTTGTTAGGATATCCAAACTTTTTTTACCCAATTCATATTTTGTTTTTGGAAATGATTATTGATCCTACCAGTACTATTGTTTTTGAAACTGAGCCTTCTGAAGTTAATATTATGCAGAGGAAACCTCGAAGTCTTGCGGATCGTATTTTTACAATAAAAGCTTTGCTAAAAATGCTATTTCAGGGATTATTTGTATTGGCCATAGCACTACCCACATACTTATACCTTTTACATAGTGGAAGTACGCAAAATTCGGCCAGAGGAATTACGTTTGTAATTTTGGTTTTAGGAAACTTGTTCCTAGCCATGCTTAATCGCAGGGAAACCGGTGGTTTTGTGGCAAGTCTCACAAGGTTTAATAGAAGCTTTTTGTTTGTTGTTCTAGTTGTTTTGGTTAGTTTGGGTTTGGTTTTTGTTGTGCCTTCGCTGCGAGAGATGTTTGCGTTCTAGTATTTTCACTTATAAAAACCCCTCCGCTCATATATACTTAATCTGTGCATAATAGAAACGATTCGCCCATCGAAAATAAGCATTCTTACCTTAATCCTCTAATCCACTTTTCAGTAATAGTGTTTTTTATATGTTTGGCCGACGCCATAATGTCGTACTATGTGCCGCTATATATCGAAAACAAATATTCCAACGCGTTTATCGTGGGCTTGTTGCTTTCGATATCGTCGTTTTTCGGAATGTTTTTTGACTTTTTTATAGCCGAGCGATTAGGTGGCAAAAAATATAAGTTTTTTATTTTCTGGACTGTTGCGTTTGCTTTATTGTTTCCACTAAGTTTACTCGTTATGCCCGCCAATGTGCCGGTTATAGCTTTAGCAATGATTGTTTGGTCAATATATTATGAATTCCGCGACTTTGGTAAGTACGACTTTGTTCATCACTTTATGGACATTGATAAGCACACAATGGCTTGGTCGGTGATTTCCACGTTAGAAAATATTGCTTACATGATTGGTCCGGCGATTGCGGTATTGGCTTTGGATAAAATGTTTAGTTTGCCCTTATATGTTTCAATCATATTTATTGGTGTCACTTATGGCATCTTTTTGTTATTTAAGAAAAAGTACTGTCCTGTTGCCGAACTCCCTCTTAGACACGAAGTAAAAAAGTCGTTTGGTCAGGAAATTAATATTTTGTTTGTTTTACTTAAAAAGTTATGGCTTTTGGTGCTTGTGGTGTTTTCGTATAACTTGCTTGATGTTGTTTTTTGGACATCAGGTATTTTGTTCGCCGAGCAACTTCGTCACAAAGATGCGTTGGGTGGATTTTTCATGGTTATTTACGGGGTACCTGCTTTGTTTGTGGGATTCCTTGCGCCTTTTGTTCACAAAAAGCTGGGTAAAAAGCGAACCGCGTTTATATTTGGAGTTTTAGCCGGTTTAAGTATGGTTATGCTTGCTTTGGTAAATAACACTTATTTGATGCTTGGTTGTGTATTTTTAGCAGCCACCTTTTCGGGTGTGTCCTTTATTTTAATTTCAGCCGTTTATGAAGATTACGTCGCCCGAGCTTCCGTGGTGGCTAACGATATTGTTACCACAAAACAATTCGCAGGCAACTTTGCTTATGTTGTTGGACCGGTTCTTTTGGGATTTATTGCAGAAAACTTTGATCTGAAGTTTCCTTTTTTAATTACAGGAAACATCATGTTATTAACATCAGTCATAGCTTTAATATTTATTCCGAGAAAAATTAAAATGCCTCAGAGTGAGCTCAAGAATTTATAGAAGTAACTTTTTGACCTTCGCTATTTGTCGTTAATACGGCATTTCCATTATCAGCACCGTTATAATCCTGTGTTGGTGAGCGTAAAGTATTCAAAATCAGTCTTTGTAAAATATCCATAAAAGGAATTTTATATAAATCTTCTAGAATATAACCAATAGCTGTTCCTGCCTCATTTGGACCAAAGGCGGGATTAGCGTTTATATCAATAAAATAATATCTTCCTGAGCTATCAATACGTACATCCAACTTAGCGTAGTCCATTAGTTTTGCAACTTCAAAAGCGCTTTTAACATATTCTTTTAAAAGCAAGTCATCGCATTTTTCATAATGAAAATGTGCATCATCCTTCAGCCACGTATCCTCAAAAGTTAAGAACACGTATTTATCAGTTCGCGCATCAAAGATTTTTTCTGCTAAATACACTTTACGATTTAAGCCCTCTAAAACGATTGCAGTGACTTCGCGACCTACAATGAACTCTTCAACCAGCACAGGTTGCTTATACGTTTCTATGAGGTATTTTAAGCGCTCACGTAGATGTTTTTCAGTTTCAGACACTGAGTCTTTTGTAATTTCTACAGCTCCGTGGATTTCGTTTAGTTTTGATATAAGCGGAAACCTCAGATTTATTTCTAAAGGATCGTTTGCGGAATAAAAAAGTTGAAAGTTTGGTACCGGAACTTTGGCTTGTTGTAGTAATTTTTTAACAAGGAATTTGTTGTATGTTAAGGCCAATCCCAAAATGTCGGCCCCTGTGTAGGGAATATTTAACAGTTCGCAAACGCCGGGAATACTTGACGATAAATATTCGTAACCCTTAATTGAATCTACGAGATTAAAAACCATTTCTGGTTTATCGCTTTTTAAACTTTCAACCAAGTTTTCGTCGGCTGGATAAATGCTTGCATGTATGCCTAATTTTTCTATGTAAGTTGCCACTAATTTAGCGTCGTGCTCGGCATCTTTTTCTGTAATATATTGTTCTTCGGTAGGGAAGTATTCTCGCTTCACGTCGCTGTAAATTACGCCTACTCGCGATGGTAGTGTATTGTTGGATTCGTTGGTTTTACCGGTTCCATTTGTGTTTTCCATTTGCATTATTCATTTAATGTCAAAACGAAAATATAGTCAACACTTTATGGCTAGGGGTTACTATTGCTTTACAAATTCGTCGTAAAGCAGGTTCCAAAGTTCGGTGTAACCTTCGTCGTAACCGAGTGCCCAAATGCCAACTCCTTGAAAGTTATTTGAGCGTATTAGGTAATATTTTTCTCGTAGCGATCGTGGATCTTCATAATAGACTTCGCGGAAAGATCTTGTGTCGGGACTTATGTAAGTAAAGTATGGTACATGTCCAATTGAATCCCATTTAACCTCGGGTTTTTGTGAAGAAATGGTATCTAAAACACTAGCGTATGTTTGAGACTCAGAATGACCAATTATATCTGTGCCATCTAGTCGGTTTGCGTATTCACTTGTATCTTGAACAACCCAATTGTAACCATAATAAGGCACGCCCATTATGATTTTGTTTGGTGGTGATACTGCAAGGTAATCCTTAATCATTGTTGTTATATCGTAGTTTCCGTGGACACCAATTCCATTAATCGGGGATACCGGACCTGCATGATCAGATTGTGGTGCGTGAAAGTCGTAGGCCATTATAAATATTCCGTCTGAATATTTTGATAATAAATCTATTCGTGAGCTTACTCTGCTTGTAATCATGGAATCGGCAAAAGCTGCAACTATAACTCGGGAGTCGCCATATTTTTTATCGAGTGCTTCGTTTAAAAATTTAGTGAAGTCAGCAAATTTATCAGCCTTATCTGGATCGGATGCGCCGGCATATTCAAAGTTCAAATTTACATCCTTGATGCCTTTTGAATCCAACTCTGTTTCTAGGTTTTGTAATAAGGTGTCCCAGCACGACCTGCAATCCAAAAACTTATCGTTTTCTGAGTCGGTATGCGCAATAACTGTTAACGCAAAACGTACGCCATATTTTTTACTGGCGGCAATAATTGTGTCCAAGTCTTCATTAGTTTTCCAATTGTTATAACCTGGTTCTGTAATTTGCCCTTGATCTGACTGAACGTACTTTTTAAATGTTCCGTCTGGATTTATGTATAAACCAAAGTAGGCGATATCGGTTAATTTATCTAGTTGTAAATATTGAGAGTTAGCGATAGTCCAGTACGGAAGATATCCGTAAACTGTATATTTAGGTTTTTCACGAGTAGCAAACAATGAAAAAATATCTAATGAATTTGAATAAGGTGTTAACGGCTTTGATTTATATTCAAAGTGTTTAAAATACATTCCTAAAACTGCGAGGATTATGCTTAAAACAAAAATGAAGCTGACAATTTTACCCTCGTTTTTCATCAAATAATTGTAACATCTTTTAGGTGCAATACCGCCAAAAATGATAAAATCTGTTAGTGCAGAAAATATTTACTAGAAAAAGAATTTTGATAGGAGTTATTGCATTGGTTTGTATTGGTATGGCTATTGGAATTGGCTATGCTGCAACACGAATAAAGTCAAAATCAAATGTACTTAAAGAATCGACTTCTGCAATTAATAGCGCTCAAAACCCTAATACAACTTGTCCAACCGCGGATAAAATAGAATACAAATATTACGATGGCAACAATCCATTATGGGAACCGAATAACAAGTTTGGTATTTATATTTATGCTGAAAACGATAAGTTTTTTTCACGCGCTGATGAGTTGGTAAATTCTAACGGTGGGGAATGGGGATATGTTTTAATTCCATTTAACGTTAAAGATTTAGATTCCGAAAAATGGCGATCGGTTTTTGCAGATTTAAGTGATAAAAAATTAATTCCGGTTATTCAGCTTTGGGATGTAGATACCACGAAGTACCAAGAACAAACACAAGCCGCAGCAGATTTTTTAAACGGATTTGTTTGGCCAATTCGCTACAGATATGTAAGTGTTTACAACGAGCCAAACGATAAAAACTTTTGGTATGGCAAAGTTGATCCTAAGGAATATGCAAAAATCTTGGATTATACGATAGATGTATTTAAGCAGTCTAATCCTGATTTTTATATGTTGAATGGTGCTCTAAATGCAAGTGCCCCAACGAATGCTGATAACATGGAATCATTTGAATATATGACTCAAATGAATGCAGCCGTTCCTGGAATATTTAATAAACTTGACGGTTGGGCTTCACATTCATATCCGCAACCAAACTTTTCCGGAAGTCCAAAAGATACAGGAAAGTTAAGTATTCAGGCTTATGCCGCCGAACTTAAATACTTAAAGGATAAACTTGGTGTTACTAAATCATTGCCTGTGTTTATAACCGAAACAGGTTGGGCTCATGCTGAGGGTAGCACTTATGCCGCCAGTTTTTTGACTGATGAAGTTGTTGCCGAAAATTTTAAAGCTGCTTTTAAGGATGTATGGGAAAAAGACGATCGGGTGCGCGCAGTAATGCCTTTTACAATTAGATACGATCCTCCTTTTGACCATTTTTCTTGGCTAAATCCTGACAATGTCCCGTATAAGCACTATGATGTAGTTAAATCTATGGATAAGGTTAAGGGTGCCCCACCTGCGTTAAAAACAGGTGAGATTTCGATAGGAAACTGCCAATAGCCCAAAGTGTGCAAAAATTATATGTTTAAGTCACAAACAACAAAAAAAATAGCCAGCAACACAATTTATCAAATCATTGGAAAAGTAATTAGCATGTGCGTAACAGTTTTTGCCACAGTTTTAATTACCCGATCTTATGGTCGCGAACTTTACGGCGAATATAGTTTGATGCAAACGTGGCCGGCTTTGTTTTTTATCATTGTCGATTTTGGTATAAACGCTATCGCAACACGTGAAATTTCTAAAGATGAAAGTTTAGCTGAAAAATATTTGGGTAATATTATAAAAATTCGTGTGGCCTTTTCGCTGATACTTATGTTGATTTTAGGAATTGTAGTCGCATTTTTTCCATATTCCGCGCACTTAAAGTTTGGAATAATTTTAAGTCTACTTTTAATTTTAGGACAAGCTCTTTACGCCACTACAAATATTATTTTCCAGGTTAAGCTCAGATACGATTTATCGACAATTGGTTATTTGCTTGGTTATGCGGTGATATTGGTTTTGCTAGGGCTTTGTGCTTACTTTAAAGCCGATATTATTTTGGTTAGTATGACTTACGTTGTCGGTGGCGTGGTTGTTTATATTGCCAACATGTATTTTATAAAAAAGCTTGGTGTTGTTCCCGATTACACAATTGATAAAACCGTTGTCTCTTACTTGTTATTAACTTCACTTCCACTTGGAATAATGTTTGTTTTTAGCCAAATTAACTTTAAAGCCGATTCGATAATGCTTTCAGTTTTAAGTTTGCCTAAAGCCTACGGGTTATCGAATAACGATTCAGTGGCGTTATATGCTTTACCTTATAAAATATTTGAAGTTTCCCTTGTCATACCAACATTTTTTATGAATTCAGTTTACCCAATACTAGTTCGCCATATGACAGAAGGTAAAGAACGTTTGAAGAATACCTTTGTAAGAAGTTTTGCATTTTTGCTGGCTTTTGGTTTGTTTTCAGGCGTGGTCGGTGCTTTGTTTGCGCCACTCTTAATTAAGTTGCTGGGAGGCTCGGAATTTACACAATCGGTTTTAGTATTACAGATTTTATTATCCGGCATGGTGTTATACTTTTTAACTCAGCCGTTATCGTGGCTAATTGTCACTTTGGGTCGCCAAAAATATTTACCCTATATTTATTTAATTAGCGCTGCGTTTAACCTAACGGCAAACTATATTTTTATTCCTAAATATTCTATTTACGCATCCGCAGTAATTACGCACGTTTCCGAACTTATAATTTTGATTATGTTAACTTTTGTTGCTATTAAGAGCTGGAAAGAAAAGTATGCTTAATGTTTTGTACTATGCATTGTTATTCACTTTATCTTTAGGACAGTTTTCATCATTATCTCGGTCGGCAGATTCTAACCTCTATTTGTTTGACGGTTTATCTTTAGTTTTTGGAATATTTGGTGTTGCGTATTTTCTGTTAAAAAAGAAATTTGTTCTTCCAAAGTATTCAATTATATTTTTATTCTTTGTAATATCCGCACTTTTAAGTTTATTGGTTAACTTTCAAAACTTCTCTTTACGGGAAATACTTATTTCGTGGTTTTACTGGGTTAGATTGGCAGCATATATCCTAGACGCAATTATTGTGTTTAATATGATAAATTCAGAAGTTCTCTCGCGGGAAAAAGTTTATTCAAGTTTAATTTTGTCGGGTTTATTTATTTCTATCGCAGGATTTATTCAGCTTGTAGTGCTTCCGGACTTTACTACCCTTGACCCAACTCTTGGTTGGGATCCTCACAAAAACAGGTTAGCCTCAACTTTTTTTGATCCAAACTTTACTGGTGCCTATTTAGTTATGTGCTTAACTTTGGTGTTGCACCGTTTCTTTTATAAAAAACTAAAAGCTTGGGAAGTAATAGTTGCTTTAATAATTACTGTCGCGTTGTTTTTAACCTTTTCACGTAGTGCCTGGCTAATGTTTGCGGTAGTTATTTTTGTTTACAGTTTATTTAAGAATAAATATTTATTGTTTGCAGCAATTATATTGGCGTTCTTAGCTTACTTTGCAGTGCCTCGGGTTCAAACACGTATCTCAGGAATTACAGATCCCGCTGATTCTGCTAGCCTTCGTTTAACTTCTTGGAAAGATACTTGGTCAATAGCGCGTGATTCGTTGGCTTTTGGAACCGGTTACAATACATTTAGGTATGTTCAAGTTAAATACGGATTTTTAGATCCAGACACTTTTAATGTTCATTCAGGAGCAGGTTCGGATTCAAGCCTGTTATTCGTTTTGGCTACCACAGGTTTATTGGGTTTAGCTTTTTATTTGTTGGCACTTCTTTATCCCTTGTTAAATTCTTTGCTAAGTAGAAAACAGGATTGGTTATTATGTGTAAGTTTTATTGGCGGACTACTTTTAGAATCACTGTTCATTAACTCTTTATTTTATCCTCAGATTTTATTTGTATTTATGGTGATACTTTTTAGTTGCTCTGTTTCTGATATTTAACCTTGATAGATTGATCAGAAACATTTCCGGCTGTATCGGTAGCTTCAACTTTTATTGTTACGTCACCTTCATCAACGCCTAATAAAAATTCAAATGTTAAATCAGGTTTTAAGATAGCCATTTTTCCATTAACTGTTATGGTCGATTTCTTATCGACTTTTCCTGTAACTATTATTCGTTTATCTAGATTACTAACGGTGTCTTTATCTTTTGGACTGGTGATCTCTAATTTTGGTTTTGTGTTGTCGACAGTAACACTATAGTTATCGGTTTTATCACTTTCGGTTCCCGTTGAGTCTATAGCTTTTCCGAATATTGTATTTTTTCCTTGGTTTAAGTTTAGGTTAGTAAAAGTAAAACCACCATCTGCGGCCGCTACTGTTTCACCTGCTTGTGGTCCATTAACGTATATTCTTACCTTTACACCTGGTTGGGCGTAACCGTTAATAGACATAGTAGTTTCTTTTACGGCGTCGGGCATATTATTGAAAATAGGTGGGTTTAAGCGTGCGGTAATGGTAGTTTCCTGTTGGTTACGATACTTTGAAAAAAGACCGAAAAAGGCGCCAACGGTAGGTGCAAAAACGAATACAGCTAAGAAGCAAAATACTATAATACCTACAATTCCCAAAAGTGTTAGCATGAGCCTTTTTGAAAGCTCTTCTTCAGTAGTTTGTTGTTGTGATTTATAGTTTCTACTTGCCATTTACGCTTACTATTGTATCTCTTTTTTTATAAAATCTCTAATCTCGTCGCGCAAATCCTCGCGTTCCATCGCGAATTTTAAGGTTGTTTTTAGGTATCTAAGAGGATCACCTGTTGTAAGCCATTCCCCGTCAATTGGTTGAGCGATTACTTTTTTACCTTCGGCTGCGAGTTGATTTAAGATATCGATAATCCAAAGTTCCCCGTCTTTACCGGTTGAAGTACTTTGAGCGGCTTCAATAACGTCGTACGAAAATACAAAACGACCAAATTGTGCCATGTTAGAAGGAGCGTTTTCTTTTTGGACTTTTTCAATACCTTTTTCTATTTCGTATTTATAACCAGCGTTTTCTTTGTACTTAATACTGGCGTAACGATTTATTTCATCCCAAGGAACTTCTTGAACTCCTAAAACAGCAGTGGCATTTTGTTCATGAAAAACGTCGATTAATTGTTTTGTGATTGGAGGTGCGTCTCGGCAAATAGTTAAGTCGTCGCCGAACATATAAACAAAAGCCTCACCTGGATCAATTAAATCTTTTGCAACCAACAGAGGTGTGCCGTTACCGTAGGGTAAATGTTTTTTCTGTCGTACGTAAATAAAGTTGGCCATTTGTGGAATATCTTGAACTATTTTTAAAGCTGCAGTTTTGCCATTTTTTTCCAATGTGTATTCAAGGTCCGAACGATTATCAAAATAATCTTCCATAATATTGTTTCCGGCGCGTGTCACGAGAATAATAGTTTCGATTCCAGAATCTACTGCTTCTTCCACAAGGTAGTGGATTATGGGCTTATCAATTATAGGTAACATTTCCTTCGGCTGATTCTTTGTAGCCGGCAAAAATCTTGTCCCGTAACCTGCTGCAGTTATTATTGCTTTTGTGACTTTTTTATAATTTTTCATAAGGTCTTAATTATACACCCGTACACATTATGCTAATTTGACTTAAGTTTTTTGAGGTTTAAAATGCTTTGTATCTTATAGAAAAGGAAAGTGAGGGTATAAAAATGGGTTGGATAAATCCCCCAAAAGGTTTTGGCTGGTTAATTGTAGGTCTTGTATTGTTCACGCTTTTTCTTGGAGGCCTTGGTGGTTACAAAGCCGGTGTTGCTTTTAACTTTAATGTTTGGTTGGGAACTGTATTGGGAATTTTGTTGGTTGTCTTAGGTTGGGCCGCGGATGCGTGGTTATCGAATTACGAGGAGCAACGAAAATATGGCAAATATGTTCCTCCGGAGTTTCCAAAAGACGAGAAGTAGATAGTGTTTTTCTGTCACATGCGCTAAGAGCAATATATTTGTTTTTAGCGCATTTTTTTATTTACAAAACTAATTATTGTGTGTATAAATGTACACATGAAGAAGAAAGAATACACATTAGATAAAACCTATTACTTACTCAAAGATATCTCAATTGCGTATGCCTATGGCGATATAAAGTCAGACAAAAGATTACAGGTTGTTATGCCAAAAGTTGTTGTTGAGGAACTAGACAAAGAATTTCCAAATATAGATAGAAGTAAGTTACTTACTCAGTTGGTATTAGAAGCACTTCTTGTTAAAAAAAGATATGCATTTGATCCTGACATGGAAGAATTAGCTTTAGAAGAACAGTACGATTTAGATAGAATGCTTGATTATTTGGAGGAAGAGGAAAGAAATGATAAAAAACGTAAGTAATGTCGCATACAAATTCGGTGAAATATTCCTTGTACGTTTTCATCCGTCACGTGGTTCTGAGATAGGAAAGTATCGTCCAGCATTTATTGTTAACGAAAATATTAATGACATCGATCCACGACTTGTGGCTATATGTCCATTCACTACAAGAAAAGTTAAAAAGTCGAAATATGAGTTACGCATCAAGCGTAAGGGTGCTCTTGATAAAGATTCCCTAGCATTGCTGTGGTATATACGTACCGTAGACGTAGATAGGTTAGAGGCAAAGCTTGGAGAACTTACAAATTCACAAGCAACACAGGCTAAAAAACTTTTAGCAGATTTATGGAGCCAGAGGTGAGAATCGAACTCACGACCTTCGGTTTACGATACCGGCGCTCTACCAACTGAGCTACTCTGGCGAGTGAACGAAGAGAACGAGACAGAGTATGGTAACCCTTACTCTGGCACACGAGCTACGCGAGAGTGCCAGTGTATGAGGAAGCGCAGTCCCGCAAATTGCGGGGCGAGCAAGCTCATCCTCTGGCGAATGTGCAATTAACCCTCAAATTATAACCAAAAACCCAAAAAAATCCACAAAGATTCCTTTTAAAACCAACAAAAAACTGTATCATTAACATATATGGCGAACAAAACAGAGCCTACTACGCGCAAAAAGCATAAATTTATCTTTTACCTTTGGTACATCCTAAAAAAGGTATATGGCTTAAACCCCATACTTTCAATCGCCTTTTTTGCTTTTGCACTCATCTCCAGCTTTTTACCACAAGTCGAAAGTTTCACGTTAGGTAAAATGATTGATGCCGCTGTAAAAACAATAACTCCATCAACTACTTCCGCTGCCAATGTGCAAAGCTTTATGTTTATATTAATCGTTGCCAGCGCAATACTACTGACCGATAAGTTTATTTACGATATCAACAACTTTGTTATTCAATTGTTTGCACTCAGAAATCAAAACACACGCGACCTTATAGGTTTTCAAGCTACATTAAAAGCAAAAGTTCACTACTTTGAAGATCCGGATTTTGTGCGACTTAAAAGTAAAGTAGATGGAAACGGCTTTAAAATTTCTCAAATAATAATGTCACTTACAACGGTTATTACTTCCTTTATTTCGGCCGGTGTAATAATTGCAATATTTAGCGCTTACGATTGGCGAATAGTTTTAATGGCTATAGTTTCGTTAATTCTCCCAATTGTTATAAATCTAAAGTTTGGGAAACAGGTTTGGGGAATTTGGGATTCGATGTCTGAAGAAAAAGTTATTTACTCCAAATATAGAAATTATTTGTTTATGGATAGTCCCTCTCACTTTACCGAAATGAAAGTGTTTGGTTATGGAAAATATTTATTAAACACTGCCTTACATTTGAATAAAATATTTGTAGATAAATTAGAGGTAAACGAAAGAAAAAGATTATTGTTCACAATGCTTTCACGACTTTGGGAATTTGCTTTTACAGTAGCAGGTTTTTATTACGTGTTTGCATTGCTAATCAACGGGCGAGTTTCGGTTGGTCAATTTTTCTTTGTTGTTACTTTATTCCAAAGCATGAGAAGTATTGTAAGTTACGCTTTTGAGCAATTAACTACAGTTTTAAGTGACGGTGCTTTTTTTGAAACTTTTTATGATTATTTAAATTTCGTCCCACGAGTGCAAGTTCCAAACGGTACAAAGAACATTGATGTAACTAATGGAGTTGAAATTGAGTTTAAAGATGTTTCATTTAAATATCCCGGAACCGAAAAAATGGTTTTGAAAGATGTAAGTTTTAAAATCCCTGCAAACAAAGATATTGCTTTAGTTGGAAAAAACGGAGCCGGAAAAACTACATTAATAAAACTTATGTTGCGTGCGTATGATCCAACAAAAGGTTCGATATTAATAAACGGGCAAAATATTAAAGAACTAGAACTTGATGAGTATTACAAAAGAATTGGAATACTTTCTCAGGACTTTATGACCTTTGAGTTTAAGGCTTGGGAAAATATCTTTATCGGTGACGTTGATAAACCAATGACTATGATAAATATTGTTGAGGCCGCAAAAAAAGCAAAAGCGGATGAGTTTATTCAAAATTACCCAAAACAATATGAAACTTATTTAGCTCGAGATATTACCGACGGAACAAATCCTTCCGGTGGTCAGTGGCAAAGGTTAGCAATTGCCCGCGTATTTTATAGAGATCCAAAACTTATCATTTTAGATGAACCAACAAGTGCTATTGATGCTTTGGCCGAGGAACAAATATTTACAAACATAAGAGAATTTGCAAAAGAAAAAACAATTGTTATGGTTTCGCATAGGTTTGCCACGGTAAAAAAAGCGGACTTTATTTACGTAATCGATGATGGTCAGATAGTTGAGCAAGGAACGCATGAGGAGTTGGCGGACCGCACAGGAACGTTGTATTCGCGGATGTTTCATTCGCAAAATGATTAGGTGTTAGTGTTGTAGTTTTTCTTCTTTATAAATTAAATTTTTTTAGTTTAACTCTAATTTCTAACAGCACTTGATTTAGCCACAATCGGAGTTTGTAAATAATGGTCGGATTTTCGGGTTCCACTACGATGTTTAGTGCTAACGTAGATCCTCTAGTAATAGTGATATCCCGGGTTAAATTTTTATAATATGTTCCATCAGTTGAAATTTGAATGTTTCCAGCTGGTGCAACTACCCTATATTCACCATCACTATTTGTAATTGCTAGTTCTGGTATCTCTTTAGTACCAATGTAAAGGTTAGGAACTTTTTCGCATAGCGTATTTGTTACTACACCTTGTACACTACCTGGAATATAAAAATCTTTGATTACCTCGATTGCTTTTCTAGGTGTTCTATCATAATTCACCAACGCAGAACTTCCTTCAGCTAAAACGTTATAATTAATACCTATTACAACATCTTTGTTTTCATAAAAATTACTAAACGCATCATAAATAAATTCGGCTTGCTTATTTTCATCCATATTTCCATTAATATCTGGAATTGGTGCGCCAAATTCTCCAAAAATAATATGTGAATTTAGATCTTTAGAAAAATGGTTGTAATAATCTGCAAGCGATGAAGTATTTTTAAAATAATGATCTATTGTTATCGTATTATCAAGGTTATTTGCGGTTTGTTTATCTAATACTTCTCGTGCACGTCCACCAATAATAGAAAATATGTTTGTATAAACTTGTTTATTTATTTTATTAAACGATTTTTTTAAACCGGCTTGTTGATCTTGTAAGAATTGATTGTATGCGGCATTGTTACTATTTAATTGCCAAAAACCCGCATTTTCACATTCCGGACATGGATCAAAAATGTCACCATCCTCAAAAATATCAGAATGCTTTTCTACAAATTCGGATGTTTTTGCAATGTGTTCTGTCGGCGACATATTCTTTGGATAATCAAACCAGCCTTCCCAGTTTGACCAGTTGCCTCTATACCATACTTTTAAACCAAAACTACGTGCGTGTGCCACCCAGCGCTTTAAATAAGGTAAGAATTCGTCGTCGTAGGGTGTATCAATAGCAACATAGTTTGCCCCCATCTCTTTTATAATTTTTAAATCGTTATCGATTACATTATCATACGATTTGTTGTATAGCTCGGCGCGTGCCTTATCACGAGAAGTTTTCATTGTATCTACAGAACGAATACTCCATATTTCAGGAGGTGCTGTTACAGGTAAACCTTGTGCAGAAGTAGGGGAATGATTAAAACAAAAAACTACAATAAAAAAAATTAATACTTTTTTCATTTGTGCTTGTATATATTAAAAGTATCATACGAATAAACGAGGTCAAAATTTTTTATAAAATCTGGGTTGTCTTTTATTGCCTTGTATACTAGATCTGGAGGATAAACCATAGTGGCTATATATTCAACATTACCTGAAGGATGAAATAGCGCATGATCCCAGTATTCCCTAGTACCTTCATGTACGTAATCTCTAATTGGAAGTTGTGCTCGTGCAACAAATGCATCGTGGGATGCTAGACTTGTTAATATTAAGCCTCCTTGATAATTTTCTTTAATCCATTTACTTGCGACAACAGTGTAGGTTGTACTTTTTAAACCATTCATTCCATCTACAAGGATAATTGGTTTACCTTGCATTACAAATAATCCTAATTGAACAAGCAGTATAGCTAAAATAAAATATTTAACTTTTGGTAGCGTCGCTAATAAACCTACTAAAATAGCAATAGCAGGTAACATTATCAACCCGTAGCGAATGTTAAAAAGCCCTGGATTAATTGCAGCCTGTGGTACGTCCATTCCTGACTGTCCCAGGAACAATGAAATTATATTAAATACCAGTGGAGCGAGTGCTATTAATATAATTGGTACTATCTTTCTTTTTTTAAATGCAAAAGCGCAAATCGCTAGTGCGACTATACTTAAACAACATACACTCAAGCCATTGTTATCTATGACGGACGAAACGTAATAAAAAATGGAAGTCCAAATATGACCTTCGGTAGGTAGTTGCCCAACGCTATGCAAATATCTTTGTTGTGTATATGCAGAATAGGGACCTGTCATGAAATAAAGTGGATCACCAAATATCACTAAGTTCCATAAAAACCATAAAAATATTCCGAAACCACCAATTGGTGCAAATAAAAACAATGCGCCCTCGGCTTTTGCTCTACCATAATTAACTAAATTCCAGACAGGCAAGGTTATCAATAAAGTTAAATATATAAACCAGCCGTCATATCTTGTAAGTGTAGCTGCAGATACAAATGCTCCTAACAGTACAATGGTTTCGACTTTAGGATCTTCTATATAACATGCAACTAAATATGCAATTATTGATATTAAAGCAATTAGCAAGGGTTCAGTCATTGGTGTTGTTTGAAGGTATAAAAAGTTTGGATTAAGTATCATTACGGTTGCACCTAAAGTGGCAGCAAACGGGTTTTTTGTGAGCTTAAACACTGTTTTATAAACAAAACCAACGGCGACAACAAAAGATGTCATAGATATAATGCTGCCTGCTAAACCCGTATGCCATAAAAAATCATTCCAAGCAAATATAAGCATTAGTATGTGTGGAAGTGGTAGCCATACGGTACCTATTTGCGCGAAACCTGGTGTAAGGTTGTCGAAAACACGTCGGGCGATATTCAAATGTGACGCGGCATCGTTGTAAGTAAGAACGTAACCGTGGGTAAAGGATATGTACCAAGCAACAAGGGATACTAATATAGCGCCAACCCAAACATATTTTTCAAATCTATCGAATGGCCTTTGCATCGCCCCTCCATAATACATCTGGAATAAGTGTATCAAATACAAAAAGCATAATGCTTACGATTACTGCTACCGGTGCTGAAACGCCAAACTGCGCCAAAAGGTAAATTGCTACTAGCTCTCTCAGGCCAAGTCCACCAAACGTAAACGGCAAAAGGCCAACCATCAGTACGATTGGGAATACTGCTAGTATTGTGGAGATCGCCACAGTCTGAAAAGCCGAAAGCAACAAGTAAGCTTGAGTAAGGTACAACGCCATAGAAAGAAATGATAAGACTAAAATTATGTTGGATAAAGGCCAAGATATCCATGTAACCAACGGTATAATTTTTGTAATATTTTTGTTTATGTGTCTAAATTGATATAGAAATATAAAGATAGCTGTAATTATTATAATGGCAATGGTGGAATACATGCCGCTCAGTAATTTCTGGCCTCCTAACAGCACAAAGAAAAAGGCAACCCACATTTCGGATACGGTATCTATAAATGAGAGTGACTCATATTTAGCCGGGTTTTTATTTGAAATTTCTTTTGATAGAAGTTTGCTTTTATATATTTTTATAAGAATGCAGGGAATTGTTAGTAAAAAAGCGTTAAAAATCGGTTGGGTATTTGTTATTGAAAATAGAGTCACTAAAGTTAGAAAAGATACTTTCTGAAAAACATAAAATAATAACGCAATGGTCAATAATACTGTTGCAGAGGATCTTATTACTTTCATTATTTTTTTAAGCATTGATAGTAGTCAAGCTATTTCCCAAATATATTACATATATTCATGTCTAGAATGTTTTAGCGTTATATCTTTCTTTTAAATATTACGTAAGTGCCATCATCATAAACCGTATCAAAATTATCGTATAATTGCGGCATATCATATATGTATTTAGTCACCGAATCCTCTATACTATTTGTGGTGTTCTTTTGTTTGTACATAAAAATCCATTTAGCATATTTTTGTGGCATTTTTACGGATTCTAACCAGTAGTGTCCGGTTCCTTCATGTATAAAATTTTTATAATCTATTCCTAAATAAAACATCTCGGGATCATGTTTTAGGGCACTAATTAGTATTAATCCTCCGTCATAATTTATCTTCAACCAATCACTCGCCGCGTTTTTACCGTAATTAGTTCCTGGATCAGTCGACGCTAATTTTGCTGGAATGCTATAGATGGTGTAAAAGGGAGTAAAAAATACAGTAAAGACTTGCAATAACAAAATCGATAATAAAATCCACCACAACATTCTACTTTTACTTGCGAGCCAACTGAATAGAATTGCTACTAATGGAAACATAAGTAGGCCGTATCGAATATTGTATTCGTATTGTAAGCTTGTGTCTCGATTAAGTAATGCTTTTAGACTCAACGCTGGTAAATAAAGCGGAATATTTCCTTTATATAAAGTCATTACTACAAATAATAGGGGGGCGGTTAGCAGTACTATCACTAGCAACTCAGGTTTATGTATGTACGCTTTTCTTCTTATTAAATATACAAGAAATCCTAATGAACATAGACATGTCGCGGATGTTAAAATAATTCCGTTCATTTGTGCCGTAGCACTTCCATAATCATACAAAGATTTAATGATGTCACCTTCCTGTGCTTTTACGGCATTTTGATCTGTTCTAATTTTTTTAGAGACAATGTCGGTAGATATAATGGAGTTTTCCCCGGAGTAGATCTTCTTCCAGTAGAATGGATCATTAAATATTAAACCACAGTAAAGTAACCATGCCATAACACCTGTGGCAGCAAGAGTAGTAAAGATTATTGCTGTGCCTTCCACTGTCGCTAGTTTTTTTCCTTTTAGATAAGCGACGTAGATAACCAGCGCAATGGAGATTAGCAGAACAAAATACCCCTCGTAGCGTATTAGTGTAGTACAGGAAACAAAGAGAGCTCCTAACAATAAATCGTAAATCGCCTTAGTTTTAATCCACTTCGCTATAAAATAAGCACTCCCTACTAAAGTGAATATGAATATGATTTCAGACATGGCTGTTGTTTGAAAATAAATAAGGTTAGGGTTCAATAAGCCCACAATAGCCGCGATAAAACCAGCACGAGTTGAATTAAATAATAATAGAGAAAGCTTATATAAGAATACAATTATCCCCACATATGCTGCGCCGGACATTAAATAACCCGCCAGGCCAGTATGCCAAAGCCTCTCGGACCAAACAAATGGTAACATCAATATCTGCGGAAGTGGCAACCATATATTTCCAAGCTGTGCAAATCCAGGTGTTAGGTTGTCTACTATTTTTCTCGATATATTTAATCTAGATAGTGAATCGCCATACTTTAAGTTGAGTTGTGCTAAATTATAACAGTAGGCAAAAGACGCTACACTTACTAAAAGTGCCAATATTATTAATATTTTTATATTCTTATCTATAGTTTTCATTGCTACTTACTTGCCTCCAATAAAATGCTTTCGTATTTTGCAGCTATTACGTCCCAAGAAAAGTCTTTTGCAAATTTCCTCGCATTAGTACTTAATATACCCCTCAAATGTGCGTCCTGCAGTAAGTGTATAATGGAATCCGCTAAAATTGAAGGCGTCAAAGTTGCAATTTTACATGCACACTCCGCAGGTATCCACGAATATCCATCAATATTTGTGCATATCAAAGGTTTACCTGATGCCAAACTCTCTAGTGCAACATTTCCAAAAGTTTCAAATCTCGATGGACACAAAACTAGTTGAGCGTTAGTTAGGAGTTCCACTCTGTTACCGCTAGCCACTCTACCTAGGACTTTAACATAACTATTCAGCTTATATTTTTCAATAAGATACCTTAGTGTTCGCATGTCTTCAGGTTTGCCGTTTCCCCCAATATAAAGCCTTGTTGAAATTTTATTAATATAAATTACTTTATACATTGCTTCTAGCAAGGTATCTATACCTTTTTGATGTATATCTATTCGTCCAAGAAAAAGCATATATGCATTGTCTAACGCAGGCGCAGATAAAAATTTGCTATCAACACCTCTTGGAAGTACTGTTGCGTTCAAGTTTTTGTATCGATTCTTAAACTGGCTGCAATACCTCTCGCTTAGGAAAATAACTGTATGATACCTGCCAATAAGCATAGGTATTAAAAAGTGGAAAGGTAGTTTATATTTTTTCGACAAATCTTTACTACCCACAAAACTTGCATAACCTACAGTTTTTCTTTTGACCAAAGGAAGGAAGGAAACTGCAAAGGGGGCCGTAAAAAATTCAGTAAACAAATCAGCTTTTAAGAAAATCGAATAAACTGGAAATAATACCCAATAGCTTAATATACTTATAACCGCACCAAAATTTCCAATTCCTATTCTTTTGTAGCTCACACCTTCGATTACTTCATTCTTTGAACTTGGATAACTACCAGTAAATACAATAACATCGTGTTTACGGGATATTCGTTTATATAGTTCATGCGTAGCGTTAGCTTGTCCACCTCCAGCAAATGGATTTTCCTTATAATCATAATCGAAGTGAATTATTCTCACAGATATAGATCTCCCTTTATGATGCTTATTAAAAGTTGCGCACTCATATCCCAACTGAATTTACTTGCCCAAATTACGGCGTTTTTACTGCAGGATTCCCTGACCAATGAATTTTGCAAGACTTCAATTATTTTTGACGAAAAGGCTGTTATATTACCGTAATCTACTAGGAAGCCATTGTATGAATTTTTTACAGAATCCCTTAACCCTGCTACATCTGATGCTACCACTAGCGTACCACAAGCGTTAGCCTCAATGACGGTAATACCCCAACCCTCAATATATGATGGATTAACAAACGCCCAGGCTCTTTGCATCAATTTTATTTTTTCTTCCTCAGTAACCTTACCCAGAAAGGAAACACTTCCGGTTAAACCTAAGTTTTCCGTTAATTTCTTTAAATTACTCTCTTCTGTACCGCTACCTGCAATTATCAAATTTGCATTTGGTGTTTTATCTAATACGGATTTAAAAGCTTTGATTAGAATATCCACCGATTTGTATTCTTTTAGTCTGCCTAAATATAGAACCAATGGATTGGTGGCTTTTGCCCCGGGTATCAAGTTTAATAGATCCACACCGTTTTGCACTATATATATACCTTTCTTACCTAAACCTATCTCTTTCATAGACATCTTCGTCGACTGCGAAACTGTAATAAATGGTACATTTAAGTAAACCAATGGCATCAATGTGCCCTCAAGAAATTTCGCTAAAAGTGCCATAGGCCTATTTAGGTAGTTGCTAAAGATATCTAAATGCACGTGGTGTAATACACAAAATATGGGTTTTCTAACGTACAAGGGTGTAAAAAACGGTATTCCGTTTTCACAATCGATAACTACATCGTATTTATTTCTAAATTTAAGCATGTAATATAAGAACGCCCAAAGATAAACAAGGTAAAAGCCCCCTCTTCTGACAATATATACACCATCTACGATTTCGTAGCGTGGAGCTCTACCGTCATTTCCGCAGAATAAAGTTACATGGTTACCTTCAGAAACAAGCCTCTTAGATAATTCATGCACATAAACCTCAGCTCCTCCAGCAAATACGTGGCTGTTGTCACGCCAGTTAAATACAAGTATCTTCGTGCCTCTAACGTTTTTTGTGTCAACTTCAAAGTCTTTTTTTAGCAAATCGTTTGCATCAATAAGTGTTCTTTTCCAGAAACGACGGGGTGGCAAAAATTGCAACAAAAATGCAATCGCTAGTCCAATAGTAGTTAATCCTAGTAGTTCATTGGGTTTTATTTTTTTAAATATCTCTTGAAAAGTATGATTTATTTTGTTGGGACAGCTGCAGGAATTGCTGTTCCCTCCTTATTCAAATGCAACCCATGCAAAGTTTTTTGCCAGTAATGTGGTGCTTTAATAAACTGATACACAGCAACCCATGCTGCCATACTCATTCCCAGCCAATATAAAGGAACTAAAAATACGTATTTAATAATGTCATAATATTCGCGCTTAGCACAACCTATCATGTAGTAATAGACGTACAGGAAGTTTCCGAAAACTATACAAAAGGTTGCCATATATAAAATTGGTGTTGGGTAAAATTGCTCGATAAAAGTTCCTATTTGTGCTCTAAATACAAAGTAACTAATTGTAATCAACCACATAAGAGGATTAATAAACATAGATAATACTTTTCCTCCTACGACAAGTTGAAAAGTTACTACATGTGGTTCTTTCCAATCGCGCATGAATTCTTTTGGTTTACGCATATGTACTAAATATGATTGAATATAGCCTTTGACCCAGCGGGTTCGTTGCCAGAACCAGTTTCTTAAATTACTGTTTGCTTCTTCGAGTGTGGTTGAATCTAATATTGCAGTTTTTAAACCTCTTTTTACTAATCTAATGCCTAAGTCACAATCTTCAGTTACGTTAAAAGCATCCCAGCCTTTAAGTTCTTTGAGGTCTTTTGTTCTAAAATGGTTTGATGTTCCTCCTAAAGGTATAGGTGCATGAATAGACTGTAATCCAGTAAGTATTAGGTCAAACCATAGTGAATACTCTGCTGTGAATACTCTAGTTAAAATGTTTTGATGTGGGTTATAAAAGTTAAGTTTTGATTGTATGCATGCAACATTACTTGGAACTTTCTTAAAGGCAAGTACTGCTTTTTTGAGTTGTTTTGTATCTGGTATATCTTCTGCGTCGTAAATAACTGTATATTCTCCAGTTGCCCTAGGTAAGCCGTAATTACATGCTTTTGGTTTTGTTTTTGGTTGAGAGTCTGGTACCACAACAACGTCAAAAAAATCCGGTAAATCATATTCTGCAACTTTTGCTATTGTTTCTTTATCTTTTTCTTCGAGTAATAACATTATCTGGAGTTTATTCTTTGGATACTCCAAATTGCTCATAGCGGTTACAAGTTGAGGTAAAACTTGCCACTCTTTGTACAATGGGCAAAGTATTGTATAGGTTGGCCACTCTGTTTCAGAAATTTTCGACATCTCCTGGGCAGTAACCACGATCTCCTCTGGTTTAGAAAAGCTTCTATATATTAGGAAAAAATTGAACATTAAATCCACAAAATACAAGATTGTTAATAGTGCGATAAATACTACTAAGGTTAAATGCCAGTTAGCTGTCAAAAGCACTGTAAAAATAAATACCAGTGTAAGTAGCATAACCTTTTGGGAAGTGGAAAATCGGTGGATTGCACTTTCCGAATGATGCAGGTCTGAGTGGTGTACAAACTCAACACCTCTATAATGGAAACCTTTACCGCGTGTTGCTTCGTATTCTGGTAAAAATGGGACTATATCTGGGCTCCTAACCTTTAATTTTAGCGCAGAAAAGGCTATGTTAGCCGATGCGCTTAATAGATTAACTTTAGACTCTCCATGATCTCTCTTATTAAAATCAATATCCATAGATTCAATTTTGTAACCGGCATTTCGGGCTCTAACTAGAAATTCTAAATCAAAGTCCCATGTGGAGGAGTTTAGGCGTATTCGTTGTACAATTTCTTTTTTGAAAACTTTTAACCCTGATTGAACATCACAGTTTAAGTTATGTAGATATTGACCAAAGAAAGTGCGGAAAACGTAGCTTGCCGTTTTTCGGAGGAAATCTTTGTGATACTGCGCACGATTGCCAACTACTATATCGGTAGTGCCAGTCTCATAACAGACTTTGTTATACATAGCAGGGATATTTTCAGGTGGATATTGAAGGTCTGCGTCAATCATACATAACACCGGGTATTTTGCATGGGAGAATCCTTCTATTAAGGACTGTGCTTTGCCTTTTTTACCGACCTTCATATATAAAGATATTGGATATTTTGCAGAAAGAGCCTTAATTACTTCTTTGGTTTTATCTGAGGAATTATCCTCGATAAAAATAACCTCGTAAGGTATATTATTCTTTGTAAGGGCGGCACTAATCCTCTCCGTTAGAGGTTTGATGTTCTTTTCTTCATTCCAAGTTGGAACAATAATTGATATTCCTTTTGTTTTGGTATCCATAAATTTGATTCCTCATGGGAGTGAGCCTTCATAAGCCTATACAATTGTAGCATTTTAACACACTTTTTAAAGATTGCTTTAGTAAATAAAGCGTAATGTCGGGTATTTTTATAGTTGAGCTAAACCCTCACACACACATCCTGCGCAATCCTACCAAAATCACCCTCAACCTCAATAATCCTAGATTCATACAACAAAGTCTTAACACCGTCCACAATCTTCTCAATCTTAATTTTATGCGAACCTTTACTAACCAAAAAGTTATATCTTCCCCAAACATCCGTAACTGCTTGTTTACCACTTAGGTTTGGATGTGCAGGATTCACTAAGGTAACCAATAAGCCAGCCGAAGGGTTATCGTATTGATCGGTAATTACTCCCCAGCGTTCGTGTCTTTCTATAAATAGTACGTATATTGTATAAACACTAAATATCCCAAGTATCACAAGGTTGAATGTACTTGGAGTTACCACAACGGCGAATATGCTCCATACTAAGCCAAAGTAAAATGAAAGTCGTGTGATTGGTTTCCATAATTTATGCGGACCTTTAATTCCCAATCGAACTTTTTCTAATTGGTTCCAATTCTTTTTAAGTGGATCCATTGGAATGTTGTATCTAACTGCCTCATCTTTTCTGACGGTAATTGTTGACGTTGCTAACACGTCTTCGTAAGCTGTTTCTTCAAGTTGTGTTCGTACCATATTTGAGGGATAAGCGTAATCGGTTTTTGATGCTTCGATATAATATTGTCCTGGGTTTACTATAAATTCGTATCGTCCGTACATGTCTGTGATGCATTGATACTTCTTTCCGTCCATGCCGGTTAAGGTAACAATAACTGGATCAAGTGGCTGTTTGTTTTTAGCATCGTATACAACTCCCCAAGGATTCTTTTTCTTTTTCCAAAATCCTAGTGTGAGTAGACCGAAATTAAATGCCTTTCCGGTTTGCATAACTGCTAATAAATCCAGCAAGTAAACAGACATGCTTGTTGTTACTGCAAACGCCGTTAGGTCTAAAGAAATAGGTTTTGCCGCACCAGATTTCACAATAGTTTTTAGTGGTTCAGTCATTCCACCTAAAACTTCTGTTATTGTTTTGCCTTTATCAGTGGAGCTATTTTGTGTAACGGTGTTATCAGGTGTTGGCGTTGGGTTATGGTTTCCCGGAACAGTTGGTCGCACTATTGGTGTTGGAGTTGGTACTGGTTGTCCGTTATCCCCATTGTCAGTAGGGGCAGGTGTTGTTACTGGGAGAGGTGTTGGTAATGGGTTTACACCGTTTCCTGTTCCTCCACCTGTTGTGTTTGTCATTCCTAAAACTTCTCCGGACCAGTCTCCGTTTTCACAGCCATTGATTGCTCGTAATCTCATGTAATATTTTGTGTTTGGATCAAGTCCTGTGATTTTAAATTTCCCGTCGGAGTAATCGGAGAACTTAATGTAGGTTGAATATTCCTCACTTCGTTTTCCAATATCTACACCGTACTTATCCATTGGCTGATTGTTTGGATTAAAGTAAATAGTTAAGCTGTTGGTGCCGGGTTCTACTTTATAAATTAGTGGTGTACCAGAAGGTTGTGTATCTTCGCATGTGCCTACATTTCCTCCGTCACTGCCACCACCGTTATCTACAGGAACTATTATTACGCCCGGTGTTCCTGGATCTCTTGGTGTATCCGGATTGCCTGCTTCAGCGTTATAGACTAAACCTATTTTTGTAATAATTGGCGTTGAACCTTTTGTAAATATTATTCTGATTTTTAGTTTGTAATCAGAGTGTGGGAATTTTAAAGTTTGTCCCAATTCAATTTGATACCAAGATACTCCCGCATCGTTTGATACTTGATAAGTTACAAGTTGGTTTAAGGTTTTTGAAGAACCTGCACTTACACGTCCGATAACATCATCGAGTTTGATTTGGTCTATAGCGAGCATTCCTTCAAGTGGAGTAGGTAGTAGTTCGATAACATTTGTGTCTTCAAAACTTCTGGCCAAACTGATTTTTTGTAAACCTCTTCCGGCAACAACAACCCACGCTGTATTTCTATTTTGGACGTACATCGAGATTGTTCCGCCAATTCGTGAGTCGATTCCGGGGACTTTGAAATCGTAAGTTGTGTCATCTAAGGTGTCAGCGTAAGTGTAGTTGTATTCAAGCCCGCGTATGTGACCTTGTCGTGTTAACGTCCAGACTTCGTCGCCCACTGGATCGACTCCTGGAATCCAACTAACAGGTCCCGCTTGTTCAAGGCCTATATCAGCAGGTGCTAACACGTGTACAAATTGGTCGTCCGTACGGTTTGCTAAATCTCCCAAGAATATTCTGCTTAGCCCGCTATCGCCACCGAACCAATACCAGCCGTTAGGGTCTTTAATAAAAGAAAATGTCCATTTTGCGGCGTCAGAAGTTTGTGATAAATAACATGGGTTATCCGGTATTGCTGTAGGATCATCTCCGTTATCTCTACACACATATAGGCCGTCGTCGTAACTTCCAATTAACATTAGGTTATTTTCTTGATCGAAGTATGCTGAGGTCAAATCAAAGGAATGAGGCGTGCTGTTTGGATTTAACAAAGTTAGTCCATCGGAACGGCCCCACAATGTATATGTATCATCAGATAAATCCATTGGCGTGTTATGAGTATCTATCCTTACAATAAATTTATCGCTTCCAGTGTCGGCAATCATTGCGTAGTACGCTAAAGTATTTGCACGCGTATCGATTCCAAAAGTTACGAATCTTTCCATAAAAGCTTGTGTGTCTATGCCTGGTGCATTTTTATAATCCACAAATGGTGGATCATCCGACAAATTTTCAGGTGTGTTGTTTGTGTCGTAAACAATTGTACTGTCCCAGTTATATGTAATTACTACGTAAGTTTTTTCAACTCCGCCTGTGGTGTATTTAAATTCCTTGATTGCGTTTATTTTTGGCGCGCCCCAACCTCCTGGTTTAAAGTTTGGATACTTTGTGTAGGCTCCAGAAGTTGTGTTGTAGTACATAATTCTTCCGTCGTTTGTTGCAAGCCATAAATTATTTCCATCGGCGGTTGGATAAACACCTACAGTTGTATCACCATATCTATTTGCAAAATCATCGGCGTTTGTATATAAGGCTGTAATATCAGTGAAGTCGATTTTTTGTCTTAACCTAAGTAAGCCATTTCCCCAAATACCTGTTGTAAATAAAATATCGTGTAACGTGTGATCTTGAAATGTTTCTTCTTTTGTAATTTGTTGTTCTGGCAAAGTAACTAAACGATCCACAACCGTAAATGTGTCGGTATAACTTCCATAAGTGCTTCCGGCAACTTTAGATTCTGTGGTATTTCCCGAGGCGTCTGCAGCTTGAATTTCTACCGAATAAGTTCCAGCCGTTAAATTAGTTAAATGTATAAAAAATTCTTCTTCTGGTGAATCAAAAGCGCCATCCAAGGGTTCCACATTTATATATTCGCCACCGTTTACGCGATATTTTATAGACTGAATGTTTGATGCGGTATCGCCAGTGTTTAGTGTTACATAGTCTTTAACGTAACCGCGTATTGCAGGATTTTTATCCTCGGTTGGATTTGGAATAACAGGTTGCGCGTAAATTCTTGGTGGTGTTGTATCGCGAACTTCTACTACGAATCTATAATAGGGCATGACCGAAGTTGCCGTTGACTGATCATAACTTGTGAACCACCCATCGTTTGTATATACAGTTTTTAAACCATTCACATCGGTAGCGCGCATGTATAAATACCATTTGCCGTCGGTTAAGTTATTTGCTGTAATTGTAGCTGTAATTGTGTGATCGCCCCAATTGCCAGTTGTTGGATTAGTTACTTGTACCCATGCCTTACCGTCTAGGTTTTGACCGGCAGAACTGTTATAAAATAAATATTCCAAGGATGCTACTCCTGATGTGTCTGTTGCTGTTAAGTTAAACGAAGGAGTTGGTGTTGTTACTCTTTCTTGGTTATCTGACGATTCAACTGTAATTTGTGGTGCTTCAACATCAGCACCTGAAAATATTCTAACGCCGTCTATTTTGCCAAGGATTCTTCCGTCACCATTAAAGGCACTTCCAATTACAAAAGCATTATCTGAAAACGGAAATGCTCTACGATTACTATAATAAACTGCGACTTCCCGATTTTGATTTACTCTTATTGCTAAACCTCTGTCTTCATAATTCCATTTCATTTCGATATCGTTCCACTGATCGGGAATTAATTGTGCGTTTGTAAAATCGGCTGGAACTGATTTGTAACCATAATAATCTGGTGTCGATACTTCTTCGCCTTGCAAATAAACTGTTCCGCGCAGTCTCATGTTTTCATCAATCGATAAGCGGTATCTTTCTCCTATTGGACCTTTTTCTAGAATTACTTGGTTTATACCAGTGCCGCTGCTTGAAGGCCAAAGTCGCATTTTAATAGTGAATGATTGGTCTGCGCCAGGAAAACCTGTAACGTCTGTAGGATCGGCAATGGCATAGTGGTTACTGTCTCCATTAAATTCTGCAACGGGCATATAGTCTGCAGTAGTGTTTGTTGCAACAGATCCTGTGGTCGTTACACTATTTAAATTACCTAACGCGTCAACAACGTTTGAGCCGCCAGTTAAATTCCACCAGGCTACTAATTTATTTGAAAAATCTGCTTGAATTCGAACTTTTCCGTAGTCTGATTCCGCAATTGGATTTCCGTTACCATCAATGTCTCTTATGTAAACTACAAAGTAACTTGAACTATTTATACCTGTGACTACGCATGAAAAATTTACTAACTGACTTGGGGCTTGTTGTTCATCTGGCATACAGCTTGTCCAGCCATCTTGATCGTTTTGGTACCACTGTACATCACCGATATTATTAGAATTTACAGCTGTACCGTTTATGGTTACTGTATCGCTTGTTGCTACTGCCGCAGTTTTTTCTAGGTTTATACCCTCGGTTACTGTTGTTAGGTCATAGTTATGGTAATACTGTGCTTCGGTTATATTTTGTGGATCAGAAGTGTCTATTGATCTGAGTTTTACATGATAAGTTGTACCAGACGCTAAGCCAGTTAAGTTACATGAAAATGCTTCAATCGCGGTGTTGTAAGTACCGTCAGTTGCGGAGCAATTGGTCCAATCTCCACCGGCGTTTAATGAAAATTGAACGCCGCTAACTACCGGTCCGTCTTCAATCTGTGATGCGTCGGCTGATCCGCTGATAATAAAAGAATTGTTTGTGGTTACATGTTCGCCACTATCTAAAGTTATAATAGGTGAGTTATCCCCGGACAATAAAGTTAGGTCGTAGTTTTTATAGTCGGCTGGTTTAGTAATATTTTGTGGATCAGAAGTATCGATGGATCTAAATTTAATATGATAATCATTTCCTCCAGTAATTCCGGAAACTCTACAAGTGAAACCTTCTATTGCGGAGTCGTATGTGCCGTCGGTTGGGTCGCAGTTTGACCAGTTGGCGCCATCATTAATAGAATATTGAACACCACTAACGACGGGACCCCAATCAATTTGTGATGCGTCGGCTGAACCGGTAATTGTAAAAACAGTTTTATGAGTTGTATGGCTGCCATCGTTTAAAATAATTATTGGTGCGTTTGTTCCAATTTCCGCTTCGGTAAATATGCGAACGGTATCAATGCTTCCAATAAACATTTCATTATCGTTGTCTGGTCTTCCAGCTATTGTTATCGGTTGAGTAGATGGTGCAATGGTGTCTGCTGTCCAATAGTGTTTATGAACTGTGCCATTGGTGTTAACTTTTATTCCAATATCTTCTGAGGTCCAATTCCATACTAAAGTTATTTCGTTCCATTCATCTGGAGTAAGTGTAGTTTCGGCTTGTCCCCCTACACGTTCTGAATAGTCATTTCCTAAATGTGTTCCCCAAAAAACTTCACCGTAAGCTCGCATATTACTATCAATAACTATTCTCCATGCAGGAGGATCTAAGTTTGGTGCTTCACCGCCTTTTGCGATAACGTATTGTTCTGAGCCCAAACCCGAGCTGCTTGGTTTTAACCTTACTTTTATTGTGAATTGTTTATCTTCACCGTCAAAAGTTGCTAAACCATCAGGATCCGGGACGTTGTATTTTACTGTTCCATCAAAATAATCCGCCGGTATTCCGTCCGCGCCAACAGATGCAGTTAAATGGTCGGTGGGGTTTGCTGTAGGGAAGTTTCCGATTGTGTCACCGATATCCCAAGTATTATCAAAATTCCACCACGAAAGTAGTTTTCCTAAAAATGTTGCTTGGATTCTTGCAAGTCCGTAATCTGCCGGTGCTGTTGATAACTCCGCAATGTTGGTTGCTCTTATTTCTACAGTTTGCAAACTCCAGTCGACTAAGTTAGTAATGCTACAGCTAAAATCTTCGTCTCTTGAATCAAAGTTACCGTCTACTGGTGTGCATGATTGCCAATTATCATTTTCCTCAGCGCCGTCTATTTGCATTCTCCACTGAACATCTTGTATATTCACAAAGTCTGTAGTATTTCCTGTTATATTGATAATTGGATTATCGGCTACATATATGTGTCTGTTATTTTCCATTAATGTAATTTCGGGTTTAGAATTTAAAAACGGATTACACATTTCATCGCAACTAGTGAAATCTGCGTCGTGATACAAATTACATACACTCGTGCAGGTATCAAAATTATTTGCCGTGCACATTCCGTAGCATCTTCTTGCGTTGTTGCCTTGGTCTGTACAAGATTGTAGACATGTAGCATTTGGACCGCACGTTAGGGAAGTGTTTGCAGCACATGTTTGGGGTGTACTGTCTGGATTAGCGATGCATCCAAAATAATCATTTATAACTTCTTGTTGGTATGCATTTTGGTTTGACTGATCCGCGTTTAAATTATCTGTACATAATTTGTTACATTCAGAATCGCTGGTATAGCCAAGATTTTTACATGCTGTATAACATGTATCCGGATGTTGTACATATCCGGTGTTACAAATTGCGTCCTTATCTCCATTGTCCCTATTAACTATTCCGGTCGAAGCACAAGTTGCAGGACAGGCAGCTATGCATTCGTCGTTTCCTACTCCACACGTGTCTCTACACTGATTTAAACAAGAATCCCAATCGCTACTTACAGTTTTTTGACATTTAAATACTAGAAAATTCGGAGAGCATACATTATCAGCAAAAGTTTTTGGAGTCAGTGCAACAAATACAACTACAAATAGAACAGAAAATAATATCGTTTTTAGGAATCGGGCAAACTTCATTTACATTAAATCATAGGAGTAATTCGGGTTAAATGAAGCAATTAAAGTTTGTACTAATTTAGCTACTTATAAATAAATAATTGATTAATTTTATGCGATTGCTGTGTAGAAAAAAATGAAGCCTCGGATTCGCGTGAGCAAAAATTCGAGGCTTTTTTTGTAGAAAATTTTAACGTTTTTCAATGGCAATAACGTAACCATTTTGCGCTACGCTATATTGGCTTCCCAATAAGAGCTTAAGCTCTTTTACAATTGGAATAAGTTTCCGAGGAATTTCGTCTGGCACGGTTACCATGGCAGCGTAGCCCTTTTGTATTTTTAGCCCTAAAATTTTGGACTTTAATTGTGAGGCATTCTCGAATTGAAACTTTCCTGTGGCAATATCCTTGTTACTGCCTAGTTTATTTACCACGTATTCGGCATCCATTTATTTCCTCCTCTCCTAAAATAGTCGAATTGTTGAGAATTTCCCGTCGCCTAATTCACCGGTATCTACCAATGACAATGGTATTTGATCGCCGTACCTGTTAACTCCAAAAAAATACACAGGTTTTCCTTGGTTGGCCATGAGCACTCTTACCATTTCGTTGTCGGCCAAGGGTAAGCGGCTAACTTGGCAGTTATCCGGCGATAGCCAACCAACAAACCATACATCGGTACTCATGCGTCCCTCGACACTTAGCACCATATAATGGGTCCAAGCAACTTGAGCATTAAATATTTTGTTCAAAATCGGCATGTGAGTACATGGGTTTTTGTTGCTGAACATAGCAGGAGGCAGCTCCGCCGATGTACTTTTGACACAAAGATTTCGTGCAACAGAAGTACGTAACCAGGGCATCGAACTGTAGGGATGTGTCTCTTGTGGAGATTCCTTACTATTTCCACCAACCAGGATCATTAGCGGTTTTAATAGCTTATTCAACCATAATAAAAAGCTGGATAACGGTTTTACCAAAATTCTGTCGTCTGACATTTTCGCTCCTTTTACCTTATTGTTATTGTAAGATCTCGAGATTATAGCTCATGACCACGTGCAATACAACTTATAGCGTGTTGTTGGCACATGATTTGGGACTTGAAAATATAAATTGTGCTACTATTTATATATGCCCAAAACTACCCCAAACTATATGTCAGTCAAGAATAATTCAGGTTTTTCCCTTGTATTTATACTGTTAGGAGTCCTAGTCAGCTTACTAGTTGTTGGAGGCGTTCTATTATATGTAACTCCTTCACTCAAAAATACTGTAAAGATTCCTCGAACTACCACAAATAGCAAGGTTTTAATTGGTTTTTCCATGGGAACTCTTCAAGAAGAACGTTGGCAAAAAGATAAGGCTGAATTTTTGACAAAAGCTAAAGAACTAGGCGTAAGTGTTGATGTAGAGTCAGCAAATAACGATTCGGCTAAACAAATCTCACAAATAGAAAGCTTGATTATTCAAAAGGTAGATGTTTTGGTTATTGCTCCATACGATGCAGCTTCTCTAACAGCTGTAGTTGCTGAGGCGCATAAAGCAGGTATTAAAGTTATCTCGTACGATCGCTTAATTACGGACTCACCTATAGACCTTTATGTTTCCTTTGATAATGAGAAAGTTGGTAAGTTGGAAGCCCAATCCGTTATGGATGCGTTGAGCCCAAAACTAAATCAAGGAAAAAAATTAAAAATTGCTTACATCGGTGGTGCTGATACCGATAACAATTCTGTATTGCTCAAAAAGGGAAGTTTCGAGGTACTGCATCCTTATTTAGATAAAGGCCAAATCGAGGTGGTGTTTGATAAATCAACGCCTGATTGGAAACCGGAAAACGCTTATCAAAACTTAAAGACATATTTGGATAGTACAAACGGCGCGGTGGATGGTGTTATTTGCGCGAACGATTCAACTGCATTTGGATCGATTAAAGCATTGCAAGAACATTCTTTAGCTGGTGTGGTTCCTGTTTCCGGGCAAGATGCAGAATTGGCCGCTATCCAAAGAATAATTCAAGGGACACAAACGTCTACTGTATATAAGTCGGTTAATAATTTAGCTGATGCTGCTGTGGCTTCGGCAATCAAATTGGTAGCTGGTACACCTGTATCAACGAACGCCCAAATAAATAATGGTTTAAGCGACGTGCCTTCTTTGTTACTTGATCCTATTGGAGTAACAAAAGATAACATAGACGCAACAGTCATCAAGGATAATTACCATACCCACGCCGAAGTTTACGGAAAATAGTATTTATGAACTCTATAAAAACAAAGCTACTGGTATCCTATATTGCAATCATTTTTATCATGTTGACGTTGTTATTATTGGTTGGAGTTTTTGATTACACATTAACAAGCAAATACGAACAAATCAGTAACAATATAGTTCAGGAGCAGGCTTTAAGTGACGCTGCAAGCGGAATGGTTCAGGACGCATATAATGGTTTTAAGTCGAATGATTATTCGAATTATTACCAAAGAATAAATGATATTCAGAGTATAGAAAAAAAATTAGACACTCAAACTGATACAACTGAGGAATCAATAGTTGCATACAGAAGTGCAAAGAATTCATTGTCCACAATTATTCAGGAAATCGAATTGGCAAAAAATAAGCTAGCCCAAAGTGGCGATATAACTGGAATATCCGAAATTTATCAGGCCGAGACTACAAAGTTCGAATATGTGCAACAAAGTATTGATGTGTTAATACTTACTGAAACCAAGACACTCGCATCGGTTACAAAGGATATACAAAAAACCAAAACTAATTTGTTATATGCATTTGGCTTAATTTCATTCTTAATTTCAGCGGTAGCTGTAGGATGTGCTTTTGTCTTTTCAAATAAACTTATATCTCCAATCATAACCTTGGCCGATACTGCGAAAAAAATTGCAGATGATGATGACCTAAGTGTTAACGTTAAAGATTATCTTTTGCATATGAATGATGAAACCGGTAGTCTTTCTACTTCATTTAACGCTATGTTACTAAAGCTACGTAAGAAAATTGATGAGCAGGCGACTTTTAACTCGGCATTAGAAAAGGCGAAAAAAGAAACTGAAGAAAAAAACGAGGACTTGCTAAGATTCAATAAGGTTTTTGTAGATAGAGAAATTAAGATGGTTGAGCTCAAAAAGCGTATTGCTGAGCTTGAGCATAATTCTAAAGTATTATGAAAAGAATTATAGTTGCTTCTAAAAATCCCGTAAAAATAAATACAACACAGCAAGGTTTTTTAAAAATGTTTCCGGAAGAACTTTTTCAAATAGAAGGAGTTAACGTTGAGTCGGGTGTGCCTGCACAACCTATGTCCGAGGAAGAGACACTTAGAGGTGCTTATACGAGGGTAGAAAATGCCCACAAATTTGTTCCCGATGCTGATTTTTGGGTTGGTCTTGAAGGTGGTTTAGAAGAGAAAAATGGCGAAATGGAAGCTTTCGCTTGGATTGTTATTAAGTCGAAAAGTGGCTTAGTTGGTAAAGGTCGTACTGGTTCATTTTTTCTGCCTAAAGAAATAATTAGACTAATTAAATCAGGATATGAACTTGGAGTTGCCGACGATATGTTATTTAAGCGGGAAAATTCTAAACAATCAAATGGCTCTGTGGGTATTTTAACTGGTGATGTTATAACACGTACGACTTATTACGAGCCTGCGGTGGTGTTGGCTCTGATTCCTTTTAAGAATCCGGGACTTTATTAAAGAAAGTTAAAAGATTGAAGCATTTCGTTGTATATTTTTACGTGCTTTTCGATATCTGGGTCATTGGGGTCGCTGTTATCAAAACATAACTGATAAAAGTTTTGGTTTTTTGTTACTATATAACATTCATCCGAGTGGTCAAATTTAAACATCGAAAATTTATATGCGCTTAATCCTTTTAACGTAGTTTCTGATTGTGTTTTTGCCAGGTCTTTTAAAGTTACCGGCATACAGGCCTTACCGGTATTTTGTTTTATGCAATCGGCCTGGTCCTTTTGTTCTTGAGCCATTTCATTAATAAAATATGCTTTTGGTGTTATGTTATCTGGATTTGCCCAAACTTTTATTGAAAATCCAAAACCTGTGTCGTTGCTTGAAAAATGAATTTCAGGTGACGTTGTAGGATCGCCCGGTTTTCCGTCTGATTTATCTACGCTATAGGTATCAAGATAAGAGATAATGTAGTTATATTTGGTATTGGTAAATAATTTCCATTGTGGTGTGGCGTTAGCATTGTTAACGTTTTCTGTTGGCTGTGGCATAACGTTTGTTACTACTGATGGTGTAAGGACGTTCGGTTTGTGCGTAATAATTGGATATATTTTGATAAAAACTACAATCAGAAGTACTATCGCTAAAACCCCGGTGAGCAGCACTAATACAACACTTCCTTTTTGATTCTTTGTTTTTACTCGGGCAGTTTTCATAACATTAAAAGTATATGTGGCTATTCCGTCACAGTCAAAGCTTTTACCATAGATTTAATTTCTTCAAGCAAGTTGTCTCTATGAGCTGTAACAAAGCGTATTGTGCCGGCCATTTCGTGGCCACCACCATCTACGTTAGCGTTTGGAAACTTTTCTTTTAGCTTCTCAAGTATTGTTCCAACTGGTAACACAGGTTTGTTGGCACGAATAATTATCATATCCGACATATATCCCAATGTTAAAACTGGAGAATTTGGAAATTCTGCCGCTGTTATTTCGTGAACTCTACTTATTACAGATCCTGGAGCTGGATAGGTAAATCTCATCGTGTATTTTTCAACGTCAATTGTTGAAAATACTATTCCGTTAATTTCCTGTGTTCTTAAGTAGGGGAGAGTACTTTGAAGCTGAGATTCAAAACCCTTTGATACCTCTGCGTTTATTAACTGAACAAAATCATTGTTAAGGTAAAGTTGTTCATATACACCTTTTCCAGCGTCATGCTTTAGTTGGTATGAAATGTAGTCGATAGCTGTACCTATTTTGCCTAATTCTTCTCGGGACATCCCTGTTTTTTCTATGTATCTGTCTGTTTCTGGTATGTCACATCGGTCAGAGATTCCGGCTACTGCAGGAATAATTGGTTCATCAAACTTTTCGTAAACAAATCTACCAATTTCGTAGCAAAGTTGTCCTGCGGATGTTTTGCTGTCTAAACCTAATTTGTAGGGATTTAAATGATGTGATAAGTAACCATCAACCGATGTGATGCCGTTGTTAAGTACAACTGGGTTGTGATGGTCTATAACCATGGCTTCGTATCCAAGAGTTTTTAATATGTTTAAACCAAAAGCATCTTCAGGAGTTGAACCGTTATCGGCAACTATTATTAATGGTGTCACGTTTGATTCTTCTTCTATAAATCTTTTAGATAAAACCATATCTCGCAGTACGTCTCCGGCGGAATAATATGGAGCTTTCGAAGGACTTCTAAATAGTAAATATCTTGAATCGATACCAAGTTCTTGCATTAATCCTAAACATGCGTGTTCTAAACTAAGTCCTGAGGAAATACCATCGGAATCGTTGTGATGTCTAATCATGATCGGCTGACCTTCGAGTATTGCTAAGCGTATTCTGGCGGCAATGCCGATCATAACGTCTTTCATTTTTTCGTAGCGATCAGAAGGAATACTAAACTCAGTTCTAGTAGGTCTACTTCTATTAATCATTATTTCGTCAAAATTTACGTTGGAATTTTGGATTACATCAAGTTCGATTTGGATTCGTCCCTTGTGTTCGTTAACTTCGCCTTCAATGTAAACTACGTCGCCAACTTTAAAGTCGGAGTCTTTTTTTACAGCTTCGGCGGCACCAATACCGTTGGTTACAATAAATACTACTGGTCCGGGTTTACTCTTTTTAATTATCTTTACGTCGCCCTTAAATACTTCATGCGGTTTAAGCGCATTTAATCCTTTATTTTCTGTCATGTTTAACTTTCCAGATGCCGGTAGTTTTTCTTCGCTACCTTTAGTCTTAATTTATATAATGATGCATTATACCATTTAGGATTCTCAGTCTTGGATTTGTGTTTTAAGAAGCTTGCCTGTAAAATGCTATAAGTTTAGTAAAAAAGGAGATTTGTGCTATGAATCATGCCGGTTTTGACTATCTTATGCGAGATAGCCGGCTTATTGATTTACCAGTAGGTAAAAGTATACCCATAAGCTTTTCGTGGCCCGCGAGGTCCCCAGCAGACATTCAATTTTTGGAAGATCTGTTGAACGCACTTCCGGGTAAAAAGTTTACAGTAAAACCCGAGGATACTGATCGCCGCTGTATTCTTGGATATTTTTGCGAGCGACGGCTACAAGGGTCAGCTGACAGGATAATGCTTTTTTACCCTACGGATGTTATCTCTTTATATATGAGGTGGCGTCCGTATTTTTTTCGTTGATCGGATTTTTTTGAAACTGTTTTGGTTTTGCTTTATAGTTAAGCTATCATAAACACTATGAATATTAAATTTTTTGCTTCTCTGATTGTTATAATTTTTGCAACATTGAGTATACTTTTTTTGCATGGATTTACAGTTATGCTTTCGATTTTGTTGTTGGTTATTTCGTTAACTAAGCATTATTTCTATCCAATTAAGAAAGAAGCATTGTGGTTTGGTGTATTATTTTTTGGAGGAGCGCTTGCAGAAATTTTATTAGTTAATTTTGCACACGCATGGTTTTACACTAATCCACAATTTTATGGTATTCCCGTGTATATGCCTATTTACTGGGGATTATTGGGTACAACTCTGATTGTTATGTATGATGGCTTTGTTATTAAAAAGTAATTTCTCTTAACGCGTCATGGAGCAACACCCGCGTATGGAAAAGATTAAAAAGCGCTTTTTCCAACAAATAACGCTTCTGGAGAATTAACTATTTCGCTATAGATTTCTGGAGAACAAATCGGGGCAATCATTCCACCTGGGTCCGGTTTTCTTACGTCATTAATATCATCAAAAACATAAGTATTTTTCAACGGAACAAATCCTACGATTGAATACAATTTCCCTAATCGCGGAATGTCAGTTGCTAATAATGCTATATCCACAACTTTATCCTGCATTTTTTGGATTGCTTCTTGTAGTAGCTTAGTTGCTATGCCTTTATGTCTAAATTCTTTATGTGTAACAACGCCGCCGATACCCGCAAAAGAAATATTCTTACCGTTAAAATTAGTTGTTCTAAAATGGATGAAACATAATCCTACAAGTTCGTAGTTTATATAGGCAGTAACAACAGATTTGTTTTTATCAAAGAAATTTTTTGCAGCATCTTCCGCTGAGTCATTACTTTTGCCCCAGTTTTTTGCGGCAAATTCGTTATACTTGGCAAAATCTGTTTCGGTAGGTTTTTCTGTGTATTTTAGTGTTATCTGCTGTTTCATAGTTTGGAGCGGATGACGGGACTCGGTCACATGTCTTTTGTTTGTAGTTCGTTTCACTCACAACACACAAAAGCATTCGACCCCGCCTCGGGCGCTTACGCTTCCTCCGGCTTTCTCGTCCCTTACAGTTTCAAAATCCTGTTTGTTACCTAAAGGTACCAACCAGTATTTGGAGCGGATGACGGGACTCGAACCCGCGATCTCCTCCTTGGGAAGGAGGCATTCTACCACTGAACTACATCCGCAAAGCTCGTATATACTATGCGCCACGTGCGTTTTTATTATAGCAACAAATGTTCCCACCTTGTGCATCGTCAGTGGGAACACCTATCACATATTAAAAATTATTTTTGTCTGTTACGCACCGCGGCCGCAGTGCTCAGTTTTCTCAATCAATAGTCCTAAGGTAGAACTAACTTTTGACCCGGTTTAATTAAAGCTTTGGTACCATTTGGTAACGTTTGGATTTGATCCAAGTTTGCATCTCGGATTTTGGTCCACATTCTTCCGTCGCCATAAGCTGCTTCTGCGATTTCCCAAAGTGTGTCGCCTTTAACTACGGTATAAGATCCACCTTTAATATCACCTGGTTTGTAGTTATTTGCTACCCAAGCTCCTGTTGATGCTGGTGTGGTTGTTGTTACTGTTGCGTTTTGTTTTTCGGCTGTTGTTGCCTGTTGTTTAGCTTGAGCTGTTTTGGTATCTACTGCTGCTTTATCTCCTACAGTTCCTGTGGGTTTTGTTTTTGTAACAACATTTTGATTATCGTCTACAACCGTTACCGTTTTATCGTTATTTCTATTAAAGTAATTGTATGCTGCGAAAACTAGAGAGAGTATAAAAAGGGCTCCTACTACAAGAGCTATTCCGTCTTTCGATGGGGTTTGCTTTACGTGACTTTTATTGTCTGCCAACTAAATACACCTCCTTATTTGTGTATAACTTGGTTTTATTAGGCAGAACGAAAACAAGTTAAAAAACTTGGCCTCAAAAACGATCTGACTTAAATTCACGCCAAAAGTTTGCCAGTAGGCAATAATTTTTGGACATCTAAACACACGCCAGAAATTTGCTGTGCATAATTTCTGGCGGGATCGACGGGACTCGGACCCGCGACCTCCGCAGTGACAGTGCGGCGCTCTAACCAGCTGAGCTACGACCCCATGAACCAAAACTCACTTTTTTGCGCAATTCCTCAACTCGCGAACCTCGCAATTGGCCTTATGTTATCAACAAAACCTTGACAGGTCAATAATAGTTCAGGTTTTGGCGTAACTGTGTTATCGTGAAGAAATGTCCTATCCTTTGGGGTTTTCTACGGGTTGCTTATGGAAGTTGATGCAACAATACGAAGAACGTATCCGCTTCTATAGTGGTATTTCTACGGATGCGCTTGAAATTAATCTGCCCACGGTAGACATGTTAAGTTGGTATCCAAGTTCAGCGCTTCTCAAGGTTATTCAAACTTTTAAGTACGTTTCCATTCATGCTCCAAAACAACTTTATGAAGTTGGCAATGTTACAGAACAAGTGGCCGAACTTAAAGAATTAGCTAAGCTGTTAAAGGCAAAAGCAATTGTTTTACACCCAAACGAGACTACAAACCTTAAACTTGTTGAAAGTTCCCTAGGTTCGTTGGCGGCCTTTGAAAATATGGATGTTAGACAAAAGGGTTATAACAACGTTGATCAAATGGCTAAAGTTTTCGAAATTTGCCCATCTGCAAAATTGGTTTTAGATTTAGGCCATGCTCATACTGTTGATCCAACAATGCAGCTTAGCGCCGACTTCTTAGAGCACTTTGGAGCACGTCTGGCTCACTTTCATCTCAGTTTTGTAACGCAGGCACAAGGTAATCATCATCTTATACTAAGTAAGCCTGATTCAAACATAATGTCGTTTAAATTCCCGACAAATATTCCAATAATAATAGAAAGTGTAAGTACGACAACCAAAGAGGACATTAAAAAGGAATACGATTACATCAAAGCCTTGCTGGATGCTAAAATATAAGCAATGACGAACTATCGTTTGTCCAATAAAGAAGTCATATTGCTATTAAAAGAGATGCTCGCCGTTATGGACGTTAAGAATTACAACGTTTTCCGCGTACGGGCTTATCAAAATGCCATTTCAATCTTAGACAACTTAACAGTTTCCATTTACGATATGTGGGAAAACAAAAAGCTTGGAGATATTCCAGGGGTTGGACCTGCGTTACAAGGCCATTTAAACGAATTGTTTACAACCGGAAAAGTTGTGGAATTTGAAGAAGCTCAAAAAGATTTACCTCAAGGAATGTTTTCGCTAATAGGCATTCGTGGTATTGGTGCTCGAAAAGCATTTAAGTTGGCGATGGCGTTTAAGTTAAATTCTCGAGAAACAGCTATAGAAAAATTAAAAGAGCACGCTTTAAAGGGTGAAGTTCAAAAAATCGAAGGGTTTGGTGAAAAATCAGAAAAAGATATTTTGGAATCGGTTGATCAGTTAAAAATGACCAAGAACGAAAAAGAACGAACTTTATTAGTTAGAGCCGAAGAAATTGTTTTCCGTGTATATGAATACATGAAAGAGCTTGATTGTGTTCTGCAAATCGAGTCCACAGGTTCTTTTCGTCGTCGTAGCCCAACGGTAGGTGATTTGGATTTTATTATTTCCACACGCGAACCAGCTAAAATTTTTGAACACTTCGCAAAATTTCCGGAAATTGCTGAAACCTTAGTTGTTGGTGACAAAAAAACGAGTGTTGTTTTAACAAACGGAATGCAAGTTGACGTTCGTGTTACCGAACCCGAGGCTTACGGCGCAATGTTGCAATATTCAACTGGATCAAAACAGCACAACATTTTGTTACGCAGTTATTCTTTAGAAAAAAAGATGTCTTTGTCTGAGTACGGCATTAAGCAAAACGACGAGCTATTGCAGTTTGATACTGAGGAAAAGTTTTATAACCATTTGGGTTTACCTTTAATTCCGCCCGAGCTTCGTAGTGGTCACGGTGAGATAGAGGCCGCAAAAGTCAACAAGTTACCAAAGTTAATAGAACTTAAAGATATTCGAGGGGATGTTCATACTCACACAACCGATTCCGATGGATTGGCTACTCTTGAAGAAATGGTGGAAGCAGCAATTCATATGGGTTACGAATATATTGGAATTTCCGATCACGCGCCAAGTGTTATGAGTCGTGGTTTTGACGAGGTGGCAGCAGTAGTACATAAAAAACGTCAAATGATTGATGCTATAAACAAAAAACAAAATAAGATTAAAGTTTTGTTTGGTTATGAGGTAAATATATTAGCTGATGCTACGTTAGGTTTGCCCGACGAACTTTTAAAACTATTGGATTACGCTATTGCCGGAATTCACACATCTTTTGACCAAGATCGCGATACTGTGACAAAACGTTTGATATGTGCGCTTGAAAATCCTTACATAAATATTTTGGCACACCCTTCGGGTAGACTTATAAACAAACGTGATCCCGTAGATCCAAACTGGAATAAAATTTTTGAAGCCGCACGTGATAACGGAAAAATTTTGGAAATAGATTCGCAACCCGACCGCCTTGATTTAACCGACGACCTTATTAAGGAAGCAATAAGCTGGGATGTAAAAATGATTTTAAGTAGTGATGCCCACGCTATAGATCAGCTTTATTTTACAAAGTGTGGAATAGATGATGCCCGTCGAGGTTGGGCCGAAAAGCAGAATGTTATTAATACGCTTCATTTTGAGGATTTTGTTAAGGCGTTAAACGTTAGAAATCTTTAGAACTTCTTTATAACCCACTTGTGCAAAATCTCAGACACGAGAGTAAAATACATTCAGTATCTATAAATTTGGAGGAAAATAAATGATGATTATACTTTTAGCGCTAATAGCAATCGCCTTACTCTTCGTCTGGTCTGTATATAATTCTTTGGCCTCTTTAAAGGTAAAAATTAAAGAAGCTTGGAGTCAAATAGACGTTCAACTTAAACGCCGTATAGATTTAATCCCAAACCTTGTTGAAACCGTAAAAGGTTATGCCACGCACGAAAAAGAAGTATTCGAAAACGTTACACAAGCTCGTGCGTCATTGATGTCTGCTACAACACCAACACAAGCTGATCAGGCTAACAACCAACTGTCCGGTGCATTAAAATCTTTGTTTGCTGTTGCCGAAGCTTATCCTGAACTTAAAGCTCAAGACGGCTTTATAAACTTGCAAAAAGAACTTTCTGATACCGAAGATAAAGTGTCCTATTCAAGACAATTTTATAACTCTGTTGTTAGAGAATATAACGAGAAGCTTGTTATGTTCCCAAGCAACCTTTTAGCATCAATGTTTGGTTACAAAGAAGAAGCTTTTTTTGAAGCTCAACCTGCCGAACGAGAGGCCGTTAAAGTTCAGTTCTAAAGAGTTTAACGAGTTAACTGATGCCAAATATCTATCAGAATATCGATTCTAATAAGCGTGATACCGTTGTTATTATGGTTGCTTTTGTAGCCGTTGTAAGTTTTGTTGGTTGGTTTATTGGCTACTATTTTTTCGGTGACAATGGTTTTGGTTTTACTGGCTTGGCTTTAATAGTTTCCGGAATATCCAGTTGGGTTTCTTATTACAATTCCGACAAAATAGTGTTGGCCATATCTGGTGCACACGAAGTTACACCTGCACAAGCTCCAGACCTACATAATTTAGTAGAAAATATGTCTATTGCCTCGGGTATTCCAAAACCTAGGGTATATATTATTTATGATTCTGCTATGAACGCATTTGCCACTGGTCGTGATCCAAATCATGCGGCAATTTGCTTTACATCCGGAATTGTTTCGAACATGGAAAAGCGCGAACTCGAAGGTGTTGTAGCGCATGAAATGTCACATATTGGAAATTACGATATACGTTTAATGTCTATTGTCAGTGTATTGGTTGGAACTATTACTTTGTTAGCAGATTGGTTTACCAGAGGAATGTTTTATGGTGGTGGACGTCGCCGCCGAGGTAATGATTCTGAGGGTGGGGGATTTTTATTGTTAATTGGGATCTTTTTTGTAATTTTAAGTCCGATTATTGCTACTTTAATAAAGCTGGCAATAAGTCGTCACCGTGAGTATTTGGCCGATTCAACTGCGGCACTTATTACAAGGTATCCTGCGGGTTTGGCAAATGCTTTGAAAAAGTTAGCTGGTGCTAATAGCGTGATAGCGGAAGCAAATGGCGCAACGGCTCATTTATATATTACAAATCCCCTAAAAAATAATATCGGAGGGTTTATGGCTGATTTATTTTCCACTCACCCCCCGATTGAAGAACGCATACGTCGATTAGAGACGATGTAGCTTTAACTGTGCCTTTTTGTTACCATCCGAAACACTCTAATCCAAAATCGCTCCGTAAATAGTTGTTTTATTACCCACGATGTTTTGTATTTCTTTAGCAGTTTCCGGTTATAACGGAGTGCACTGAAATACGCGCTTAATGCCCAAACATCACGCTCAGTTTCTGTTGGGTTTAGGCTAAGGCTATACAGCAAATCACGTCGCTCCTTTTCTACCGTTTGCTCCATTGCGTGTTTTGATATCCCAGGTTGCACCGACAATGTAGTAACAACCTGATGGGAGTACCACACTCTGTCTGGCAGGTTATACTTCTTGGCCAAACGATACGCTTCGTGTGCCTGAATGAGCGCAAATTTGACGTCTCCGGTGTGAAGGTAATACTCGGATAACATTCTGTGATAGAAAGCTGCGTGTCGATAATCCAGCTCTTTAATCATCTGCTCACAGATTTTTTTCATATCCTCGTACTTAGCCATCTTTTCCAGAGTAATTGCCATTTGGCCGTAAACCAATGTCTTTGCCATGGGTATGTTTCTGGAGCTTGGAATGCAATTTAGAGTTCCCTTAAGTATTTCCAAAGCTGTGTTCAATTTGCCTTTATTCTCTCGCCAATAGACTGCAGCAACTACCGCCTGGGTAATATGCTTCTCGCACGGTACATCCATTTGTTCTCTCCTTAGCACTATATTTTTGGTAGGGTCATTTTATGTTGTTAGTGGCAAAAGTCAACTTCCTACAGGTTATTGTCAGGATTCAATTCCGGAGCCAAAACCTTTATAAACCAATTGAATACTGCTAAAATGTCTTAGTATGATTTCAAAAGATGACGTTGTAAAAATAGCGACTTTAGCCAAACTCGACATTTCAGGTCAAGAGGAACTCTTTGCCTCGCTTTTTAGCCAAACAATCGACTACATTAAAATCCTTGAAGAATTAGATACTAAGGATGTTGCTGAAACCTATCAAGTAACTGGCCTTGTTAATGTTTTTCAACAAGGTTTGGAAAATCGAGCAACTCTAACTAAAGAAGAAGTTTTGCAAAATGCCAAAGAAGTTACAAACGGTCTTATTTCCACCAAAGGCGTTTTTGACCGCGAGTAAAGCTATATGAAACAACTTAACGAACTTACAATTATTGAAGCTCTCGAAGGACTTAAACAAAAGACGTTTACGAGTGTTGCTTTAACCCAAGCTTGTTTTGAGCAAATCGAAAAATATGATGACGTTGTAAAAGCTTTTGTAACCTTAGTAAAAGATCGCGCATTAGCAGAAGCCGAAGAAGCTGATTTATTAATAAACTCCCACGGTCCGGAAATTTTCGAAGAAAAACCACTTCTTGGAATTCCTTACGCTTGTAAAGATAACTATTCTACAAAAGGTGTTCAAACAACTGCAAGTTCTAACATGTTAAAAGGTTACATACCTCCGTATGAATCTACAGTTACTCAAAAACTAAAAGATGCAGGTGCTGTTATGTTAGGTAAAACAAATATGGACGCCTTTGCCCATGGTTCATCTACTGAAACCTCAGACTTTTTTAAAACAATAAATCCTTGGAATAAAAACAAAGTTCCGGGCGGTTCCTCAGGTGGTTCTGCTTCCGCCGTTATGTCGGACATGTGTATTTTTTCAACAGGAAGCGAAACTGCGGGAAGTATTCGTGGCCCCGCTGCTTGGTGTGGTGCTTCGGGTTTTAAACCAACTTATGGTCGTGTCAGTAGATATGGTGTTGTAGCAATGGCTTCATCAACAGACTCGCCAGGACCCATCGCAAAAACAATTGAAGATGCCTCGTACGTTTTAAAAATAATTGCAGGTAAAGATCCGTTGGATGCAACTTCGTCACCAACCGAGGTTGAAGATTATTTTGCAAATTTAAATAACATTGATTTAAGTAAAATAAAAATTGGTAAACCAAAATCTTACTTTGAAATAGAACTTGAGCCAGGTGTTCGCGAAAAAGTTGAACAAGCTATAGAAAAGTTTAAAGAGCTTGGTGCTCAAATAGTTGAAATGGATTTACTAAGTCCAAAATATTCTATTGGCGTTTACACAATTCTACAAAGATCCGAAGTTTCTTCTAATTTGGCCAGACTCGACGGAATTCGTTATGGAAACGATCGTACAAACTTTGGTTTTGAATCCAAAAAAAGAATTATGCTTGGAACTTATACTTTAAGTGCAGGTTATTACGATGCCTATTATTCAAAAGCTCAAAAAGTTCGAACGCTTATTGTGGACGACTTTAATAAAGCGTTTAATGAAGTAGATATGATTATTGGTCCAACCATGCCCTGTGTTGCATTAAATTTAGGTGATCCTGAAAAATCTCCTATGTTTGGTGAGTTAATGGATGTTTTGGCTGAACCAAGCGCTATTGCCGGTTTACCAGGTATTAGTATTCCTTGTGGATTAAGCGATAACATGCCTGTTGGTGTGCAACTTATTGGTAAACACTTTGACGAAAATAAATTAGGTGCGGTTGCATATGCATTCCAGAAGGCAACTGACTACCATTTAAATAAACCAAATTTGGAAGGACTAAAATAATGCAAACATTAGGAATAGGCGTTTTACTTTTTTTTATAATGTTAGGCGTAGATAGTTACGTACTAATGAAGCTAACGGGCAAAGCACTTTTTTCGTTGCCTATTGGAACTTTGCTAACCTTTAATTTAGCATCATATTTATTCATATTATTCATATTTATTTTGATTCGTATGAAGAAATACTAATATGGGATTTTTTGATTTTTTATTTTCATCTGCAGGCGCCGCTTCAAGAGGTTCTGTTAGCCAAGAAACAGAAAAGAAAATCAGTTACGACTGGGATACTGTGCGTGCGTTACTCTTAAAAAGAGGTCCTTCTGATTTAAAACAAGCTTTAATTACTGCGGATAGATGTATGGATACCGCATTACGGGATATTGCAGTTGGAGAAACCATGGGCGAAAGATTAAAAAACTCCAGAGATAAATTTGATCCTATTACTTACCAAAAAATTTGGGAAGCGCACAAGTTAAGAAACAATATAAGTCACGAAGCAGGATTTGAACCCCCACATTTTATGGTAACAGAGGCAATAAATAATTTACAAAGGGCATTACAAACTCTTGGTTTACGCGTTTAACTTTTAAATATGTCAGCTGAAAAAAGAATTATTTTAATAACTGGTGGCTCGCAAGGTTTAGGTAAAGAGTTAGCCAGAAAACTCAAAGAAGATATTGCTAATACTGTTGTTGTTTTGTCTAATGAAAAAGTTTCGTTGGAACACACCACTGAAGAGTTAAAGTGCCACTCATATTTATGTGATATTACGGACGTTGCTTCAGTTCAAAAAGTAGTTAAAGAAGTAGAAGAAAAGTTTGGTCACATTGATGTTTTAATTAATGACGCTGGAGTCTGGGTTGGTGGCGACTTGGACGATAATGATTATTCTGATATTGCACGCGTCATGTTGGTGAATTCTGTTGGAACAATAAACATGACAAAAGCTGTTGTTAGAGTTATGAAAAAGCAAAGATCCGGAAAGATAATAAATATTGGATCAATTGATGGTATCGAAACAAAAGAAGATCGCAGTATTTATAGTGCTTCAAAGTGGGCCATCACAGGGTTTACAAAAGCTTTAGGAAAAGATTTGGAGAAGTATAATGTTGGCGTTGTTGGTATTTATCCCGGTTTAATAGATACAGGACTTTTTGCAAATAGTGGCGCTTCTCGTGATATGACGTACGCTATGAAGCCTGAGCAAGTATCAAAAATTGTTGAGTTTATTCTTGGTTTTGATGATATAGTATTTGACCAGGTAGTGTTTAGAAATTTACATTTTAAAGTATAACTATGACCAAAGAGCTCGAATTATTAGGTAGTTACAAATTAGTTTTAGGTTTAGAAGTTCATGTACAGCTAATGACAGAACAAAAAATGTTTTGTGGTTGTTCCGCTGATATATGGCAAGCTGAACCTAATACTCATGTGTGTCCGGTTTGCCTAGGTTTACCAGGCGCTCTTCCGGTTCCAAACTTTGAAGCCATAAGAAAAGCTCAATTATTTGGATTAGCTTTAAACTGTACATTAAACCAAAACTCTCGCTTTGACAGAAAACATTACTTTTATCCTGACTTGCCAAAAGGTTATCAAATAAGCCAATACAAACAACCATTCTGTGAAAACGGTCATTTAGACTTGTTATCTGGAAACGTTGCTGATATTGAACGACTACACCTTGAAGAAGATGTTGCTAAATCACTTCACGAAGGCGGTAAAACTTTGGTTGACTACAATAAATCCAGTATTCCACTTGCTGAAATTGTTACAGCTCCTACTTTTAAAACTCTTGATGACGCCGTTGATTACTGCAAACAACTTCAAAATATTGCACGATCGTTAGGAATTAGTAATGCCGATATGGAAAAAGGCCAAATGAGACTTGAGGCAAATATTTCTTTGCGAACCGCCGACATGGAAGCTCGAAACGAATTGCCAAAATATAAAGTCGAAGTAAAAAACATTAATTCATTTAGATTTATGGAAAAAGCAGTTTTGGCTGAGGTTGTTCGTCAACGAGAATTATTAGAAAAAGGCGAAACACCAAAGCAAGAAAACCGAGGTTATAACGAAGCAACTGGAAAAACTGTTTTACAACGTAGTAAGGAAGAAGCAAACGATTACAGATATTTTCCAGAACCTGATATCCCACCTATGTTTTTTGATGAAGTTTATATTAATGAACTCAAATCTTTGTTACCAGAATTACCTCAGCAAATGAAGGATCGCTTAGTAAGAGATTTTGGTTTAACAAAAGAAGTTGCTCACGCACTTGTTGATCTCGGTGGTAAAGACCTCGCTGAAAAGTTTGAAGCAATTGTTAAAAAGGGAAACGAAGGTCGTAAAGTAGCAAACACTTTATTAAATAAAAAAGAAACTTTAGAAATGACTGTGGATCAAGTTGATGAAATGTTAAAGAAAAGTTCTGAGGTTATTAATGATTCAGCTGCAATTAGTGCGGCAGTAGAAAAAGCAATTTCTGCAAATCCAAAAGCGGTTGAAGATTTTAAGGCCGGAAAACAAAATGCTGTTCAATTTTTAGTTGGCCAAGTTATGCGTGAAACTCAAGGTAAGGCTGCTCCGGATGTTACTCGTGGTTTAATTGTTGCAGCTTTGGAAAAGAAGAGCGCCCAACAACTTTAATTTAATTGTTAGGCGCCTATTGCGTGCAATATTTTTACCAGAAATCATGATCCCTAATTGGAGCATCTCCTGCCAATGGATATTTTTTCTCGGCAGGTACAATATATCCTTTGGAATCAATTACCCGAAAATCTTTCATGCCGTTTAACACTAATAGCATAAGCATGCGGCCACGCGGATATTTTTTTGCGTCGACTTTGTAAAATGGCGAATTATCGATAAAACTTCCCCTGTGCCCTTTTTCTGCGGCAAGTATTCTGGCTATGAGAGTCTTGCGCTGCCTTATTTCAAAGTCGAGAGATGTAATTCCCGATTTGATGTACTTGGCTTGTGACCTTAAAGAGTCTACCAGCCATCCGCCGCTCATAACTTCATGCTGGCCGGAAATGTTGTCTACACGATTGAAATCAGAGAGGCACATCGTTATAACCAATTTGCCTTTTGCATCAACAATATCAACAAAGTCACCAACGAATGTGTTTACATAATAGTTGGGACTTTGATGTCCGAGCAGCCGCTCGCTAAAATATTCCTGACCATAGCCACCTCGGTTGAAGGTTCCATATTTAGATACTTTAACAGTACCTGTTGCTATTCGATCTGTCATAATCGCTCCTTTTTTTCTATTTTGACCACTTTAACAACTAGCTGTATTAAAGTCAAACGCTATAGGCCCTAGAACCACCACAAAAAAGCGCCCCACGAAATATAATTACGCAGGGCGTTACAAAAAAACATTCATTTCAATTTAACTTAAGCACAAAGCATGCCACAAAAAACGCGAACAGACAGAGTAGAGCGTATATGATTTGCACAAATCTATTGCTGGACAATCTTTGCGCGTACTCAAAGCTCAATACCCCGGCGAGAATTGTGACGACCACAAAAATTCCCTTTGTAACCACATGTTCCATTGGCCTGCAAATTGCTGCAGATAACGTCATTCCCCAACCGCTGAGTATTCCCGTCAAAAACAAAAGCACCGGCCATAAAACAGCAACTATCCAAGTTTTAATACCACGTTTTGGTAAGTAACCAAGTTCTGACATTTTTCACACTCCTTTTTGGTTATGACTAGTCTATTCCTGCAAAAATAACACAATTGCTAGTAAAAGCAAAATCCCAACCAACGTTGCACGTAACTCTAATCTAAACCTGATATCATACAGCCATGGACCCAACCAAAGAAATTGTTAAGGAACTAAAGTTTGACCCACAAAATCCTGAATACGTTTATATAACAACGGTTGAAGAAGCAAACAAAGCTATTGATGATTTGGAAAAAGAAAAAGCTTTAGGCGTTGACGTTGAAAGTAATTCACTTGATCCATTTCAAACAATGTTACTTACTATTCAAATTGGTAACGATCATAAAACTTGGATCTTTGATGCACGCCTACTTAATTTACGCGAAATCCCACGTTTCAAATCTTTATTGGAAAATCCACAAATAATTAAAATTTTGCATAACGGAAAGTTTGATTATAAGCAAATTAAAATGACCACTGGAATAGAAATGGCTAATTTATATGACACGATGTTGACCGAATCTATTTTAAACGCAGGACTTGGTGCCGGATATTACAAACTTAAAGATTTGGCGATGAAGTATGCGAATTACAATATGAGTAAGGAAATACGAGAAACTTTTATTACAATGTCAAAAAATTCCAGACTTACAGACGATCAATTAAAGTACGGTGCTATTGATACGTTAATAATGTTTCCAATATTTGAAGCTCAGTTGCAGCAGTTATCAAAGCATAAACTTTTGAATATTGCCAAGCTTGAGTTTGCGACCACACGTGTTGTTGCAGAAATGGAACTTAATGGAATTTATATTGATGTTGCGAGATGGCGAGAAATAATGAAGAACTTGGAAGTTAAGCGAAGTCAACTTGCTAAAGATTTTCAGGAGTCTATAAAGCCGTACTACAAAACAAATATGATCGATCTGTTTGGTAACCAAGCTGACATTATTAATATGAACAGTAACGTTCAGTTAATGGACCTTTTAAATAATAGATTAAAGTTAAATGTTCCTTCAACGGGTGATGGTATTTTACAAGGTGTAAGTCATCCTGTTGTAAAAATTCTTAGAGAATATCGTGGTTATGCAAAGTTAATGTCTGCGTTTGGAGAAAGTTTATTAGCTAAGATGAATCCTGTAACCGGAAGATTCCACCCAGAATATAATCAGCTTGGTGCTGCAACGGGAAGGTTTTCTTGTAACAATCCAAACCTTCAACAAATTCCGCGTAATTCAGCAGAAGCTCCATTTAGAACTTGTTTTAATCCACAGCCCGGTTATAAATTAGTAACAGCAGACTACTCAAGTTTTGAAATGAGAATTTTAGCAGAACTTAGTGGAGACGAAAAAATGATAAACGCTTTAAACCAAGGATTAGATATTCACTCATACACGGCATCATTAATGTTTAACGTTCCTTACAGTGATGATTTTAAAAAGAAATATCCACAGCTTCGTCAAATTGCCAAACCAATTGGTTTTGGTTTGATGTATGGAATGGGTGCCATGGGTTTGTCTGGACGAATCGCTGCCGAAACAGGAACGCCTATTACTAAAGAACAAGGTGAAGAATATATCAGTAAGTATTTTGCATCTTATCCAAGTGTTAAAACCTTTTTGGACCGAATTGCAAAGCGCGCAGTTCAGCTTGGTTATAGTGAAACTCCTGCAGGACGCAAACGCTGGTATCACAAAGTAGAAAAAGATGATCCTGATTACCGAAAAAAAGTTTCTTCTATAGAGCGCGAAGCAAAAAACCACCCAATTCAGGGAACAAATGCAGACGCAGTTAAGTACGCATTAGTTTATTTGCAGGAACGTATGAAAAAAGAAGGTGTTGATGCCAGATTGATTCTTACTGTTCACGATGAAATAGTTTCGGAAGTACGAGAAGATCAAGCTGATTATTGGGCACAAGTTCAGTCGGACGAAATGGTTCGAGCTGCACAGTTATTTATTCATAAGGTTGTTGTAAAGTCCGATCCTTGTGTTGGAGATGTTTGGGAGCACTAAGATTTTTTGTTTCCATTTATTTCAATTCTGTAGTATATTCCAGGAAACATAACCTATACTAAGGAGAGGATATTATGGCTTTTACGGATTTTTTGCATGGATGGACCTTTTGGTTCCTGGTAGCCTTTTTGTTAGTGTTGCTACTGGGATATATTGTTCAAGAATACATTCACCATTTAAAAATGTGGTTTCCCGAAACCCCTTCTGCCAGCGTTTACTACCCAAAACGCAAATTGTGGCGAATCAAAATTGATTGCTGGCTTTCAGGTTTGGGTGTTTTATCGACCACGGGTTCCTGTCCGGTACGCGCCCAAAGTTTTTCTAAAAAAGAGCAGCGGACAATTTGCTGGTACTATTGGAATCAGGAGGGCAGACTGACTAAAATAATCTACGATAATCGTAGCGGCCAAAAGTGTGCTGAATATTTTGAATTCAACGATTTGGGATATCTGGCTCTGGAAACTTCATCTATAGATGATACACAAACGGCAGCATACAGTTATGAGTACTACCTTAGCAATGACGGAACGTATAAGGTATCAAGAATTAAACTGTGATGCATTTTATAAGGGCGGTAAAAAAAACTTACCGTCCATTTTTTTTCTAAAAACAATATTATTTTCACAAAACACGCTACTAAAACAATTTCAAACTCTTGCACTCGGAAACTTAGAGTGCTAATATACTTTTATGGTTTTATGTCACAGATGTGGACAACGTCCTGCTAAAATACCTATAAACCAGATCATCGAAGGAAAGCAAGTGTACATGGCCTTGTGCGAAGTTTGTTACGAAGAAGTCATGAAAGAAACTTCTAACTCCGCTTCTAAACTTGATAAATTCGGTCGTGATCTTACCCAGATGGCTCGAGAAGGAAAGCTCGATCCTGTTATTGGTCGTAAAAACGAAATTGAACGTGTTATCCATATTTTATCCCGAAGAACAAAGAATAATCCTGTTTTAATAGGAGATCCAGGTGTTGGTAAAACAGCTATTGTTGAAGGTTTAGCCCAAAAAATAATTAATAACCAAGTACCAGAACCATTGCGCGGCAAAAGAGTTTTCATGTTGGATTTGGCATCGGTAATTGCCGGAACATCTCATCGTGGAATGTTTGAAGGTCGTTTAAAAGATATTATCACCGAGGTTATGAACGCAAACGGGCAAATAATTTTGTTTGTCGACGAGCTTCATACTGTTATCGGAGCCGGTGGTGCCGAAGGTTCTTTAGATGCTGCAAACATTTTAAAACCCGCACTTTCACGTGGTGAATTCCAAATGGTAGGTGCAACCACAATAGATGAATACAGAAAATATATTGAAAAAGACGCCGCTCTTGAAAGAAGATTCCAAACAATTATGGTCGAAGAACCAACCACAGAAGATACAGTCGCTATACTTTTGGGTTTACGCGAAAGATACGAAGGTCACCATCATGTAAAAATAACCGATGAAGCTATAAAAGCCGCCGTGAAAATGAGTGATCGCTATATAAGTGATCGTTTTTTACCAGATAAGGCAATTGACTTAATTGATGAAGCTTGTGCATTAGTTAGACTTTCCCAAGTTCGGGAACCTGAAAACTTAAAACAAGTTGAAGATGAAGTTGATGCTTTAAAAAATAAATTACGCCAAAAAGATTTATCTGCAAGCGACAAAGTAACTACAAAAGATAGAATTGCTGAACTTGAAAAAGTTAAAGCTGAGTTAATGGATATTTGGACAAAAACAAAACTTGAAGAAGTTCCTGATGTTAAAGAAGAAGACGTTGTAAAAGTTGTAGCAAGAGCTACAGGAATTCCCCTTGAAAAACTAAATGTCGTCGAACGTGAAAGATTATTAAAGATGGAAGAGGTTTTAAAACAACGAATTGTTGGTCAAGACACCGCATTAAAAGTTTTGTCCGAATCAATTCGCCGCGCTCGCGCAGGTTTAAAAGATCCAAAAAGACCAATCGGAACATTTTTGTTCTTAGGTCCAACCGGTGTAGGTAAAACAGAACTTGCCAAAGCTTTAGCTGAAGCTTTGTATGGTAACGAAGATATGATTGTGCGACTTGATATGAGTGAATACATGGAAAAGCATAGTGTGAGTAAACTTATCGGCGCGCCTCCAGGATATATTGGTTACGACCAAGGCGGTCAACTCACTGATACAGTTCGTCGTAAACCATTTTCAATAGTACTTTTGGATGAAGTTGAAAAAGCTCATCCAGATACCTTTAACGCTTTATTACAAATAATGGAAGATGGGCGTCTAACTGACAGTAAGGGACGCACGGTGGACTTTAAGAACACTATTATGATTATGACCTCAAACGTTGGCTCAGAGTTCTTGAGACGCCAAGAAATAGGGTTTGATCAAGGTAATCAGTCTAAATCTAAGGAAGAAGCTTTAAAAGATATAGATCGAAGAATATTTTCTATATTAAAAGACTCTTTTAAGCCTGAATTTTTGAACAGAATCGACGAAATCGTAATATTTACCAGTTTAAGCATGGATCATATCAAACAGATCACTCGAAAATTGGTTCAAAAGACCGAAAAAATGCTTGCTGACCAAAGTGTTTCACTTTCTGTTGACGACAAAGCTATAGATTACATGGTCGCACATGGGTACAACGAAGAGTACGGCGCAAGGCCATTACGTCGCTTAGTTCAGAAAGAATTAGACAACGCGATCTCAAGTAAGCTTATTTCTGGCGAAATTGTCGAAGGTGATTTAGTTGCAGTAACAGCAAATAACGACATTTTAGATATTAAAGTAAATGTCAAAATGCCAGTTAGTAGCAAAACATTGAAATAATCAAATAAATTTGGTATTCTTTCTCCGCTTATGGAAGAAACTCAAGCGGTCGCAACCGCAACAACAACTAAAGAAGAAAAAACATTACCCGACTTTAGAGCCGGCGATACTGTTAAAGTTCACTACAAAATTATTGAAGGTGACCACACACGTATTCAACCATTTGAAGGTATTGTTATCTGCAGACACGGTTCAGACGTTTCCAAGACTTTCACAGTCCGAAGAATTGCTGCTGACTCAGTAGGTGTCGAAAGAATATTCGTCTTAAAATCCCCTAATATCGATAAAATTGAAGTTCTTAAACACGGTAAAGTTCGAAGAGCTAAACTCTATTACTTAAGAGATAAAGTAGGTAGAGCTGCAATGAGAATTAAAGAATTAAAACAAGTTAAGTAATTTTTACTTAATCGTGCAGAACTGTGTGCTTTGGTACAGTTAACCAAAACGTACTTCCCTTAAAATCACCGTCAGAATTATAACCAACTTGTCCGCCCATTGCTTCAACGTAGATTTTAACTATATAAAGTCCTAATCCGTTTCCGCCAGACTCTACAATTTTGTTGTAAGATGTTTCGCCTTTACCAAATTTAGAAAAAAGTTTTGACCTATCCTTATCAGAAACCCCAACCCCAGTATCTGTTACAGAGATTTTTACAAAATCGGTATCCGTTTCTATTTTTATAGTTACTCCACCTTCTTTTGTAAACTTAATAGCATTGGCTAAATAATTTACGATACAACCTCTAAGTTTTTCCTCATCGTAAAATGCGTCCAACTCAGTGTGAATTTGTGAGATATCAAACTTTAAGTTAATGTTTTTTTCTTTAGCTTTAATATCAAAACCTTTTAATGCTTCTTGAACGGTAGCAACTATTTTTCCGGCTTTACAATTAAAAGTTAATCTTCCCTGTTCAAGTCGCGAAACATTGAGCATGTCTGAAACCATTGAAATTAAAGTTTCAGTACTGTGATATGCCTTGTTAGCATACTCGGCTTGTTTTTCATTTAAGATTCCGTCTTGATTAGTATTTAACATCCACAAATAACTTTTAATAATTGTAAGCGGTGTGAAAAGTTCGTGAGAGGCCAATGCCAGAAAGTCGTCTTTTGCTTTATCAAGTGAGATTTCTTTTGTTGTGTCCGACATTGTTATTAAACATTCGGCAGTATTTGTTTCAGTCTTTAGACCTGAGAACTTAATATTAACGTAGTAGTTTTGAGTGGGACCTTTTAAAATTACATCAAACAAAGCTTGTGTTTTAAAGAAATATTGTTTAAGGTCTATTGGTTCTTTGGTTTTTGATTCTACGGAAATAATCTTATCAAAAGGTTTTCCTATAACGCTTTCTTTACTTAGACCAAGCATTTTTTCGAGAATAGAGTTGAAAATAGTGATGTTGTAATTGGTATCAACGGCAAAGATACCTTCGGAAACGTTATATAAGATTTGTTCCGCTATAGACTGAGCACTTGAGGATGTGGGCGTATCCATGAATTCATTATACTGACAATTACTCTTGACGTATATATTTCTGCGTATCCATAATATAGTAACAATATAAAAAGGAGATGATTTATGCCTACACAAGTTGACATAAGGATTGTTTTCAAGGTACGCGATTGGTTATGGGTAGATCATTGTGGTGTGACGTTGATATTAGAAGAAGGCACAGTGCTTGAACAGTTTAGCAATAACGCTTTTGGCATTAATACAGGAAGATATGCCGGTAAGCTTGTTGTTATATCAAATGAAGCATGGAGTCACATCTATGAATTTCGACAGGTTTGAGTATAGGTGGGAGATATAAGGATTTTGCCCAAAAAACAGAATCCTTATTTTTTCTACGCTATACTTTAGTTATGATCTTGCAGCAAATAGATAAAGTTATAAAAGGCAAAAAATACCAGTATTACGATATTGGGCGACGTGACAGTAAAAAAGTTATTGTGTTTTTACATGGTGCCACAAGTAACAAAGACGCTATAAATGACTTACTAGATTCAGTTCCTGAGGATTATCGTTTTATTTTGCTGGATTTACCGGGCCACGGATATCTTCCAATGTATGGAATTACAAATGTTACTGGGTACGGGCAATATGTTAAGGATTTGGTTGATGCGCTAGGTTTGGATAACTTTGGTTTTATTGGATTTTCATTTGGTGGATTAATAGCTTTGGAAGCCGCTTCGTTGTTTGCAGATTCAGGAAAAATTGTACCCACAGCTTTATGGTCATCACCAATTAACTTTTGTAATAGCGTTGCCACAGAAACCGGAAAGATCGGGTTACGTGTTTGCGATGCGCTACCTGCCGATATTTATAAAAAAGCTTGTGCCAGTGATATTTTAAAAATATTAAGCGAAAGAATTGGGATTAATGTTTCCGCAGGTGATTTAGAGGCTTTATTGCAGTTTGATAACAAATCAGCATTGGTGATTTTAAAAATAATCGAGGAAAAGACAAAACTGGATGAACGCTATCCAACGTTATTCGTGTTTGGAAATTCAGATATTTATGTGGATTACGCCAGAGTAGAGGAGTTTAAAAAGGATATGGGAGACGATGCTGTGCCTGTTATTGAAAATGGGGGACACTTTGGAACGGTTGCAGGACGAACTAAAGCTTTGGAGAGGATTGAGGAGTTTATGGATGTTAGTTTGTCTGTAAAGAGATTTGGTTAGCAAGAAATATCGCGTTTTTTGTGTTTTTCGCTGATTGGCGCAAAAAATAACCCCTCTTGTTTTTATTCAAAAGGGGTTTGTTCGTACATTTTTTTAAAATGGCCCCAGCAGGTTATTATTGGGCTGGGGGTTTGGGCAGTAATTGATTTGGAGGTAGCGCGTTTACATCCATATCCAGCAAAATTGATAATCTTTCCTGGTTGATATGATAAACGATTGCGTACTTCCGGACTGCGTATTCAAAATCCCGGAAGGATGTTACCCCGATCATTGCTTCTTCGGGCATCCAAAGCAGTGCTATGGTTGGATCCAGGTTTTGGGAATTAGCCACCATAGTATATCCTTCTCCGCAAAGTTGAATCGAGATCCAGATGCCTTTGCCTTCGGTTACGTATTCGTTTTCCTGGGAAGTTTCATTCATGCTGGTAAAGTCGCCAACTTTTGCACAGTTCGTGGCGCCATATTTAAAATGTTTTAAGTTTGATCCCAGCATTTCGATATTGAATTTATCTGTGGTCTGCTCAATGTGGAACAGCATCCGTTTTTCCCGTTTATCCATGATCAGGTTAACGACTTCGAGGGAGTTCATGATTGTGGCCTTGTTATTGTTTGCAGCAATAGCTCGATCAATCATACCGTTAGTGTTGGTGATTGATTTTATCGAGTTCAACGCGCTGGCAAGTGTAATGATAATAATTACAAGCACAACCAATACAACCATGATGATCGAAAAAATGCGAAGCTTCTTTTCAATCATTTTTCGATTCGCTATCACAGCGGCCCGTATCTCAGTGTTCTGGATACCTTCTTCATTTTTGTTGCCTTTTTCAATAACTTTGTTTTCCATTGTGACCTCCTGTGTCACCTTACTCATGTTGTGAAAACATCACCGCAAGCGTGTGGAACGCTCCCTTAGGATCTTGAGTCATGAGGACAAAAGACTGCGGACAATCAGCAATTTAGTGGTCTAAATCACTAATTACCCGCAGCCTTACCACATTCTTTTTTAAATGTGCTTTCTTGGAAACACCTTGTATTATAGGTTATTCTGCCTAATTAGTCAAACTATAGGGTATTGTGCGGAATCGTGGTTTTATCAAAAAAATAACCTCCTAAAGTATCTTTAGGATACAAATAAGAGGTCTTAAAACGATTGTACTAAATCAACCAAAATCATATGATTCCAGTCATCCATTTCACCATTGCGCCAGGGATAGTTATAGTTTCCAAGGCTACAGCGATCAATCAAAACTAGCCCGCCGTGGCGTTTAATCCGAACTTTGGCATCATCATGCGGTTCCAAATAAAAGCGGCAGCTGTCCAATATATACAGTCTGTTGTTTTTATGGCGGAACACGGTGTCGGGCGTAATATATGCAATGTCGCAGTGTTTAAGGTTACCCACAATATCTTGCTCATGCGGATCACGTTGTCTTACCGGATAACTCGATGGTTTGCACACTTTGCAAAACAATACGGCTCCTGCTGGTAATGGACTATCACAGTTAATACACAATCTTTCATCAAATCTGAAACTTTCCATTGGTTACGTCTCCTTCTACAGGTTGGTATTATAAGCTAGCAGGGTAGTTTTGCAAGAAAAAATTAGGGGAAAAGAAAAAGCTCCAGTTTTTTATTAACTAGAGCTTTGTGTTGCGGAATCGATTTTCAGGCGAAGTTCAGCCGGTGAAAATGATGTCCAATTAATCCGTACAAGCAGCTTCCGAAACAGAGGGCTATGCCTGTAAAGATAATTAATTTTCCGATTTCTGGAACCAATAGCTGATAATACACGCCTGTGATACCAAGAAACTGGTAACCGAAAGTTCCAAAGACGATTCCCCAGCATGCAATGATCCCATACGCTTGCATCTTTGGCTTTCTTGCGAATTGCAGAATCATCAACGGAATCAGCAAGAACGACGCCAGGACGGCTGCATAGGCAATGCCGTTTATTTGGGCCTTAGTGTCGGTTACATTATTGGCCACGTCTAGCTGTGCCAGGGTTGTTGCTATAATAATTCCTAATAGCAGGATCAGCCCAGCGATTACTAAACCTAGAACAAACTTACTTTTCATTTTTCTCTCCCTATTTCTTAGATATCTTTCCAGCTCATTTCCAAAACCTGGTACTTGAGGCCCTTTGAAGTTATTAACGCATCCAGAGTGTCTTCGAATTCTCCGATGTGTTCAATTTTTAACTCAAGTTCTTTCTGGCTTGTAATCCTAGCCTCATAGACAGAACCTCTATCAAATCCTAGGGTTCTTTTGTAGCTAATAATCAATGCTTTTCCTGCTGGTATTTCCTTCACTCCCAGGAAATCCCATGTTAACGTCATATCCAGTGAATCAAACAGACCCATCATGCCTCCTTCTTTTAGTATTTTGTACCCTGTAGTATACCAAAAACACACAAAAAGCGGTAATTGTAATTAAAATCAAAAGAGTTTAAAATCGCCTAGATTCAATAAACTACAATAGATTAGGAGGGTACAATGTATTCTGGTGACTTAGGCAGAAACGAAGCCTATGGTGTAGCTACGCAGCAAGGTATCCCGTTAGTTGAAACTACGTTTGAGGATTTAGTCAACCGTGTTAAACCAGGGGAGATTTTAGTTGCGTTGTTCAAGTATGGCGCGGAACATTCGCTGGAAGGATGTTGGAAAATTTCAACGCCGGCACAGCATAGTGATTATAAGACCATAAAAGGCTTTAAGCATGTCGGTTACTATGCAGTTAAAGCAACCATCTTAAACGATGTTCCAGGGCTACACTAAAACTGATTCACATTCATAAGACTAAAAGGAGTGAGTAATGGCTAAAAAGGGACATACACCCGTGGTGATTCTGTATGTAGGTGATTTTCAATCACGGCATTACATGAGCGCTTTCAGAGATGCGCTTGAGGATGCAGGCTGTTTCAGCGTTGCAGCAGATACCTTTGAGGAAGCGCTTCAAGTAATGCGCCGCCGGGAAATTTCGCTTATGGTTTGTTACGCCTACGGTGACACATTGAGCAAACCGATTGACGCACACAAAGGCATCTTGCCCCCAATAATCTATTGGTACATGCCGGTTGTTGATACAAAGCCCCAGAGACCTGGAGTGCGTTGCGTGGACGATCAAATATTGCCTAGTGCGTTAATCAAAATCGCTAACGGAATGATGTACCGGCGCCGTGTCTTGTCTAAAGCTCTGAAAACCTGCAAAGTTGGCAATCAAAATGATCTTGTTCTCAAGATTTCTGGGATTATCGCTGACCCACCGGAGCTTTTGCCTTCGTATATGCCCGATTTCGCACGGCTCAATAAGGGTGAAATCACGTTTGTGGAATTTCGTCGGAAAATTACGGAACTCTGCTGACGCCAATGTTTTTGTTTTAGACCATCTATTTTGTAAAAAGTAGGTGGTCTTTTTTTATTTCATAAAGAAATGAGATAATAAAGAACGTGAACAGCAAAGCTAAAAATCTCAACGAAATTTATATACTAATACTCATTACTTTGATCGCAGCATTAGCACTATATTTTCCATTTCGTAACAATATCAGTGTTCTAACAAGATATTGGGATGGCCCAAATTACATGTATGTAGCGAAAACCTTGTATTCTATTCCCGAAAATAATCCCTTAAGCTTTTATGGAATCCCTCCTTCCTACTTTTCTTGCCATCTACCCTTTTATCCACTGTTAATAAGGTTTATGTCTTTTTTTTCAGGATATGAAATTGGGATGTTGCTTGTATCTATAATTTCTTCAATATATTTGTCAGTTATCTTTTATCTGTTCGTAAAAGAACTTAAGCTTGTGGAGCAACCGTTTTGGGCGGCAATCCTTCTTTTGTTTTTGCCTCCTAGAATTTTAATATATCGCAATCTTGGTGCTACCGAAGGAATTTTCTTGGCCTTATTAATCACATCATTATTATGTTTTTATAAAAAGAAATATGCCTTGGCCTCTTTATTTGCTGGGTTGGCCAGTATTACTAGAATATTCGGAATTTTATTGATACCTATATATTTAACTGAATTATTCTTTGAGCATTACAAAAATCGAAAACACACGGCTACCAAAAATATCAAAGGATATATAGTGCAGATTTACAGCTTTCTAGAAAAATTAGTTTGTGATAGGAATCTTTGGATTATTTATGCTGGGGGTATTCCGCTATTCCTTACATTTTTCTATTATCAACACGTATTCGGGGATTTTTTTGCGTACATGTCTTATAACTCAAGGTTATTTGGTAGCTATCCTTTTGAAATTTTTGTAGCGTATTCAAAAAGTGCAAATACACATTCTGCTGAGTTTTATCTGTTAATGTACTTACTATACGGATTTGGTCTGTATCAGATCCGTAATAGAGGAGTGCTTTTTAAGTATTCCTTAGTATATTTTTTATTAATGCTTTTCGTTATTCATACTGATTTGAGTCGCTGTTTACTGGCTATTGCGCCGTTTACTATAGTGATACCCTTAAGTAATTTGTTTCAGACGCGCAGGTCAAAGCTATTGATGTTAGTTGTAATACCACTGGTCTATATTTATAGTTGGAATATGATTCCTGGCAATTTACTAAATGCCGCTGTTTATGAGAATTTAGTAAGGGTTTTGCAGGGTTATCGTTAGTGAATATTGTTATTTAATATATTTTTTAGGAATAAGAGTTATCGTCCTAAAAGCACCGTCTGTATTTTTTTCTTGAGCAATATACATTGTATCTTCGGTTTCCACAGCTAAAAATCCGCAAATCTTAACAATAGGAGGCTTAGGCATTGTTTCTAACTTATCCTTTGATATTTTATCCATACCCTGTGTTTCAATGTATTCCATTTCAACAAACATATTGTTGTTTGAATTTTGAGCAGTTTCTTTAACAACTTCTACTACTGCTTCTTTTGGAATAAATAACACATTGTTATATTGAGGTCCGTTTATTGTGGCGGCGATGAAAAATCCTGAATCATCCTCTTTTATAAGATATCCAACTGCCTCAACAACACGAGGTTTTACCGCTACTATTTGCTCAATTGTTTGGAATTTTCCAACTATTTTTGCTTGGTCTAAATATTTTATGTACATCATATGTGTAAAATTTTGGAGTGGGCAGACTCGTAGGTTTATAAAACTTGAAATCTGCTCACTCCACGGATGACGCTAATGCCGGTAGGTAAACTCATTGTTTAAGTTTCTTCGTCGCCGGTATATCCGCCCTGTGCTTCAAGTTCTTCCTCACGCTGAGACCAAAGCTGTTCTTCCTCAGTTTGTGCGGCTTCTTCTTGTTCACCGGCGGACTCTTCCTCGTCACCTTCTCCAGGACCGTGATACGGGGACATAGTAGTTCTCCTTTCCTAAGCTAGATTCGTTTTATGTTCAATAAAATTATATCACCGCTTTGATTTGTAAGTTATCTTTTATTTAGTTTGGTATTTTTGATGTATATATCTATAAGAGAGTGCGTCTGGTAGAACAATGAAATTATGGTGAGGGCGGTGGGGATCGGACCCACGACACTCTGCTTAAAAGGCAGATGCTCTACCACTGAGCTACGCCCCCGCACCAGTACAAAACCTTAGCATTATACACGATTTAATAAAAAAGACTCAACAGCCAGTTTAACTCGTTCAAAGACCTCGTCAATAGTACCATCCGCGTCGATACTTAGCCATTTATCTTTAAAAATCGGTAATTTGGTTACTTCATTGTGACCGTTATAGACTTTTTGGTAGAAATCTTCACCTAAAGACTCGAATTTATCGCCTTTTTGGTCAAAGGCTCGGAGCATACCTTTTTTAATATCCAAGTCCATGAATAATACTAAATCCGGCATTATCTCGGCAACGGCCGGTAAGTTTATATCCAAAACTTTTTGTAAACCCAGATCACGCCCAAATGCTTGGTTTGTTAAACTGGTAATAAAACTTCTGTCTGAAACGACTATGCCACCTCTATCTATTACTGGTTTAACAATCTTTCGTAACGATTGTGCACGCGAAGCTGCATACAAATATGCTTCGCAAACACATTCCATTTCTTCTTCGAATTCTGTGCCTTGAACAACTTTACGAATCACTTCCGCAATTTCAGTTCCGCCCGGCTCACGTGTAGTTACAATCTCTTTTTCAGGAAATTTTTGTTTCAGGTATTCAGCAAGTTTTTTTGATTGCGTAGTTTTACCAGTTCCAATTATTCCTTCAAGGACGATATACATTTTTATATGATAAAGGTGGACCAAAATATAATCAACTGTTCTTACCAAAAAGTTGGGTGTGAACTTCTTCGGAATCTTTATATGTCGCTAAGTGAATGTTTTGCTGCTTAAGTTTATTACTTATTGAGCGTATGTCGGGAAGTAGTGAATTTTCAAACACTTTTTTAATAGCATCTATATCGTCATCGGCAGCTATTCTATTTATATTAAATTTCCCGCATTCCATGCATTCGTGAATTAACATTAGTTCACCAGTTGCACCACCTGTAGCGTTTTTGAAAGTTAATCCAATTGGTTCCATAGCGCCGCCACAAGTTGATTTTCGATCACCTGTTGTTTCATCAACGTGTTTTGACCATAAACAAGTTGGGCAATGGTTACGGTTATTTGTTCCCATAAAAGGTGTTACTTCAATGGTTATGCCGCAGTGTATGCATGTAAATTTCTGCTCGGTTTGTGTTTCTGGTGTGTTTTGTTCGGTCATAGCTTTGTATTATACCTTATGCCAGTTCCAACAAGTACGCGTGTTCTCTAAGCCACCTTCTTTGATTTTTGTAGTCTGGACAGTATTCTTGAACGAGGTTCCAAAATTGTTGCATGTGATTTTTATGTTTAATATGCGCAAGTTCGTGTATGACCACGTAGTCTAAAACTGTTTCCGGAAGAGCAGCAAGAACCCGACTAAACGAAAGATTATTTGTGGGCGAGCAAGATCCCCATTTTGACTTGGCTTTGCTTATTTTAATATCTTGATATTTCAGTCCCATTATTTTGGAAAACTGTTCCACTTTAATTTTTACAACTTGTCTTGTTTGTCTTTTTAAAACTAATATATCTTGATTTAATTCCTCAGGTTTAGCGCGATTAACATTTTTAATTGCTTCTTGAATGTGTTTTTCAATCCACGCCGACCTTTGCTCTATAAATTTAACGATTTGGTTTTCAGGAAGTCTGTTGGGCGCGCGGACAATAAGTTCAGCGCGAGGACTTATTTCTATTGCTAGTGTTCTTCTTTTCGATCGAATAATTTTATTTGGTTCCATAGTTAGTTTGTTTTTAGCAAAGTCACGCCGTCGCTTTCGTATATTGTAGAATATAGTTCCTTTAAAGTTTCTCCGGCGTTTGCACCGTATTTTGCGCGCTCTGTTCCTGAGATGACTACATATTGAATACCATATTGTTTAACTAATTCTGAAACCTTTTCGATGTCAGAGCTTTTATACATTATTTCGATATCACCAAGGCGGTTTGCAATATACGGCCAATCGGCGCGCCACCCAAGTTCATGATCGGACCAACCTATTACAGTAGGAAGTCCTGTATATGAAGATATAACAGAATCATGGGTATATGAAGATCCTGCTGCTTCTAAAATAATCGGTTGCCCAGTAATGTTTTGATTCAGATATTTTATAAGTATGTAATCGCCAAGTGAATAAGATTTAAGGTAGTCCTCACCGTTTAGTCCTTTGTTTTCGTATGTATCCCCGGTTATATATCGAACGCTATTTATAGGATATTTAAACACAAAAAAAGTTAGTAATGCTACATCCATGATAAATGGTAAAAATATTGGGAAGGTCTTAATCTTTTTAATTTTTGGCCAAAATCTTTTTATCAGGTAAAAATACGCACAAGCTGTAGCAATGCAAAACAAAACCCAAGCCTGATACCACACTTTAAAGACAGTGTTGGCACGAGAGTAGGGTGGATTTAATTTAAAATATATATCTTTTAAAAAAACGACTTCCGGCACGCAAACTAAAAAAAGTGCGTACATAAAAAATAATCCAACAAGCTTATGTTCTGGCTTTACAAATTTGTTTTTTACAAAAAAGGTAACGTACAAAAGACTTGCCATAAAGAAATATCCGAACATTTTCATTATTGGTAAAATTTCATCTCTTTGTGTCACAATTCCTACGCCTGAAGTGGCCGAATTAAAATCAATGTAATAAGGCAAAAAAAGAAGAATTGAAATTGGTGCTACTGCAAATATCTCCGGCACTTTTAGCCTGTGTTTCCATAGCGTTATCAAAAACACTAGTGGGGCGTAAATGATTAGATCCCAAGTATTTGTTACACCAAGAGCTCCCAAGCTAAGTGCCAATACGCCGAGCTGAAATATATTTGTTTCTTCGGTGGCGGTAAAAAAGTAGTTAACTGTAAGACCAAGCATTAATACTACGTAAAGTAAATCAATAATATGTGCGTGAAGGTCACTAATTAAAAAGCTGTAAGCCGGAAATTCGTTTATTGTGTATTTAATTAAGCTTCGTGCATCAGCATAAAAATAACCAGTAGTTGTTCCTGAAAGGTCGTGGAACATAATGTCTATGTTGCCGGCTACTATTAATAAGAGCGCACCAAATAACGACGCAAAAAAATTGTTTGTTATTACAAAACAAATGGCAAAAAGCATGACGCCTGCACTGGCAAAAATTAACGCTACATTTAGATTATATGAAACAGCGGTATCAATATGATTAATTTTATTTATGGTTACAAGTGAATATTGTCCGAAATAGTAATAGTTAATTATCTTTCCACTCATCCACACGTCTTTTGGCGGAACAGTTTCGGCTCGATACAGCCCGTTATAAATTCCAAAGTCCATAAATTTTTCAATATCTTCAATGTTGGGTGTCGCCGATCTGTACAAAAGCATTGCGGAGAAAAATATAATAAACAAAAGCTCGTATAGTAACACCGGTTTGTAATATTTTTTTAATAAAGTTTTCAGAATACTTTTATTTAGGTAAAGTCCTAATAATGTTGTTACAAAAACAAGGGCAAGTATTGAAACAGTCGTGATTTTAATTCTAAGAACGTACGCAAATATCCATGAAAGGTAGGAAATTATAAGAAGTCCAAATATTCTACTAAATGCATAGTTTTTACCTGCGTTCTTGGGAAATAGTTTGTGAATAAATAAAAAGCCCGGAATCGCGAACAATAGTGTAGATAAATAAAAATCTAAAATTGTGACCATATGTTGATTTTACAAGGCATTGATTAAAGTTGCTAGTAATATAAATGCGTAAAAAGAAACCCTTCGCGCTTTTGTCGAGAAGGGTTTTGTTTTCATTATATTTACTCGTCTATTATTTTGATTTTTGTACTACCGCGTAACTTAATTGCAACATTACATCTTTTACCACGGATTCAATTGAATGTCGGCCATCCAAAATATCGTGGGCATGCCGTGGATTAATTCCGCGGGCGCGCAGAATCTCCCTCACAAAACTGGGAGTTACGTCAAACCGATGTACAACGATGCAGTAAATTCCGGATTCTTTAAGGAACCGTAGCATGCTGATGGTTTCCAGCTCAATGTCCTTTTCTGGAGTTTTTCCCATATCAACGATGGCCATTGTAAAGTGGGAAAGTTCCCTTTGAGATATGGCCACCACTTCGTTTAAAGCAACGGTTCTTACCTTGATGTGTTCTAGCTCTTTTTGCAACACATATTTTTGTATAGCATCTTCAAGCCACATCGTGTAATCGTAGCTGCCACGTTTACCACTTATTATAAGTATCGCGTTCATTCTTTTCCTCTCTTTCTATTTCCGAATTTGGATACCGCCATTATAGCGCACATACGCAAAATACTAACTACAGGTCTGGAAACGTTGCAAAAATTAAACTGATATAATAATTCAATACTAAAACTACTAAAGACAAAACCTATAATAATTGCAATTTTAATTTCCTTGTTAATGTACGTAGTCTTCTTTTACAAGGTTTTTTCCCCTAATTTTGGTTTTTGGGGAAGTGACATGGTTACCGAATATTATCCGGTCCGTGCGTATTTACGTGAAATCATTTTAACCCAGCATCGCTTTCCTTTTTGGTCAGAACGAATATTTTCAGGTACTCCGATATATGCCGACATGGAAAACTCTTACTTAAACGTTTTTAATATTGCTGGAATATTGGTTTTTGGACCAATGCTTTCGTATAAGATCATTCACATACTTTGTTATCTAATAGGCTCTATTTCTATTTATCTCCTACTAAAGCGTAAAAACGTTAACATACTAGGTTTTGCAGTCGCCAATTTGGCTTACTACTTTTGTTTTTTCATGCTGAATCATCAAGTTCACTTGAGCGTAATACTTATTACGTATTTAGCGCCGTTACACTTTTTACTTTTGGATATTTTTATAGAGAAAAAACAACTTAAATATATTGTGTTTCAGGCACTAGCTCTTGCCGATGCTGTTTACTGGGGACATATCCAGTTTCCGTTAATAATTATTTTTGGTTTGGTGCTTTATGCGTTGGTCCATATTAAGGATATTGGTGTAAAACGATTCTTTTTGTATTTCGGAATCACAGGCTTTTTAAGTTTAATTCTTACGGTACCTTTGTTAATTCCAAATTACTTTTTGTTTAAAGACGGATATCGCGATGGCGGGGTTTCCTACTTACAAGGCTCGCTTATGCCCAATGCGGCAGGAACATTTGCCTATCCATATTTATTTAAACGTTGGGCATCTTATGATGGTTATTTAGTAGGTCAGCGTTTTACGTACACAGAAATTTATAATTACATGGGAATTTCAGTGCTAATTATCGGCGCTTTTGCTTTTATATTCCTAAAACGAAACAAGCTTTATTATTTTTGTTATAGCCTGGTTTGGCTAGTGGTTTTACTTTCGTTTTTAAATAACGAGCCTTTCTTGTTGGTAAATAAATTAATTTTGATAGATTTGTTTAGGTATTGGGAAAGGACAGTGTTTTTGGGTTCCTTTGCTTTTGGAATTATGGCCGCATGTTTTATTTCGAATCCCTTTGAGAAGCTACAAAAGAAAGATTATTTAATTAATCTGGCTTTAACCTTAGCACCCGTAGCTTATATATTCTTTTTAATAAAAATAAATATGAGTCTTGAAGTGAATGAAATAGGCTCGATGGCAAATTATATGCGCGCAAATATTACCCACTTGCGAGCTACAGATGATTTTAATCGTTGGTTAATTTTGATTGGCGTTACGGTTCTATTATGTGTTGGCGTTGTTTTAGTTAAAAAGTTTAAACCTAAATATTTAATGTATATTTCGGCGCTTGTTGTGTTTATTGTATTTGCTGATTTATTTTTGTTCGCCCAAGACGTGTTGAACTACCGAATCATGGATATTCGTGATCGCGAAAAAGTTGTACAAATACCTACGGAATATACAAACCAAAGAATTATTACGCGTTCGGGATTGGTAGGCATGGAATATCTTTTTGTAAAATCGTGGTCTCCGTTTGGTTATAGTAACTTTACAAAAAATAATTACATGCGTTTGTTGAATCAAGTTGATCTAACAAGTTATAAACACGTTGTTAGTAAAAGTACGCAAACATATGATGATGTAGTTAAATTTCAAGCTCTTGGTGTGGTCGCAGTGTTTCAACCCAAAACCGAAGCTGACAGAACACTTACAATTAACGAAAATCCAAACACTGACTTGTTATCAAACATTGATCCTTCCAGTTCTTATGTTGTAAAAAGCGAGGGGCACATTGTAATGAATGTGAAAAATAATGTTCAACAAACTATTGTTACCTATTTAAAATCCGATCCTGAATGGAGATTATACGTAGATGGCAAGCAAACCGCTCTCGATACCCGCGGCGTATTTATGAACTTTGATTTGGCCGCAGGTGACCACAAAGTTGAGTTTATATTTACGCCATATTACTTTTATTACGGTGTAGGTATATTGTTTTTCTTCGTATCTTTATTTGCTTGGCAGTATAAGCGTTTAGCGAAACTTGTTATTTAAGATATATTTCATAGTCTCCGGTTGTGACAAGTGGTATTTCGGCAGGATGTGTTGACGCTGCTTGTACTAAGTTTTGCGTCTTATAAATGTAAACATAGATATCGGGATCTTTATCTACGTAACTTAAATCTCTAATGTAATATTTTGTAAGTCTGTATTTTTCATTTGAACCATAAGTGGTTACGGTGGCAAATTTCTTAATGGCGGTAATAGCTCCTGCGATTCCTTTCCACCCACGGTTGTATGGAAAACCAAAAATATCATCTATATTTTGTCCGTCGGCGATATAGCTAGGCATTAAGCCAAAAACATATTTTTTTTGCTCCCATGGATATTCTCTTGTTGTATCTATGAAGGCTTGATAATTAAACGAAACCGCTGAGACTAATCCAAAAAGTGCTAACCCTATTATGCCAATTTTCTGAAATGTCGCTGCTCGCACAAATGCGATTTTTAAATAAAAGCCAATCAATATAAATAGAGGGATAAAGAAAGTATATATGTGCGTAAGTGGCATTGAAAATAACATTCCGTAAAAAATAAAAGATATACCAAACCAAATAGTTATCAATTTAAGCGCGTTATCTTGTAAATCCTTTTCTGTTTTTTTAAAGCAATACATATACAATGTTGCGATTGCGCATATAACTGATCCGTAAACCACCCAAGGAATTCTTGTTCCAATACCAACTCTTATCAAAATTAAATCAACTGTGAGTGAAAGTAATATTGTAAACGTTGTAGTAGAATTTTTAATTCTTTTCAATAGCGCAATAACTAGGGCAATTCCTACTAGCATTAACAATTCCTTTGAATGATACATTTCTAATATTTTTAGCGAGGACCATATAGAATCTTGAGTTGGCGATGAGTTCATCCTGGTTCCGATTAAATAGTCAAATGTGCTACTAAAACCTGGGTATAAAACAAAGGGAACATAAAATAGGCTTGAAATAATGCCGGTAAAACCCAAAATTACAACTATTCCTTTATAATCTTTGTTTAAAATGGCGTGAATAATAATTGGAATAATAAATGCCAAGGCGTCGTAATGAAAAAGCAACGCAACACCGCATAATATTCCGCATATTGTGCTGTATAAAATATTGTGATCTCGTTCTAAATATACTAAGTAGACTCCGACACAAACGATTGAAAGTAAAATTACAAACGATTGATATTGCACAATTCTGGATAAAGCAATTAATAATCCAGACGTACCTGCCAGTGTAGTTGCAATTAATGCTGTTGTGCGGTCAAAGAATTTATTAACCACATAGTATAAGGCTATAACAGCAGTAATACCTGCAAAAGCAAAAGGTATTCGAATAAATAATTCAGGAGACAAATTTACAAAGTGTAATAAATAATTTGAAATGTAGGAAATAATATATTGTGACGGACCGACCTGGCGTGTAAATAAAAACTTGATAAAATCTTGGTTTCCAAATAAATAATTTTGTGCTGAAGTTTCATCACCCTGAAATTCTGAGTAGCCTAGTTTTGTAAATCTAAAAAATAATGCAAGAAAATATATAAAAACAAAAGGTAAAATTCTTAAAACTTTTTTCATCATATTGATCTTGATTATACATATTTTATTTCATGTTGAAATATCATAATTTTGCTATGACTAACATAGTTTGCAGATTTTATAATAATTAGGGTAAAATGTTCGGAATCTAGAAAAGGAGCGGAAATGACAAAGGATTTTAAGGATGTTCAGTCGGGATCGTTGGAGTGGATGCAAATGATTGTCGAAGTACTTGGCAAATCGTTGGTAGGCATTGAATATGCAGATTACCGTAGAAAGTGTTGTACCGATGTGGTGTACGTATATTTTGTAATTCGGCAAGTCACTGGGGAATACCCAAACGCAGTGTTGGAATGCATGATTTTACCCAACTACTGCAACATTACTGATGGTAGACGCGGTTATACGTGGGTAAACCACATAAAGTATGGTTTCAGAAAGGCACCTTTTCCTGCGGAGACCGATATTTTAAAACTGGCCGAAAAGTTGGGTTTCACATATATGGAAGAACAACTTAACTCAGCCGGGCGCATTCAACTAGCCTTTGCGAGCTTGTATTTAAAGTAAGTTTCGCTTAGGCCAACGGGATCTGTCGTATATTTTTACACAGGTCCCGTTTCTTTTTATATACATCCGCGATAAAATAACCCAGTGAAAACCAGATCCCCTGAAGACTTAAAATTTATTCTTTCTAAGGATAAAACTGTTGGAGAAGTGTCTACTTGGATTGATGAACTTTTTAAAGGCTCTCGCAAAATAACCAATGAGATTCCAACAGAAATAATAGACTGGGCAACCCAGATAATACTTGATAGTTATTCCAAAGCTGTTAACAAAGAGAAAACCATGTGTCTTTATAAAATATTACATACTCATGAAGTTGTTCAGGCAGCACAAAATATATTACAAAAATCTCAAAATGAAATTCCAAATGAAGCAACTGCGTACGTTTGTGCATTTTTGCATGACATTGGGAGATTTCCTCAAGCTCTTACAGGAACATTATCGGATACTGATTCAAAAGTTGACCATGGAGATTTAGGTGCACATTTGGTGGCAGCGCAATGGCCTGAAAAAGCTGAAATAATTGAGGCTGTTAAATGGCACAACAAGTTGTTTTATCCTTACAATAGTATTTACGCAAAATTTACCAGAGATGCTGATAAACTAGCAATTTTGGAATATGCGCAAAACATGTTTTCATTTTTTGATATGGGACCGGGACTTGTGTCTACGGAAGTATTAGAAAGATTTTTAGATGGAAAAGTTGTTACGCATGCGCATTTAAAAAATAGAACAGACGCGTATGTAAATATGTTGTCTTGGCTTTTTGATATTAATCTTGAAGCTACCCGTGAAATTTGCATAAGCGAAGGTGTCTTTGTAGATATGCTGGATCAAATTAAGTTGGCTGATCCTGAGAGTGGTGCTCTTGTGGAAAATAGTAAATTCTTGACCTTTTAAAAACTCTTGTACATGTATATGATTAATACATGGTAAATAAAAAATCTTCAGGTTTTACCTTAATTGAACTTTTGGTAGTTATTACTGTTTTAGCTATTCTAAGTGGTGTTTTGCTGACGTTAATAAATGTTAATGGTATTCGCTCAAAAGCTCGGGATAGCCAACGAAAGGCAGATTTATCCAAAATTCAGACTGCGCTTGAATCTTATTTTGCAGATCATCAACAATATCCGTCGGGTCGCCAGGATTGTGCATCCTCACAAAACCCAGGCTTTATGTGTATAACAGGATCCGATCTAACGTCTCAGGCATTAAATGGTTACATGGACAAGGTTCCTGTTGATCCTTTATATCCAAGTGCTACAAGTCTCTGCGATGGAAATGATCCTACAACGGCTGGTCCTTATACGTATTACGCGCCATTAGATGGTAGTAAATATGTTTTGGCAACGCAAATGGAAAATCCGCTTAGTAATAGTGATCCGAATTGGTGTGGAAATGTTGGCCCTGCTTTGGGTAATCCTGGTATGTTTTGTGAGGTGAATCCTGCTAACGATCCTGTTAATTGTTATGCTGTGAGTAGTCCTATTTATTAAACCTTATTATTGGTGACCCCACGGAGAGTTTTGAGTATATCAAAGCAATTACTTCGCTTTGCTACGTAATTGTAGGACTCGCTAAGGCTAGTCCACTACCTAGCAAAATCACATGGACAAAAACCTCCACTTACAGTGAAGAACTTGTCCATGGTGACCCCACGGAGAGTCGGACTCCGATTACCAGGATGAAAACCTGATGTCCTAACCGTTAGACGATGGGGCCGCGGAACGAAACGAGCCATTAGGCGAGTACAGTGACGCGGTGTGTTTGAAAAGCTTACTTTAAAGCTACAAACATTGCTATATTACCAGTTTAACCCCTATTTTAGCAATACTTGGACAATTTTGATAAAATGAAACTTAGATGTCGACCATATTAGCTTTTATAACGTCAATAATCCTGTCTATATACACAACTATCTTAGCCTTTGCACCTACACCAACTTACATTGAAGGTGTAGATATACAGCCTGCATCATTTTTGCCAAATCAAGCACGAAACCAAAACGAAAAGACTATTTCCAATTTAATTTATAGAGGGTTGTTTAAGTACGATATATATGGCGCAATAATCCCTGATTTAGCAGAAACATGGTCGGTTTCTGATGATGGTTTGGTCTATACAATTAAGATAAAAGATAATCAATATTGGACAAGTGGTAAAAAAATTACAGCTGATGACCTTATTTATACTTCATTTAACGTAGACGATTTAACCGGTGTTGCAACTGATAAGGTCGATGATTTAACGGTTAGATTTACGCTTCCAAATAAATATTCGCCGTTTTTAAGTTTGTTGACTATCGGGATTATGCCTACGCAAGCAGTTGAGAAAAATAACCCACTTTCTCCTATTTCTAATGGCGATTTTAGAATTGCACGTATTCAACGTACCGGTAAATTGTTAAAACAGATAACTTTAGTTACAACAAGTAGTAAATATGAAATTAAAAAAATAGTATTTAGGTATTATTCAAACGATGATGAACTTGCTACAGCGGCACGGTTAGGAGAAATACAAGCATTTTTATCACCAACCGAGCACATTGTCGATAATTTTTATGACCATAAATTCCCAATTCAAGGTATTTACTACGCCTTATTTTTTAACTTACGTAATGATAAGTTGAAGGATGTGTTAGTTCGCCAAAAGCTAGAAAAGGTTTTGCCAATAGACCAGCTTATTGTTCCTTACGGTATTAGTGCGCAAGGACCAATCAGTAGGAGTTTATTTACGGACCGTGCGGTTGAAGTTGATAAATACGACGATAAGTTTAAGGAAAACCTTGGAGATATTAACTTAACCATTACGGTTCCAGACATCGACGCGCATAAACAATTAGCTAAGGAAGTTCAGGCATTATGGGAATCCAGTCTGGGTATTCATGTAAATATCAAAGTTGTTAAACCTGAAGATATTGTTGATCAGGTTGTAAATCCACGTGATTTTGAAGTTTTGCTTTACGGACAAGAGGTTGGCCGAGATCCTGATCGCTACGTTTTGTGGCATTCTGCGCAAAAAAATCCACCCGGACTAAATATTACTGGGTTTGACCAAGTACGTGCCGATCGTGCTCTTGAGGCTGGCCGTGACGAGTTAGACAACGAAAAACGAGTAGTTCACTACAACGAGTTCCAAAAGACGCTAACAGAGCAGGTTCCGGCTATATTCCTGTACCATCCGTTTACTCATTACTACGTCAGCAAGTATTTTAATGGAATAGGGGAGAAGTATACGCATACGTACTCCGACCGATTCTTGGATTTTGCGAACTGGCATTTGACGAAGACGAATTAGGTTGCCGTTGGTGGCTACATGGCTTAGCGACGCATCAGCATTGCTGTTTAGTCGTCCTAGCGACGTATCCGCATTGCTGATATAATGGCAGGGTTATTATGGTGGCCATAGCTCATCTGGTTAGAGCGCCGCTCTGTGGAAGCGGAGGTGACGGGTTCGATCCCCGTTGGCCACCCCAAATAGAATTTTCACTCAAAGAAGCACGGTATTTTGCTTTATTACCAACCAATTCAAGCGGTTCTAACCCTTTAGAAATTTCGTTAGCTCTAATTGAGTAATCTTGGATAACCTCAATTGGTTTTTGTATTGATATAGAGATTAAACCGTTCTTTAGTCTCAATTCCGAGCCGAGATACGCAACAATAGCTTTTTTCTTTGCTAGACTACCTAGTTCAAACTCCTCTTTTGCGTGTATTGCAAAGTTTAGTATGTCTTCTGCCTTCCTAATCCATTCCTCAACTCTTTCGTCAGTATGGTCAATCATGTTTTTAATGACCTTCTTTTCTTTTTCTAATTCTGCCATTTTTAATTTGTAGGTATCGTGTGGAGTATCGCCATTAAGGTAACTTTCAAGTAGTTTATCCATCTTTTTAATGGCTTCATCATAGTTTTTGTTATTTAATGTAGTGCTTATACCTCTGCTTTGTTTTTCTTTTTCATGCTCCTTTTTAAGTTCCTCAACTGCCCACTCTGCAAATTCAGGTGGTATATAGATTTTTGCTAGTTGGTCTTTAAATTGTGCCTCTAGCTTTGAAAGTTCAATAGGTTTTTGAGAGCAAGAACTACCTTTTTTGTGTGTACATCTGTAGTAGATATAAATTCCAACTTCGTTTTTGGTCACTATTATTTTTTCTTTTCGTTCAGCAGTAACAAAACAACCGCACTCACCGCACCTAATCAAACCTGTAAATGAAAAGAATTTAAACTGTGGTCTGGGTGTAGATTTATTGCCTATAACTCGTTGGATTGAATCAAACTGGTCTTTAGTGAGCATTGGTGTGTGTTTGCCTATAAACCAGTTTCCTGTGCCCTCTGGGTGTTCAAAATCGCCGTAGTAAAACTCATTGGTCATCATATGATAGAAAGTACCAGATGAAAGTTTTTTGCCTCGTTTAGTTCTTAGTCCTAAGCCATTTATATGTTCTAAGGCTTTAGCAGGTGTCATTGCCCTTGAAGCTACTAGCTCTAAGGCTAGTTTAACTAATTCAAATCTATCGGGGTCGCAAATAATTTCAAATTCAGGTAGGGGAGAGGTCTTTTTGTTATACATGTTGTGTAAGTAACCTAATGGCAATAGTGCTGTTGGTTTCCAACCTCTTTCAGCTTTCTTACGCATACCTCGTGCTGTGTCATCTCGTAGGTCAACACTAAACTGGTTTGTGATACCAAATTCAACATACATCATCATTACATTGTCATCGGGATACCAATCTCTTGCATGGGTTCTAATGTGTTTAATCTCACCTCTTTGAAGCATACCCATAATTTTTCCAGCGTCATCAGGGTTTCTTGAAAGTCTTGATAGCTTCCAACAAATAATGCCGTCAGCTTCACCATTTTGTAGCATTTCAAGCATTTGGCTAAATACAGGTCTGCCGATTTTAAAACCAGACGAAGATTCGGACATAACATGCGTTATATTTAAACCAATATCTTCTGCTAACTTTTTCATTTCACTTATTTGGGAATCAATTGAGGCAACCTGTCTATCTTCTGATTCAGTTGATTTTCTAGCGTATAAAATGTATCTGTAGTTTTTATTTTTATCTTTATAGTCCATTACAATAACCTTACAATTATAAGTTTATAGTATCAAGTTAATTATATTATATCTGTGACATTAGTTTTTTAATTTCCTCAATCTTTTCGTCTCGTTCTGTTTTCTTGAAATTTAGCTCGGTCACAACATCACGCACTCTATAAGGTGTAAGTCTTCCGTAGGTTAAAAGCGTTGTACTCACATGCTCATGACCCAAGTTTTGACTTACAGCTTTAATTTGCTCGGCACTTTTGCAACTGTCCGTAGCCAATCTAGTAGCAGAATGGCGGAACTTATGAGGTGAATAGTATTTAAGTTCAGCAAACTTAGCTCTTTCCTCAAATATCTTGCACATTGTGCTTGTTGAACGCCAAAATATAGGTTCAACACCTTTAGCCTCAAATATGTATTCAGTCTTAGACATTTGCTCAATTTTAGTTGATGGAAACAAGGGGTCAGTAATACCAAATACTTTATTTTCTTTTAAGTGTTTAACCCAATCAACAATATAGCTTAATAGCTTCTCATCAAATTGAAACAAGACCGTATCAATAGTTTTAGAGAACTTGGTTTGCACACCTTCGGAAGGATATTGTTTTACTTGATAAGTTTCAGGATTAAAGCAACCAAGTGGAAGTGTGATTATAGCTTTATCTCGCATACCGCTTAACAATGTGAATGCAATTAAAGCTCTATCCCTTTGGTCAATTTCGCTTTTAATTTCAATTGAATCACATAGCTTTTTAACATACTCAAGTGTTGGGTAATCCTCAACTTTAGGTGCAGTTGCAATTTTTGCCAATTTTTTATCAAGGCGTAGATAATTTGCATCGTAGGGGTCAACTTTTGATTTATAACCAACCTGTCCAGATAACCAAGTAAAAAACTTTTTAAGGTGTCTAAGCCTATCGTATTGAGTTGAAAGGTTGATGGTTTCACCACTTTGTAGCTTTTTTTCCGAGAGCCATTTTTTAAACCCTTGAGCCATCTTGTCGTTAAAATTTGCGTAGTCATCTTCTTGGCTAAATGCTTCGTAATCCCATAAGGCTTTTTCAATGCTTTCAATGGTAGCAGGTGCAAAACCTTCGGCATCTTTTAACCATTTAAAATATCTTCTCTTTATCTTTTCATTTTTCGTTTTATATTTGTTCATATTGTTTCCTAAATAACTAATTACTAATGTCAGTCTTCAAAGGGATATTCTAGTGCCTATATAGTATTGCTTTTCCCCTCTAAAATAGACTGTTCGTTTGTTGTAAATCGGTTCACTTTTCGGTTACAAGTTGGGCAAACACCGCTCAATATAACCGACTGTTTATTACCACCCATTTTGATACCATTTGAATTTGAAAAAACTTCTGTTGGGGTAACAGCTTTTCTACAGCTTATGCAGTAAAACTCATTTTCTTTAAGAGCTACTTTGTGCTTTTGTTTTTGCTGTTTAATATAGTTTTGTACATCAATACCCATAACTAGATATGGATTGTTACTACCTTCAAGAGTTACTAATCCGTCTACATGCCATGCTTGAATAGTGCGTACATGGACATCAAACAAATCTGCTATTTCTTTAAAGGTGTAAGACCTTTTTGTTTTAATTTTTCTTACTTCGTATTTTTTGCTCATAGGTTATATTTATTTTTATATTTGTTGGTTCTCTAAAAACTGCCCGATAGAAATTAAGTAATTGGTTAGCTTTTTCGGAGACTTCCTTTTCAGTAAGTTCAACTCCATAACGCTTGGCGTAAAGTTCTTTAAATTTCACTAAGCCTTCTCTAGAAACCATCGTTATTCTCCAAACCGCTATACAATCTGTTTTTAAGGAATTTCAAGCTATCAAAGAGTAATTGAGGTTCAATCTTTAATTCTTTTCTCCAATACTTGTCGTTTATATCCTGTATTTTTAGAGAATTTTCAAAACAAAAGAGAGACTTAGACCCAAGCCCGTTATTAACTCCTTGTAACTTAATGCCACTAGCTATAAGAACTGCCGAAAAGTTTAGGTTATATGTTGTAAATAAATCTTTATTTTCTTTCATGTTTATCTTTGAACTTTCTATGCGTTAGTGATATTGGTCACAAAAATGCTCTGTCAAGTTTTTAGGTAAAAACAAAAAAGAGCCTTACTATATGGCTCTATTACTACATCTATATTTTTCTTATTTATGGAAATGTTAAGTCACATTATGATTTTGTGACTACTTTAGTGACCTTAATTAAAACAAGTTAAATCTGGGTTTAATGCCCATGTATTATTTGGGTATGTGAGTACAATACTTTTGACTTTATGTTCCTCACATTTGTTGTTTAGTTCTTTTATTCTGGTTGGAATAACCTTTGGATTATCCAATTGTAGAGCTTCGCTTAGCTCTTTAGAGGTATACGCTTTACCATATTTTCTTTGGTCATACAGGTATCTAACTATTCTATATGTTTGTGGTAATGTTTTTACCTTATAATTAAAAGCACCGTTTTCAAGGTTAAGTAGAAGATAGAAATTGTTTGTTATTACAATATCTTTATCTAAGACAATATCTTTCTGGTTTGGTTTAGCTTTTTTAGATTTAACTTTAATAGCTTGAACTTCCAAGCCTTTACTACTAATTTTAATTACTTCCTGTATTGATACTAGTTCGGTTGTTGAATACCCAACAGGTGAATTTACTCCCAACCATAGAAATATGTTATTTTCGGTGTTAATTTTCTTTACTTCGTTTTGAGCTTCTTTCTGGTCAATTGATTTAATAAAATAAATGTTCTGTGTAGCCTTTTTGCCTATACCCCAAGTAGCATCATTCAATTGTTTAATGTCGGTTTGCGTTACTAAGGTTTCTGCTATCCAAGCCAGTAAAGCACTCAAACTAAAGCGATAGCCATTTAGTTCGTCTAGTTGAACTTCTGATAACGAGGCGTCTTCGCTGTATTCGCATTTTGTAAAGTATCGGTGGTTTACTTCAATTACTTGTTCTAGGTGGTCTAAGTCACATTCTTTGCACCTCACGCTATCTACGGGTGTTGTAGGGGCTAAAATGCCTCTATCTACTAGTGTTTGGAAAATTGTTGGTAGATTTACTTTCAAAATACTTTCTGAAAAGCTAGTATCTTGGTTTACCGCTAAATAATTGGCGAAATTAGTTATTTCCTTCATTATCTGATAACTCCAATTTCCAGTATTTTATATAATCTTTAGCCAATTGGTGTGTTGCAATGTCCGATAGGTTACACTTGTCGGGATATGTAATCATAGCTGTGACGCTACCCTTATTACCTGCTCCTTCAAACTTAATCTTGAAAGTTGCTTGAGTTACAAACAATTGTTCGGTATTAAGCCCATACTCTTTAATCATTTCGTGAATTGCTTTAGCTCCATCGGTATTTTTGTCATCAACTTCAAGTGTAATTTTTCTTGCAGTAGTATATCTGTAGCTTAGTCTTAATTGCTTTAGGTAAGCCCAAGATACTTTATCTTCAAGTTTAGTGGGCATAGTAAAATCAGGAGAAACTATCCTGTCAAAATCGTAAGTTTGCAGTTCGTCTTTAATCGTGCGGTCATCTTTTAGAACAATTCGGCTAAAAATTTCAATTAGCTCTCGTCTGCGTTTATTTCTAAAGTTAACACTAAGTTCTAATCTACCATCGTCTGGATAATAGATAAAAATAACCTCAAAGACAGGTTTAACTACACTTCGTCTGTATTTACCTTCTTCATCGTAATCAAATAAAAACTGGGAATAGTTTTGAGGATACGCACGATAAAACACTCTATTTTTGTAGATTGTAACATCAATTTTACAATTTTCGCCTCTACCGTCTTTTTGTTTAAAATATGTTTTAAGTTCGGTTTCTAAGGCATTTTTAACTTCTTCATTTGAGACTTCTTGTGCTGTCTTTTTAACCATATCGTTTCTAACAGTTTTTGATGAAAGTCTTTCAAAGTAAGCTATTTTTGAGGCGTTTTCAAATACCCCTTTATGGTTTAGAAAGCAGTAAAGTGCTTGGTTCGTGTTATCTTCAAGGCTACTTAGTTCTTCGGTTAAATTGATGTTGTAAACATTTCCAACATCAATAATTGAAAGAATACCGCCGTCATAGGACAGCTCGTTAATATCTATGAAATCGTTGTTTATTTTTTCTTGAGCTTTAGTCTCAAGTGAGTTTATAAGCGTTTCAATATCTTGAGCATTTGGTTTTTTGTCTTTGTCTGTAGTTTTTAAATTGTTTGGGAAAGGTAAATTAGCTTGATTAAAATAAGCCTCTAGCAAGTCTATGTTTATATTCTGCACAAAGTGCGATATTGTAAATTGTCTTTTTGTCATTTTTATATTTATATTCGTTAACTAACATAGGCAGGAATACGGCTATTATACCGCAATTTTATAAGTCAATCTATTTATTTGTTGTCATACGGGGATAGTTTTTACCTAAATAAGTTGTTTACTTTAGCACCGCCCAATTATTCAAAAAGTAGTTCATCTCATTGTCTAAAGTTCCAAGATATACGCTGTCATTACGCAGTTTAATGTTTATTCTGTAGCGTAGTCCGTGACCAACTTCTAGTATAACTTTGTCATGTACTTTCTTTTCAATTTCAAAATAGGGGAGAATCAGAAAATTAGTTTTCTTCTCGCTATATAGAACAAAAATATAAAATGTACTACCACTACTGTGTCTCTCAAATGAAACCTTGCGAACATCAAAAACATAAGTATTGAACTTATTAAGTCTTGCAGTCTTTACTTGTACGCCATACAGTCGGCTTTCTTTGGTAGCTACAATATCAACACCTGTATCAACACTCATAATACTGGCATTAAATCCTCTAAAAAGCAGTTCACTGCACACTATGTATTCTCCTGCTTTTCCGATATAACCGCTATCTACGGCTTGTTTTTCCTCTTGCGCTATGTCTTCCTCTGGCTCATTAACAGCTTTTTGTATATTTGGGTTTAAACCATAGGTGGAAGGCTCTGTCTTAATAAAATTTGAGAGTTTACCGTTTTGTTTTATATCCATTACTATTTGGGCGTTCATTGAAGCGTCAGGAGTTGCACCATCAGTAACTAAAATTCCTTTATCAAGTGCTAGACGGGTTATTTCCTTATAGTGTAGGGGTTTACCTGTTTCGGTGAGTATGGTTATAGCTGATGTTTTAAATTTGTTCATTGTATTGCCTTCTCAATAATTTCATCAATCTTTGCTCTTTCTTGCTCTATAGAACTTCTAATAACATTTTGTTCTTCTAGCTCTTTTTTAATCTCTTGAACTATTTTTTCTTGTCTAGCTAATGGAATATCCATCATGGGGAGTTCTTGAATTTGGCTTGGGAAGATGTTTGTGTTATTGCCTAAACCTTTCTTGTTAATTTCAATCAGGTATTGAAAGTAAGTTGTTCTAAAATAGTAGTAGGCAAATGTTGGGTTATAGTCTTTTAACTTAATTCTCATTGTAAAGTCCGCAAAAATGCCCAGTAGTTCCTCATCTTCTATTAAAGCAACTTTCCCAATTGTTCCCTCACCAGAACGGGCAATTAAAATATCGTTTAAAGCTATTGTTTTATTCTGGTTTTTCTTTGAATACTCATTTGAAACAAGTTTTGCGTCATCGTTTTCAAATTTCCAGTTCTTTATATTTGCCATTGATATGTAGTAATAATCGCCGTTTTCGTCGTAATCCGAAGGGGATACACTAGTACCCAATACAATTGGTTCTGCAATGAAGTGTTTAATCTTTTTGTTAGTTACTTTCTTTAATTCCGCTAAGACAAATGCACCAGCATTTCTATGGAATTTGACGCTATAGCGAACATCTATGTTATTTGCGAACTCTGAAAAAGTAGTTTCATACATTTTAATTTTTGATAGTTGGTCAAAATTTGCTTTATTAAATTTAAATTCCCGTACAAAAACTTTATCTATAATTTCTTGTTGTGGTTTAATATCCGTTTTAAGTGCCTGAATTTTTATGGCTATTGGCTCAATTTCGGTAACTACTTGGTCTTGGTGTCTTTTACTAAGGGTAGGTATTCTTATTTTTAAAAGGTCTGTGGGATTTACTCTCCTGTGTGTTTTTCCACCCTCAAGCCTCTCAAGGTCAGCTAGAAATTGTTTGGAAGTTATTAAGTAGTAAACAAATACTGGGTTATGGTCTTGGCATACCGTGTATTCAAGCAACTCCGTTGAAGCTACATACCTAGTATGGTCGGTATTAAGAAAAATGTTACCCATTTGTGGTTGAATCTTAGGTATTACTATATCGCCGAAGTTTAGTATATTTTTGTCCGAGCCAATCTGATTAACTTCCTCTAGGTTTACTAGTGAGTTGTATCTTCTTTCAATGTTTGCCAAATCAACTAGAATTTCTCTACTATCCAATTCACCCTTTGGAATTTTATTTGAAAGTAATGGTTTTAATATGTATTTCAATTGGGTAGTTATCGGGTTTTTAAATACCATTGATTTTTTAATATCAAAAAAGTATCTATAGCCGACATTTGGTCTTAGAAACTCTTGGTTACCGATGCTTTTAAAATCAGTTGTAAACTGTTTCAGTGCCATACTATTCCCACTCTAAATTTCTAAGATAGTCTAAAGCTGTTTCTAGTATCCCGTCATCTACTAAAACCTGTCCTTTATCATCTTCTCTAAACAACTCGTTTGGCATAGGCTTTTCGCCTCTTTTACTTCTCTTGTAACCGACATTAGCTATCTCTGTCATAAGAATTTTATAATTTAGTTCTTTTGAAACCTCTCCAAATACCCACCAAGTATTTACAAAGCCATAGGCTTCTTTTGTGTCAGCATCGTATTTACAAAGCTCTTTTAATTCACCTTCATACTTTTCAACAAGTGCTTTAGGTGTAAGGTTAGCATCTTCTTTTTCTATGTAGTTTTTGAGTATTTTATTAAGAATCTCTTTTTCTTCGCCTTCGTTAAGGTCTCTAATAGAAGTTAGTTTATTTCTATCCTTCTCACTTGTGTATGTGTCCACTAGATTATTAGCCCTAGTTTTCAGAGTATTCCACTCATTTGAATACTTTGTCCAAAGGCTATCCCATTCTTGTATCTCTGCTTTAGTTTTCTTTTGAGCAAACAATAGACTGGTTTTTGTACTAGTAAAAGGCTCAAATGTGGATTGAGGTAGTGAGACTATTGCCTTAATTTTGAAGTATTTGTATATAAATAAGCGGATATACTTATTTTCCGTAGTATCAAATACACTTTCGGGTAATACTATTCCAAACCTACCGTTAGGTTTAAGTAGTTGGTAGTATCTTTCAATAAATAGGTTTTCTGAATTTTTCTTATCCCCAAATATAAAGTCTTTTTTTACACTTTTCTTTGTATCGTTATCTAAGTCAACACTAAATGGCGGATTGGTTATTATTACATCAAATTTACCGTTTACATCTTTATCATAGTAGGTATTATCTGGTGTGCTATCCGCTAATAAATTCTTATAGAAGTTAAAAGGCAATAATCCGTCTTTCACAAATACATTAGCTGAACCATCGCCATGTAGTATCATGTTAACTTTTGTAGCTGTACCTAGATTAAAGTTAATATCACTACCGTATATGTATTGCTCTGCCCATTTGTTCTCAAAATTATCAGGGTAAAACCATGATTGAAGTTTTTTCTGGATATTATATGAAGTATCTAGCTTGTTCTTAAATCGGTATTTTATATTTTGAGTAATGTACTTCATGTACTCAATAAGGAAAGTCCCACTACCTGCACTTGGGTCTATAATATAAGGTAATTCTTGCTCCTTATTTACCTTTTCTGTAGCTAATTTATCCAGTTGTAACCCCCAAAGAATAAACTTAACTACATTGATGTGCGTAAAAAACTGTCCTTTGCTTTGTTTGAATCCTTCTCTAATTATGCCCTCAAAAAAGTCTCCTAAAATGTCTTTTCCAGTAAGTTGATTTTTTCCTTCAACAAATGATAATCTCTCAAGCTCTGAAACTGTGTACTTTAATTTGTTAAGAGAAAATTTATTTTCGTCAATTATGTAAGACTTGGCTATTTTAGCTCCATCAACATTAAGTCTATCGTGTAAGGCTCTCCTATATAGTGCATTTATTCTGTCAAATAGTTGGTCATTGCTCTCAAAGCTGTCGCCGTCTTGATATGACCTGATTTGGAAATCATAAACTTCACTAACTTTTTTCTCACTCTCATCTTGGATTTTTGCAAGAATTATATTAACCAGTGAGGAAAATACATCATTGTCGTCTGTTCCACCACCACCCCAAAGTACATTATGTAAATTTTTTCGCAAAGCATCTAGCTGTGTATGAGAAAAATTGCTATCTAAATCTTTCTTTCCGCCCTTTACATAAGGTTCTTTCTGGGCTTTTCCGTAGCGTATTGGTAGTTCATCTGCATAATTTCGTATCTCTTTCCATTGGTCAAAGGAGTTAAATTTTTCATAATCAATAAGGATTGTTTTATCTTTTATTTCGTCATTAACAATTTCTACTGAATATAGTGTTAAGTATTTTACTTTTCTGCCTTGACCTTGTTCTTGTGACGCTAGGTTAAATAGTTGTTTTTCTATTACCTCGTCTTTGTCTTTTTCGTAATCTAGGGGGCTTTTTAGCTCTATATACAGAAAAGCGTTTCCGTTATCGTCTCTAACAATAATATCAATTCGGGGTTTATTTACTTTAGGTCTGCCAATATCGTATTCTTTCTCAAGCTCAATGTTTTCTGGTTTGTAGCCTAGTTCGTTAACTAGCTTAGCTAAAATGTAAGCTCGTACTATTTCCTCATCACCTCTGAATTTATCAATTTTCCAACCCTTGATTTTTTCTGAATACCTTACCTTCTTGTTTTCAAAATCGTATAGTTCTACAACCTTTATTTGTTGTTTATCAAGATATTGCTTAATCTTTATAGTGTTCATATTTATATAATAACTCCATTAACATTCTACAAGTCTAATAGTTTTTAGAAAAGCCTTAGTATTGGTAACTATGCCAACTTGGTCAGAAACTCCAAAATTTTTACCATCGCTAAAGTATCTTGCTCACAATAAGTTAAAAGATTTTTTAGTATTTTATCTTTTTCTACTTGGTCTTTATTCTCATAAACTATCTCGTACCAACCAGTCATTGCCATTGTGCCACTTTGAATATCTAAGGCTTTGTAGTTGAGTTCTGGAACTAAAACAGGCAAAACATCTTTAATTGAGTTACTGCCCTTAAACTTTGGGTCTACATAATAGTTATTTTTAAATATGTCCATTAGGTCGTATACCCTGTCGTTAACCGATTCCATAAAATCAGCAAAGTCTGGGCATAGTTCTGCCATCTCTTTGTTTCTGGAACATTCAAATGGTTTATACCAAACAATTACACTGCCTGTTTCCCCAATATGCTGTTTCATGTGTGTTAGAAGCTCTTTGCACGGTTCATTTTGCGTTGTTACAACATACTCGTAGTGTTGTAGCTCTTTATCGTCTGGGTTTTTTAAAATATGTAGTGAGTATTGAAACACCATATGTTGATAAGGTTTATACCCGTCATACATTGGAATTGCAGAGGGGTAGGTTTCATAGTCAAGAAAATATAGAGGGTAGGTGAGTGCTTCTAAATCATTTTTAATGGCTTGTTTATTTATAAGTATTTCGTTTCTTTTGGCTACCGCCACCTGTACCCTTTGGTTTGAAGTTAGACTAAAGTCATCAGGTATATCGGTTATATTCAAAATGTCGTTATCTCGTAGTTCTAAAATCTTCTTTTCTGTAATTCTTGATAGATTGTAGATTGAATCTGCTGGTAGGTTAGGAAAGCAAAGCTCTTTGCAGTGGCATTCCTTAGGTTTGAAGCACTCTGTAGCGAGTTTATAGTTATCTGTACTAACTAAAAACAGGCAATCCTTCATTTTATTCAAGGTGTCTTCCTTTAACTCTTTCACTTTTTGAGTTACATCTTCTGTTTTTATAAACAAACCCAAGTCAAAATCACCTTCTCGTATATAGTCATTGTTCACATGCAGGATAAAAACATTTGCAATATCCAAGTTCTCTTCAAAGATGATTGTTTGGAAACATGCGTCATAATAATGCTCTGGTTCAGGTTTGGTTACACTTTTTACTTCGTAAATATCCCATTTATTAGTAGTTGAGTTTCTAATCAAAATATCAGACCTAGCTTGAAATTCACCGTCTTCACAAGCTCTTTGAAAAACTAAGTCAGTTTCATCAGTTGAATAATTGGGTAACAGATATCTTTGAGCGTATTCCCTCGCCTTAGTTTCTACTATGTAGCCTTGTTCTATCAGGTGTTTATCAAAATCGGATAGGGTTAGGTCATACTTATTGTTTTTTAAAGCCCAAAAGTGGCGTGGTGCGTCTATATAAGCTAAAAAGTCTGTCTTAGTTATCATCTTTATATTTATCCTAATTTTGCTATACCTAAGCAGGATTATATACCAGAAGTGCCATTATGAGGGTATTATTTTATGTATGACACTACCAAAAGAAGCGATAGATGAATTTAAGCAGATTTATAAAAAAGAGGTTGGAGTTGAGCTTAGTGACGCAGAAGCCTTTGATAAAGCAAACAGACTTTTTAACTTTATGAAGGTTATTACCAAACCAATTCAAAAGAAAGAAACAGATGGTAACGCTAGAAAAGGCTAAATCAATACTTGGAGATACTGCAAAAGGCATGTCTGATGAACAAATCGTAAAAACTGTTGAGCATATGTATAAGTTGGCTAATTTTATGATAGATAGATTTATAGCTATGACACCAGAACAGCGAAAAGAGCTTAATAAGAAGATAGGAGCGGAAAAGACTAAATAAAGCGTTTGCTCAAAATGCTTACATCTTCAAACTCTGGATATTTGGGAATGTAGTTAATGTTTTCCTCAATAGCAGTTCTAAACTTTGTTAAGAAGCCACCCCAAAATATCTAAATTGTCACATCAACATAAAACTAATTACCCCAAATCAAGGTTAGAACTAACATAAAGGATAAGCATACTAAATAGTGTTATCATAGCAATATGTTTACCCTAGAAGACTTCAATGTAAAAAGAGAAACCTTTAATTTATCGTCTGGAACGCATGTAGTGCTATTTAATAGAACTAAAATGCCTGTACACCTACTTATTACTTTTATTGCAGGTTCAAGATTTGACCCAGAAGGCAAAGAGGGTTTAGCACATTTTATGGAACATATGCTCTTAGCAGGTACTAAAACCTATCCTACAAAAGATATAATGGCAGGTTTTATTGAGGACTTAGGAGGTTCTATAGGTGCTTCAACAAGTTCAGATAAGCTAGATATAAATGTTTCTCTTGGTGACCCACATGACACGGAGTCGGCTATTAGACTGGTATCAGATGTGCTATTAAATGCACTATTTGATGAAAAAACTATTGAAAAAGAGCGTGGGGCAATTTTGCGTGAGCTAGAATCTAAAAAATCAAATCCAAGTAAAATGTTAGTGGAAATATCCAGACCACTTGTTTATCAGAAAACGGTTGTAGGAAAATCCAATCTGGGCACGGCAGAATCAATTGGAAGTATAACTAAAGAGGATATGCTAGGTTTTTATCATAAGTTTATTAAAAGCTCGTTGGCTACAATAATTGTTGCAGGTGATTTAAGTAAAGATACCTTACTACCTCTATTGGAAAAGCACCTATCTTTACCTCAAGGCGAAAGACCTATCTTTGAAAATGACTTACCCGTTTTTAGGGATAAGGTTATTGAATACGCTTTTTTTGATAATAAAAGTATAGAGACCCGCTTAAGTTTTAGAACTCCGAATATGGCTAATAGTGACACTAGAACTCTAAGTCTATTAGCAAGTATTTTAGCGGGGGGAAGAACAGGTGTTTTGATAAAGAAATTACGTTACGAACGTGGTCTTATTTATTCTATAAATTCAAATAATGGTTCTTTTGTTGATGGCGGTGCGTTTAACATAACTACATCGGTTGCAAAGAGCAAATTGCAAGAAGTATTAGATATAATTTGCATTGAAATAAAAAGAATGGCTAGTGAAGGTTCAACAGCAGATGAACTGCAATTAGTTAAAAACAGACTAACAAAATCAACTAAAACTAAGATGCAGACCTCTGAAGCATGGGTAGATGTGCATGACTATAGAGATTTATATTACCCAAATGATACATGGACAATTGAGGATTACCTTAAAGAAGTAGAATCAGTAACAATTGAGGACATAAAAAGAGTAACTGAAAAATACCTTACAGCTAACAATTGGTATTTATCTTTAGCAGGTTCTGTAGATGACGCTTTCGTACAAAGCATTAAAATCAACCTATAAAACCTACGCCAAATAAAAGAATAGCTAGACATAACTTTTAGGTTGGTGTCTAGCTACTTAGTGCTTTGCGAGTTCAGCGATTATTGATCGTCGGTATCGCTGTCGTCACTGTCATCGTCGCCCGAGTCGTCTTGACCGTCATCACCGATACCATCAGCGTCGTTGTCTTCGGGATCTGGGGTGTCCTCATCTTCATCATCGTCAGGACCATTTTTGGACATTGTATTTCTCCTTTATCTACTAGGTTTAGAGCATTCCAGCTCAAGTTATTTGACTTCGTCATTGTATCAAAAATTATTTATAAGTAAAAGCCTGTTACTGCAGTGGTTTTCAGCGTTACAAGAACAATGTTATATAAATCTCTTGTTCAAAATGGCTACATCTTCAAACTCTGGATATTTGGGAATGTAGTTAATGTTTTCCTCAATTGCAGTTCTAAACTTTGTTAGGAAGCCACCCCAAGTAATTTAGATTGTTACATCGAAACTTTTTCAGTATACCCAAACGAATAATCGATCCGAAGAGTTTTACCTAGAAGCTACACTGTTGTGTGCAGTTATCCTATAGTTTGACCAAAAAGCTATTTTCACTTATAATTGTGCATATTAGCTATCCAAAACCGCAACAAATATTTTGCGGAATAATCAATCATCAAAAAGGAGATGAAACAATGGATTACGAAGATGCTGCTGATACTGTAATGAGTATCCACGATAACCACGAATTTGCTGCACAACTGTGCAAGGCAATGGGAATTTTCGCCTATGTGGTTGTCGCCTCAGTCGAAGCCGACCGTGATATGGTCGCTTTTGGTGGCTGGGCGGGTATCGTTTCGGAAGGAAATACTTCGCGCGCACCGCATGTAGCTTACTGTAAAATGGGCGAACTGGTCCTTGCAGGAGCTGGTCTTGATGGAAAGCTCGTGATGACTCCAGTCGAAAGCAATGAGCTGAGCCTTCATTGGATGGGCGGCGTTGCACTGAACGGGACGATCGTTGCTGTAAGCAAAATGGCGCAAGAACACGATCGCCTGCTTGCTTTGCTGACGCTTTATGATCGCGAGGTAAAGTCGCTCAAACTTCACCATGTCGGCGTGCGTTTTCCCGATGAAGAAACATATAGGGTCAACTGCGCAGCTCGTGAAAACGGTATGATAAGAGACGTACCGGGCGATCACAATCGTACATACTTCCCTATGGAAGATGGAACTTATCGTGAGCATCAATGGTTCCCAGATGGTCCGCATGATGTTGCAGCACATTGGGATTTCGTTACTGATGATCCCGACGGGCTGTTGAACTTCATCGCCAATGCCTATGGCAAAGGACCGGTCTTCTTTGACGATGTTGGTGAACACGATCCAGTTGGTGTTGTTTGGATTAGCAACAAAGACTGTACCGAAAAGATCGGCGTCATGGCTCGGAAGGTTTGGTGGAAAGTTGAGGGGGCTTAAAAATGGCTACACCGGCTTTCTTACGAGCGGATAACGTTCTGCTGGTCCTTCTCGCTGACCCTGAAAAAAACCTTCAAAAGGAATACATCGAATGTGTGATTTTGGAAGGAGATACTGGGCGTGAGGGACAACTTATCAGGGCTGATACCTATGTGCTACAGGCCAGACAAGGCAACGAGGCACGGGATATCAATAACGGAAAGGTAATATCTGGCGTAAAACTGGAAAGCATGATTCACATGTAATTCAGATATGCATCCAAATAAGGCACTCTTACAAAAATAAGGGTGCCTTTTCTTTTGCGAAGTCAATTTTTTGAAACATCACCAAAACATCAACCAATTGGTTTAGATTAGCCTCCACTACCGACCCCAAAAAAATTCAACCATTTCCCATTGACTTCCTTCTACCGACGACATACTATATGAACATGAGTTCATGCAGTTGCTGCGAACAATCGTCTAAAGAATCACAACAAGTAGCTACAATTACAGCATTATTAAAAATTGTGAGCGAAGAAAGCCGCCTAAAAATTCTTTGTATATTGCGTGCTGGTGATCATTGTGTTTGTGAAATTATGGAACATCTGGAACTATCTCAAAGTTTAATTTCGCATCACCTAAAAGATTTAAAAGACATTGATATGGTTTCTGATGAAAAACGTGGGTTATACGTTTACTATTCGTTGACTGCTAAAGGTAAAAAGGTTACTGACTTGCTATTTGAGTTGTATTAATTTTAAGGAGTTTTATGTATATTCAAGTTTTAGGTTCAGGTTGTCCTACATGTAAAAAATTATTTGAGTTAACAAAGCAGGCTATAACAGAACTGACTCTTAAAGATGATGTCGAGTTGGAATATATAACCGATGTTACAAAAATTATCGAAATGGGAATAATGACCAGTCCGGTTTTAACAGTAAATGGAAAACCTGTCATGATCGGTGGTTCCCAGGATATAGAAAAGATTAAGAAATCAATTTTATTTGGTGCTTTAGTTACAGAACAAAAATCTTCTTGTAGTTGCGGTGGCGGAAGTTGTTGTTAATTCATGGATATTTTTAAGCCTCTACAACTTTTTTCCGACTTAGTAACATATAAGTGGTTTAATTTAACTGAAAATTCTTACCTTGGCGATACTCTCAACTTTTTTATATATGATGTCATTAAGATTGGTTTACTTTTAATCGTAATCAACTATGTTATGGCTATAACGCGCTATTACTTTCCTATGGAAAAAGTTAGGGACATTTTGGCAAAGCGTCGTTGGTTTGGACTAGATTATTTATTCGCTGCATTACTTGGTGTGGTAACACCTTTTTGTTCGTGCTCCTCAATACCGTTATTTATTGGTTTTGTTGGTGCCGGTATACCTTTAGGAGTTACTTTTGCATTTCTAATAAGTTCACCTCTGGTAAATGAGTCCTCACTTTATTTATTTCCTGCAATGTTTGGGTTAAAAGTAACAATCATTTATAATTTGTTAGGAATTTTAGTAGCAATGTTAGGTGGGATGCTAATTCATAAACTTCACCTTGATAAGTATGTTAAACCGGAGTTATTAAAGTTTAAGTCTAAGCAACAGCTTGAGTTTGATAATGGGGGAGTTGCATTATCCAAAGTAGAGTTATTAAAGTATTTTTGGTCCGATGGCATGACAATTACAAAAAGTGTTTTTCCTTATGTAATTTTAGGCGTTGGAGTAGGCGCATTAATTCACGGTTTTGTTCCTGCAGCATTGGTTGAAAAGTATTTATCCATGCGAACATGGTGGGCTGTTCCTGTTGCTACATTGCTTGGTGCGCCATTTTATGCGAATTCCGTAAGCGTAATTCCGATTATGGAAGCTCTTGTTCAAAAAGGTGTTCCACTTGGTACGGCTTTGGCTTTTATGACGGCAATAGTTACTGTGTCTTTTCCTGAATTGATGATTCTTAAAAAGGTTATGCGTTGGCAACTTTTAGCTGTTTTTTTGGTGATTACTTTAGTTGGAGTAATGCTGATAGGTTATTTGTTTAATTTTATTAGTTAAACCTTTATTGTGGCCTTATTATTAGAATAGCATCTTGATCCTTATCCTAAAAAATCATTTGTTCACGCTACGTAGGCTATTCTGAATTATGACTAAACATAAAACGACCATCATTGAAAACATCAGCGACAATTACTGTCACTGTAGATGTGGAGAAATCTGAATTGCGGGGCGTTTTTATTTGCTATCTATTATTATTCTCACTTGCCGCACCCTATAGTTTACAGTATTGTTAAAACACGTTATAATGCTCACAATAGTATTCATCCTACAAATAACAGGAGTATAAAATGAAAGTTGCATTTATAGGATTTCTTGGCTTTGCACACCAAAAGCGCGATCTTACGGAGGTTTTGACTAAGGCTGGCCATGTTGTTGTTTCCAAAAAAAAAGCCGAAGTAATTTTAGCGCCGCATCACCGCGACTGGTTTTTCCCGCGAGCAACCCCATGGATTGCGATTTGGGTAAAAGGATGCGCCGCACGGTTAACAGAACTTAGTGAGTTAGCTAACGCTCCTAAGGAACTCATCGCAATGAGTCCCCCTAACAGTTTGGGCAATGGCCAGGGAGATGTGCTTATTGCGACAATTAAAAAAATACAAGGAGATAGATAATGGCAAATGTTAAGCATCAACAGGACAGCGGCGGAGATCGTGGTAAAAGTCGCGATTTTCGCATGTGGGATTTAACGAAAGCAGATCAGGGGTTGGTGCGTAGGGCCGTTAATTTGAACGTTGGAGATTTTTTTTCAGCTAAAATTGAAGGTTCTGCCGACGGTGCGCGTACAATCGAAGCGATCGTGAATTCCTACTTTCGCGATGTTTGTAAAAAGCAAAAACTTTTGATTACACAGGATTCTAATTCTGAATCCCCTTCGTTAATCTTTACAATAGTAGCAGCCTAACGAAAGTTACACTGTTGTCCATGGCTCCTCATAATAAAAATTGAGGAGCTGTTTTTTACCCCAAAACTGACAACAAAACAATTCCTACCAAAGTAAAAATAATTCCTGTAACTTGTTGCTTATTTAAGCGATCTTTAAATACAAAATAGGCTAGGGACGCAAAAAGAACTGGGTATGCCCCAGAAATAGGAGCAACAATCGCAGTTTGCCCTTTAGACACCGCATAATTAAATCCAAATAGTGCGGCGCAACTTACAAATGCTCCAATAACTGTGTACATTATAGTTTTAGAATCATTTGGGATAGTAAGTTTCATTTTTTTAGCGCGCATAAAAATATAAACTAACGGGAACCCGCACCAAGATAAATAAGCCGGCCAAAACCAACCTATTTGGCGAATAGGAATTCTGACAAACGTGAAATATATTGCCCAAAATATCATAGAAGCTATAGCAAATGGAACCCCTTTATCCGTTACGAGTTGTTTAATATTAAACGTTTTCAAATCTAATGACGCCAAAATCAAGCCGACAAAAATAATGACGATAGCAATAATTTGTGTGTAACTTATTTTATCGCCTAAAAATATAATAGAAAGAATAACGACCAAAGCTGCAAAAGTTGAGCCAATTGTTCCAACTAATGATGCATTTCCTCGCTTAATACCTTCGTACAATGTAATAAGTGGCACAAGTCCGATGGGTGTGAGAATTATTAATACAACAAGCGCTAACGTATTCATATGTTCAAGAGGATTACCTGCAAAAGGTATATAAAAGCTTGCGAATATAACGCACAATACATAAGACCAGAAGGCTGAAGAAATTCCGCCGATTTTACGAGACACTAATCCTCCAAAAATATCTCCTAATCCCCAGCCAAAAAAAGCTATCAATGCAAATATTATTGCCATTGTTTCATTTTATCACCGTTTTGACTAAAAGCCTTTCAGCGATTACACTGTCTGGAATCATACAAAGGAGAATGTTATGTCACCAAATCAATGGGTGCACTTACAAACTGATGAAAAAATTGTTGCCTTGGAAGTAGGTCAGAAAACACTTATAAACTTTAACTGGCCAGGGTTTTATGCTAATGATCTAAGGGTTATGGAGGAAGTTCTTAATCAGGATCATGGCAAACGGTTTAAGGTTATTGGTCTCAATAATAGCACTCGACCGAGTAGTATCACACAATTTCTAAGTGCCGAAGTCATGCGTACAGATTAGGTAAATACAAAAATCATAATAACAAGGAGAGAACAAAATGGTAGTTGATCAGTGGAAACACCTTCTCGAAGAGCCCAAAATAACCGAGCTTAACGTTGGACAGGAAACGACATTAAGTTTCAATTGGCCCGGTGTCACAATTTATAATATTCACAACATTGAAGATACGCTGCAGCTGACCAAGGGTAAAGAATTCAGAGTAATTCCTGTAGACAATGATTCCCGTACCCAAATTGACAGAAAGTTTTTGAGTGCACGTGTATTACGAATAAGCTGAAAATTCTGCTTAAGTGCGACCACAAAAACCTCTATTGGAAATAATATCCGTAGGGGTTTTCTTTTACTTCTCGTTGTTAACAAAACATTAATACTATATTATAGCCGTATGTTTCAAAAAATAAGATCATTAGGAAATACAACTTTAATTATGCTTTGCGTGATTATTGCCAGTGTTTTATTTATACTTTTTATTGTTTACAAAATATTCACAGGTACAAAAGAAATCAAACCGGCTGAAACAGCTGTGTTGCCAACTCCCTCACCTACAATTACATATACAGATACATCAAACACAAACAGTAATGGCTCCGGATTTAATATTAACGGTACAGAAACAGGTACAACACCATCTCCAACTCCTAAAATGACTTCCACGCCGACACCAACACCAACCTCAAGTTCCGTTCCTAGTAATAACGACTCACCTTCAGTTGATTTAATTACAGATGGTATTGAAAACGAAACACTTCAAAGTTCGCAATCGGTTTATTTGCAGGCAAATGCTTCAGATAGTATTGGCGGTGTAGCTACTGTCGATTTCTACCTTAACGGATCTGACAAAGCTACGGTAGAACCAAGAAATATTTATGCTTCTACCGCTTCGGGATGGAATTCCAGTGACGCCGATAAAGCTACTACAAAAGCTATTACCTATTTAACAAGCAAATATTCCGAAAGCAACCTTACCTACGCATATAGAAAGTACAATAAATTTGATACGTCTAAAAACGATTGTTCTATTAAGGAAGGTTATATCTTAATCATGTTAGGTCAAAAGTATTTATATGACGTTCGAGTTTCAGATGATTTAGCTGATATTGAGGTTTGTTATAAAGGTAAAAGCTTAAATTACAATAATAGGTATATTTATATGTTCAAAGGTAGTGCCGACGACTACGATTTTTATGCTAAGGCCACTGATACTTATGGAGCTTCTACAAAGACGGCGAAAATTAGTTTTACTTTAAAATAAAATTATAGAACGTTAATACTAGAAGTTTTTAGTTTCCTAAAAAATTTAAAATCACTTGTTTTAGTTGATGCTGTTTCGAGCAAATTAGTGATTTCCTTTTGGCTTTTTGGCGCAGTAGGGGAATTAGTGGCAATAAAAAACTTTGTAAAATTAATATCTAATGTAATTACGGTGTCAAAATCTTTTTTTAGGTCGTTGCCCAAACTGTTGTTGGCCGGATCACTTCTCAATTTATTTATAAACAGAACGCCCTCTGTAGTTAAGTGATTGCTAATGTTACTTAAAAATACCGACAAATTTTTGCTACTGTCGAAAACATTTTCCTTAAAAATATCTAGAATGATTATGTTGTACTTTTCCTTTACAGTTTCAATATATGCGTAAGCGTCGCAGTTTATTGTTTTTAAGTTTTTAGTATTTAAATCAAAATATTTTTTACCTAAATCAATAATTAATGGGTCAATTTCTACGGCGGTTATTTTATTTACATCGTAATAACTGTTGTAAGATTTAACTTGAGCGCCACCACCTAAACCTAATATTAGTAGCGCTGGTATTTTTTTATTAAAGTTACTCGAAAACCAAGGTGCAATTAAATACCAATCTAAATGTGTACCATAAGGCTTAACATCGGAATTTATGCTTGTTTGTAAGTAATTGTTCTCCCCTGTAAAAAGTGAAATTCTGGAATCTCTTTTTGTAACTTTAACATTTGAATAAAGTCCTTTGCCTAAAAATAAAACTTTTTCCGAATAACAAAACCAAAATAGTGGTTTCAGCTTTTTAAATAAGACATTCATTTGCTCTTAAAGTATACTATTCTTGTGGAAGATTATCGTCAGTCCGAGGAATTTTGTCAGTATTTATATAAAAGAGGTTGGGTTTCAGAACAAGTAGGATCTACCAGAATTTTATTAAAAAAAATTCCGTGGTTAGGTTCTATCATTAAAGTTCAAAACGGTTCTGCTGATACATCACTTTCCGATATAGATATTATTGCTAAGTCATACAAGGCTTTATTGGTCGTTATAGAACCGTGTACGATTACTGAAGATGTGCACTATGTTTCATTTGAAAACGAACTAAAACTTGCGGGCTATAAAGACCTTAATTTATTTATGCGTCCCACAAAAACTACTTATATTGATTTAACAAAAAGCGAAGAAGCTATATTAGCCAGTTTCGATCAGGATATTCGCAAAAATTTAAACACAAATTTATCAAAAAATATTTCGTTTAGCACGGTTACGAATATAGAAGAAATTTATTCACTAATATATGATGCCGGCCATAATCTTAACTATTTCGTTCAGTCTTTACAAAAATGGAAAGATCAATGGGAGCCTTTTGGAAATCAAGTAAAAGTTATCTTAGCTACTTTAGACGGGAAAATTATTGGCGGAAATATGATAGTTATTAGGTCACCCCTGGCGTTTGGGTTATATCTTCCAACAACAGAAATTGGAAGATCCACACATGTTGCGGGCAGTTTAATTTGGGAAGGATTAAAGTTAGCTAAAAAAAATGGCTGTACAACATTTGATTTAAATGGTTTATATGACGAGCGCTATAAATTACCCCAAGCGTGGAAAGGTTTAACGGCTTTTAAAAATAAGTTTAAAGGTCATGACGTGGAATTTATGCGTGCAAAAGTTAAGTTGTATTCCGGGTTTTTAAAGCCGGTCGAAAGTTTGGGTTTGCTTTGGATGTTTTTTGGGGATAGGTAATTTTTACTAGTTTAGTACCCGTAGTTCCACTGAATGTCAAAGTGGTTAATCCCTGTTGGTCTTGTGGGCATAATATAAGTTAGTGTAGTCAAATATATTGGGTTGTACTCAACAGTTACTGCAGGATAGTCGTAGTTGCCCGTTATTAAACTACGATTAAATTGTATTTGAGAAGCTGACATAAGTGGACCTTCTACCTTTAATGGTAAATCGGCTGCAGGTGCTGCTGAGTCAAATATTATTTCTTTTTTTGCTAGCATTGCTGC
>Ga0114951_10000158_pt1 | contig 96548 bp, 75 predicted proteins | sample AM7aDNAmetaG_FD_88677 | JGI IMG/M metagenome (GOLD analysis project Ga0114951, IMG submission 88677) | Freshwater microbial communities from Finland to study Microbial Dark Matter (Phase II) - AM7a DNA metaG | ecosystem: Environmental > Aquatic > Freshwater > Lake | place: Finland: Lake Alinen...
CAATAAAATTAAATTACTTTGACCATGGAAAAACAACAATCAAAAAATCAAGAGAAGAGATTGCGTTTGCAAGAGATTATTCCTGACGATGAAATGCGAACCGAAATGTTAAGCCGGCTCTACAAAGGAGATCCAATTTTAGGCGACAAAGGTATTTTCACAAATCTGCTACAATCCTTTGTAAATTTACTTATAAAATCTGTTTCAATTATGATTACTAAAAACCAATCAGACACTGATCTTGAACTCTAAATCCTCCAGAATCACCTGTCAACTTGCATAGACCCGGAACAAATTGCCGCCCTGGAGCGCATCATGGCCAAATTATCAATAAAGTGTGGCGAGAGTTTTGTGACCAAATCGGAAATGGCAAAAAGGTATGGAATTGACCGGCGGACGTTCAGAAAACGAATGTATCAAACCTACTGCGCAGGGGCCCTTATGGAAAATAACCAGGTTAAGTATGATGATATTAAAAAATTCACCCCAGCACAGATCAAAATCATCTATGAGCACCTTGGTCCGCCCGCATAAGAGTAAAAATGCTAATTGTTTCTACCTCCGTTGTGAAAAAAACACCTTTGAATCCACCTGGAATTGGAAACAATCAGAGATTCATGCATTAAAATGGCCATTAGGCAAAGCTCATACCCTTATTGTCCCGGTCAAATCGGGAAAAACCAACTAATACTCGCATTAAATTACAAGTTCGCAGTGATAATAGGCAGTTAGATTTTTACAACACGACATTATTGGGTAAAATTGATACAAAATTGCACATGACGTGTTGAAAAGAATCCATGAATTCAATCATTATGCACACAACACGCATACAATATTGAGCATAATACATACATAATGCAGTCATATTATGAGGCAATAGACCAAAAAAACGCATCTGAAATATGGTTATTTTGGCAGGACATATGTTAAATGGGCTGCTTAACACCCCAGCTTATCATTTCCGACGCATCATCCATCAGCGTTTTATCAAACTCATCAAGGTAAATTTGTGTCGTTTCGATATCGGTATGGTCCAGGAGTGACAGGCGGTATTAAATGACAGGGAATCATGGATACCAAGCTGAAAACAATTTATAGATGAATTCTCTAGGGAGCTTTTCACCGGCTTTGATGAGCTCTATCAGGCGATTTTTATCTGGATCATTCAAATTCATTAGTCTAAAGAAGTTGATTTAATGGACTGTATGTCTTTATTTTAATTGTATAGAATAGCTAATGTACGTCTAAATTCGTCTAAATTCGTCTAAACTCGTCTAAACTCGTCTAAGCTTTCAAAATCCATTTTCTACCAGCGGTTAATGCTATTTTATCGTCTTTTTTCAAGCTTTGAAGTAGATTCTTAATCTTATGAGACTTCGAATTTTCATCCAATACATCAGAAAGTTTATCCCAAAGTAAGTTCTCTATTTGTTTTCTGGAAGCTTCATTCCATTTGATAATATATTCAACGATCAGGTTTTTATAGTAAGTGTCATCAAAACCTTTGTTGCGGATGTATTCTGATTTTAAACTGTCATCGTTCAAGGGTATAATGACGTTTTTCGACAGGAAGATATTTGGCTTTCGGCCTTCAACTAATCCAATTTTTTTCAGATGCTTATATTCATCATCGGAAATTATTATTCGCTTCTGAACCTTATCCAACATGATGATGTCATGCAACGACAGTTGAGGATTTTTGACAAGAATGTGGGCAAAATCTTCATTCAGGATTTTCCCCGTAATAGTCACTTTCACCTTACCATCAGACAAATCAAAATCGGGTAATGGGAAAAACCGTTGCCGTTGATAGTTGAATATTTTACGGATACCACCACCCTGTTGGACAAACCGGACACATTCAACAATCTGCGCCGGAGCAATCTGACCACCTCTCCTTGTTGATTGACAAGAAGATATGGTGGTCAACAAAAATCGGTATAGGGTGGTCAGGAACTCCGATTTTTCCAATTCATGTTGGAACAGATAAAGGCGTGATTTAAATTTGAATTGGATATGGAAAAGTTTTCTTCCCTGTAATACAAGGCATATTCTACACTATATTTGCTTGGACTTATCATTTTTCCAGACTGGAACTATAAAAGCCCGTCAATTAGTTTTGACGGGCTTTTTCACAATTCAGAATTGAATTATACACTCGGTTCTTATTCTTGGGGAGCGACTCAAAGCAGAACTAATTTGTCAAACAGTTCACATTTTTATACAACCATGAAACTGATCAAAAAAGACATCGAAATCACCATGGATCAGCTCAAAGAGTTGTACCAGCACCTTCAGGTTGATTTGAAAGAACTGCTCGAAAGCGCCAGGTGCCATCACTGCACCACAGGTGAAACCATTGAACCCTTTAAAATCATACTCACGCAGCACAACACCATCCGTTTGGAAGGAACATGCAAAAACTGCGGCAGGAAAGTAAATGGCTATTCATTCGACACGCCCGATACATGGTATAAGTTTAAGGCAACAAAACTGCAGGTAGAGGGCCAGGGAGGAGATCATTCGGAATATTTAGAAGAACTGGTCAGGGAGGAAAAGGTCAGAAAAGAACGGAAGCGATGGATTGTCAGTAAAGCGAGGGAGCATCCGGTCTATTATCAGATTCATATTTCGCTGGAGGATATAAGCCCGAAAATCTGGCGAAGGTTGCTTGTATTGCCATCCACTTCTTTGAAAACACTCAGTAAGATCATTCAGATTGCCATGGGATGGGAAAATTACCACCTTCACCAGTTTATATACGAAGATGAACGGTATGGCGAACCCTGGGAGGAAGATCCTGATGGTACCATTGATTATAAACATTTAAAGCTCCATGATTTTTTGCTTTACCCCCGCGAAACCATGGTTTATGAATATGATTTTGGCGATGGCTGGAAGCACATGATTAAACTTGAAGACGTTCTCTTCAATCTGGAACAGTTGCCCTCCCCTCAATGTGCCGATGGAGCCAGGAACTGCCCGCCAGAGGATTGTGGCGGAGCTACCGGATATGCAGAATTACGAAGGACCATTAAAAATCCACGTCACAGGGATTACAAGGAGACCATGTTGTGGCTCGGAGGGCATTTCGACCCGGATTATTTTTCCGTTGATCTGAAAAACAAGGAATTGTTAAAACGTTGCAAATTCTGATAGCTCTAATAAAAACAACCCTCTCTTTGTTAAATGAGTTCAACGGAACAAATGCTTTTAGACCGGATTATTGGCGTGGTTAATCGCACGGCACCTGATGCTGAATTATATTTATATGGTTCAAGAGCAAGACAGGATGCTAAAAAAATATCTGATTGGGACTTGTTGATATTACTGAACGCAAAGAATGTCTCTTTTGGGTTTGAGACAAAAATTATGGATGAATTCTATGATCTTGAAGTTGAAACAGGAGAGATTATTTCACCCCTGAGAAAGTTGACCCGTATTTCAAGCCAGTACTTGATCTGATCAATTTAATTGAGAACGAGTTGCCGTAAAATGCGTTGTCAACCTTATTACCTTCCTTCCTGTCATTTTTTGTCTTCCGACGTAACCCAACAATTTCAACTTCATATGCATTCACACAGCATGCCGTAGGGGGACTAATATCCTTTTTTCCCCGGAATCACCCCCCTCACCCCCCCCTGCGGCCTTGGCACATCACCAGTATACCTGGGAATAAGATGTATATGCACATGCGGCACGGTCTGGCCTGCCGACTGCCAGTCGTTATTGTATTTGTCGCCCAGCAGCGATATCTTTATTTCCCGCTGGAACCGGACGGGCTGGCATTCGTTGATCAGGTTCCAGTATTTAAGGATCAGCTCACTCTGGTTTTCAATTCGGATCACGGAAGGTATCTTATCTTTCTTTTTATTGTTGATCCGTGATCCGGAGGGCAATAGGTTCCACAGGTCATTGTTCTTCCATATCGAAAACGGAACCATGTGATCCACATCATATTTCGTTAACAGGTCACCCGTCCATACACAGTAAACCTTTCCTTCTTTTTTCAATGCCGACCGGTAGATCCGTTTTGATTCCCTGACATCCCTTTCCGTAATAGGGCTTCTCAACAGGCCGGCGATTACCTTTTCCAACGACAAAGGCTGATGGGAGGCATTCACCGAAAACTGAGCCCATTTGAATAAAATGGAGTCCTGGCCATTGATGAAACTTCCCAAAACCCTGAATGAATTGTAGTATTCAACAGGAATGGAGAAGGTTCCGTAAGTATGTATCAGGTAGGCAACATCGATGCTGCCGTTAGTTAATTTCCGCGTGCCCGGTTCGCACTTGAAAATGGAATAAAACTCCTTATTTACGGAACGGCCAATGTATTTCATCGGCATCCGGGTAATTGTGTCGTACAGTTTCTTCGACAATCCCAGGAAATCCGGTTGAAGCAATGTTGGTATGCCTTTGTTCGATAAATCGTTGTAAAAGGCGGAGAACCCTCCCAGGCTTCGGTAATCGTTAATCAGCTTCCGGAACTGCACCCCGAAGGCCAGGTTGATATCGCCATTGATCTGTGGAATCAGGGTTTCCGATTCTAGGATCGGATAGTAATATAGCAACCATTTTTCCAACAGCAAACCGGTTGGAATGATTACCCGGTCGTCAGAAAACCGGATATAGGGTGAATTATCCTGTATGATGTCGATCACCCCTCGCAGCAAGGCAAATTTGTAGGTGGTGGCCTTGCTGTCCCGCTCAATGATTTTATTGATATTGGCGAAGATAGGATCAATCATACTTTGCGCACCAATTAGAGTCTGGGTTAATGGATGCAACCCTTGTCGGGTATGGTTATGGGCCAAGATTTATTTCGGATAACCCCATTTATTATGTAAAAGTAATTTATAAACTGAAAACAATTATGTTTTTATTCTTTTGGAATAATAAAACACTGATGAATCACAATTATACCAGCACCTGGTAAAAGTAGAAAAAACCGACACAGCAAATCCCGGGTTCGGATTTTTGATCTTTTTGAATGGGATTATTTGACATTCTAACCGGATAACCTCCCCCATGTCCAAGGGATGGTGCGCAATGAATAACATGTCTCTTCCTGGTTGGAGAAATAGGATAAACGGAGGAGACTTTTGCATCAAGCTGCAATCAGCCTAAATCTACTGGTATAATTCCGGACAATCAAAATACATTAAGTTTAACGGGAATTAAAAAGTGCTGTTTTTTTAATATTTAGCAGGGAGCGCCTGGAATTGCGATTTGATCCATTCCGCAAGTTCGGGTAATATTCCGCCCTACGGCTTCTACCGCCTCCTGCGCCTGGCAGGCTGGCACTTGCGGGGAAATGATCGCAGGATATTTGGATTGGTCAGCTATCTTGGTTATAAAGAGGTGATAGATCAGGGCATAGCGCCGGGTTTGAGCAATGGCTTCTTTTAAAATCCGGGAGGAACAGGTTGGCAAGAGAGCAGATGGAAGGGGGGGTGAAGCCATGAAAAAACCCATTGCCCGGGCTTTAACCGTTGCCCCGGTCCTTAGCCAATTTCTGCAGTCTTTAGCCCATTTCCCGAAATTTTGTCCAGGGGAAAATAAAAAAGGGAGAGCCTCCATTGCGGAAGCCCCCCCTTAAACCACTCAATCACCGGGTTGCAGTTACTGGCCGATCACGACCGTCGCCTCGCCGGTATGGCGCCGGCCTGTTTCGGGATGTTTGCCGTGATGCTCTTCCCGTTGCGGGTGCGGAATATAACCTGGTCGCCGAATTTTCCGTGCAACCTCCGCGTGATGACATTTTCTCTTGAGTTTGACATGATGTTAAGGGTTTAAATGTGAATGAATGCGATCGTGGTCGTGATCTGGTTAATTTGTACATCGTTTCCGGAAGGCCTGAACCCCCTCCGGGGCTCAGAAGCCTGGTACAAAAATAATTCATCCGGGAGGGGAATGGTAGTGTAAAAGGGTGTATACACCCTGCATAAACACCTGAATAGCAGGGAATTTAGTGGAATTTTTTTTTCAGGGAAAGTAAGGAATTGCATCCCCGGTTACCCGGGTTGTCTTTTTGGTTCATAAATCCAGCTAAATCAGGAACTGAATCTCGCGCGGGCTAACATGGTTTTACCATGGTTCCTCCAGGGTTTTAATATGCACGCGTCATGGTCCCTCCATGGTTTCTCCTTTCCGGCTCCCTTTTTGCCGTATTTGAGCAGTATCTTAGCTGTATTTCAGGCACATCAGGTTCCCATGGATACTCCATCATGTTACCATGGAAACCGCGGTGGAAACAGTTCCGGGCGTGCGTTTTTTCCAATATCATGGCTGTTCTTGGTTATCGTGTAAACAGTTTAACGAGCGGCTCGTTGACATAAAAATTTCCAACACCCAGTCTTCTTTTTGTAAGCAGGCCATCCTCCGCAAGCCGGTTCAGGTAGGCGGCTGCGGTTATCCGCGATACTTCCAGGTCCTTTTGAATGAACTCAATTTTTGTATACGGATGACGGAACAGGTTGTTGATCAGTTCCTGGCTGTAAAATTTGTATCCGGATCTTATCCTGTGTTTATACTCCATCATTAACTTCTTAATTTCAAGGACCAGGGTGATGGTATCCAGCGAGGTCTGTTCGATCCCTTCGAGCATAAACAGGATCCAGGATTCCCATTCCTGTTTTTCTCTTACATCCTGGAGAAGCTGATAATATTGGCTTTTGTGGTCAATGATGTACCGGCTTAAATAGAGTATCGGTGTCTGAAGCAGTGAATTCAGGATAAGGTATAGGATATTGACGATCCTCCCCGTGCGGCCATTCCCGTCATAAAATGGATGAATACTTTCGAACTGAAAATGAATTACCGCCATTTTTACCAAAGGATCAGCATCACAAGGCAACTCGTTGTTAATAAATGCAACCAGGTTGCTCATGGCTGAAACAATCTCATCATAATCCTGAGGTGGGGTGAAGACCACCTCCCCGGTATGAATGTTCTTCAGAACAGTCCCTGGCAATCTCCTGTAACCAGCTTCGTTATTCTCAAGCACCGATTGGATCTTAAGAATGTGGTTCGCGGTGATCATTTCAGTTTGCTGTATCAGGTTGAAACCGGTCTTCAATGCTTCTGCATAGTTTTGAACCTCTTTGGCCGCCGCCGACTGCCAGCCTGCCAGTTTCAACTCCGCGGTAAATAGTTCGTCGTGGGTTGTAATGATGTTCTCGATGGCTGAACTCTCTTTCGCTTCCTGCAAGCCAAGTGTGTTCAGCAGGATCGTTTGGTTTGGAATGGTGCTGCCTATGCCTTTAAGTTCAGCCAGTGCACGGTGCGCAGCAGGTAGTCTCTTCAGAACTCTTCTGGTTTCAAGTTCATCATCAGGTGGAAGCAATGATGGTTTCCAGGGTATATGCGCATTTATAGTATCCATGTGCCTGGTAATTTGGATTTCCTGTACAATCACGAATCTATTGTATAGAATTATCAATTTTCTTTGCAAATATACAGCTGAATGTAAAGAATATCGACTTTTCTTTACATATATTTTTCTAACGTGGATTGATCAGGCGACAAAGTACCCGATTGGTTGAAATATTAAAACAGATTGAATAGCCTGATGTTCAGCAACCGGAAAAAACGATCAGACAGATGATCCGCTTTTTCAGGTTATGCTGATCTGAAGTCAACCAATTCATAGTTAGCGCTTCGTCCTCCCTGGCTGGTTTGTTGCAGGATGCCTTTTTCTACAAGGTCTTTTATGTCCCGTAAGGCGGTGTCGGTAGAGGTTTTGGCAATTTTAGCCCATTTCGAGGTTTGCAGTTTCCCTTCAAAACCGTCAAGGATTTTGTTGAGTATGATGCGTTGGCGTTCGTTGATGGGGGTATGTTCGTGTATTTTCCAAAATTCAGCTTTGCGCAATATTTTTTGTGTGGTGTTTTCGGTTGCGAGCATCGCATTTTTGAGGCAATGCAAAAACCAGTCGAGCCATCCGGTAATGTCGCCTGAACTATGTTGCACTTTTTGCAATACCTCATAATAGCGTTTTCGTTCGGCTAATATTTGGCCCGACATACTGTAAAAGCGTTCTCCACTGCCTTCGGCCCGGGCAAGCAGCATATCTGTCAGGGCTCTTCCAATTCTGCCGTTTCCGTCGTCAAAGGGGTGAATGATGATAAACCAAAAGTGTGCTATGGCAGCTTTTATAACAGGGTCAAGGCGGTTTTCGTTGTTGAACCAATCCAAATACCTGTCCATTTCCGTTTTTACCAATTCGGGTTTTACGGCTTTGTAATGCACTTTTTCTTTGCCCATTGCGCCCGAAACAACTTGCATTTCGCCTGTGCGGTATCGTCCCGCTTCTATTTCGTACGGTCCGCTGTACCCCGTGGGGAAAAGTGCCGCGTGCCAGCCAAACAAACGTTTTTCGGTTAAAGGTAGGGAGTAGCGTTGGGTAGCATCCAGCATCATTTCTACCACGCCTTCGATGTGACGGCTGCTCGATACAAGTCCCGCGGTATTGATACCTAATCGCCTTGCAATGGACGAACGTACCTGATCATAATTGAGCAATTCGCCTTCTATTTCTGAGGATTTTACTATGTCAGAAGTTAAGGTTGTAAGCGTGGCTTCTTCTTTCGCAGAAAAGCCCAAAGCATTCATTAACCCTATTATTTTGCCTTGCATAAGCCGTACCTCGCCAAATACGACATTTATGGCTTTGTCCTGCCACGAAAAATCTGTCCAGTTTACCTCCTCATATATGTATTTTGCCATTACCTAAAACTATTATGCGGTAAATATACGAATTATTTACCGCAAATATGCGGCGATTATTTTGTTTTTTACCGCAGGGGAACAAGTTTGAGAGAACGTGCCAATTGACCGGCCTCCATCGGAATAGCCAGACCATTTTTCTGATCAGCACGCATGAACGAAACCCACGATCTATAGGCCTGGATTAATGACCGATATCCCAATCCTTTCTCCCTCCCTGACCGCGGTTTCATACCCCTTTAACGTATTGATCAGTAAATCTTCATCAACGCGGATTTTGGCTTTTTCAAACAGCAGCACCACCGTGGAACCCCCGAATTTGAAATACCCTTTCTCTTCCCCTTTTTTTGCAGAATTCCCGGTGTAAGTCTGTATGATGCTTCCCGCCATGGTAGCGCCTACTTCAGCCATCACCACATCGCCAAACAAGGGGTTTGAAATGATGGTAAATTCCCGTTTGTTCAGGCAGAATATTTCAGCCATTTTGCGCAAGGCAAGGGGGTTGACCGAGTAATAATCACCGTCGATCCGGGTGACGGGCGACACACTTCCGCTCATGGGAAAATGGAAACGGTGGTAATCGAAAGGGGCAAGCCGGATGATCACCAGGGTGCCATCAAGGTATTTTTGAGCAAGGCGGGCATGATTCAGAAACGAAGCAACATCGAAGCGGTATCCTTTGATGATAAAATCGCTGCTGCTAATGTTGGCCCAGGCCAGTATTTTTCCATCGGCAGGCGATACGGCAATGATTGAACTGGTATCCACCGGCCGGGCGTTATCCTTTAGTTTCCGTGTAAAGAAATCGTTGAACGAAGTGAACTCCTGTTTTTGGGCGGTACGCAGGTCGATACCGAATTCTTCAACAAAGGGTTGTATTTTTCTGGCCGATGAACGTCGGTCCATGCTGTTGCCATAAACCGACGAAACCACCTTTCTTTTGGCCAGCGCCCATAATGTTGCTTCGCCAACCGGGTTGTTATACAGCCACACCAGCCACTTTTCGCCAGCCACTTTTTCCGTTTTCAACAAGCCGCTTTGCCTGTCGTAATACCGGATGGGAGCCTGTGGCGGCAACGGATATAAAGCCACTATGGCAATGACGGCAAGCAATAACAGGATGAGGCCCCACCTCTTTTGAGTTTTTGAAACGTTCACCATTTAATCCTTTACACATCTCACCGAAAACGCGTTCCCCCTGCTCCCCGGGTATTTTGAAATGCTCGGGTTAATGGTGTTGACTCCTCTTGCCACACCGCGCCCGGTGCCGTTGGGGGTGGATGTCCAGAACATGGTTCCGTTGAGTATCCCGGAAGTAAAGCCCCAGGTATTGTTCAGGTAATAGAATCCACTGGTGAGGGCATGGAAGCCGGGATTCATGACTGCATCCTTGAGGAAACTCCCTGCATAACCGTCGACAGGGGGGGCAGAAGCCGCGATGGCATCGATCATCGCCTGCCATTCGGCTTCTGTGGGTATGTGCCACGACGGGGGACAGATGCCCTGTCCAGCGGAGGTTGAGGCATAGGCCATCAGTTCGTCCCACTGGTAAAGGCCGCCATAGGCTGTGCAGTTGGCGTCAGCTGTAAGGCAGTATTTCTCGGGGATGCAGTTGTCGGTCTGGGGCACAGCGGCGTCCAGCACGGTGCCGTAGGCCAGGTTATCCCTCATCCAGCATTTGGTGCCGATCAGCGAGGTCTTGTACTTTTTCCCGTCCCGCACGTCGGTGAGGTCCCCGTTACAGGTGAAGGCTGAGTTCACCACGGTGATGGAGACCGGTGCGGAGGAGACCGTGCATCCGAAGGTATTGGTATAGGTATAGGTGATGGGGTAGTTCCCGACACTTGCACCAAACGGGTCGAACTCATACATGCCTGAGATGGCATTGAAGCTGACCCTGTTTCCCGAAAAGACCCCCTGTCCCGGCAGCCAGGGTGTGCCGCCACGCAAAGTGAATTTCTGTGCAAGGGGAGTTGTGTGGGTATCGAAACAGGCGGTAAAGGCAGTCACCGGCGAGGGATGGACCAGTACGGGATAGGTCGAACTGGTGGCGCAGGCAGTGGCAATCTTTGTTGCGGTGACCGCGATCGTGGCATTCCCGCTGGTTTGCCAGTTTACGGATATGGAATTGGTTCCCTGACCGGAGGCGATGATGCCGCTTGCGGCCGGGATGACCGACCAGGTAAAGGTAGAGGCGGGATCGGCCGGGGTGTTGTACGTATGGTCCTGCAGCGAACAAACCGTGCCTGTTCCTTCAGAGATGGTTGAAACAGGGGAGGGGTTCACGGTGACGGTGACATGTTTTGCCGGGAAGCCGGGACAGCCGAGTCCGTTGATATAGTTCACCTGGATCCACTGAGAACCAGGCGTGTTCCATGTTACGGTCGCGGTGTTGCTGACAGCCGTTCCACCCGAGGTGAAGGATCCGCCGGCAATGGTCCACGCGTAATTCGACATCAGGGGTTCTGTCTGGTAGATGCTTCCTGAAGCGCCGTCGCACACGGTCTGTGCGCCGGTGAGTGTTGGAACAGGTCTTTGCTGCAGGACAACTGCAAAAGCGGGTGTGGTCACCTGGCAGCCTGTGGCGTTGATCTTTTCGGTGACGGTGAGCGTGCCGGGTGAGGCGGTGTAAGGTCCCCAGTCAACGGTAACGGCACTGGCGCTGCCATTGAACACGGTTCCGCCGGTCACATTCCACGTATATGCATCACCGGCGACATTAGGCGTGGAATAGGCCACGCCGGGCTGCAGTTCGCAAATGGTTTGCGGCGAGGTGCTGGTTATCGCGGGGGCAGGCAATGGGTTGACAAAAATCGTGGAATAGGAATCGCCCCCGGGGCAGGTAAAGTTCCCGCTGCCCTGGAAGGTCGGGGTTACCTTGTATTTTACATGTCCCTGGGCGGCCCCCGTTACCGTGAGGAGTTGTGCCGGTATTGAGGAGGTAATCCCGTTCATGACCGGCGGATTTATCCCGACCACCTCCACGGCCTGCCATGCGTATGTTACGGGTGTGACATTGGGGGTGAAGGTGACGGCTGCGCTGGAACTCCCCGAGCAAATAGTCTGCCCGGCAGGATCGGCCGGTGAAAGCGCCAGGGTGGGGGTGGGATTCACGATGACCTGGTATTCGGAAGGATCTCCCGGGCAGGTGGCACCCCCGTTGGAAAAGGATGCGGTCACCTCGTATTTAACCAATCCCGGCCCCAGCAGGGAACTCGAAAGGTTTTCCCCTGGAATGCTGTTGCCAAGGTTTGGCGTGGTAAACCCGGTCATGCCGGTTGTGGGATTAACGGGGTCAAAGGCTGAGGCGGCCCAGGCATAGGTGATCCCCGGCAGGGTCACGGTAGATAGCAGGTTCACCGTTGCGGATGAGGTTCCCGAGCAGATCGTTTGCGGGCTGGCAGGGCTTGCAGGGAAGACGACACCCGGCTTCGGGTTCACGATGAGCAGGTAGGGGGCCAGGCCGGTATGGCTGCACCCGTTGGCGGTGGGCACGATGGCGATGCTGACTGTTGCGGGAGCCGCGCCGGAATTTTGGAATGTCTCCGCGATGTTCCCGTTCCCGCCGACGGTTGTGGGCGTGATGCCGGCTCCCCCGGTGGCGGTCCAGGCATAGGTGGTGTTCTGCACGACCGAACTCAGGGTGATGCTGGCCTGTGAATTTGAACAAACCGTGAGGCTGGCCGGCGAGGTCAGCAGGTCGGGCACGGGGTATATCGTGACGGGGTTCGACACGGCCGGCACAACGGGAGAGCACCCGCTTGCCGAAGGAACAACGGAGAATACCACATTCTCGATGGCGGTGCCCAAGTTGGTGAAAGGAAGGGTGATATTCCCCGTTCCGGAGGTGAATTGCGGGGATACGTTGCCTGAACTGCCGGTGGCTGTCCACGCAAAGGAGGCGCCCGCAACGTTTGATGAAAGCTGGATGTTCATAGCGACCCCCGAACAGGCTGATGGCGTGTTATAGGTAAATGTCACGTTCGGAATCTGGCTCACCGTCACGTTGAAGATAACAGGGGTTCCGTTACAGCCGCTGATATGCGGGGTAACCGTATAGGTCACAACGGCGCTCCCGGCGCCGGTGCTCACAATCACGTCATTGATAACCGTCCCCGACTGGCTTGCCGGGTTTGGGGTAATCGTGGCAGTACCGGAAGTTACGGTACTCGTCCAGGTGGCATCCGTCCCGGGGGAAAAATCGAGGGCAAGGGCAACCACATCACCCGAGCAAATCGATTTGGTGGTGGATGCATTGATGATGGCGGGAGCCGGATCGATATTGACCACCTGCGAGGTGGTCCCCATGCATCCGTCCAGTGAAAAGGACTGAACGGCCACGGTATGTGGCCCGGGCGTCAGGAAAGTGTAATTGTAAACCGGGTTGGCGGACAATCCCGACCATGCTCCGCCGTCCACCTGCCATTGCCGGTTAATGACGGGTTGGGTGGGGTTGCTGCTGACCGATATATCGGTAAAGGTGCTTTGATTAAGGGCGCACATGACCGATGAACTGAATGCTGCGCTTACGGAAGTAAAACCGACAATGTTCTGAACATTCTGGACCATGCATCCGTTTGCGGCGGTGAGGTTTAACACAAATACATTGCCGGAGACTGCTCCCTGGGCCGTTGTAATGGTCACGGTCTGTCCCGTGTAGATCGGGGGTGGGGTGGGGCATAAAGGGCAGTAGGGACCCTGCCATTCGTAGTTGGCAAAACCCGGGGGAGCTGTAAAGGTTATCTGGCCCGATCCCTCGCATCCTGCCAGGGAAACAGTCATTGATCCGCAGGTGGCCGAGATATATGCATAGGCGGTATGGGCTGTAAAAGCACAACCATGAATATTAAAAACAATGTCAATGGTTTGACCGATGGCAGTCATTCCGCTTAAATCGATACCAACAGTATTCCAATTTTTATATTGCAGCTGGTTATTCCCTGTACCCTGGGTTAGCCATCCTGTTGTCCCGTCACCGGGGTATACATCAAAAAAACCACAAGCCGGGTCAAGCAGGGCTCCTGTTGTATGATCTACAATGGAAATTGTAAATCTTGGCCGTCGGTTGGGCGTGTTGTGCGTTGCATCGGTAATATTGGCCAGTACAATGGCATACCGGTAAATAAAAAACTGGTTGTCGGTACCCATTGTCATGGTATACTTTAACTGGTCAACATATCCACCTCCATTATTTGTCTGATGATTGCCAAGCAGGCATGTGTATGACTCACCCGGGAAAATTGAATTGATGGCTGGAACAAACGCGTCAGCACTTCCGGGAGCCGTTATTATCTGGAAATGTCCCCCGGTCGGAGTATTTGACCATGGCATATTTGCATTATTGCAGGGAGGTTTGAAGAAAGTGTAAGGAACGCTGCAGCGGGTATTGTTGGCTGAAGCACTGTCACACCAGGTGCCATAACATCCTTTCCATAAGTTGAAGTTGCCTTGTGCAAAATCTGAATTGGCGCAATTGGAAGCGGTATTAGGAAGAAACGAATCTCCTTCTCCCGCGGGCGGTTCCCATAGCCTGGTCAAATGGTTCCACACCATGGCAGCAGATTCATCCCGTTTATATTTTTCGGCAGGAGTTCCATTCACTCCCGGGCCGGAAGTCCCGGCCGGTTCATCGATAACGGGTTCGGTTATTTCTCCCGGTGAACTGACAGTGGTTCGGCTTGCTGTATCACCAGCTGAAGCAGTGCCGGTCGTTTGCCCGCCTGCAATTGTCGGTTTTAGTAAAATACAAAACAAAAACAGGGGAATTATCACAGAAATGCCGAACTGGAATGGATTCTTTTTCATATTAAAAAGGGAAAAATGGAATACTAAATTTCGCCATAACAATTTGGGTAGAATATCCCACTATAATGATACAACATTTTTCGGACCCGGGCAAGCCTCCTGGAATTTTAACTGCAACTTTCATTTACCGGCGGTTTTTGTTGTCTGGGTGGATAACATAACTATAAAACACAGAAAGGCGATTTTTTAATTCCTTTTCTATCTCCAGCAGGTTTGTCGGTTGTAACTATATCACAAATAGAAAGCGGGAAGGCAAACCCATCTTTTGAACAATTGCCCGGCCATAACCATCGTCAAATGTTCATGGCCGGGTGGAGTTGCCCAGGATGGCTGAAAACATTTTTGCAGGGATCCACAGCGCAGGAGTTGCATCTGCATGTTCTTGCAAACAGAGATGGAAAACGCGATATTTTTCCGTTTTTTTGCACGAAAAAAAATTTAAACGTTTGGTATCAAAAAAAAATTACAATTTCCACATGAAATCGGAATGCATGATCATGAACCAAACTTCGATCTGTTTCAACTGCTGGTGGTGGCGCAATGATAAATTCATCGCGTAAACACCAGGATTTGCTTTAAATGATATAGATTCATGGCCTGCTGTTTACAACGGCAGGCTTTTTTTTTTGATTTATAAGCCGGCTTGCCAGTACCAAAGGCAGTCCGGCTTTTTTATTAACCCTAAAATTCATCACACAGGGAAAAAACAAGAAAATTTTACCTGAATGAGCGTGAAATGCCACACCGGTGGTATAATGTACTGGCAGATATGCCAGGGCAGGAGATGTCGGAAGAACGCTACATCGAGATCCCTGAGGAGGTGCAGGATCTTAACCGGATCTACCGGGCCACTCCGTTGCACCGGGTTGTCTTTCCCCTTCTCCGGCCATGGGTTACTCGACATGAGCGCCTATGATCAGTATTTCAGGGAAGCGGCCGGTTAATCTCCTTTTTTCAACCGCTCCAGGATCTCGAATACCGCCGGGCAAATCGCACTGTTTTTAAGCGTCAGCGCCAGCACCTGGTAAACCCGGCGCCGGTCGGTGTGGGGATATTCGCGGCACGCTTTGGGCCTGGCATCGTATATGGAGCAGTAGTTGTCGCCGCCCAGGAAGGGGCAGGGCATCGATTGGAAGATGTAATCGCCCTCTTCATCCACCATGAGGTAACGCTCCACGAACCCCGAAGGCTTCATCCGCAGCGAGGCCGCGATTCGTTGCACGTCGGCATCGGTGATCCTGGGGCCGAGGGTGCGGCAGCAATTGGCGCAATCGAGGCAGTTGATCGTATCAAACACCGCTTCATGAAGGGTATGTACCCGCTCGTCGAGTTTACGGGTGTCGGAGGCGCAGAGCCGCTTTACCAGGGTCGCGTGCTCCTTCCGGGCGGCCCTGGCCATCGTGGCCAGTTTGTCGGGTGCAATCATCTTTTTCTTCTTACAACAGTTCCTCTTCGGTATCAAAGGTCACAACAGCCCAGAAAACCCACATGGCAAAGGTGAGTAACAGGGCGACTGCCGGCGAATAGAAAGCAATAAGCGTTGCAACACCATAAACCATCACGCCAATTACCTGGCCTTTTATCATTTTTCTGAACCAGGGCAGGCTGTTTTCGGCGGATACCAGCAATTTTGTTTTTCTGACAATTCCGACATTCAGCAGAAGCATGCTTAACACGATCAACCCGGTATACCCTGCATAAAAAGCAACGGCAGTATTTACCGCGTTGGTTCCTATGAAAGCGCCTACCGTTTTGGTGGGAAACGGAAAGAGAACCACAAAAAGCAGTACCATGCCGTTTAACAGGAGAACCCCCTGGCTGGCTGCACGAACCTGGTTAATTATTTTATGATGGCCTATCCATATTAGCAGCACGGTGGCAAATGAATTGAAATAGGTGAAATAGGCAGGCCATTTCGCTAAAATTTTGTGCCAGAGATCCAGGTTGGTAGCCCCTTCATATTCTGAAATACCAATTTCTATGGCCAGCAGCGTGATTGCCACGCTGAATATCCCGTCGCTGAATGCTTCCAGCCGCGCTGTTTTCTTTTCCATTATTACAGGTATATTTATCAGATAAGGCTATGAGGTGACCAGAACCAAAGAATGCTATCGCTATTTACTGAAGTATTGTTGCATCAACCGCCTGAGTTCTTCGATTCTGAAAGGTTTTGAAAGGTAGTCGTTGCAACCGGCTTCGATCGCCTTTTCCCTGTCACCAGTCATGGCAAACGCTGTTTGTGCAAAAATGATTACATCTTTGTTGAATTGCCGTATCTGCCGGGTTGCTGAATACCCGTCCATCCCGGGCATCCTGATATCCATCATAATCAAACTCATGTCGGGATGCTTGCGCAAGGATTCAACGGCTTCAACTCCGGTTCCTGCTGTAAAAATTTCCCCGCAATACGGTTTGAGTGCTGTGTCCAGAAACCATGCCGAATCTTCGTCGTCTTCGGCGATCAGAATTTTCAGGTTTTTAACCTGTTGGTCTGCTTCTGTGCTGGCTGCACCTTTGATAACCGAAGGTTTCGCTTTCACATCAGCGTTAACAGGGATGGTGAAATAAAATACAGACCCCTTCCCCAATTCACTTTCCAGCCAAATTTTCCCACCCAGTATTTCCACGAAGCCTTTGGAAATGGACAGACCCAACCCTGCACCTTCAGTAAACCGGCTTGTTAAATCACTGGATTGCCTGAATCGTTCAAAAATAATTTCCCTTTGATTTTCAGGAATCCCATTGCCTGTATCTTTCACGAAAAACTCAAGGAAGCCGCCCTTTTTCTCAACGCCAATTTCAATGGAGCCAGTTTGAGTATGTTTTATTGCATTATTGACGATGTTAGTCAGGATGGCGTAAAGTTTCTCGCCATCTGATGAAATGATGGCTTCTTTTAATGGCAGAGCCTTGGAGGCCAGAAGCTGTATACCTTTTTTCTTAATCTCAGGGGTGAAAAAAGCCAAAACATCTGCGACCTGTTCATTAACATTAACTTCATTGATCGAAATTTCCATTAGCCCCGATTCAATTTTCGAGATATTTACAATATCGTTAATAATATTGAGCATCCGCTTACCGCTTTTCTCGATGAGGCTGATGTATTTTTGTTGCTCATCGCCTGTCAGTTGCGGCTCTCTTAACAATCCGGAAAATCCTAGAATTCCGTTCATCGGCGTGCGGATTTCGTGGCTCATATTGGCCAGGAACGCTGATTTAAGCCGGTCACTTTCCTCGGCGTGTTCTTTGGCTTTGACAAGTTCCGTCTCAGTTTGCTTCAGCTCGGTGATGTCGGCATTGAAGCCATACCAGGTTACAGTGCCATCCGGCAATTTTTCAGGTGTTGACCTGGAAAAAATCCATTGAACCGGCTTGCCAGGTATTTGTACCCTGAACTCACAGGTAAAGTAGGTCAAATGCTTTGCTGAGTATTCAATGTCGTTAATAACTCTTTCAACATCTTCCGGGAAAATTACCTTGCCAATAGGCTCAAAGTCATCAACTACATCTTCCGGAGAACAGCCAAAAATATTTTTAATGCCTTCTGAGGCTATGGGAACGCAGTAGGTTCCATCAGGTCGTCTTGAAAATTGAAAAATCAGGTCAGGCAAATTTGAAGAAAGCTTTCTGAACTGGATATCTTTTTCGCGAATTTTGTCTTCCGCTTTTTTGATGTCAGTGATATCTATTTGTATCCCCTTCAATGCAACAAGTTCACCCGCTGTAACAACTGGTGCTATATTGATTTGTGCCCACCTGTCGTTGCCATCCGGGAAGATTATGCGTACTTCACCCTTGCTGGGTTTTTTAAACTTAAAAATATTTTCAAAAGTTTCATCAATGATGTGCAAGTCATCAGGATGAACTCTGTTTTTGAAGTATTCGAAAGTTGGTTCCAGCTCAAATGGTTTCAATCCATAAAGGATAAAACAATTTTCCGACCATTTTGCCTTTTGATTAATTAAATCCAATTCCCAACTACCCATCATGGCAATTTCCTGAGCTTGTCTTAAAGAAGATTCGCTTTCCATTAAAGATTCCTGAACTTTTTTTCGTTCAGTCACATCCATTATAAACCCTATGCTGCAATTTCTGCCGTTCAGGATGGTGGAAGATCCTGCAATATCAGCATAGAAAATCGTACCGTCTTTCCGCAGACAAGGCAAGGCGTTGGATATTGATTTTTCACCACGTCCCTGAGCCCAAAATTCGCTTATCACCAGTTCAAACGATTCCTTTGGGTGGAAATCAGCCAGTTTCAACGCTGTAATTTCTTGCTCATTATAGCCGAATAACTTGCAAGCAGCAGAATTAGAAAAGGAGCACTCAAAGGTTTCAATGTCAAAAGCCAAAATTCCAAGTATGCTGCCTTCCAACAGAACACGATACTTCTCTACTGACTCCGTCAATGTTTGCTCTGCCAGTTTACGATCGGTGATGTCATTGTGTTGAATGACTGCATGGGTTACTTTGCCCTGAGGATTTAAAATCGGTGAAATATGCACATCCAGAAATACTTTTATAGTCCGCTCAAGTTTAAGATTCTTTAAGGCTGAAGTATCGTATTGGATGGTAAAACGGGCTGTCAAACCTTTTTTAAATACATCTTTGACCATTGGGATAAAACCTTGCTCTTCGATAAGGTTATCCTCAAAAATATTGTACTTACCGATAACCTCATCATCCTTCAAGTGAAGATTATCCCGGCAAGCCTGGTTTAATCGTATCAGGGTTCCGTGTTCATCAAAAATCCACATTGAGTTAGGGCTGTATTCGATGATGCTGTTAAGAAACAATTGCGTTTCAGCCAATGCTCCTTCTGCTTGTTTACGCTCCGTTATATCGCTAATACTGCCAATAAGTGCAACAGGTTTATTCTGATTATCGTATACTACCGTAAACCGGTCAATGAACCAGCGATACCCGCCATTCTTGTGTCTGAATCGGTATTCAACCTGATTTGCCTGACCTGTTTCTTTTGAAATTGCCCGGGTAAGGGTTTGTTCAACCTCGGGCACATCATCCGGATGGATTAATTCAATAACGGTTTCAAGAGGCAACGTCTTCATCTCTTCAGGAGTATAGCCAGTCAAATGAATGAAAACAGGACTGATATACTCATAGCCATTGGTTCGAAAATCTCTTTTATACACTGCATCCAACGAGTTTTCGAGCACCTCCCGCTGCCGCTCTTCACTTAACTTCAATTTTTCTTCGGCAGCTCTTAAAACTGCCATATCTTTTTCATGCGATGCGCTCAATTCAAAATACTGCTGCTGGAATTTCTGAAACTCCTCCGGGAGTTCTTCATTTGTTCTGCGATGGTCATTCATACTATTTTCATTTTCAAATAGTAAAAATAGAAATTATATCGCAGTTCATCAACAAAATTGAAAAAGGGCTCACATTGACGAGCCTCAGCCGGAAAAAAGAATCAACCTCCTGTCATCCGTTTGTAAATCATGGCCGAGATGCCGCTGACAAATTCCGCCTGTTTTTCAACATGGTTCCCGCGGGTCATGACCGTGAGGATATAGGGAGAATTGCGGGCGTAAATGATGCCTGATTCAGAGAAGTCCATCAGGTCGTTGATGCCCCGCTCGCCGAACTTATGTGCAACGACGGTGCCATCGGGCAGGCCTTTCACAATCCCTCCTCTGAAGCTGCTCTGGGTAAGCAGCCTCAGACCGTATTCCGAGAGTTCTTCATTGACAAACGTCGCGTTGAAGAGCAACCTGAGGAATTTTGAATACTGCCGCGGCGAAACTGAATAGAGAAAATCTTCAGGATCGCAGCATGGCATGTCGATGTCCTTGAAAAACTGGCGGTACAGATCTTTATCTATATGGCTGCTGAGTACGAAGGTGGCGTTGTTGTCCGATTCGCCGGTCATGTACCTGAGGAGTTTCGCCACCGGATACTTCCGCCCCGGGATGATCGAATCGCCTTTGTATTTCTGCGTTGGGAGGCCGACAGGTGGCTTCTCGTAAACAAATTCCTTTTTCAATATTCCCGGGTGGATCTCCTCCTGTTTCAGGTAGTACATCAATAAAGGCAGCTTCATGAGACTGCCGGGATGGTATTCCCTGTTCCCGTACATGCTTGTCCAGAACCCTGAATTCAGGTCCTTCACGTAAACCGATGCGGAACTTACCACTCCCTTATTCTGCGCTTGCTCGATGAAGGTGGCAATATCCGCTTTAAGGGAGATGAAAGCTTCCGATTCCGATTCCGATTCGGCAAGAAGCAGCGGGCGCGTATACTGGTCATGAGCGTCGGCCAGCCGGATGATGGCCAGTGAACACGGGCTGCTCGTGAGGCGCTGACTTTTCACCAGGTTTGCAGCCCGGGAAACCCTGATGAAGAGGACCACGTTGGTGGCCGAAAGAAGGATGATGATCACCGAAAACGCGATCACCATGTTTCTGTAACGTTTCAAAGATATTTTTGCAGGCGCTTTGGCTTCGGGAGGATGATGCGGGGAGTGTGACATTGGCAGTACGGTTAGTATATGGCAGACACCCTTGTTCCTGCAATGGTTGCCCGAAAGCAGATGAAAGCAACATCTGGTTTGAAACGGTCCTGTTTCAAATATTGCACAGTACAGGCAGGGTTTTAATCATCAGCATGGATCATCACTCCTTCCGGATCTTGAACATATAGTCGATGGTGTTCATATCCAGGGCATTAAATATGGATTCAACCTGTTTTGTATACTGGGCATCATGGCTGATGATCGCGTCACGGATGAGAAAGGCCTCATAGTCGTAATTGGCGGCATCCATCATTTCGAGGGCCCGCTCCTGGTCTTCTTTCGACATCATGGGCAGAAATTGTTTTTGTACGTCGATCACCAGCAGGGCAGGTTTCATGACAACCTTTTCCGGTTTGTCCGACTGTGCATGAACACTTTGAAACGCGAACAAAAGTGCAAGCAGGGTGAAAATCTTTTTCATGGGATATGTATTTGTGCAAAAATAATGAAGACCGGCCCGGATGTCAATTATGATCGGTAAAATGGATAATTATACCTGCCAAAGGATGCAATGTGAATGAGGTATAAAGGATGGCAGGATGCCAGCTGGTTGCAACTTTGAGTGGAAAGAGTGGAAAATTCTCCCTATAATTCTTTGAAATACTTGACATTTCATGATTTACGTCGTATTTTTGAGATATTGAAAGGCTTTTTAGATGATGTCCCGGAAACACTTTTATCATAACGTATCCCGGAGGAAGCTGAAAATCCGATCAAAGTTTAGGCGAACCAAAACTAAATATTATGGCAAAATTAAATTTATGTGCAATCGGGGATGATGGTATGGCTTCACCGGGCAATGCAAACAACCTGTACATCATTGTGAGTGTTACCGACACCAATGGAGCCGGGGTAGCAAGATTAGCAATCGGCAATTTTGCAATTGGCTCTGAAATTGTTGGGCCGGGTGGAAGTACCTGCCATATTGGTTCTGTTGCCAATGGCAAATTAACAGGGACTTACCTTCTTAACGTTTTACCTTATGAGGGTCAAACCTGGAAAGGGGGAGTTCATATCTTCTCGGTTAATGTCACATCGGGCGCCGACAAAGGTCAAACCCTTTGCAGTTTCCTGATGGATTGATTTATGGGGTTCGCCGGCCATCTGATTGCATTGTCCCGGGCTTCAGCCCCGGGGTAAAAGGGAAGCGACTCACCTGGGGAAAGTAAAAAACTGTAACCGGATCATCCAGCCGTCGTCAAAGACCCCAAAAAACAGCATGAGTAAAAATTCCCGGATCCCGTTCATTGTTTGTTCCCTGGTCTTGTTCAGTAGCTGGGTACAAGCGGAGTCAAAATGGATTACTGAAACACACAAAATCTATTCCATACATTATGATTCAGTTGACAAGCAAAATGTTAAGGAATACAAGGCATTCATTGACAGCGGCATATTGACTGTCCAGGCCTTCTTTGGAGGATCCTTTAAAAGCAGGTTTGAAGTCAATATCCATCCAAACCGTAAATCACTGGACACGCAGTGGCAAACGGACTGGAAGATGCCTGATTTTAAATCAGAATGCTGGATGGTAGCCAGCGGCGTCGCCGGCAAACTGGATATGATCTCCCCAAAACGTTGGGATACAGAGTCCTGTGAACATAAATATGCTGATAAAATAAAAACTCAGCAATTGATCACGCATGAACTGGTTCACGCGTATCATGGCCAGTTCAATGCGAGTCCCGATTTCAGTGATGTAACAGGTATTGACTGGTTTGTAGAGGGACTGGCAACCTATGCTTCAGGCCAGTCCGATTCCGCCAGTCTGGCTGAAGTAAGGAAAGCGGTTTCTGAAAATAAATTTCCGGCTGAACTGGATAAATTCTGGACCGGGAAGTTGCGGTACGGGTTCTCGGGAAGCATGGTCTTATTTATCGACAAGAAATTCGGGAGGGCAAAAATCATAGAACTATTGAAATTTAACAACAAGAAAGACCTTCTTGCTGCCCTGAGCATCTCTGAGGAGGAATTGTTAAATGAATGGAAAGAGTACATTTCACGCCACACCGTCTCGTTATAAAAAAGGCAACCAATTTAATGTGTACTGTAAAACCTGCGGGTAAAGAAAAAATTAAGGTTTCAGGTATACCCTCGCCTGTTCAACCACATTTGGGTCCAATCGAGAACTGGCCGTGATAATCCGGAGTGCTTTTAATTCCAGCCCATGACGAAAAACAGATCTCGCGGCAGCGAGTCGGGTCTGTTGAGTTGTGTATTTCTTGTATGTTGGATATTTTTCCGCGATCTCTCGATACGACACGTTTATATTACCACTGAGGGCGGGAAAAAGGATTTCCACAAATGTGGCCTTACCGATACTTTTTAACCATTTGTGCAGATCGATATCTGATTTTTTATCATGATCCTTTACTGTTGAATTTTTACCTGAAGGTTTAACTTTCATGTGATATTTTTTAGGGCGATAAAAAAGATTCGTAAACGATCATTTATGAATTGCAAGAACGTTTGTTCAAATGGAAATACCAATCGGAACCGGTTTGCAAACCAAGCAAACTGTCACACCCGGCATCTCAACATTGTTAATTGAGTTGTGTGATCTGAGTTCCCATTAAGATTCGCTCATCTATTTCACATTCATTAATTGCTTCATTTTGCGCAGTAATCAATGAAATATTACCATTAATTTTAATTAAAATATAGTTCGGCCTGCAATTGTGCATTCTATATTTCAGGGCTTTAATGCCAGCTGTGAATCCTTTTTCCCGTGTTTCCCTGAACACGTGACAGGAACAACTTTCTTTAAACAGGCATTGCCGACGTAATCTTTTCGGAACCGACACCTGATACATCCGGATCAAAGTTAAAATGAGATATTTCATCAATCTAACTCTTTTCAAAAATCACAAAGCCAACATGTGAATTATGAGCAGGAGTGGCTCCGAACCCAAAGCAACCGGTAGTTGCAGGAGCCGTCTTGTCCGTATACTGATGATTTTTATACCTCCAGCCATAAAGGGCTTCATTATTGATAATTTGTTGCAACGTGCCGGCAGGATCAGTTGAATCATTAAAAGGGAGCACCTTATATTGACTATTGGCCTGATTATTTATCTGGCTGTATTTTGGATCGGGATCAGTATTATGTTGCACGGAGATATTATTTATGTTATTGTTAGGTACAGATGACGCGTGCCCGGTGACTTGTTCCGGTTCTGCACCTTTCTGTGTTTTTATGATACTTAAATATAACTCAAGGTATGAATTAAACCCCCTGCTAATGGCAGCCTTCTTCACCTCACTATCAAAATCGTCAATTTTCAACCCTGCAGAAACCGCTTTAAGCAATGTTTCAGACAATGCTAATTCACGTCTTTTTATTTCAGCATAGCAGTAAAGTAGCGTGGGAGTCGAATACTCCGGGTGATTCGAGAAGATACTCAGCAATTCAGAATCTGGTGTTACCATAAGTTCTGTCAGGTTGATTTTTTTCATTGTATTTTTTTTAGTTAGCAAAATTATTAACAAATATAATTATTTAATGGCACCTTCCTTTATTTCACCCTATTAAAATAAAATAAAAAAGTGCCTTAATTATAGCTGCAGCAACGCCAGCGGGAACAGTTTGTCATGTTTCACAAACATATACCGGCCAGGGATAAATATTTATGGAAGATGCTGTTTAAATAAGTTGGAAAATCACCCGATCTTCGCCGGTAAATTCTGATTAAATTGCCCCGGGCTTCCGCCCATGGCCTGGCCGTTTTCCCCTGCATTATTCAAAAAGTAGTATTTTTGTTCAGATGAATTCAACGATGCCTGATCCTGAAAAATTAAAGTAACCGCAACAATATAAATTCAAACGATATGAATAGCATGAACCCGGTAGTACACTTTGAAATACCGGCCGAAGACACGGCACGAATGGCAGATTTTTATACAAAAGCTTTTGGATGGAAAACCGAGGCCATGGGCGAGGAAATGGGAAATTATGTAGTGGTAACAACCTCTGAGAATGATATGAATGGCAGGCCTAAAATGGGTGGAACGATCAATGGCGGATTTTATCCCGTGAAAAAAGAGGACCCGCCTCAAACTCCTTCGCTGGTGATCGCCGTTGACGACATCCGGGAGGCAGTTAAAAAAGTGGCGGAAGCCGGTGGTAAAATTCTCGGCGAACCTGTCGAAATACCCGCGGCAGGCCTGTATGTCTATAACACCTCCAAAATCATTTTCAGGATTGTTGCATGATCAAATGCAAGTACCGGTAAGCTGTCAACGGAAAACCACCTGGCATCCTTCGCGTCATCTCCGGCCTTAACGGTTCCGGCTGAATCATGGCTGAACCCGTAATATGCAACAGTAACGGTTCTTTCCCTCGGATCCCGGTCAACAGCATCAAAAAGATCAAAACGTTTTAACGACACACCCGATACGCCGGTTTCTTCTTCCAATTCCCGTTGCACGGCATGATCAATCGTTTCTTCAATATCGACATAACCACCAGGGAAAGCCCAGCAATCCTTAAACGGTTCATTGGCCCTGCGGATCAGCAAAACGTTTAAACCTTCTTCGGATTTTGAAAATACGACAGCATCGGCCGTCAGGGCGAAGTGCGGATAATGGTAGGTGTAGGCCATTTTTTATAAACGTGTTTACATTTTACTGAACTTCCCGGTGCACACCAGCGAACTGCCCGATATCCTCACAAAATAAACGCCTGCGGGCAGGTTGCGGATATCTACGGTGATGGATTTCTGCCTTGATTGCAAGGATAAAACCTGCATTCCGGCAATATTGTAAATATTGATTTCCTGTTCGGCTCCGCCGGAAAAAGGCAGATCGATCGCGATGGTTTCCCGGGCGGGGTTGGGAAATATCCTTACTTGCTCAAGTGACCGGGAAGCCATGCCGACAAAAATGGAATCGTACTTCATCATCGTCACTTTGCCGGTATCCGGCACATCCTTAAAGGCCACGTAGGGCTGTCCCGTAACAGGATGGAAGGCCATACTCGTGTAATTTGCCTCCCCGTTAGAAAACCCAGGGTTTCCAAGGAAGTGCCAGCTGGTGCCGTTGTAGCGCATCACCGTGGCTTTGTAGGAATTTGCATTATCGGTAAAGGCCACGTACGGCTCATCGGCTTTGCTGAAGGCCAGGTTGATCCAGTTGACCATCCCGGGTGAAAAACCGTATGGCCCAACATAGCTCCACGCCGTCCCGTCGTATTTTCTTACCGTGGCGCCCCATCCTTCATAGTAGAATGCAATATAGGGCTGGCCCGCGGCGTTGACGGCCAGGCTGGGGTAGTCGCCGACGTCAGTAGTGGCAGCGCCGGGCCCGACATTTTCCCAGGCAGTCCCGTTAAATTTTTTAACAATCACTTTGCTGGAAGCCCCGCCATCCTGGAATGCCAGGTAAGCTTCGCCGGCAGCGTTGAACACGAGGCCCGGTGAGTTGCACGCCCCCGCCGAAATGCCGCGGGCACCCACAACTACCCAACTGGTGCCGTTGTATTTCATCACGGTGGCCCGGTAGGCGAAGGTATAATCCGAATAGGCCACCCAGGGCTCTCCCGACGGGCTGAACGCGATCACGGGTGCGTACGCGATCCCCACCGAAAAGCCGGCAGCCCCAACACTTACCCAGTTCTGCCCGTCAAATTTCATGACGTTGGCTTTGTCGGAGCAGAAAGCGATATGCGGCACACCCGCCGGGCTGAAAGCAAGGGAGGGTTGGCTTACGGGGGTTGCTGTAAAACCGGGAGGGCCCGCATACACCCAGGTACCCCACTCGAGTTTCATCACCGATGCCCTGTTCTGGCTGATGTTATCCGTAAAAGCAACCCAGGGCTGCCCTTCAGGGCTGATGGCGAAAGACGGGCCCGTAACATCCTGCGGGGAGAATGAAGGGTTTCCTGCCGGGGTCCAGTAACTGTTCGAGTGCAGCATGTCGGCGGTTTTCTGCTGGGCAGAGGCCGCCAGGGGGAATAAAAGAGCGAGGATGAATAATAGGTTTTTCATCGTTTCCGCGATTTCTGTTTCATTTGAACATGAATGCAAAGAACTTAACTGGAACGGCCCTGCCTGCCTTAGCTGAAAATGGAGACGAAGCCCAACTCTTTTGGCGCGATCGACATGACGGGAACGGGCGACAGGCGCACGAACTCCTGGGCGCGGGAGCCCACGAAAAACTCGATCACGCTTGTTTCCTGCTGGGTCATGATCATGATCAGGTCGATATCGCCCTGTTGTTCTGCATAGTTGAGTACGGCGGGGATGAGTGCTTTCTCGTTTTCCACATCCTCCACGATTTCGGCTGTGCACCGGATGCCCTCCTGCTCGATAACATGTTTTACCTGCCCGGCCAGGAACCTGAGCTTGTTGTGTACGTCAGGGTCGTTTTTGCTCCAGATCCCCGAAACCACCTTGATTCCGGCTCCGTATATTTTGGCAATTTTAATGCCCCATGTAACCTTCTGCCTGCTTTCGGTGGTTAGATCGAGCGGGAGCAGGATGTTCCGGCAGCCGTCGAAATGATGCCGTGCATTGATGGTGATCACCGGGCATTTGGTCGAACGTAAAACTCTTGAACTGTTGGCCCCCAGCGCACCCACAGCACTCCCCGGAAGTTCAGGCTGGCTGTGCGTGCCCATGATGATGAAGGCGGCCTGCATCTTATCGGCCGTTTCCAGTATCTTGGAATAAACCTGCCCTTTTTCGAGGATGGTTGAAACCTGCAACCCGGTTTCAGCCTGCACGCTGGCGCGGAGCGCGGCAAGCTGATCTTCCAGCTTTTTCAGGATATCTTCGTCGTACGATGCACCGAACAGGGAACGTATTCCGGCCGGCGGATCATATACATAAATCAGCACAATTTCTGCCGGCACCAGGCGTGCCAGATTGTACGACTGTTCCAGGGCGATGAGCGACTGGGGTTCAAAATCGATAGCGACGAGTATCTGCATCATAATAATTGGTATTATTATTGTTATCGTACAAAGATAATTATTCCGGTCGTAAAAAACCAGCATGTTGTTTTTCAGGCGAATATTGAATAGCGAATACCGAATATTAAATAACCCGGCTTCAGCCGCATTTTTCATTGATAACCAACAAAAAAATTATTCATGAATATCCATAATTATGTAACATTTTCAAGGATCAGCTGTCGTACTTTTGCAGTAATCCGAGGATGAACTCATCGCACAACCAATTTATAACCCTTAAATACAGATAACATGAAAACAGGATTCAGAACATTATTTTTTATTGCTGCCGTTTCGGCCATGATGCTTTCAGGATGCGGCAAGGATGGGGCACAGGGCCCCCAGGGACCTGCCGGGCAGGATGCCACGGTTTATTATTCAGAATGGTTCTCACCCACAGTGTGGTCGGGCGGCTCGGGCGACTGGTATTTTGCAGCCACCGCCCCTGACCTGACCCAGAACATTGTTGAAAACGGCGTCGTGCTGGCCTATTGCTGGCTGGCCAATGATAATTACGGAGGAACATCCGTGCGCCCCTTGCCGGCCTATGCGGTCAATGCGAACTGGAGTTTTCTGATCCACCAGTATGGAAGCATTGAATTCACCTCCGACATGGTCTCGCAGCCGCTCACCACCGCCAATAAGTTCCGGTTTATCGCCATACCAGGCACCAGCCACGCATTAAAATCGGCCACTCCCGGTTATAGGAGCGAAAAGGAGCTGAAGAGCATGTCGTACAAGGAGATTTGCAGGCTGTACAATATTCCTGAATAGGGAAACTGCAGGGCAATAGTTATTCCGCCTCAATGAACCTGGAAATCCCCGTGGCCCTTGAAGAAAAAGAGCTTTCTGGTGCTGTGGGCAGCATAGTATATCCGGTAATACTGGCCATGCTTATACTTTGTGGAATCAGAAAAATACAGCTGACGTTCAACGTTGCCCGCTATGTTCGGGAGGCTGAAGGTGTCGAGCACCTGGAATGATCTGTTCACAACAACACACTGAAAAGGGCACAGCTTCGGCCTGGTCAGGATCATCACGCCCGTGGTGGCCAATGGGTTTGGGAACAGGAGCGTAAAAAGTTTCGAAGTGTCGGAACCTGTGAGATCAAGATTACCGGTATGGAACAGGCTATATTCCTGGTCGCACCAGGTGGCATCATTGGTCCAGTCGGTCGGATCAACAAATAACGTATTTCCTGTATTATCCGTAAATGTAATTTTCGTGAAATCCAGTTTGGAGAGGCAATCGCTGCCTGCTGCAGCCTGTTTCTTTTTACACCCGGGGGCTATCAGCAACGACAATAAAATGAACAGCGCAAGATTTATCAGGGAGAATGATCCTTTGACTGTTGTATATGTTGTTTTCATATTTCAGGGTATTATGTACCGGGGGCGCCTGTTCAGGCATAACCAGGCGGGGTATGAACCGTGGTTAATTCATAAAAAACTCCAGCGCGATTTTCTTCAGTGAAAAACCGCGGACCTGGACAATGCTATGTTTATGGAACAACGAAAACTCCGGCATTGGCGGGCTTTTCAGTGCCAGCATAAAAAGGATGCCCATGGTTGATAGTTTCTTTTTCATAGCCATTTTTGCACCCCAAAGTTAGTGATTCATCCATTACGCTTAACTTTGATAAAAATTTGGCTTCATGAACCGACTGTTGCTTTTCCTTACCGCTTTTTTACTCAGCCAGGCGCTGCCGGCCCAGACTTTCCTCTGGGAAGAATTCTCCTCGAACCAGATGCCGCCCCCGGGGTGGACCATCGACGATTATGCATCTCTCTGGTCAAGCCGTTACACCAACAACGCCGGGGGGAACCCGTCGGAGGCAAACTTTACCTATATCAACCAAACCGGCGTATCGCGGCTCATCTCGCCGGTGATCGACCTCACCGGCTTTGATTCGGTCACGCTGACCTTCCGGCACAAATACCACGACAGTTCAGGCAGCGGTCCGAAGATCGGCGTTGCAACCCGTTCGGGCGGGGGCCTCTGGCAAACGGCATGGCAGGTCGATCCCTCGAACAACATCGCGGCAACGCAGGTCAGGCTCAACATCAAAAACAGCAATACCGGCAGCTCCTCCTTCCAGTTTTGCCTCTTCGTATCCGGGAATTTTTTCAACTTCTGGGACTGGTGGGTCGATGACATTCTGCTCTACAATCCGCTCCACCTCGATGCCGGCATGACCCTCCTGACCACCCCGCAGTTCATGGGCGGACCAGCGGCCGTAACCGGGCAGTTCAGGAATTTCGGGAACACGATCATTACCAGCGCCGCCATTGACTGGCGGCTCGACAACGGCCCGGTGCATGCCACCAACCTTACCGGCCTGGCCGTGGATACCCTCGCGACCTGCAATTTCACCTGCACCGACCTGGTCAATACAGCCCTGGGCGATCACCAGCTTGTGGTATGGATCGACAAGGTGAACGGCGTGAAGGACCAGTTCAGCGGCAACGACACCATGGCAACCGCGGTGCGGAGGGTCAGCCATACCGAACCCAACCGCCCGCTTTACGAGGAGTTCACCAGCTCGACCTGTATCCCCTGCGCTTTTTTCAATACCGATTTCGAACCCTGGTGTACCGACCATAAAAACGATATCACCCTGCTGAAATACCAGATGAACTGGCCTTCACCCGGCGATCCGTATTACACCGCGGAGGGAGGCTCGAGGAGGAGTTATTACGGTGTTATTTCCATACCGGCCCTCTTTACGGGAGGTACGGAATATGCCACCGATATGGATGCCGTAAAAGGTGCGTTTGCCATTGCACAGCAGAAACAGGGACTTGCAAAGATCGCCGCTTCCTTTAACGTGAGCCTCCCGAACCTGCATGTAAAAGCAACCGTGTTACCCTTCGACGGTCTCACCAATCCGGTGCTTCATGCCATCGTGTTCGAGGAAACCACCACCGGGAACGTGAGGACCAACGGTGAAACCTCCTTTCAGCATGTCATGATGAAGATGGTCCCCGACAGCACCGGCACCCCGGCCACCCTCACCGACCGCATTCCCTTCACCATTGACAAGACCATTGACCTGAGCGCCACGCACGTGGAGAGCTATTTTGACCTCGGCGTGGTGTTGTTCATTCAGGATTACCAGTCGAAACAGGTGTTCCAGTCGAACTATGCCCTCCGCGACAAGGTTTTCAACACCGAGGCCCGCCTGGCTTCGGTCAGTGTCGGGGGAATCCCGGTTGCAAACTTCAGCCCCGACCTGTTTTCCTACAACGAAATCCTGCCCGGCGGAACTGCCGCCGTGCCGGTAATCACCGCCATGCCGATGGATACCAATGCCACCGTCATCATCATGCCGGCGCTCTCCCTGCCGGGAAGCACCATGATCGATGTATTTGCGGAAGACCTGGTGCACCATGATCTCTATACCGTCAACTTTGGCTTCCCCACCGGCACGGGAGAAGTGACGCAGCCGCGCATCACGCTCTGGCCGAACCCTTCGCATGGGATCGTTCACATCGGCAATGCAGCAGGGGCGGAGGTTTCGGTGTTGGATGAGACCGGCCAGGATGTGAAGCACATCGGGTTGCTTTCCGGAACAGAGGTCAACCTCCAATCCCTGGTAAAGGGTGTTTACCTCCTGGTGGTTGCCCGTCCTGGCTGGCCTCCCGTGCGGGAGAAGGTGGTGCTTCTCTGATTGCAGAATGACGTTTACTGCAATTTAAAATTGCTTTAAATATCAATCCAAAAGGTTGATGAACATGATTTATGTTTTTCTTACTTTTGCCCCGGTGACAAATTTGATATGATTTCAAACTTGCCTGATCTTTTGAAACCTGCACTTTACCCAACTAAACATAACCTATTCCAGCAAAATGAAACCTATCATGATGAAATCACCCTGTCGGGGCATCGCCCCGATCGCAATCCTGCTGTTGCTCTTTATCGTCCGTTTCACCGGAGCACAAACCATCCCGACCGCTGTTTCCCTGCATAAAATCAAACCGGGGTCATCAGAAGCAGTTACATCCGAATCAAAAAACCAGTTGAACATGATCCCCCTGCCGGCTGCAGCGGGGAAACAGGCAGCCGGGCAGCCGTTTTTGCCCGGTTCCACCTGTGTCAACCTGCGGTTGTTATGGGCTCCCAGCGACGGGGATGACCCCGCCTTCCGGGCCGCCATTTCGGCCGTCACCGGCGGGGCCGTTGACTATTACGACGCGCGTGCCGGCGTACCCCCGCTTAGCCTGATGCAAAGCTATGATGCCGTGTTTACTTTTTCCGATTATCCCTATTTCAACGCGCCAGGTCTGGGGAATACCCTGGCCTCGTACGTTGATGCAGGCGGCACAGTAATCCTGGGAGCATTTACCACCATGTCACCCTGGGCGGTTACGGGAGCCATCGCCACCGCGGCTTACTCTCCCGTTTACAATCCTACCAATACCAACTCCTACTCGTTTAGTTCTTATCTTGTGAATGGCACGGGTCCGCTTTACGCGGGAGTATCAAGCCTTACGGGATCATATCATGATATTGTATCCCTCCAGGGGAGCGGCATCGCGAATGGATCCTATGCCGATGGAGCTATCCTGGGTGCGTATCGACCCGACTACAAGGTCATTTATCTCGGGGGTACCATGGAGCCCGCCATCGATATATCGATGACCGGCAACTGGCCACAACTGATCGCGAATGCCATGCTCCTGGGTTGCCAGGGATCCTGCACCAATCCTTCTTCGGGGGGAACCATCGCCTCGAGCCAGTCGGTATGCACGGGCAATGCCGCGGCCGCGTTTACCAGCACGGCCAATCCCACGGGTTATAACGGCACCCTGGAATACAAATGGCAGGTGTCGACCACCAACGGAACCACGGGCTTTACCGATATTCCATCCACCAACTCCAATGTGTATGCACCGGGAACGCCGCTCCAGACTTCGTGGTACAAACGGCTCTCGCGGGTGACCTGTAAAGCCGACTGGACGGGAGCTGCCGAGTCGAACGTGGTGCAGGTTTCCGTTAACGCCTACCCGGTCCCGACGATTTCAGGGGCCGCCTCCCCGTGTGCCGCCACCACGGGCAACGTCTACACCACCCAGGCCGGCATGACTGGCTATACCTGGTCGGTTTCGGCAGGGGGCACCATTACTGCCGGGGCAGTCACCAGCAGCATTACGGTGACCTGGAACACCCCCGGGGCCCAGACCGTTTCAGTGAGTTATACCAGCGCTGCCGGCTGTACCGCACTGGCGCCAACCGTCTTTAATGTGACTGTCAATGCCAGGCCGGCGCCCTCCGTCACTGGCCCTGCCACAGTTTGTGCATTAAGCACCGGAAATGTTTACGCCACCCAGACCGGCATGTCGGGCTATACCTGGTCGGTATCGGCCGGGGGCACCATCACCGCCGGCGCCGGTACCAACGCCATAACCGTAACCTGGAACAGCGCCGGGGCACAGACAGTCAGTGTGAACTATGCCAACGGCAGCGGTTGTGCCGCTGCAAGTGCAACCATATACAACGTGACCGTAAACGCATTGCCGGTACCCACCCTTGCCGGCCCCGCTTCGGTATGCATCAATTCAACCGGGAATGTCTATAGCACCCAGGCAGGCATGACCAATTACGTTTGGAGTGTGTCTGCCGGAGGAACGATCACGGCAGGCGGTACATCATCAAGCAACACGGTTACCGTAACATGGACCACCACCGGGGCTAAAACGGTGTGTGCAAATTATACCAATGCCAACGGATGTACGGCAGTGGCGCAAACATGTTATAATGTTACCGTCAACCCGCTGCCAGTTCCAACCCTTGGAGGCCCGGCAACGATTTGCGCCACCACCGCGGGAAACACCTATACCACTGAAGCCGGGATGACCGGTTACGTGTGGTCCGTTTCGGCCGGCGGCACAATCACAGTCGGCGGCACCGCAACCAGCAATACGGTTGTCGTAACCTGGAACACGGCCGGCGCGCAGACAGTTTGCGTGAACTATACCAATGGGAACGGATGCACCGCTGTTTCGCAAACCTGTTACAATGTAACGGTCAATGCCTTGCCGGTACCTGTTATTGCCGGACCGGCTTCGGTTTGCATCAATTCAACCGGGAACGTTTATACCACGCAGGCCGGGATGACCAATTATACCTGGACGATATCCGGTGGCGGGAATATTACAGCCGGCGGCGGCTCCGCCAGCAACACGGTTACCGTGACCTGGCTGACTGCCGGCGCCCAGACCGTCAAAGTAAACTATACCAATCCTGCAGGTTGCATGGCTGCCTCGCAGACCACCTACAATGTAACAGTCAACCCGCTGCCGGTACCGACGGTTGTCGGGCCTGCATCACCCTGTGTGAATTCATCAGCAAACATTTACACGACCGATGCGGGGATGACCGGATATACCTGGACCGTTTCTGCCGGTGGAACTATAACTGCCGGGGGTGCCACCAACGCAATCACCGTAACCTGGTCAACCACGGGTGCGAAGACGGTGACCGTGAGCTATACCAATGCCAACGGATGCACTGCAGCCGCGCCCACAAACTATGCTGTTACGGTAAATCCATTGCCGGTGCCCACCATTACCGGCACCGCCGTAATTTGCCAGGGAACGGCGGGCGTGGTTTATACCACCCAGGCCGGGATGACGAACTATGCCTGGACGGTATCTGCAGGCGGACTTGTTACTGCCGGCGGCACAGCCACCAGCAACACAATAACCATCACCTGGAATTCAGCAGGAGCACAAACCGTCAGCGTTAACTATGCCAACGCCAACGGATGCGTGGCTGCTTCACCCAGCACGTTCAGCGTTACCGTTAACCCGACTCCCGTGCCGACCATCGGCAGCAACAATACCCCGTGTGTTGGTTCAACAGGCAATCTCTACTATACCGAGGGTGCCATGACCAACTATCTTTGGACTGTTCCCGCCGGCGGAATGATCGTTTCGGGACAGGGAACCAGCGCCATCAATGTAACATGGACCGGCGTAGGAGCACAATGGGTCAGCGTGATCTATACCAATGCCTCGTTATGTACCGCCATGACGCCCACGATCTACAACCTGTTTGTAAACCCCATGCCAAATGCAGCAGGTCCTGTTACCGGAACTGCAACACTTTGTGCAGGAACAAACGGGGTCTCCTATTCCTGTGCTGAAATCCTGAACGCCTCGTCCTATACATGGACTCTCCCTGCCGGGGCTGTCATTGCCACCGGTGCCGGAACCAGGAATATCACCGTGAACTTCGGATCTGCTGCTGTTTCAGGAAACATCACCGTGGCCGGAACCAACAGCTGTGGAAACGGTGTCCTTTCACCTCCATTTGCCGTAACGGTCAACCCGCTGCCTGCTGCCGCCGGAACCATTTCCGGTCCTGCTTCGGTTTGCGCGGGTGCAACAGGCGTAGCCTACAGCGTACCCTCCATCAGCGGAGCTGTTTCCTATGTATGGACAATTCCTGCCGGTGCAACCATTACTTCCGGCGCCTCTACCAGGAACATCATGGTATCCTTTGGATCTGCGGCCGGAACCGGGGTTATCACGGTGCTTGGTGTCAATACCTGCGGAAACGGCACGATTTCAGCAAACTTTAATGTTTCAATAAACGCCATCCCAGCCGCCCCGGTCGTTACGGCTGCAGGTAATGTGCTAACAAGCAGCGCTTCGGCCGGCAACCAGTGGTATTATGAAGGAACTGCGATAGCCGGGGCCACAGCCCAGACTTATACCGTTGTCAGCCATACCGGCTATTACTCGTGCGTGGTTACAACCAACGGATGCTCTTCACCCATATCCAACAAGGTATGGGTGGTGGTAACCGGACAACAGGAGCTGCAAAACAGCAATTTCAATGTTTTCCCGGTACCCAACGACGGCAGATTCACCGTATCTATTGCCAGCCCCGCGGAGGAAACCTTTACCATCTCGGTTTACAATCAACTGGGAGCAAGGATTTATGAACTCGGGGATGTTATGGTCAAAGGCACCTTTGAAAGGCAGATCGATCTCCGCCCTGTTGCCCCCGGTATCTATACCGTCGTGTTCTTTAACAATGAACACAAGGTGGTGAAAAAGGTGATCGTCAACAAATAATCTGTTTAATGACATACCTGGAAAAAGCCCTGCCGGAAATCGCGGGGCTTTTTTCTTTTTCTACACCAACGACGGCACCACTGTTCATTTTTCTTAAATTCATAAAATCACACTTTGACCGACTGGCTGGGAATCATCTATTACAGTCAGCTGAAGCTGACTGATCAGAGGGGAATGAGAAATAATTTTGGGCTTTAGCCCCATTTGACAGAGCCAGGTTGAAGGTTCAAGATTTGAAGCAGGACAAATGGATTTTTGAATAATCGAATGTTAAACAACGAATCTTGAAATCAGATCGGAATTCAAAATTCGTTGATCAATATTCCCCTGTTCATTTTATGAAGGACAGCATCCCTTTAAGCCTGTCAAGCGCCGATACCAGCGTTGCCCGCGGGCAGGCGATGTTCATGCGCATGAAGCCCTCCCCGCCGGGGCCGAATTCCGTCCCCGGGTTAAAGCCCAACCCGGCTTCATGGATCAGCTTACTTTTGAGCGTTTTATCATCGAGGCCGAAGGTCCGGAAATCAAGCCAGATCATATAGGTCCCTTCGGGCCGGAACATATGCAGGGCGGGGATGTTTTTCCGGATGAATGCTTCGGTAAATGTTATGTTCTCATCCAGGTACCTGATAAGTTGCAGCCTCCAGGGTTCTCCATGCAGGTAGGCAGCGGTGGACGCCACGCTCCCGAAGAGGTTCCCCATGCCCAGGTGCATCTTTTCGATCACCCGTGAAAACGAGGCCCTCAATGCGGGGTTCGAAATGATCACCGAGGAGGTGGAAAGCCCGGCCAGGTTGAATGTTTTGCTGGGTGCATGGGCCGTGACCGTGATCTTCGCCACTTCCGGCGACAGGTTGGCAAACACCTGGTGCCTGTACCCCGGCATGACCAGGTCGGCGTGAATTTCGTCGGAAAATACCAACACATGGTGTTCAAGGCAGATCTGCGCGATCTTTTCAAGCTCCTCCCGGTTCCAGCAACGCCCGACCGGGTTGTGCGGATTGCAGAGGATGAGCATCGCCGCATCTTTCGCCTGTTCTTCAAGCAGGGCGAAGTCGATCAGGTACGTGTTTTCTTTTTGGATCAGCTGGTTGTTGGATAAAATCCTGTCGTGATCCACCACCGCGCCACGGATCGGGGGATAAACCGGGGGCTGGATGATGATCCTGTCACCTGGTTTTGTGAAGGCCATCACCGCGAAACTGAGCGCCGGAACCACTCCCGGACTGAAAACAATATCATCGCGGTGAATGGTCCACTCATGATGCGAATGCATCCATGCCACGATGGGGTGGTAATAATCCTCGTCCCTGAAAGTGTATCCATATACCGGATGGTTGGCCCGCCGTATGACGGCATCGCGGATGAAATCAGGCGTTTCGAAATCCATATCGGCAACCCACATCGGGATTACATCGTCCTTTTCAAAAACGGCTTGCCGTAAATCGTATTTCACACTGGAGGTGTGGGTACGGTCGGTTAACTTATCAAAATTGTACTTCATTGGCATCCCGGGGATATTATTTTCCGAATCGGGGTGCAAGTTACGGAATTTGAAAAATGTGTCCCTGCAAAGTTTAAGACTTTGGAAGTCCGGCTAAATGAGCGAAATAGATGGCAGGATCGCGGATAACAGATTTGATGTAGCTGACCATGTCAGATTCCCGGTTTTTCTCGTAGTAGGGCAGCACCATGTTCATGTAATCCAGCAGGGTCGCTTCATCGGTTGTTATCCCGGGTTCTGGTTCGGATAAATTTTCGGTGCCATTCAGAAAAGCGGCTCCCGATGTAATACGCACGCGTTTCTTCTCCGGTTCGTAAACCCTGGAAGGGTTATTCGGAACGCCAAGGGGAAGATGGGAACCGTAAATATGAAGCGACATGCTGGGTTTTTCAGTATTGTTCCCCGTCGAATGAATCAAATCCCCTTTTACAGGAACCATGGTTCCCATGGGGATGCTGCTTCTCGCTGCCAGCAGCAAATGATTGTCTTCTAGCGTGTAAAGCCTGTGATCAACATCTTCCAGGAATACAACTGCGCCCCAGTCGGTAAGCCCGTGATTATGAATGGCCGTGAAATCGTTGTGTGCCCACGACATCAGGTACATCACAAAATTTTTCCCCGTGTGAAGTTTTGTCCGGCCGTAGCTGTGCCGGGGATCGTGGCCGAAGTCAGTAAATTCTGCAAAATCATCCGCCTTCAGGTCGTATGACTTTAAAATCCTGATTAATAACTGGCTTGAGATCTGTTCCGTGCTTTCGATTTCGGCAAGGAGGGCTTTTAGCCTGGGAGGGTAACTCAATTGATTTTGCATGCAACGTGGAGTTTTTTATCGGTAATTCAACATCCTTTTCAGGATTTGAAGTGGTTTCCAAAAGTACCGATAATGTTGGTTGATTCTGGTTGACACTACCCCGGTTTTTCATGAAGCAATCATGAAAGATTTAATATTCCGGGCTTAAAAATTGAATCATTTCCTGTGAAAATGGAAAACACTTGATATGATGGTCATGCAATCCATGCTGGAAGCAATATTTCCAGATTCAGTAAAAGCTTTATCTTTACTTTTGAAAATCATGCCGACAAGTCATAAAATCTCTGCCTATGAACGCATTGCCCCTCATCATCACCGCCCTGGCGATATTTGCGCTGGCCTACCGCTTTTATTTCGGATTCATCGCCTCGCGCGTGCTTATGCTGGATCCGACCCGCAATACGCCGGCAGGCCGCCTTTACGACGGTCAGAATTACTATCCCATGAGCAAATGGGTGCTGTTCGGCCACCATTTTGCCGCCATCGCGGGTGCCGGGCCGCTGGTGGGGCCGGTGCTGGCGTGCCAGTTCGGTTATTTCCCGGGCTTTGTGTGGATGGTTGTGGGAGCGGTCATGGCCGGGTCGGTACACGATATTGTGATCCTCACTGCGTCGGTGAGGCATGACGGTAAAGGGCTGGCCGAGATCGCCCGGATCGAGATAGGGAAAATATCCAGTGGGATTACCGCCTCCATCGCCACGTTCCTGATCATCATCATTGCCATTGCCGGGCTGGGGTTGGTGGTGGTCAATGCCCTGAGCGAATCCTCCTGGGGACTGTTCACCATCGCCGCTACCATTCCCATTGCCATCTTCATGGGGATATGGATGTTCCAGTTCCGCAAGGGACGGGTGGTCGAAGCGACCATCATGGGCGTGATCCTGCTTGCTTCAGCCGTAATTTTCGGAAAGTACGTCCCCGACTCCTCCCTGGCATCCTGGTTTACCTATGATCACAAGACCCTGGCCCTGCTACTTGCCGGGTACGGTTTTTTTGCTTCTGTCCTTCCTGTGTGGCTGCTGCTAACCCCGCGCGATTACCTCAGTTCCATCATGAAGCTCGGAGTCATCGCCATGCTGGTGGTGGGGATCGTCATCGTAGCACCCGGTCTGAAGATGCCTGCATTTACCACGTTCATCCATGGCGGAGGGCCCATCATCCCGGGCACCCTGTTCCCATACCTGTTCATCACCATCGCCTGTGGCGCCATCTCCGGGTTTCACGCCCTGATCAGCTCCGGGACAACCCCCAAGATGATCATGAACGAATCGCACATCCGCCCGATCGCAGCCGGGGCGATGCTGATAGAAGGACTGGTGAGCATCATGGCCCTGATCGCCGCGGCCAGCCTTCACCCGCTTGATTATTTCCAGATCAACGTTTCGGCTGAAAAATTCACGCAAATACTCCCGCAACTGCATGCCATGGGATTTACGCATTCGGAATTACCCAGGCTGGCTGCCGAGGTTGGCGAACATATTGCAGGGCGCGCCGGCGGTGCCGTTTCTCTGGCCGTGGGCATGGCCCAGGTGTTTTCCGGGATTCCCGGGCTCGACAAGCTGATGTCGTATTGGTATCATTTCGCCATCATGTTCGAGGCGCTGTTCATTCTCACCACCATCGACGCCGGAACCCGCGTTGCCCGCTTTATCCTGCAGGAGCTGTTCGGCAAGTTCTACGCGCCGTTCAACAAAACCAACTGGCTGCCCGGAAACCTTATCTGCAGCAGCCTGGTGGTGCTTTTCTGGGGCTATTTCATTTACACAGGCAGCGTGTCTACTATCTGGCCCATGTTCGGCACGGCAAACCAGCTACTGGCAACCATCGCCCTGGCTATCGGGACCTCCTACATAATCAACCGGGGGAAGGCAAAATATGCCTGGGTGACCATCATTCCCCTGGTGTTCGTTGGCATTACCACCGTCACCGCCGGAATCATGAACATCACCGGGATCTATATTCCGCAGCTTTCGGATAGCGTGCATTTTGTGCAGGGACTGATAAACCTCGTGCTCACAGGGGTGATGATGCTGTCGGTGGCGATCATCATAACAGATGCGCTTCCCGGGTGGATCAGGGCGTTTAAGCAGAATACCGAATATTGAATATTGAACAACGAATGTTGAAGTCAGATCGAAGTTCGAAGTTCGTTGATCAATATTCGATTATTCATTTGGGCTATAACCCGTTTATGTCGATCAGGTAAACCATTGCGGCCATGGCAAAGGAACCAAGCTGGAGTTCTCTCATGTTCACATTTCCAAACATATCGTTCGCCGAATGGTGGCAGTCAAAATAGCGTTGCGAATCAGGGACCAGGGCCAGCAGGGCGGTCCCCAGCGACTTCAGTTCGCGGATATCGACGCCGCTGCCTCCCTTTACAAGCGAATACAACCCGTAAGGCAGCAGCAGGTCCTTCCATCCCTGTATTTTACTGATCTGGCCATCGGAGGCATCGATCGAAAATCCCGATGGGGTGAACCCGCCCCGGTCGGCCTCAATTGCGGCAACATGATGGCTTCCCGCCAGCTGCGGCTTTACTTCACCTGCCATGCTGTCAACAGCAACCCGGGAGTTCTTAAAGGCCTCCTCCTGTGCCCTGGCATACTCACCGTACTTCTTCGCGCCCCGTTGTGACATCTCCTCGTCCATAAACAACACGGCGCGGATCGTACATGCCGGTTTCATGTTCAAAGCCCTGAAGATCCGCAAAACCTCCATCGACTGTACAACGCCGGCGCCGTCGTCATGCGCGCCCTGCCCGGTATCCCAGGAGTCGAGATGGCCTCCGAAGGCAATGATCTTTTCGGGGCTGACAGCGCCCCGTATTTCACCGATCACGTTATAGGAAACCGCTTCCGGGTTTTCGATGCACGACAACTTCATCAAAACATCCGATCCGGACTTCGATTTAAGCAACCTGTCGAGCTTATCCGCATCATTCGCGCTGACGGCCATGGCGGGGATCTTTGGCACGGTATCGGCATAATGCATGATCCCGGTGTGGGGGAAATCGTCGTGCGACAACGTGGCCGACCTCACGATCACTCCGATGGCGCCGTAGTACGCCGCATTATCCGCGCCGAAAACCCGGTAGCGGGAGAGTGCGCCGTAAGCCTCGAAGGTGTTATAATGAACGGGATCGGGCGGATGGTTGAAAAAGACGATCTTTCCTTCAATATTCTTCCGGCCGATCGTCTTCAGTTCGTCAAAATCCTTTACCTCCACCACTTTTGCTTTCAGCCCGGCTTTGCCTGTTCCGACCGACCCGCCGAGGGCGCAGGCATGTAACCGGATGGCAGGCGACGTTCCCTGGCTAACGGCCAGCTCTTCTGTCTTTCCGCGCTCCCAGTGCCTGACCCTGACCTCCTGGAGCCAGACCGAATCCAGCCCCATGGCGACGAGCGTCGCTTTTGACCACAGAACGGCCTTCTCTGCCTGCGGTGAACCGCACAGACGGCCACCGATTTGGGTACACAGGTACCTGAGGTTATGGTATGCAGCAGTATCAGTTATGGCCTCTGTGAAGATCTTCCGGATAACCAGTGAATCTCCCTTTTGTGCCCGGGTGATATTACCGGAGAGCAGGAAAAACAGTATAAAAAGTGCCAGGAGTTTACGCATGTGATTTTTTCGTAAAAATAGCGTTTTTTCCCGACCGCTGCCACTGATCGCAGGTAAGATCGCAGAGTTGGGCCACATTGGCTGCGAAATCGGGATTGGAGACCATTCGGTAGAAATTTGAAAAAATTTCGGCAGAAACAGGGATCAACCGATATCGGAATATAAAAAATAAATATCTTTACCCTTTCAGTTATCATCTGTTAATTCATCATTAGCAACTAAAATTATTTCATTATGAAAAAGCTCTTCCTGCTCCCGGTAATGTTTATAATAGCATTAACCACCTTCTCACAGTCCGATACCATTTTCACGAACAACGAAAAAATCCTTTGCACGGTAAAGGAGATAACGCCCGAGGCGGTAAAGTTTACCTATCCCAACGAGGACCTGGTTAATTCAGTGTTTAAAAACACCATTCAGAAAATCGTGTTTAAATCAGGCCGTGTTCAGTTGTTCGCCGAGAACACTTCCTACAAAACCGTAAGTGGTCCGAAGGATTTTGAGAACGTTACGATCACAAAAGTAGAGAGCGAAGTTCACGGGTTGTTCAAACTCGGGGATGTTGGTGCCAAGGCGAAGGGGACGACCGAGTTTTCAAACCAGGAGCGCGTAAAGCAAAGGGCATACAGGAAAATCAAATTGCAGGCCTCCATGATGCATGCGAATATTATCTTTCTGACCGATGCCCGCACCCAGGGAAACAAATGGGGTTCGCAGTGGGAATCCTCTCAAAGTTCTGAGGCATCCTTTACCGGGGTTGCCTACTCCAACATCATTCCCAACTTTAATGATTTCGTGAAGACATTAGGCAGCAAAACCAGGTTGCAGGGTATTGAAGTGGTTGAGCTGAACAGCGGCGGCTCGGATATTGACCTCAGTGAATTCCATAAATTTCTTAATATTACCCGGGTATATAATGAAAACGGGCTGATCATGATGGACGGATCGATCGAAGGAGTAAAAAAATACAACACCTTCAGGGTCTCCGGGTTTACGAACGATTCGTTCACCGTTATCTTCCACGATAAAGATTCGATGTACAGCTATAGGTTCTCTTTTTGATGGGACTTACCGTCGCAACAGCAGGCGATGAAAACCGCAAATCTGACCAATATGCCGAAACTGTTGAAAAGCCTGTACGCGCAGGTGATCATCGCGATTCTCATCGGGATCACCATCGGTTATTACTACCCCGATTTTGCCGTGAAATTAAAGCCGCTGGGCGATGGGTTCATCAGGCTGGTGAAGATGATGATCGCCCCCGTGATCTTCTGCACGGTCGTAAACGGCATTGCCGGCATGCAGGATGTCAGAAAGGTGGGCCGGGTCGGGATCAAGGCGCTGATCTACTTTGAAGTGGTAACAACGGTTGCCCTGATCATCGGACTGGCCGTGATCAACATCCTGAAACCGGGCAGCGGCATGATGGTGAACCCGGCGACCCTGGATGCAAAAGCAATTTCCTCATACGTGACCCAGGGTAAGGCGACCAGTGCCGTTGATTTCCTGCTGCACATCATTCCCGAGAATATCATCAACGCCCTTTCAAACGGGGACCTGCTGCAAATTCTCTTCTTTTCGGTGCTTTTCGGCATCGCCCTTACAAAAATCGGGGAGAAGGCCAGGCCGGTTCTAAACGGGATCAAATCGGTGCAATCGGGCCTGTTCGAGGTGATCAACATCATCATGAGAGTCGCGCCGATAGGGGCCTTTGGAGCAATGGCCTTCACGATTGGAAAATATGGCGTTGGCTCCCTCGAATCGCTCGGGCAGCTTATGCTATCGTTTTATATCACCTGCATCCTGTTTGTTGTTCTTGTTCTGGGGAGCATCCTGAAATTGGCCGGGTTTAATATCTTCCGCCTGATCAGTTTTATCAAGGAAGAGATCCTGATTGTTTTGGGAACTTCATCGTCGGAAGCCGCCTTGCCAAGCCTGATGGCCAAGCTCCAAAAAGGAGGTTGTTCCGAATCGGTGGTTGGACTGGTCGTGCCCACCGGGTACTCCTTCAACCTCGACGGCACCTCGATTTACCTCACCATGGCAACTGTTTTCCTGGCCCAGGCCACCAATACTTACCTCCCGCTTTCAAGCCAGATCACGCTGCTCCTGGTGCTGTTGCTGGTGTCGAAAGGGGCGGCGGGCGTGACCGGAAGCGGGTTCATCACGCTGGCCGCATTGCTGCCGATTGTCGGGAATATCCCCGTTGCCTCCCTTGCCCTGATCCTTGGTATTGACCGCTTCATGAGCGAAGCGCGCGCAATCACCAACCTGATCGGCAACAGCGTTGCAACCCTGGTGATCGCCAAATGGGAGAAGGAGATCGACCTGGATGTTGCAAAGGCTGAAATACGCTGATCACAGCCATACCATAACAACCGTGACATTGAAATCTGGCTTGATTTCAGAAAGTGTCTTGTACGAAAGTTCAGAAATTCCTACTTTTGCACCACTAATTTAAACTACATTAATTCTAAAACTACTATCATGAAAACGACAACTGCAATTTTATTTTATTTGATCTTTTCAGGAATCCTGAGTGTTTCAACATTGGGGGCCAACGGCCCGAAAGATCCCGGCGGCGTTGGAAATGGCGCGATTGGTTTTGGCATCGGCCCGGGCCTTGGTTTTTACGGCAGCACCGGCGTTGGCCCGGCCTTTCTCGTGCATTACGATCAAAGCCTGTGGCAGGCTGGCCCGGGGTGTCTCAGCCTTGGGGGACAGATTGGAACATCGTTTTTCTCTAACAGTTATGATATCTCAGGAACAGGCTATAAGGCCCACTGGATCAATTTCGGATTCATTGGCCGTTGCGCCTATCATTATGGCTGGAAGGTGCCCGGGCTTGACACCTATGGCGGTTTCGGAGCAGGGTCAAGGATCAGCCTGTATTCCGACAACAACGATTTAACCGATAAAAAAGGTTTGGAAATCGGTTTCCAGCCGACAGCCTTTTTTGGAGCCACCTACTATTTCAACGATGTGGTCGGGGTGAATGCTGAAATGGGAGAAAACTTTGCCTTCTTCTCCTTTGGTTTGAATTTCAGGATCGTAAGGTAGGCTACATAACGAATTTATTGGAAGCAGGTCCACACGGCAAGCCATTGCCAACAAGTGTGACCTGCTTTTTTGCTTCAATCATCAGGAAATTCTTCCCGTTGGCAGAATGTGGTTTGATCAGGAGGCAAATATCATTAATTTTATTTCCCTCAACAATCTAAAACTGGTGTTATGAAAACACTGCGCATCATCCTTGCGGTATGCCTCGGCATATGGTCGATCGCACTGAACGCCCAGGAAAAATATTCGGTTTCGCAGCTCGGAGACGAGGTCAGGCCGGCACTGCTTGTCATCGATATCCAGAATGATTTTCTTCCCCATATGTCGGAGGAGGACAGGAAAACGGCCATGGACACCATCAACCAGGCCATCGCTGTTTTTCACGCCAGGGGGCTGCCCGTGATCCGCATTTATCACCATGATGCCGAACGCGGGCCGCACCCGGGCTCTGAAGGGTTTGAATTCCCGAAATCGGTGGAATTTGCCCTTATCGATCCCAAAGTCATCAAGCAATATGAGGACGGCTTTGCGAAAACCTGCCTCGACAGCCTCCTCCGCAAGTTCGGGGTTAACCTGGTGTTCCTGTGCGGGCTGAGTGCAACCGGTTGCGTGCTGGGAACCTACTTCGGCGCGCTCGACCACGACTATCTCGCGGTGATGATCGGCGACGGGCTGATCAGCCCGAAAACCGAACACACGGCCATGATCCGTGAAATCTGCCGGACAGTCGGTCTGAAAACCGTGAGAAATATGGTAAACAGGAAGCGCTGAGTAGTCTTTCCTTTTTTTATATTTACCGCACGTATCCTCCCCTAAACCCGTTGCACATGTTTTACACCACCCTGCATGTTACCGAAACCATCCTCGCCTTTGCACTGATTGTTTTACTGGTTGTCCTGCTGAAAAAGAAAAACATCGTTTCCGCCGACGACATCAAATCCTACACCCGGCTGATGACCACAGCCATCATGCCGGCGGTTATCTTTCTGCAACTCTCGACCAACCCGGTCAATGGCCGCCAGTTTATCCTGGTGCTGATCATGTTCCTTGCGGGTATTGCAAGCATGATCGTCACCTGGTTCATCGGTAAGCTCATGCGGCTGAAGCGGGAAACGCTGGGCATGCTCATCATATCCTCCACCTTCGGGTCCTCCTCACTGATAGGGTACCCGCTCATCGAGTTTGCCTTTCCCGGCAATGTGGTTGCCATGTCGGATGCGATCCTGATCAGCGAACTCGGGGTGGGCGTTCCCATTTTTACCTTGTGTCCGCTTGTGGCATCATACTATGGATCGGGTAATTCAGGCGTATTCTCAATGTGGAAAACGCTTCTTGAATACCTGAAATCACCGCTTTTTCTATCTGTTGTTGCCGGGATCGTGTTCTCACAGTTCCAGGTGATCGTGAAAAACCCCCTGCTGGCCCCCATGTGGGAAGCGCTGAGGATGATCCAGGGAACGCTTACGGTTTTGGCTTGCCTGATCCTCGGGCTCCAGCTGAAATTCGGTTCGGTCAGGAAGATACTGCCCCTTTTTATTGTTTCCTCCATTATCCAGATTGGCGTACAGCCCTTCTTTACCAGCTTTGGCGCAGACCTGGTTCACGCACCCCTCCTCGACAAGCAGGTGCTGATCCTGATCGCCGCCATGCCTTCGGCCGTGCTGGGCACTGTTTTCGCCACCCAGTATGAATGCGACGGGGAGGCGGCCTCCGAAATGGTCTTCCTGAACATCATGGTGAGCCTGATCGGCATCCCGTTGGTCTACTATGCCATGTTCAATTAATGCCGGGAGGAGAAAACTTATTGTTCCGACAGTTCCCTGACCTTCTCCAGCGCTTTCGGGTAAGTGCTGTTGAGGTGGTGTTCCACCTCTTCGAAGTCCCCGGCCATTTCAACGGTCAGGGTCGTAAGATCGCCGTGGGCAAAGAGCCGGTAGGTTTCATCCCCGCCCGACCATTTAACGATCTTTCCACCTACATTGAATTCCATATCGGCTGGTAATGGCTGAAAGTTACCGGTCCACCCCTGGTGCCGGAACACCATGGTTTCGTTGGGATTATTCGTGATGATCTCAGCGAATGCCCCGTTTCCCTTTTCGTCTACGAACAGAATCCTGCTGCCGGTCTGCCAGTCGGTCACTGTGTGGGTTCCTTCATGGAAGGAGGCTGCCCACACCGGGTAGGTGGCATCATCCCACAGGATTTTCCAGATCTTTTCACGTGAAGCCTTGATTTCGATTGCGTAGCGGTATGTTTTCACGGTTCAGCGATTTGTTTTCTTCTGATCTTTCCAGTTCCACCATTTCAGCAATTCGGGATCGCAGGCAATCGATTTTCCGACACTGTGAATTTGCATGAGTTCCTTGATGGATATTTCTTTTGACATGACGACCTGCCTGGTATGGAATGAGAGCCAAAGTTAATCATTCCTGTTTCATCCTGCCTTAAGAATATCCTTGATTGCTGATGTCGGTCAGGTCGAAATGTTTAGCTTTGTTTGATAATTTTCCATAAAACTGATAATTATTCCATGATAGCCGGATACCTTCAGAATGCGCCCGTTTTCGGGGAAAAGGACAAAAACCTGGATGCCGATGATGAGATGCTGGCCGGGGTGAAAGCCGGCCATGGTCACTCGCTGCATCGAGAACCGGGTTTTTGCTGTCACTGCCAACCGGGTCGGCATCGAGAAGCGGGGTGACGTTGCACCATGCCTTGATTTCGTCGAAATTGATCTGTCCCTGGCCGACAATAAAATGATAAATCCTTACAACGATGTCCTCACCGACCGGCGACCTGAATTTTACTGATCTATTGCCGCTGGCTTCAGCCAGCGGTTAAGGATGTTGGCAGGCAATTTGCTTCTGATCTATTGCCGCGGGCTTCAGCCCGCGGATAAGAATGCCGGCCAAGCCATGGGCTTTAGCCCCATAATTTTTTAGTGAAAAATCAATCTGCAGAAAACAGCGGCAACTCCCAGCTAAACCCCGGCAAAGGAGTTTTTGGATAAGGCCCCGGGTTCGCCGGGTCAACGCAAAACACCTCCGACTCCTCATACCTCGACGCCACCACGATCCGGGTGCCGCCCGCATGTTTGCTGAAGAGGTCGTGCACCAGCTGTGGGCGGTTGTTCTCGGCCGAGAGGTGCGACAACACCAGCAGTTCCAGCCCGGGCGACCGGTGTGTGTTAAATAGCGCCAGCGACTGGTCGTTCGACAGGTGTCCTTCATTTCCCCTGATCCTTCGTTTCAGGTGAATTGGGTAGTGGCCGGTTTCAAGCATCTCCTCGTCGTAATTTGCCTCCAGGAATGCCGCATGGCACTGGCCGAGATGGTGCTCAACATGCCGGCAGGCCGAGCCGATGTCGGTGAAAACGCCTGCTGTGAGCCCGTTTGCAGTCACAGTAAAACTGTGGGGTTCGGAGGCATCGTGCATCTTTGGGAAGGGATTCACGCGCAGCCCGCCGATCTCCACCGGTTTCCCCGCCGTAAACGATCTGACCACATCCGGGTCGAGGTTCATCCGGCTGTGGCGGTAGGTCGATTCGGTAACGTAGACCGGGATCCCGTGCTTGCCCGAGAGCACCTCGGCGCCCCGCGTGTGGTCCGTATGTTCGTGCGTGATGAAGATCGCCCTGACATTCCGCAGGGGCAGCCCCAGGCGCATCATCCGGCGCTCCGTTTCGCGGCAGGAGATCCCGGCGTCGATGAGCACGGCATCATGGCCATCACTGATGTAGTAGCAGTTTCCGTTGCTTCCCGAATTGAGCGAGGCGAGGTAGAGGGGCATGGTGCAAAGAACGGGAAAATTATGGTTGTACGCGTTAGCCCGGGGTGGAAAATCTACTTTTGCTGCCCTTTTGCTGCCCTTTCCCGGGCGGCCTGTGCCTTGTCATGCTCGCCCAGGTTCGCGTAAATGATGGAGAGGTTTTTGTTCAGCTCCGCCTCCCCGGGCTTGATGTTCTCGGCCAGTTCGAGATGGGTGGCGGCATCTCTCCAGTTGCCCAGGTATCCGTAGCAGAGGCCGAGAAATTTCTGGCTGTCGAAATCGCCGGGATTTACCGCGGCCGCTTTCTGCAGGAAGGGCAGCGCGGTGCCGGGATTGTTTTTCCCGGTAAGCCAGAGAATCCCCAGGTTGATGTTCATGTCCCATCTTTCGGTATCGAGTTTCCTCAGGTCGCTGTAAAGCCTGATCTTGTGGTCGACGTTGTCGTACTTGCCCATGATGGAGTTGAAATAGGTGTAGATCTGCTGACTGCCGGGCAGAAAGTTGAGGATCGTTTTATACACCACCAGGATGGTATCGTAATTCCGGTTGTATTCATAATAAGCCGCCGCCAGGTTGATAAGCGCGATGATCTGTTTGGGATAAACGCTGATGGCCTTCCGCTGGTAGGCGATCGACAGCCGCAGCATGCTGTCTTTGGCCACCTTGTCCTTCACCCCGGTGGCCTTCTGCAAGATGTACTCGCCCGCCACTTCGTTGCTTTTGGCGCTGTTGGCCGACACTTTGACGTCGGTGGTGAACAGCGTGTAGCTGTCGTACCAGGCCAGGTTGCGGGTGACCGTTTTCCAGCCATACAGCGACAGCGTTACAACCATCAGCGCGGCGAGAAGCGATGCCCTGGCTCCTGTATTCCCGGGTATCTTCTTTGAAAGCCGGATGAACCCTACGCCAAGCAGGATGCAGTAACCCAGGGAGGGCATGAACAGGAACCGCTCGTTCATAAAGGCGCCGATGGGGAAAACGATGTTGGATGCAACCGACAGGGTGACCAGGAAAAAGAGGAAACAGTAGGCAACCAGGTCTTTTTTGCGCATCTTCACGAAGATATAAATGATCATCGCAAGGTAGATGACCAGGGAGAGGATGGCCCTCCAGTCGCCGGGATTTATGATCGGAATGTGATAAGGATAATAGTCGCAGGTGAGCGGGTGGGGGAAGATGAGCAATTTCACATAGAGACCCAGGGTGTAGAGGATCGTGGCATATTTCTGCAACTGCGTCATCTCTACAAACGGGTTGTTCATCAGGTCGTTGGCAAGCTGGGTGCTGAAATGGCCTACCACCGCCCCGCGGATTACCAGGAACATGAAGGTTGCAGCTGCCAGCGGGATGAGGGCAACCAGGTTGTTTTTAATGCTGGTGCGGGTAAAGAAGAAGACTGTAACCGGGAGGATCAGCAGGAATGTCGCCGAATTTTCCTTTGAAAGGAGGGCCAGGAAAAAGGTGAGCCCGCTCAGCAAAAACAGGTAAATTTTCCGTTCATCCAGAAATTTCAACGAAAACCACAGGGTTAGCAGGCAGAAGAGAAAAGCCAGGAGTTCGTCGCGGCTTTTGATGTTGGCCACCGCTTCGGTATGCACCGGGTGGGCGGCATAAAGAAGGCAGATAAGGAATGGCGCCGAAAAATACCAGGCAGGCTTGTCATGCAGGAAACCAGCGCTTATGGACAGTTTCCGGAGGAGGAACAGCAGGGTAACGCAAATAAGCGAGAAAAGAATGACATTCATCAGATGCCCGATCACCGGGTTTTCCCCGAAAAGCTGGTATTCCACGGCAAACATGACAAGCGACAGCGGCCGGTATCGCCCGCCCGATACCATGTTCTGGTCCTTGCCGAAAAATCCGGTAAAATAATCGGTGGTAAAGATATTCCCGATGCCATGAAACCCCTGTTTCGTGAACTGGTTCCCGGTGATTACCATCAGGTCGTCGTAGGCGTATTTCAGGGTTAACGTATTCCCGTAAAAAATAAAGCAGGCAAAAATAATTGCGATTACTGCATAATACACCGTGGGGTCCTTCTCAGGCAGTGTTTTCAAGGGATGCAGCTCTTTCTTCCCGGGGGCTGGTGTGTGTTTGATGTTTTTTCCTGACGGGTATTTTTTCATTGATCTAAATATGTTTTAATTCCTGAACTTTAAGCATTGGCAGCGTGAAATCCCTGTAGAATAGGGCACCTCCGGATGTTTATTTAAGATGCTAATTTATGAGATTTTTTTAATTAATTCCGGTTTTAACCCGGCATTACACGGCCGGGATGGGATAATTTCAAATAACAATGAAAATGTAAAAAATTTATATAGCTGTAATTGATTCATATGTAATTCAATATAATATATAAAATAAAAATTTACCATTGCAGCAGAATGATTTGTTATGTTCGTTTGATTATGTTATATTTGCAAAGGAAATCAAAAATCCCATATTTGAAATATCCACAGGGTTAATATTCAGGTATGCTTTGAATATTCAGGGATTCAGATTGTTACCAGAATTATGTTACCAAATTATTAATATTAAAAACTAACACATGAAATCGATAAGTTTTACAGACGAGGAATTGGCACACCTCCGTGTTTATTATCAGATGGAGTTGGTCGAAGCGGAAAAGGATGTTGAAAGGATCAACGACATATTATCAAAACTGGATGCATCGATCCCGGCTAAACCGGAAATCGTCATAGAAAAGGTTCCCGGCAAGCGCGGCAGTAAACCCAAGGCCATCCTTGAAGAGCTTCTCAATGCGGAACCAGTGAAAAGAGGCCGCAAGACACAGATCAGCAGTGACGGGGTGATCAAAAAGGAACGCAAGCAACGTGCCGACAAAGGCCAGCCAAGGGGCAAACGGGTTAAGCAGGTGATTGAAGAGTCGCCCATCTCCGAGCCCTTTGTTACCATGGTTGAACCAACCAGTGATAAACCGCTGATCCCCAAAAAAGCCAAAAAGAAAAAACAGCCAAAAAGGCGTGGAATAACCCTGGCCCCCATGGGCAGGCCTTTGCCCCGGAGAGCCCCAGAACCGGATCTGCCACCTGCCGAAGAAGCACAGGAAACAGCAGAATAATATTAAATACAGGTTTTTTCAAGAGACCCACAGCCCCTTCCGGGTGTTGTGGGTCTTTGTTTTATCGCCTCCCGGCGATACCCCGCTGCCTGCCGACAATTTGTTAACTTTGCCTTGATTTTTATCACCGCCGGATTTGACCTGCTCCGCTTTTTACAATGCCAGGCGAACAATGCCATGAAAAAAGACGTCCTGATCTACTTCGCGGGAAAAATTATCCCTGCCCTGGCCAACCTGGCAATCATCATCCTGGCTGTCAGGTTCCTTGGAAAAGCGGAATATGGCAAATACTCCCTCGTTTTTTATGCCACCATGCTGCTTAGTACGCTCACGTTTGGTTGGATCCAGCAGAGCATCCTGCGCTTCCTGAGCGCCTATCCCGGGGAACAGGTGCTGGTGATCAACCGTTTTTTTTTCCTTACCGTGATCAGCACCCTGTCGGCCGTCATCCTCGGGCTTTTCCTGTGCATTTTCTACTTTGAGCTCCCGTGGCTGAATACCCTGGTCGTTACGGTGTACATTTTCATGTACAACATATTCCTGTTCCACCTCACGCTGAACCAGACCAACCGCAGGTCGCTGAAATACGCTATCCTGGAAGGCACCTACAACCTCTTTTTTATCTCGCTGTTTCTCCTGCTGGTGCTGGTGTTCAACCAGCATCTGTTCATCGTGCTTTTCATCGCAATGGTTTCAAGCCTGCTGCTAACCGAATTTTTAAGGATGACGGTCCTTCCCGAAGGAAGGGTCGGGCTGGATCCTTCGCGGATCTATTTCAACGCGGGCTTCAGCAAACAGGTGTTCAATTTCGGCTTTCCGATCACCATCTGGCTTTTTCTCTCCTATTTTCTGAATATCTCCGACCGGTTTATCATCAAGGAATTCACCAGTTATGAAAATGTAGGAACCTATTCGGCCATCAAGGATTTCATCATCAAGATCGCCACCTTCTCGACTGTTCCGATCCTCCTGGCATACCACCCGATGATCGTGGAAAAATGGAACAGCAACCGCAGGGAGGAGGCGCTCAAGCTGATCAGAGAGGGGCTGATGTATTGTTTCCTGATCGCCATCGTGGTGTTTGTCGTTTTCATGGTCTTCCAGGATATCTTTTATGAACGCATCCTGCACCTGCAGGTCATGCGGCAATTCCTCGTCTCCGCCTCGCTCATCGGGTCGGCGTTCCTGTGGCAGGCCGCCATGCTGCTGCACAAGCCCCTCGAACTGCTGTTGAAGCCCCGGCTGATGCTGGTGGCCATTGTGGCCGCTCTGCTGGTAAACGCGCTGGCAAACCTCGTATTCGTGCCCCTTTATGGGTACCCGGCTTCCGCGGTCATCTCGCTGGTTTCGGTTATTACTTATATAATCGTTATTTTCGCTTTTTTATTCCGGTTCAGGAAACAGGGCAAACTTGACCCTTTCCACCGAAATTAACATGCACCATTGCCATGAACACCCTTGAATCGTTGGTATACCACACGGTGAAGAACAACCCGAAGATCAAAAACGTGGTTCGCGATCTTTACCAGGCGCTGTTTTCGCTGATCCCGGGTCCGCGCGAACAGGCCGTTTACCCGGTTGTAGCCAGGGAAGGATATTTCTTCGGGTTCCACGACAAAGTGCCCTGGTCGGCCGGTGATGAGTATCTCCTTGCACACGCCTTCAACGGGCTTGCCAACAGGGAGCCGAAATTGGGCGACCGGGTTGATGTAGGGTTTTTTCATGGAGGCGATTTGTCAGCGTTTCAAAAGATCACCTCCACCTCCTGTTTCAACTGGCAGCAGGGCAGCATGCTGCAGTGGCTGGGAACCACCAACCGGTTTATCTTCAACGATGCGGACGAGTCAGGCAATATTGCCAGGATTTTCGACACCGTCGGTTCGGCCTGCGGGGTATTACCAAATGCCATCGCCGCGGTGGACCCTGCCGGGAACAAGGCCCTGTCATATAGTTTTGCGCGGCTCCAGCGTCACTTTCCCGGCTATGGCTATGTGCATGGCAGCGACCCGGAGATCGGCGCAGAGGCTCCCGCGTCGCATGGCATCAGCATCACCGATATCCCGTCGGGCAGGGTAGAGGCGTTGTTTTCAGTGCGGGATATTGCCTCCTTCCGGCCCGAAAAGAGCATGGCCGGGGCAAAACATTTTCTTACCCATTGTTTGTTTTCCCCATCCGGCAAGCGGTTTATCTTCCTTCACCGTTGGGTCAGGCATGACAATTTCACCTTCACCCGCATGCTTTCATGCGATGTGAACGGGCAGCATCTTCACGTGTTTCCCACGCGCGACATGGTCTCGCACATCGCGTGGCAGGATGACGCGCATGTGCTGGCCTATTGCCGGTCGGTCGACAACAGGGACGCGTACATCCAGTTCAAGGATCAAAGCGATGAGTACCGGCTTATCGGGACCAATGATTTTAGTTCCGACGGCCATCCCCAGTTCCCCGCCGGCAACCCCGGGTGGTTTATCACCGACACCTACCCCGACCGGTTGCGCCGCAGTTTTCTCATCCTCTATAACCTCGCGGAGGAAAAACGGATCGATCTCGGGTTTTTCCGCCAGCCGCTCCAATACAAGGAGGCCGTAAGGTGCGACCTGCATCCCCGCTGGAACCACCGGGGAGATGTGATTTGTTTTGACTCGGCCCACACCGGGAAACGATCGCTCTGCACCATGAATATCGGCGACCTTCTGTCGACAGGTGTTATAAAATCTTCCCGCGTATGAACCAGGCCGGCATCCTGATCATCGGGGTTATTTATAACACCTATGCTGAAACCCTCCGATACCTGGAGAGCCTGTCATCCGTGACCCCGGGCACTTTTACCCTCATTCTGGTTGACAACAGCGATAAACCGCCCGCACCAGGTTTCCTGGAAAAGATCAAAACATATCCCTTTCTGCATTATTTCCACACGGGGAAAAACATGGGCTATTTCGGCGGGGCCCGGGAGGGATTGAAGCACTACCTTGGAAAATATGCGGACTACCCGCTATGGATCCTGGTTACCAATGTCGATATCGTTTTCACCCCGCAGTTCTTTACCCGGCTGGAGCAGCTGGGAGATCCGGCAAACCTGGGCGTGGTGGCGCCTGCCATTATTTCCAAACGATGGAATGCCGATTACAACCCGAAAATCACGGCACGCTATTCAAAAAAGAAACTGCAGTTTTACCTGTTCCTCTATTCAAGCTTCCTGTTCCATAATGCCTTCCTGGTCGCTGCATACATGAAAAAGCTGGTTGCCGGCCTCAGGCGGGGAAACAGCAGTCAAAAGGAAAGCAATGGGCTGCCCGGCCGGAAGATCTACGCGCCGCATGGCTCATGCCTGGTGTTTCACAGGAACTATTTCACCCGCGGGGGAACGCTCGACCTGCCCAATTTTTTGTTCGGCGAGGAGGTCCTTGTGGGCGAAACCGCCCTGCAGGCGGGACTCGATGTAGTATATTATCCCGGGCTGGTAATCTATGATTACGAACATGCTTCAACCGGATTTTTCGTAACCCCGGTCATGAACCGTTACAACCGGGAGGCAATCCGTGCCATCCTCGATCGTTATTACCGCTGAAATTAACCGGTCATGGGGAACCCGATGCGCAAAACAGTCAGTTACCTTCACAAAGAAGATGTACTCATTCCTGCCGCGATTACGCTGGTATGGCTGGCTGCGCTTTTAGCCGCCGTTCCTTTCGGGAATTTCCCCCTCAACGACGACTGGGCCTATGCCAGAATCGTAAAGGATTTATTGCTTCACAACCGGTTTTTCATCAACAACTGGCCGGCCATGACGCTTTTTTCCCACATTGTATGGGGAGCCCTGTTCTGTAAGATTTTCGGGTTTTCGTTCGGGGTTCTCCGCCTTTCGGTCGTGGTTGCCGGCGTTGCCGGCATTTTTGCAGGATACAGGCTCTTCAGCATCCTCTCCGAAAACAGGCACGCCGTCATTTTTTCGGTGGTGCTCCTGGCCTTTAACCCCTTTTTCTTTTCCCTCTCCCTGACCTTTATGACGGATGTTAGCTTTACTTCCGTCACCCTGCTTGCCGGCCTGTTTTTCGTAAAACACCTTGCTTCCGGCGGGAAAGGCTTTCTCTTCCTGTCGGTCCTTTTTTGTATCATATCTATCCTGATCAGGCAGATCGGCCTGCTCCTGCCGCTCGCGTTCATACCTGCCATGCTGTTAAAACAGAAATTTTCGCTGCGGCAATTAGTCTTGGGCATCCTCCCGTTTGCATTAACCTTTGCAGCATTGAACCTCTTTATTTTCTGGCTCCAGACAAACCAAAGCCTGCCCGACGATTTCGGAAAAACATCTGTTATTTCATCTAACATAACCTCACAGTTTTTTTATTACCTGGCCGACAGGCTTGGACTGGTCGTCTTTTACCTGGTCGTAATGGCCTTTCCTCTGTCGCTGGCGGGGTTTCCCGGTTTATGGAAAACGAGCACCAGAAAAATGAAGATCGTCACATTTTCGGTCATTGCCCTTTTACTGGTATTTATCAACAATAAATTTTATTCCATCCCGGTCGAGAATATCCTGTATAATTTCGGGATAGGCCCTAAATTGCTAAAGGATAGTTATTTCCAGATAAATAAAATGCCAAAATTGTCCAAAGACCTGGTGAATGTCATCAATTTTATCCTGCTGTTATTTATCCTTCCCTTTTTCCTGCATCTATTCATCAGGATCGGGAAAGTATTGCCGTTGCTGAGAAAAGGGAGAACCGGCCTGCACGACCAGGTCTTTATTACCCTGGTTTCATTTTTATTTCTCTATTCCGTCTTTTTAATTTTTAACAACTCGATTTTCGACCGCTATTTTTTGCCGGTTTACCCGTTTGTCCTGGCCCTGGTGATTCCTCCGGGGAAGGCGGAGATGGGCGGGAAGCTGAAAATATTCACGATGATTTTTGCCGGACTGATGATCTTGTTCAGCATCGCCGGTACCTATGATTATTTTTCGTGGAATCGTACCCGGTGGCGGGCCATCGCCTTCCTGTTTACTGAAAAGAAAGTGACGCCCACCCATATCGACGGGGGTTTTGAGTTTAACGGCTGGTATGCGAAATCGAAGCTGAAACGCTCGCTGGTCTCGAAATACACAAGGAGCTGGTGGTTTGTCGACGACGACCGGTACATTGTGGCTTTTGGCAACATTCCCGGCTATTCTGAAATTAAAGGGTTCCCTTACGCCTCGGTTCTTCCCTTCAATAAAGACAGTATATTTGTTCTTTCAAGGAATGCTGAATCCGGTAAAACGGAAATCAGTTGCAACGCAGAAAATGTGTCAGCGGATAAAAAATATTTGTACAGTCCCGACATGGCATGGCTGTTCAGATTTTCAGGTGAAGTAACTGCCGGGAAAAGCCATTCGGGAAACCAGTCGGTGTTGCTTGCGGGTCAGGGAAAAACGAGATTTTGCATAAAATTAAAGGATTTTGTTCCGGGCGAAAAAATTACAGTAAGCACATGGAAATATCCTGAAAACAGCGACGCCGGGATTCACGTGAAGAGCGGTTTCAACAACGATTTCGATCTTTTTGTGAGCAAAAGCATTACGCAGAAAGATCCTTCGGGATGGGTGAAGGTATTAACGGAAATAAACATCCCTGCCGGGTTCGGGAAAAGTGAAATAGAATTTTCAGTCGTCAACAAGGGTCCCTCAGCTTGCTGGGTTGATGATTTTGAACTGTGCCGGGTAACATACCGCAAATAGGCGCAACCAGGCAGGAAAACAAGCGGGCAGGTAAAATGAAGATATTAACAGATGGTCGTCCGATATGAGTGAAGAACAGATGCAGCCCCTGGTAAGCGTTGTCGTTCCCAGTTACAACGAGGAGCGGTATATCCGCGCCTTCCTTGAAAACATCCTTGGCCAGGATTATCCTCCCGGCCGGCTCGAGGTATTTATCATCGATGGCATGAGCAGCGACGGCACCCGGGAGATCATCGGGGAATACAGCCTGCGCCATCCCGAAATCCGGTTGCTGCTGAATGAAAAAAGGTTCGTGCCTTTCGCCCTCAACCTGGGGATCAGGCAGGCGAAGGGTGAAGTCATCGTGCGGATGGACGCCCATTCGGGATATCCCGCGAATTACATCAGCGTGCTGGTGAAATACCTTTTCGAACTCGGTGCCGATAACGTAGGCGGCGTCTGGATCACGAAACCGGCCAACGAAACGCCGAAAGCGGGTGCCATTGCCGTTGCGCTGTCGTCGGCATTTGGCGTGGGCGATTCGCTTTACCGGCTGGGGGTTAAGGAGATCCGGAAGGTGGATACCGTGCCCTTCGGCTGTTTCCGGAAAACGGTTTTTGACAGGATCGGACTGTTTGATGAAGAACTGCTGCGCAACCAGGATGATGAGTTTAACGCGCGGATCATCGAAAACGGTGGTGAAATCTGGCTGATCCCGGAGGTGGCCATCAGCTACTACGCCCGGTCATCGGTATCATCCCTGTGCAAGATGTTTTTTCAATACGCCTATTTCAAGCCGCTCGTCAACCGGAAATTAAAAAAACCGGCCACCATCAGGCAGTTTATCCCGCCCCTGTTCGTATTGTACCTGCTGCTCGGGTGGACGACGGTTTTCATCGCACCGGCACTTTTCTGCCTTTACCTTGCCGGCGCGGGAATTTACCTCCTGGCCGACCTGTTTTTTACCCTCAGGAGCACCCTGGATGAGCGGAAAGGCTACCTTCTGTTCTACCTGCCCTGGATATTTTTCCTGCAGCACCTGGCCTATGGAACCGGATATCTGGCCGGGATTGTTAACTTTGTTATGGTAAATAAAAAGCAAACGACCATCATTAACTCACGCTGATTTATCTTAAGCCTGATGCGGCAACGTATACATCAGAGAATATTCCTCATTACCTGCATCCTGCTGGCCTTTTTCATGCCGGTTTTTCCGAAAATCCTGCCGGTCATCATCTTTGTCATGATGGCGAACTGGATGGCCAGCGGGATCTATATGAAAACCGTGCCGCGGCTGTTCAGTGAAAAATGGCGGGTCATGACGCTATCGTTCGCCCTGCTCTACCTGTTCTACCTGGCCGGCATGCTCTATTCTTCCAACCATGACTACGGCTGGTTCGATCTGGAGGTGAAGCTGTCGCTGTTTATCTTCCCGGTGATCTTTGCCACCAGCGACCTCAGCGTGTTAACCGGTTCCTGGCGCAGGATCATTTCCGGTTCATTTATTGCCGGGTGCATTACCGGGGCGCTGCTGCTGCTGGCGCACACCTGGATGGTCAACGAACGGTTCGGGGTGCCCGACGCCTTTTATTACACCAATCTTTCGTGGTACTTTCATTCGAGTTACCTGGCCATGTATTATACCTTCGCGACCGGCATTGCGCTGTGCTGGCTGACGGCTGATTATACCGGGCGGGCATCCATGGCAACAGCGGGACTTTTGCTCCTTATCCTCTTTCTTGAGGCGATGATCTTCCTGTGCAGTTCCAAGGCCGGGTTGATCCTGCTGGTCATCACCCAGGCGCTGTTCGTTGTGCTGCTGATCTTTAAAAAAGCCGGGCTGGCCCGGATCATCCTGGTTTCCATGGTGATGATCGCGGTTTTTGCAGGGTATTCCAGGATCTTCCCATTCGCCTTCACCCGGATCTCCAGGGCCGATTCCATGGTCTCGTCCGCCCAAACGGTGCAGGCGAACCCCACCGACGGCACGGTGGCCCGGATGGCCATCTGGAAGGTGTCGGCCGGGCTGATCAGGCAGCATTTCCTGTTCGGCGTGGGAACGGGCGATGTGAAAGATGTTTACCTGGAGGCATACCAGCAGCAGCAACTCTACCCGGTGTACCGGAAAAAACTCAATGCCCACAACCAGTATTTCCAGACCTTCGTCACCCTGGGTGTGTTCGGGTTCAGCCTGATGGCGGCGCTCTTGCTGATTCCCCTCTTCAGGGCGCTGCGAAAAGGGGAGTACCTCTATGTTTCCTTCCTGTTGATCTTTGCCATCAACATCCTGTTTGAATCGATGCTTGAATCGCAGGCAGGCGTCATATTTTATGCTTTTTTCAACGTTCTTTTTTTTACCGGAGATGGAAACAAACAACAAGGATAAGGATATCAGGGACCGCTGGCACGACGACCCATCCAACTGGAAGTGGGGAATATTTTATTTCAACAGGCTGGATAAACGGCTTTTCCCTCCAAAACGGATCCGCGGCATGGGCTGGACGGTGAATTTCGCAAACCCATACTCTTACCTCGCCTTACTGGGGATTATTGTTTTATTTTTCCTTATCGGCACCTTGTTGAAATGAAATTTTATAAAACACTGTTTATTGTTACCCTGTTCTGTGGCTTCGTCATATTGTCCATAGGAATTTACCTGCAATTGTTAAACCAATATGTCGGTGGTTTTACTACAGGCAGTTACGGCATCATGCATTACAGTATAGTAACCGGTTTCAGCGGCATTTTCATTGGCGTGTCGTTGCTGGTGACCTCCATTTGGACCTATCGCATGTACTGCAAGGAAAAGAAGAGATTCGACAGGATGAAATAAAAAAAATCATGAAGAAAGTCCTCATTATTAACGGGCATCCCGACCCGGGCAGTTTCAACTTCGGAATTGCCGGAGCATATAAAAAAGGTGCGTTAACATCCGGCGCTGAGGTGCAGGAGATCACCATACGTGACCTTAATTTCAATCCGAACCTGCACTTCGGCTACCAGAAACGGACGGAGCTGGAACCTGACCTGCTCGATGCCTGGGAAAAGATCAAATGGGCCGATCATATGGTTTGGGTTCACCCTGTTTGGTGGGGCGGCCTGCCCGCGATCACCAAAGGGTTTATCGACCGGCTCTTCTTACCGGGTTTCGTCTTTGAGTACCGCGAAAATTCCATGTTGTGGAACAAACTGCTGAAGGGGAAGTCGGCGCACATCATCACCACGCTTGACCAGCCCGGATGGTATTACCGCGTTGCCTTTGGAAGGCCGAGCGTTAACCAGCTCCGGAGGTCCGTGCTGGGTTTTTGCGGCGTAAAACCGGTAAAAGTCACCTACATCGGGCCAATTAGAAATTCAACACCGGAATTCCGTAAACGGTGGCTCGAAAAAGTTGAAAAGTTGGCGAATGAAGTCCGGTAAATTACGGACACTTTGAAAAAACGATCCGGTCAATGGAACAGGAAGATTATATCAAGCGGCAGATCGATCAGCTGGGCCGGGTGCTCGGTAAAATACTTGCCGGCCTTTTAGGGCTGAAAAGCCAGGGAAGCGCAGGTGACGTTGCCGCCGAACTTACCTTTGAGCTGGAAGATGTGTTGCCGCTGAACAGGGGCGACCTGGCTTCCATGCCGGATGACCTGTTTCTTGAAATGATTAATGACGGGAGAAAATTCGGCGAGGAAAACCTTGGCAAACTGGCTGAAATACTGCATCTGCTTGGCGCGGAGTATAGTCGCCCCGGCCTGGCAGGGAAAAAAGGGAAAAACTTCTATGAAAAGGCACTGCGTGTTTACGAATACATCGACAAGACGGGCAAAACATACTCATTCGACAGGCATTTGAAAATTGAGGCTGTCAAACATGCGCTGAAAGAGGTTACATGATATTTTAAATACCTGTTTTCAGGGATTGTAACATGATTTTTTTTGTTAATTTTGAAGACAGGCATATTGTCAAATCACACCTAACCGATCAAAACAATGAAACACTTCCTGAATCTTGTAATTCTGGTATGCCTGGTGCACGTAAGCGTAGCCGCCCAGGATGTCGCCCAGTGGCGTGGCCCCGGCCGCGATGGCATTTATAATGAGACCGGGCTGATGAAATCGTGGCCTGCTGAAGGCCCTGCCATGCTCTGGCATTTTGACGGGCTTGGCGAAGGACATTCCTCAGCCACCGTGATTGGCGACCGTGTATATACCGCGGGAACCCTCCAGGGTATCGGGTATATCTTTTGCTTCGACCCCGATGGCAAACTGTTATGGAAAGTACCTTACGGCGAAGAGTGGACCGAAAGCTGGCCCGGCGTGCGCAGCACACCCATGGTTTTCAATGGCAGGATATACCAGTTCAGCGGGTTGGGGAAGTTGTTTTGCAGAAAGGCCGACAACGGGGATTTCATCTGGAGCGTGGATGTGCTGAAGGATTACCAGGCGCCCAACATCAAATGGGGGGTAACCGAAAACCTACTGATCGACGGGAATAAATTGTTTTGCACGGTGGGCGGACCCGAAGCCAACGTGGTCGCACTGAATCCCGAAACCGGACAGCTGATCTGGAAATGCAGCGGGAAAGGCGAAGCCAGCGCCTATTGCTCCCCGGCGATAATAAAACTGCCTGCACGGCATCTCCTGGTGACCCAAACCGCGAAATCTATCCTGGGCATCGATGCCGGGAACGGGAAACTGCTCTGGAGCGTCGACCAGCCCAATACCTGGTCGGTGCATGCCAACACACCGCTGTTTCATGACGGTTATATTTACTGCGTTTCCGGTTACGGAAGGGGAGGCGTGATGCTGAAGCTGGCCGACGACGGGAGTTCTGTGCAGGAGGCCTGGCGGAATACCAACCTCGACAACAGGATGGGCGGCTTTGTGCTCGTGAATGGCAAGATATTCGGCGCGGATGATTCGGGGAAAGCCTGGTATTGCCTCGACTGGAAAACGGGCGTCGCCATGCATTCTGAGAAAATTACCGGCAAGGGCAGCATCATCTATTCCGACGGCATGCTATACCTCTACGGGGAAAACGGCGAGGTAGTGCTGGCCGAACCGCTGATGGATTCGTTTAAAAAAGTCAGCGCCTTCAAGGTCACCCTCGGAACCGACCAGCACTGGGCACACCCGGTGATCAGCAATGGCCGTCTTTATATCAGGCACGGTACTTCGCTGATGGTTTACGATATCCGGAAAAAATAACTTCATCTGCTTCACAGTCTGTTAAACGATTTTCATCGGCAGGATCGGGCCGTTTGTCATATTTGAAACGGGATACCGGGTTTTTGCGGTATTTTTGATGGAACCTGCCACTGCAAAAAAACCATCATGTCAAAATTTCCATTTATGAAGTTACGATCAGCACTTTTCATCCTCCTGGTTTTTGCCTCACTTCCGGGGTATGTCCAAACCATCACCCAATGGCGGGGCGCGGCACGCAACGGAATCTACCAGGAAACAAACCTCCTTAAGTCATGGCCGGCTGAAGGCCCAGGGCAGCTGTGGAAGATCGACAGCCTGGGCAACGGGTTCGCCTCCCCGGTGATCACCGCCGACAGGATATACGTGCCCGGTGAGGTAGACAGTACCGGTTACCTCTTTGCCTATGATAAAAAAGGCACCTTCCTGTGGAAAACCGAAACCGGCATGGAATGGAACGAAAACTTCCCCGGGCCCAGAGCCACACCAACGGTTGTCGACAACCTGGTATATTACTGTTCCGGCAAGGGGGATGTGGTTTGCATCGACGGCGAGACCGGGCAGAAGCAGTGGTCGGTCAACATGCTGCGCAACCTGCATGGCATCAACGTCAGGTTTGGCTATTCCGAATCGCTGCTGGTCGATGGCGACCGCATCTTCTGTTCGCCGGGAGGCAGGGACACCAACTTCGTAGCCCTGAACAGGTTCACCGGGAAGCTGATCTGGAAGTCAAAAGCGATGGGCGACACCGTTGCCTACTGTTCACCGCTGCTGATCACGCTGCCTCAGAAAAAGATCCTGGTTACCCTGGTGATCCATCACATGGTGGGAATCAACCCCGCCAACGGCGACCTGTTATGGTCGTACAAATTTGAACGCCAAAACGATATCCACTGCAACACCCCGGTCTACGAGGATGGATTTTTGTACCTGAGCGACCGCGGTGGAAATGGCACGGTAAAACTTGAGCTATCTCCCGACGGCCAGTCTGTCAAGGAGGTGTGGAAAAATTTCAGATCGGGCAATATCCAGGGAGGGATTATCAAGTCGGGCAACTTCCTGTATGGCTCCCGCGCCCGTCCCGGCCGTTTTGAAAGCCTTGATGCCGCAACCGGCGAGATCGCCGATTCCCTTAAGTTCGGATGCGGTTCAACCATTTTCGCCGACGGGCTGCTTTATTGTTACGGCGACCAGGGGACGGTGGGGCTGATCAAACCAACAAACGGCAAGCTGGAACTATTAAGTTCCTTTAACATTACCGCCGGGACGCTCGAACATTTCGCCCACCCGGTCATCAGCGACGGCGTGCTCTATATCAGGCACGGCAAGGCCATGATGGCTTATGATATCCGTAAGAAATAGGCAGATATCCTGCTTTGAAAATAAATTCGGTACTATGAAAACAAGATTCAGCATCCTGGCAATCCTCCTTGTCCTGGCCCTTCACGCAGGTGCACAAACGGTCGCGCAATGGCGCGGCCCGGCGCGGGATGGCAAATACAATGAAACAAACCTGTTAACGTCGTGGCCTGCAGAAGGACCGGCCCTGATGTGGAAAACCGAGGAGATCGGCAACGGGTACGCCTCACCGACGGTCACCTCCAACAGGCTTTATATTGCCGGGGAGATTGACACGGCAGGTTATTTATTCGCCTTTGACCTAAAGGGCAAGCTGATCTGGAAAACGAATTACGGAAAGGAGTGGGTTGCCTCCTACGAGGGAGCCCGCTGTGCACCCACGGTGGTGGGCGATCTCATCTATGTGTGTTCGGGGCTGGGCAACGTGGCCTGCATTGAGGCAAAGAGCGGCGCCATCAAATGGTCGGCCGACATGCGCCGCGATTTCCATGGCCGGTTTACCATGTTCGGTCATGCCGAATCGTCGCTCGTGGAGAGGGAAAAGGTCTTCCTGGTGCCGGGCGGCGCCGATACCAGCGTGCTGGCCATGAACCGGTTTACCGGGAAAGTCCTGTGGACCTGCAAGGGTCACAATGACCTGCCGGGATACAATTCACCTTATCTGATCAGGCTAAAGGAACGGAATGTCCTTGTTACCTTTACCAACTACACCATGCTGGGGATCGACGCAGAAACCGGCGAACTGTTGTGGACCCACGACCAGGACAACATCCCGCTTGCCGAGCGGAAGCCTGGCAATGGCGACACCCACAGCAACACAGTTTACTTTGAGGACGGGTTTATCTATTACATCGCCGGCGACGGGAATTGCGCCGTAAAACTAAGCCTCTCCGACGACGGGAGAAAGATTACCCAGGTGTGGCGCAACAAAGCCATCGACAATTACATGGGCGGTTTTGTGAAGCTGGGAAATTACCTCTATACCTGCCTTTCGGAAAAACGGCAACTGGTATGCCTGGATGCTTCGAACGGCCAGGTAACCGATTCCCTGAAATGCGGCGCGGGATCCGTGATCTTTGCCGACAACCTGCTCTATTACTATAACCAGCGCGGCGAAGTCAAACTGGTAAAGCCTGATCCGAAGAAAATGGAGCTTCTGGGCTCCTTTAAAGTCACCGCGGGCACCAAGGAACACTTTTCCCACCCGGTCATCAGCGACGGCGTTTTTTATATCCGCCACGGGAAAGCGCTGATGGCATATGATATAAGAAAAAAGTAAACCTCTTCTGTGTTTTTTTCAAGTACCTTAGCGGTTCATTTACATTGACTAAACCAATGTTTAACAATCGCACGGCAAGGTACGTTTTACCTGCGTTTATCGTGGTGGCCCTGGCCCTGCTGGCATGTTGGTTTTTCTATAATCCCGTACACGATTTCACTGTTTCTGTGCCGGGGATGGATAACCGGAAAAAGGGAGGAAATGCATCGAGGGAGGCGGTGAAGATCGGCACGGAGTTCAAATTTTTCAAGGCGGCCGAAGATCTGCCGGGAACAAACTGGCCGCGGTTCCGGGGTGAGGACTATGACAACGTATGCAAGGAGAAGATCCGGCTGATCGACCATTGGGGGAAAGAGGGCCCGCGCATCCTGTGGAAGCTTGCGCTCGGCGACGGGCATGCCGCGCCGGCTGTATACAAAGGCAATGTTTACCTGCTCGACTATGACGAAAGCAGCAAAACGGACCAGCTGCGCTGTTTTTCCCTGCTCACGGGTGAAGAGCGCTGGAGGCGTGGGTATTTCATCCATCTCAAGCGCAATCACGGCCTGTCGAGGACCATCCCGGCGGTGAGTGAAAAATTTGTGCTGACCATCGGCCCGAGGTGCCAGGTCATGTGCGTGAAACGCGCCAATGGTGATTACCTGTGGGGGATTGACCTGGAAAAGGAATACAAGACCGAGATCCCATTCTGGTATACCGGGCAATGCCCGATGCTCGATCATGATACGGCAATCATTGCGACGGGAGGCACGGCCATCCTGGTTGCGGTTGACTGCAATACCGGGAAAAAATTATGGGAAACGCCCAATCCCAGGGGGTGGAAAATGTCGCATGCTTCGGTGATGCCCATGGTCTGCAACGGGAAGAGAATGTACGTGTATTGCGCCATCGGCGGTGTGTGCGGAATCTCAGCCGAAGGGGCCGACAGGGGAAAAGTGTTGTGGGAAACCAATGAGTTTGCCCCATCGGTGGTGGCTCCTTCGCCGGTGATCCTGGATAAGGGAAAGGTATTCGTTACGGCCGGTTATGGCGCCGGATCGGCCCTGTTGCAGGTGACCGGCAGCAACGGCCATTACGGAGTTGAAATTCTGCAGATGTTCAAACCCCAGGAGGGGATGGCGTCGGAACAGCAAACGCCGGTATTCTCGGGCGGATACCTTTACGGTATCCTGCCGAAGGATGCAGGCGGGCTCCGGAATCAGCTTGCATGCTGCAAACCGGGCGATTGTAAAAAAATCGTGATGAGCAGCGGCAAAACCGACCGGTTCGGGCTGGGGCCTTACATCATCGCCGACGGGAAGTTTTTCATCCTCAACGACGATGGGGAGATGACCATTGCCCGTGTTACAAATTCACAGTTCACCTTACTCGATAAGGCGAGGATCATCGACGGGCAGGATTCATGGGGGCCCCTGGCCATCACCGGGGGTTACCTGCTGATGCGCGACTCGAAGCAGATGGTTTGTATTGATGTTAAAGCAAAATAGTATGAAACAAAAAGGAGTTCTGATATTCGCACTGTGCTGCCTGCTGGCAGGGGTGTCGTTTATGATTTGGGATATGTTCTTCAGGCAGCCCGAGGAGAGTTTGAATCCCTACGCCTACGACATGAAAAACATTAAGAGCGGGGATACTGTCATGCCAAGGTATACCGAGGTGCAGCAGATTAAACCCGGCCTGGCCGAAATCCATGGCATCGCCGCCGGCCCCGGCGACCGGATCTTCGTGGCAGGTGAAAAGGGGGTGGAAATCTATGATCCTTCAGGAAAACGGGAATCGGCATTTCCTGTTGACGGATCGGCCCGCTGCATCCGGGTCGACCGGAATGGGCTGATTTACCTCGGGATGGATGACCATCTTGAGATCTATGGCAGGGATGGAAAAAAGCTGAAGCAATGGCCCGCCAGCGGGGCCGATGCCATCATCACCTCCATTGCCGTGACCGATGAAGACATTTTTATGGCCGATGCCGGCAGCAAGATCGTTTACCGGTACGACCATGCCGGGAACCTTCAGAAAAAGATCGGGGAAAAGGATCCCCGCGACAGCATTCCGGGATTCGTGGTACCCAGCCCCTATTTCGACCTGGCGGTTGGCAGCAGCGGGATGCTGTGGGTGGTGAACCCCGGCCGACACAGTTTTGAAAAATTTACCAGGGACGGGATGCTGCTTTCCTCGTGGGGTAAGGCCTCCATGGCGATAGATGGTTTCTGCGGATGTTGCAACCCATCGAATTTTGCCATGCTTTCCGACGGGTCGTTCGTGACCAGCGAGAAAGGGATAGAACGCGTCAAGGTGTATTCCCCGAACGGGGAGTTTAACTGTGTTGTCGCGCCCCCCGGTTCATTCAACGAAGGGACAAGGGGTCTCGACCTGGCCGTGGATTCGAAAGACAGGATTTTGGTGCTTGACCCGGAGAGGAAGCAGGTGAGGATATTTGTGGTGAAGAGGTGATCCTTCTCCGGGAGGAAAATACCTCATCCCCCCGACCCCTTCTCCCCGGGGAGAAGGGGAGTGGAGGTTGTTCTTCTTAGTTTGAAGTAGCTGGGTGGGGGTTTTAAAGTGTTGAAAAGGAGATAATCTGGATATGCAGAACAGGAGACAATTTCTTAGTAATCTGGCCCGGGGAGGAATTTTCGGGTTGATGGCCCTGTTCAGCGGGATCATAATAAAGCGGTGGGCTGATGCGGATGGCTGCAGGCGTAATTTTGCCTGCGGCGGCTGCGGGTTGTCTGATCATTGTGTGTTGCCGGAAGCCGGAAAATTCAGGAAGGAGAGAACCGGAGCAGAAAAAACAAAAACCGAAGATGGAAGAGACAGGAAAAGATCCTAAGCTGAACCGCCGGGAATTTCTCGCTAAAGGTTTGCGCGTATCAGCCCTTGTCGGGATTGGCGGGCTGGCCGTGCTGACGGTTAAAAAGAGCCTTGCAGGGGAGACGGTGTGGCAGCTTGATCCTTCAAAGTGCATCCAGTGCGGACGATGCGCAACCAATTGTGTGCTGGCCCATTCGGCTGTGCGGTGCACCCATGTATACGCGATGTGCGGATACTGCGACCTGTGCGGCGGGTATTTCAAACCAGGCACCAAAACCCTTAACACGGCGGCAGAAAACCAGCTTTGCCCCACCAATGCCATCAAACGGAAATTCGTGGAGGATCCGTTTTTCCAGTATTCCATCGATGAACCCCTCTGTATCGGTTGCGGTAAATGCGTGAAGGGCTGCGGCGCCTTCGGCAACGGATCGTTGCAACTGCAGGTGCGGCACAGCATCTGCGTACACTGCAACCAGTGTTCGATCGCACGGAGCTGCCCGGCCGACGCCTTCAGCCGGGTGCCCGCAGGCAAGCCCTATCTGCTGAAGCAAATTACACTTGAAAATCCAAAATGAAAAAGGCCCGGGTAATTCTTCTGCTGATCATCGTGTTTACCATCCCCTTCATGAACGGGTATGGCGTTCAGCGTTTCCCGAAACCCGATTTCGAAACCGGGTATGTTCAGCCTGAAACATTGCAGCCATCGGCCCGTTCGGAAATACTGGCCGTGATGGACGTGGTGGTGCTTGCCCTGGCCCTGGCCCTGGTCTCGTGGCTGGTAATTAAAAAAAGATCGCGTACCGGTGTTTTCTGGGCCTCTGTATTTTCTCTTGCCTACTTTGGATTTTACCGCCAGGGATGCGTGTGCTCCATCGGGGCGATCCAGAATGTGACCCTGGCGCTTTTCGAACAATCGTATGTGATTCCCCTGGCCGTGCTGGCTTTCTTTATCCTCCCCCTGGTGTTTACCCTTTTTTTTGGCAGGACTTTTTGCGCCGGCGTTTGTCCTTTCGGGGCGATGCAGGACCTGGTTGCCTTCCGGCCGCAGAAAACCGACCCGAGGCTCAATGCCATCCTGGGCGTGATCCCATACATCTACCTTGGGCTGGCCGTACTGTATGCCGCTACAGGAACCGACTTTATCATCTGCCGGTATGATCCATTTGTCGGGATATTCAGGTTCAACGCCACCTTCGGGATGTTCGTCTTTGCCGGCACGCTGCTCATTTCCGGAATTTTCATCGCCCGGCCCTACTGCCGTTACCTTTGTCCCTACGGTGTTTTGCTGAACTGGGTAAGCCGGGTCTCGTGGCGCCATATCACCATCACACCCACGGAATGCATCCAGTGCCGGCTTTGCGAAGAGTCGTGCCCGTATGACGCCATCGACATGCCGGTGACCGACGGCAACCCTGAGGAGCGGTTGGTCACCACCAGAAAGCTGATCCTGATCTGCCTGCTGGTCCCGTTTTTCGCGATCCTTGGCGGTTGGACGGGTTCTCGTTTGCATGAAACCCTGGCAGGAGATAGTCCGAAAGTGCGGCTTGCAAAAACCCTGGCCGACCCGGTGAAATCCCGGCATCAGCCCGAAACGTTCGAGATAACCGCTTACAAATCGTCGGGTAAGCCCCTGGCGCAGGTATATGATGATGCCCGGAGTGTGTTGCGGCAATTTTACTTTGGCGGCTGGATTCTCGGATGTTTTATCGGCCTGGTGTTCGGCATCATCCTGGCCGGCCGACTGCTGACCCGGTACAGGACCGACTACACCCCGAACAGGGGGGCATGCTACAGCTGCGCCCGGTGTGTTGACTACTGCCCGGTTGAAAAGAATGGTTTGGTGAAAATGGAATCATGATGAAGCCCGAAGAAAAACAACAGAATAACCGCATATTAAAGAACATCGCCCTCATCAGTGCCGCGTTCGCCATGATCATGTGTGTGCTGATCATCGTCAATTTTATCCAGGTAAAACGGGCCGATCCGCTGAATGCACCGGTTCTGAAGGCCATGATCGAACGGTTGCACTCAAGCCCGGGCGATGAACAGCTCCGCCAGGAGATCCGCGAACTCGACCTGCTCGCCCGGAAAGCCTTCTTCACCAACCAATGGCAGGTGAGGATGGGAGGATATCTCCTGTTTTTCAGCCTGCTGATCGTGGTGATCTGCATGAAGGCCATTGACCTGCGCACGAAAATCGTGCCCAATGTGCCTTCCGGTGAAAAATCCGATTTCTGGATTGAACGGAAGATCAACCGGAGCTGGGTGGCCTATACCGGTATTACGCTGGTGGGAATTTCGCTGGTGATGGTTTTCCTCACCCATCGGGAACTGGACAATGCGGGCAATGCAGGCAATGCAGGCAATGCAAACAATGCAAACAATGCAAACAATGCAAACAATGCAAACAATGCAGGCAATGCAAACAATGTAATGAATTCAGAAAATGCAGGTAATGAGAGTAAAGGCAGCGGTGCTGTGGTGGCGGATTCGGGGGGGAAAACGGGTGTGGCGACGGGGAGTTTGGAGGGGTTTGCTTCTGCGAAGGAGATGGAGGCGAATTTTCCTTCGTTCAGAGGATCGGGCGGGAACGGGATCGCATACCAGAAAAATATTCCTGTTAGTTGGGACGGGAAAAGCGGTAAAAATATCCGGTGGAAGACAGCAGTTCCGCTTCCGGGGTACAATTCGCCCATCATCTGGAACGACCGCGTTTTTCTCACCGGGGCCAGCGAAACCACACGGGAGGTTTATTGCTTCGACCTCAATTCCGGGAAAATGCAATGGAAGACCACGGTGGATAACATCCCAGGCAGCCCGGCGAAGGCGCCGTCGGTGAATAGGGAAACAGGCCAGTGTGCGCCAACCATGACGACCGACGGGCGTCGGGTTTACGCGATCTTTGCCAACGGGGATCTCGCGGCCCTTGATTTTGAAGGAAAGATCATCTGGTCAAAGAACCTGGGAGTCCCCGCAAACCATTACGGGCACTCCTCGTCCCTCATGATGTACCACGACAAGCTGATCATCCAGTACGACCAGCGGGGAGCGGGAAGCGTGATGGCATTGACCGGGAAAACCGGGGAGGTGGCCTGGAAGACCAGCCGCACCGTGAAGATATCCTGGGCATCGCCCGTGATCGTAAACACCGGGAAACGGATGGAACTGATCCTTGCCGCAGAACCCATGGTGGCTTCCTATGATCCCGCCGATGGCAAGGAGCTCTGGAAAATGGATTGCATCTCGGGGGAAGTTGGTCCGTCGGTGGCCTATGCCGACGGCGTGGTGTTCTCGGTGAATGACTATTCAAAACTTGCCGCAACGGAGATCGGGGAGGCCCCGAAGCAGCTTTGGGAGGATAACGAATATATGTCGGATATCCCCAGCCCGCTGGCAACCGGAAAGTACCTTTTCATGGCAACCAGCTACGGCACCGTGGTATGTTACGATGCAAGGAAGGGAACGAAATACTGGGTCCATGAGTTTGACACGCCCATCTATGCCTCGCCCATGCTGGCCGACAGTAAAGTATTCCTGCTCGACAAAAAGGGGAATATGCATATTATAAAGAATGATGAAACATACGCCGTGGTCGGCGAATCGCCCCTGGGCGAAGGGTCGGTTTGTACCCCTGCCTTTGCCGACGGGAAGATCGTGATCAGGGGGGAGAAGGATTTGTTCTGCATCGGGAAGTAGTTTGCCGGGTGAATTAAAAGAGACTAAATTTGACCTGTTAAATACAGGGTCATTTGAAACCGTTTTTTAAAACCTTGTTTATCTGAAAAAAACAACAAAACAGATATGAGTAAACTTATAATAAACAGTTACGCCGACTTTGAGCAATACATCGGAAAAGAACTGGGAATCTCCGATTATCACCGGATCACCCAGGAACAGATCAACAAATTCGCCGAAGCCACGCTCGATTTTCAGTGGATCCATATGGACGCCGAAAGGGCCAAAACAGAGAGCCCCTATAAGACCACCATCGCCCACGGGTATCTGAACCTGTCGGTTTTGCCCTACTTGTGGGACCAGATCATCGAGGTTAACAACATTAAGATGCTGGTGAACTATGGTATCGAAAAGCTGCGCTTTAACCAGCCGGTGCTGGTCGACAATGAAGTCAGGGTGCGGGCGAAACTTGCGTCCCTGGTCAACCTGCGGGGAATAGCCAAAGCAGAGGTCAGCGTATCCCTCGAGATCAGGGATAACAAAAAAACAGCCTTTGACGCCACGGTGGTTTTCCTGTATCACTTTATCTGATTTCAGGATAGGCACGGCTATATCATACATAGCGTGTAAAAAAAGAGGAACATGAAAGCAAAAAACGAAGCTGGCTTCTGGCGCCGCCTGGCGGCCCTGTGGATCGACCTGTTCGTAACCTGGTCGGTGACAGAACTCTTCATGACCCTCCTGTCGCTGATTGCCTTCAGGATCGCGTTTGAGACCGTTTTTATCCTCACAGGGGCGTGTTACGCCACGGTCATGCTGGGCATGATTATTCAGGGAAACATATTGCTCCCGACAGTTTCTGCCATCCTGGTCGGTAAACCATGGCTCCCGGTAATGGAACCAGAAAATAATATGGTCTGATGGACCTGGGTTCACAACATATCGCCGTGATTACCGACCGCATCGTTGCCCGTCACGGGGGTAAGGTTGATGCCGTGATCCCCATCCTGCAGGATATCCAGGAGGAGTTCAACTTTCTCCCCGAACCGGCGATGAAAAGGGTGTGCGAAACCACGGATATCACGCCGACGCGGATCTCGGGGATTTCAACCTTTTACACCCAGTTCAGGCACCAGCCTGCAGGGAAGCACCGCATCAGGGTGTGCACCGGCACGGCTTGCCACGTGAAGGGGGCGGAGTTCGTGTACGAGGCCTTCAGAAGGCAGCTGAAACTGAAGGATGATGAGGATACCGATGCCGCCATGGATTTCACAATCGAAAAGGTGGCCTGCCTCGGGTGCTGTACCCTGGCGCCGGCCATCAGGATCGACGAGGTAACCTACGGGCATGTGATTCCCGAGCATGTCGGGGAGGTGATCCGCGACTTCCTCTCAAAACAACGTGACGGGATGCCGGTGGTGGCTTCGGAAACCAAAGGCGGCGGGGATTTCCAGGGCGAGATCCGCATTGGGCTGGGATCGTGCTGTGTTGCCAGCGGCAGTTCGGAAGTGAAAGCCGAACTGGAGAAGACCCTTATGCACGCGAATATTAAGGTGAACGTTCAGCAGGTGGGATGCGTGGGCATCTGCAACCAGGTGCCAATCATGGAGATCATCAAGCCGGGCGAACTGCCTGCCTTTTATGCCAAAATCAAGCCGGAGGAGGTCAGGGAGGTGGTGCTCAGCCATTTTAAGCCGCGGGGATATTTAAGCCGCTTCAGGAACGGGTTCTTCAATATTTTTGAGAATGTGCTTGCCGATGGGGCGCCGAAATCGTTCAGGAAATACTTGGGAGAGCAGCGCGACTCGCCGCTTTCAAAATTTCTGGGCCCCCAGGTGAACATCGCCACCGAGAACCGGGGCGTGGCCAACCCGATAGATATCGAAGGATACAGGCTGGCCGGGGGCTTCGATTCCCTGCAGAAGTGCCTGAATACGATGACCCGCCAGCAGGTGGTCGACGAGATCCGTGAGAGCGGCTTGCGCGGCCGCGGGGGAGCGGGGTTCCCTACGGGCCGGAAATGGCAGATGGTGAAAGACCAGGATGCTCCTGAAAAATTTGTGATCTGCAACGGCGACGAGGGCGACCCCGGGGCCTTCATGGACCGGATGCTCCTTGAATCGTATCCCTTCCGCATCATCGAAGGAATGCTGATCGCCGGCTATGCTGCCGGGGCCACGCATGGCATCTTCTACATCCGCGCCGAATACCCGCTGGCCGTGACGCGGATCACCGAAGCCCTGCGGATCTGCCGGGAAAAAGGGATCGTGGGGACATCGGTATTTGGGACAGAATTTTCTTTTGACATCCGCGTTTTTGGCGGAGCCGGTGCGTTCGTGTGCGGCGAAGAAACAGCCCTTATCGCCTCGGTCGAGGGAAACCGGGGACTTCCGCGGATGCGGCCGCCCTATCCTGTTGAAAAAGGCTTGTGGAGCAAACCCACCCTCATCAACAACACCGAAACCCTGTCGCTTGTCCCCTGGATCATCCACCATGGTTCGGCGGCTTTTTCGAAGATCGGCACAGCCGGCAGCAAGGGCACCAAGGTGTTTGCCCTCGCCGGCAAAGTAAAGCGGGGAGGATTGATCGAAGTGCCGATGGGCATCACCATCCGGCAGATCGTGGAGGAGATCGGCGGCGGTATTGCCGGCGACAGGACATTCAAAGCCGTTCAGATCGGCGGGCCTTCGGGCGGGTGCCTGCCAGCCTCGTCGGCCGACATGCAGATCGACTTCGAAGCGCTGAAACAGGCCGGCACCATGATGGGTTCGGGCGGACTGATCGTGCTGGACGAATCGGACTGCATGGTCGACATCGCCCACTATTTCCTTTCTTTCACCCAAAACCAGTCGTGCGGAAGGTGCACCTTCTGCCGCATCGGCACCCGGCGTATGCTCGGGATGCTCGACAAGATCAGGAGCGGCAAGGGAACGCCCGAAGACCTCGTCAACCTGGAGAAACTGGCGTTGAGCACCACCCGCGGCAGTTTGTGCGGGCTTGGCAAAACGGCGCCCAACCCGGTACTTACCACGCTGCGCAACTTCCGTGAAGAATATGAAGCTCATCTGCAGGGGAGGTGCCCTGCGGGAAAATGCCTCCCCCTGATCCGGTATGAAATTGATGCAACCTGCATCGGCTGCACCAAGTGCGCGCAGCGGTGCCCTTCCGATGCCATTGCCTTTAAACCGTATGAAGTTCATTTCATCGACCCGGAAAAATGTATAAAATGCGATATCTGCCGGCAGATTTGCCCGGTAAATTCCATCACGATAAAATGACATGGTAAAACTGACGATTGATCACATGCCAGCAGAGGTAGAGGAGGGCGCCACCGTCATGGAGGCGGCGGCATCCCTTGGCATCGTCATTCCGTCGATGTGCTTTCACCCGGGATACGCAAACCATCCATCGTGCATGGTATGCCTGGTGAAGGATACCGGCCGCGAAAACCTGGTTCCTTCGTGCGCCATGCCGGTTTCGGAAGGGATGAACATCCTTACCGGGACACCGGATGTGATGGAAGCACGCAAAGAGGCGCTGGAACTGCTGCTCAGCGATCACATCGGCGACTGTGAAGCGCCATGCAGGGTGACCTGCCCCGCCTTCATGGACATCCCCCTGATGAACCGCCTGATCGCCGCCGGGGATTTCACCCGGGCGCTGCACATCGTGCGGGAAGAGATCGCCCTGCCCCTTGTGCTGGGATATATTTGCCCGGCGCCCTGCGAAAAAGCATGTAAAAGAAAACCGATGGATGCAGCAGTCTCCATTTGCCTGTTAAAACGGTCGGCCGTGCAGCATGAAGACCCGGCTCAGTCGGCTTTCCCGGAAACTGTTGAACGCAACGGGAAAAAAGCCGCCATCATCGGCACGGGCCCCGCCGGGTTGGCCGCCGCCTTCTGGTTGCTGCGTTCGGGTCATGAGTGCACCTTATTTGAAAGGAATGAAAAGGCCGGGGGAGCCATGCGATACAGTATCTCTGACGATGTTCTGCCTAAAGAAATACTGGATTCCGAAATCGATACCATCAGGAAAATGGGCGCTGAATTCCGGCTGAAAACTCCCATAACCAAAGAGTTCTTTCAACAGGAGATTCTGCCCGGCTTTGATGCGGTCATCCTGGCGACAGGGCATCAGGGGCAAAGCCTGGCTGATATGTTTGGCCTGCACCCCGATCAATCCGGTTCCTTCGTCAACAGGAAAACATTTTCAACCTCGCTTCCGGGTGTGTTCGCGTGCGGCAACGTAATCAGGGAACAAAAAATGGCGGTCCAGTCGGTTGCCCAGGGGAAGATGGCAGCCATGCAGGCGGAGCGATACCTGGGGACAGGGATCATCAGCGGATCACCCCGGGAAGGAGGCCATTTCAAAGCCGTTCAAACCGGCGGGGAGGAGCGAAAGCGCAGCTCCGTTTCGGTGACAGGGGCCTTGTTTGAAACGGAGTGGACTGAATACCTCCAGGAGAGCATTCCCGATACGCGGGTTGAACCTGCCGGGATGACCTGGTCCGGTTTTACCCGGGAAGAGGCCATGCATGAAGCGGCCCGTTGCCTGCACTGCGATTGCAGGAAGCCCGCGAGTTGCAAGCTCAGGCTCTATGCAGACGAATATGGCGCCGGCAGGAAAAAATATGCCGGGCCCACCAGGAAACGGCTTACCCGGTCGGTTGCTCATGGCCTGGTGGTCTATGAATCGGAAAAGTGCATCCGGTGCGGGTTATGTGTTGAAATAACGGAAAAGCAGGGAGAAGTTACCGGACTCACCTTTGCCGGCCGCGGGTTTGACGTGAAGATTGCTGTCCCGTTCAGCGAGACCACGCGGGAAGCGCTCATGAAAACCGCCAGGGAGTGTGCTGAAGCCTGTCCTACCGGGGCCCTGGCGTTAAAAAGAGAGGAAGAACGAAATCTATGAGGAATATAAGGCTGTACAGGAATTTTATCGCGATGATTATCTGCCTGACCGCTTGGTTTCATGTTCACGCACAGGTGCAGGGGCCCGACTGCTGGCCCTCCTTCCGCGGGAATCCCCAGCTTTCGGGGAGTGCGGCCGTCATACTGAAACCTCCTTTTAAACTCCTCTGGACGTTTAAAACCGGCGACGCCATCAAATCCTCCGCAGTGATCTATAACGGAACGATCTATATCGGTTCCAACGATGGTTTTATTTATGCTCTGGGGAGTGAAGGCAAATTAAAATGGAAGTTTAACGCGGGAACCTCGGTAGAATCGCCGCCGCTTCTTGTCCAGGGAACCCTTTACGCGGGGTCGCTCGAGGGTATCCTGTTTGCCCTCGATGCGAACACGGGCACCCGGAAATGGAAATATGCCACCGACGGACAAATTTCGGGCTCGGCCAACTGGGTGTTACGGGGCATTAAAAAAGAGACCTGCATCCTGGTGGGGAGTTATGATTTCAACCTGCATTGCGTTAATGCAGCGAGCGGGAAGGGAATATGGAAATATGAATCGGGGAATTACATCAACGGCGCACCGGCCATTTGCGGAAAACTGGCGGTTTTCGGCGGGTGCGACGGGGTGCTGCACATGGTGAATACCGACGACGGGAAGCAGTCGGCCGGGGTGGAGGTGGGGACCTATATCCCGGCGTCGGCAGCCATTGCGGGCGACAAGGCCTTTTTCGGGAACTACGACGGCACATTTTACTGCGTGGATACCCGGCAGAAAAAAATCCTCTGGAAAACCGACGGAGGAGGTCCGTTCCTGGCATCGCCGGCCGTTGCAGGGGGCAAGGTCGTAACCGGATCCCAGAACCGGTATATCTACTGCTACGATGCCGGGAACGGGAAAATATTGTGGAAATTCAAGACCGCGGGGAAAGCGGATGCTTCGCCGGTTATCGCCGGAAACATGGTGGTGGCCGCCTCAGGCGACGGCAGAATCCACCTGCTTGATATCGGCACTGGAAATGAACAATGGAGTTACGAGATCGGCAGCCCGGTTTTCAGCACGCCGGCCGTTACTTCGAAGATGATCGTGGTGGGGGCGGGCGACGGGAAAGTGTATGTTTTTGGACATTGATACCTCACCCCCCAGCCCCCTCTCCCCAGGGAGAGGGGGAGTAGGGGGTGCCAGGTCAAATAAATTTGTAGTATGAAGATAGTCAATATTGTACCGGGGTTCGGGGGTTCGTTTTACTGTGGCAATTGTTTGCGCGACAGTGCCTTTACCCAGTCGTTGCGGGAGGAAGGGCATGATGCCATTGTGCTGCCCATGTATATGCCGCTTACTGCAACTTCGCAAACAAAGGCAGAAGATATGCCGGTATTTTACGGGGCTGTCAACATTTACCTCAGGCAGCAGTTCCCATTGATGCGGCGGATGCCGGCATGGATGGAAAAGTTCTTTGATTCGGCGCCGATCCTGAAATTTGCCGCCTCAAAATCGGGTTCCACCCGGGCGCAGGGACTCGAAAAACTTACCGAATCGATGCTTCTCGGGGAAAAGGGATACCAGAATAAGGAACTGGACCACCTGGTTGATTTTCTGAAAGATCATGTTAAACCTGATATCGTCCATTTTTCCAACGCCCTTTTGCTTGGCATGGCCGGGCGTATCCGCGAAGAGGTGGGGGTGCCCGTGGTTTGTTCGCTGCAGGATGAAGATGTATGGGTGGACGCGATGGAAGGATCATGGATCGAACGGATATGGAACCTGATGACGGAAAAAGGCAGGGATGTTGATGCCTTCGTGTCCGTGAGTTCCTGGTTTGCCGGGGTGATGCAAGAAAAGATGCACATCCCGTCCGAAAAAATTCACATGGTGCCGATCGGGGTGAAACCCGGGCAGTACGAAGCTTCACTGCCAGCCGCCAACCCTCCTGCGATTGGCTATTTATCACGGATCTGCGAAGAAAACGGCTTTGAAATCCTCGTCGACGCCTTTATCCGGCTGAAAGCCGACCCGCAGTTTATTGACCTGGTTCTGATCGCCACAGGCGGGATGACGGGTGACGACAAACCGTTCATCAGGCGCCAGTTAAAAAAGCTTGCAAAAAACAATCTTGGGAAATGCATTACCATCCTGGATGAGTTCACCCCCGGGAAGCTGGGCGGATTTTTCAAATCACTGACGGTAATGTCGGTGCCGGTGCTGAAAGGGGAGGCTTTCGGACTTTACCAGCTTGAAGCGCTGGCGTCGGGGGTACCTTTGGTTCAGCCTGCCCTGGGCGCCTTCCCCGAGGTCATCCGGTCGACCGGGGGCGGCGTGACGTACCATCCGAATACGGCGGAAGGACTTGCTGCAAAACTTGCCGGGGTGCTCACCGATCGTGCAGGACTGGAGCAGATGAGCCGGGCAGGACGCCGTTCGGTGGAAGAAAAATATGACAGCAGCCTGCTGACCGGAAAAATGTTGGAGGTTTACAGCCAACTTGTGCGGAAGTGAACATGCTGATGGATATTTCAGCATGGTTGGCGTAGTAATATATCACTATATTTGTGTAAAGCAATTGTTATCATTAGGATGACAATTAGCCGGTAATGCGGTGTCGTTTTAATCGTGCAGTAATACCGGCCTGAGCAAGGAGTTCTGTTGTTCAACCCTTTTCCGGTGCGGATAAGGGGATGTTGAATCAAACTGGCATAAAAAACCAATGAAGCAAAAAAAAATCACAAAGAATACTACCAAACACCCGAAGGTGCTGTATGTGTTAATGCCTGTCATACTTACGGCCATCTTTTTTGCACCGGTACTGGGATTTGACCTGCTGAACTGGGATGACAAGGAATATATCATGGATAACCCATTGCTCAGGGACTTTTCGATATTAAAGTTGTTCACACTGTTCTGGATGGGCAATTATCACCCGCTGACCATGCTGCTCTTTACCCTCGGGTACAAAATGGCCGGGTTCAACGGGTTGTTTTTTCATCTGGTCAATCTGTGTTTTCACCTGGTCAATGTTTACCTTGTGTTCAGGCTGACAGAAAAACTTGTCAAAAACAACCTGTTTGTGGCCATGTTCACGGCCTTGTTATTCGGTGTCCACCCGATGCATATTGAATCGGTGGCCTGGGTGGCCGAATTGAAGGATGTACTCTACACCATGTTCTTTTTGCTTTCGCTGAACATGTACCTTCTTTTCGTTGATAAAGGCGGAAAGGAACGTTACCTGATGTCGCTGCTCTTTTTCCTTTTATCCCTGCTGGCCAAGGGCCAGGCCGTCGTGCTTACCCCCGTGATCATCCTGCTGGATTTTCTAAGGAAAAGGAAGTACACCCGGAGCGTGATTGCCGAAAAAATACCATTGCTGGTTTTTTCCATATTGTTTGGGTTACTGGCCCTGAAAGCCCAGCAAGCCAAATCGGCCCTGAGTTATGACATGATCTTGCCGCATGAGAGTTACCTCTACGGTTTTTATAATTTTATCCTTTACCTGCAGAAGGCGGTTTATCCCGGGGCGTTGGCGGGGGTACATCCCTACAGCCTTGCGAACGCGGGCCTGATGTATGTTTATGCAATTCTTTTCTTCCTGTTTTTCCCGGCAGCCTTATGGATAACCCGCAAAAGCCGGCCCCTGGTCTTTTTCGGGCTGGCTTTTTTTGTCGTCACCATCAGCATCGTTGTGAAATTCATACCGGTCGGAGAAGCCCTGATTGCAGAGCGTTATACCTATATTCCGTACATCGGGCTGTTCCTTATTGTGTCTCTTTTCTTTTCTTGGATGTTGAATAACCCGAAATATAAGGCTGCGGGAATCGTTATCATGGTTCTTTACATGGGCAGTTTGCTTGTTCCCGGCTATTTTTATCTCAAGAGCTATAAGAACAGTGAAACCTACTGGCTAAACACGATCAAAGAGTACCCGGATTACTGGAGGGCCCACTTCGAGGTGGCACTTTATTTTCGTGACAATAACCGCAACGAGGAGTCGATGGATCACCTGACCAGGGCCATCAGCCTGGTTTCACCAACGGACCGTAGAGACCAGGTAAGACTTCACAATGAAAAAGCCTACATGTATATTTACCGGTTTTCGGATTTTTCAGGTGCGCTGGAAGAGTATCAAAAAGTATATGAATATGACAGCATGGCGGGTAATCTGAACCTTTACCTCGGGTATTGCTATTCGCGGCTGCACCGGATGGAGGAGGCATCCAGGTTCCTGCAGCGGCACCTCAGCCGCGATTCAACCGGGCTGGATCCGACCCGTGATTCAACCAACGCGCAGGCCTGGTACCTGTTGTCATTCAGCAACCGCAAGTTCCTGCAGTATCAGGAGGGGTATGAAAACCTTGGAAAAGCGATCAAATTGAATCCCGGGCTGGATGATGCCTACTCGCAACGGGCGGTTCTCTGCATCGATTTTCTCTCAAAACCTGAAGAGGGGCTTAAGGACCTGTTATATCTCCAGCATAAAGGATATGAACAGAAAACGGTCAGTTATAACCTGGCCAATTGTTACTTCCGGCTGGGGCAGTATAATGATGTGATTACCTGGTGTGACAAGGCCACCAGCCTGGGAGTCGGTAAGGGGGAGACTTCCTACCTGAAGGCGCTGGCCTATGACAGGATGCACCAAATGACTGAGGCTTCCGCAAACGGACAGGCCGCCATCGCCGCAGGATACCCGGTGGATGCCAGCCTGGTGAAGAAGTGGAAACTATCCGGAGGGCGATAAGAGTGGAAATAAAAATTAATCCCCAGGCGAACCATGCTTGCAGAACTTAAGAATGTAACCAGATACTACCAACAGGAAGGTGTAACAACGCGCAATCTCATTATTGACCAGGTTTCGCTGGGAATTGAAGAAAACGAGTCGCTGGCTGTGATCGGGCCCTCGGGGTCAGGAAAAAGCACCCTGCTGAACATCCTGGGCTCCCTTGATAAGCCATCATCAGGCAAGGTGGTCCTGGATGGGGCGGAGGTGGATTTACTTGATGAAAAGGAACTTGCGGCGATCCGCAACCGTTTTATCGGGTTTGTGTTTCAGCAGCATCACCTGCTACCGCAGTTGACCCTGATCGAAAACGTACTGCTTCCGGTGCTGCCGGTCAAAGACAAGGCAAAACAACGGGAAGCAACAGATCGTGCGCATAACCTGATTGAACGCGTGGGATTGAAAACCCTTGTTCACCGGAGGCCGGCGCATCTTTCGGTGGGCGAATGCCAGCGTGCGGCAGTGGTTCGTGCGTTGGTAAACCAGCCAAGGCTATTGCTGGCAGATGAGCCAACCGGTTCGCTGGATTCGGAGCATGCCATGCAGCTTGCACAATTGCTTGGTGAGTTGAATCGTGAGCAGAACCTGGCCGTGGTGGTGGTTACCCATTCGATGGAAGTTGCTTCATATATGGGGAAAATCTACAGGATTACTTCGGAGAAACTCCAACTGACGGAAAAAAGATGAACCGGACGCGTTATCTCTTCCGGAGCCTTTGGTTCTACCGTAAACCATACCTGGCCGTAATGGCGGGGGTTATGATCAGCACTGCCGTGCTGACCGGGGCGCTGGTTGTGGGTGATTCGGTGCGGTACAGCCTGCAGCGGATAACCGGTGTGAGGCTTGGAACGATCGGGTATGCTTTGCAGCCGGGCGACCGGTACTTCAGGCAGGAGCTGGCCGGTGAAATTTCAGGGATTACAGGGAGCCGGGCAGCCCCGGCTATCCAATGCGGGGCCATAGCCATTAACAGTGATAAAAACCTGCGGATCAACCAGGTGCAGGTTACCGGGATCGATCAGCGGTTCATGGGGTTCTGGGACCTGGCGCAGCCTGCTCCGCGAGAGGATGAAGCCGTGATCAGCAGGAATGTAGCTGACAGGCTTGGCCTGGTGATCGGGGATGAGCTGCTTTTACGGTTAAGGAAGCAGGGGAAAGCCCCGCCGAATGCACCATTTTCGGCGGAACGGGAGCCCTCGGTGTCGTTCCGGGTGAAGGTCACCTTCATTGCCAGGGATGAGCAGATGGGGCGTTTTAGCCTGAAAAGCAATCAAACGGCTCCTTTCAACATCTTCATTTCGATCACGCAGCTGGCTGTGGGTTTGGAAATTGCCGGATATGCAAACCTGCTTGTCGCGGGTGAAAGCAGTGATCGCACGGTGAAGTCTCCCGGCCCCGACAGTGCCCTCAGGATGTGCTGGAAGCCGGAGGATGCCGGGCTGCATTTCCGGCACCCCGTCAGGGTGGGGCACCCCGTCAGGGTGGGGGACCCTGACAGGGTGGGGGACCCTGACGGGGTGGGGGACCCTGACGGGGTGGAGGTTGTAACGGACCGGCTGTTCTTTGATGGCAAAACTGGAAACGCCGTTTTGGCCGCCGTTCCAGGCAGCAAAGCAATCCTCACTTACATGGTGAATTCGATTTCATCGGGGGGAAAATCAACGCCGTATTCGTTTGTCACTGCCGCAAATGCGGCATTTATGAAACAAATCCTTGGACCACGGGATATCATTGTGAATGAATGGCTGGCCAAAGATCTTGGAATCGGCCCCGGTGATCCGGTCACCCTGCGTTATTTCATTATGGGGCCTTTGAGGTCACTGAAGGAGGACAGTGCCGGGTTTGTCGTGAAAGCGGTCATTCCCGACCGTAACAGACTGGCAGATCAGGGACTGATGCCCGATTTCCCTGGGATGTCGGATGCAGGGAACTGCCGCGACTGGGAAACGGGGGCCCCTGTTGACCTGAAGAAAATCCGTGACAAGGACGAGCAGTACTGGAAAGATTTCAGGGGAACCCCTAAGGCTTTTATTGCCCTGGAAACCGGGCAGAAAATTTGGAATAACAGGTTCGGCCATTACACGGCCTTCAGGTTTGAAACAACAGGATCGGTGCTCCAAAAAATCAAAAAGCGGTTGATGGAACAACTCATACCCGGAGATTTTGGGCTCACTTTCCGGCCTGTATACATGGAGGGACAGCGTGCAGCAGCCAATTCGACCGATTTTGGACAGTTGTTTCTCAGCCTGAGTTTTTTCATCATGTTCAGTGCTGTGTTGCTCACAGCCATGTTGTTTTCGCTGCATGCCCGTACCCGCATGGCAGAAACCGGGCTCCTGGCTGCGTTAGGATTCAGCAGGCGGCAAATCATGGGAATGATGTCGGCCGAAGCATTGATAATTTCAGCGGCAGGTGCTATCCCCGGAGTGATCGCAGGGATACTTTACAACAAGATCCTGATCCTGGGATTAAACACCCTCTGGTACGATGCGGTCAATACCTCGTTGATCGTGATGCATGTTGAACCTCTTACCATGCTCATCGCGATGGTTTCAGGAATCCTTTTTTCCCTGCTGGTTATGGTGGCCGTGCTGATCCGGAACCTTAAAAACCCGGTGGCATTGATGGTGAAAGGAGCCTTTCCCGTTGTACAGCCGTCATCGAAAAGGCGCAGTATCATGGTTTCAGGATTTACAGGTTATGTCAGTGTGGCAATCTCACTGATCATGTTAGCGGGATTGCTGATCACCGGGCAAACCATGAACGTCACCCTATTTCTCTCGGCAGGGGCATTGCTGCTTGCCGGGGGTGTAGCCCTGGTGTATCTGTTCCTGCAAAAAACATTATTAGCAACAACCGAAGATATCCCAGGGTTTTCCGGGCTTGTGATCAGGAATGCGGCTTTGAACCGGGGCCGTACGATGACCGTAATTACCTTGCTGGCCCTCGGGACATTTTCGGTGGTCATAACGGGTGCTAACCGGAAAACCTTTTATGGGGATGAAACAAGCCGCAGGTCAGGGACCGGCGGATTTCTCCTGTGGGCCGAAAACACGCTTCCTGTCATGTATGATCTGAACAGCACCGCCGGGATAAAGGCTTACGGTCTGCAGGAAGAAGGTTTCCCGGGGAAGGTGCGCTTCATCCAGATGACACGGATGGATGGCGATGACGCGAGTTGCCTGAACCTGAACAAGGTTTCCCGGCCCATGATGCTTGGAATTCCTCCGAATTTGTTCGATCGTTTGCAGGCGTTTAGCTTCACCAGTCTTCTCCCCTCGGTTAACCGGGACCATCCCTGGAATTACCTGGATAACCGGCTTGCTCCCGATATAATTGCCGGATTTGCTGACCAGACGGTCATTACCTGGGCTCTTGGCAGGAACATCGGCGATACCCTGATTTACCAGGATGAATCGGGGAAAAAACTAAAAATTATCCTCGCGGGAGGACTGGACAATTCCATCTTCCAGGGAAACATCGTGGTTTCCGACAACCTGCTGCGTTTGTTTTATCCCTCGGCTGGCGGCTCCCACGTCATGCTGATTGACGGAGAGGCACTTCCCGGAGATACCCTTGCGCGGCGCCTTGAAATGCTGTTCCGCGACCAGGGCATGATGGTCACCTCCACTTCGTCGCGACTTGCTGCATTTGCTGCAGTTGAGAACACCTATCTTTCGGTATTCCTGCTGCTGGGCGGACTTGGCGTAATGATCGGCACGGTGGGGCTGGGGATTGTGATCCTTCAGAATATCCGCCAGCGAAAAAGTGAATTTGCCGTTTATCTCGCGCTTGGCTTCCGCAAGAAGTTTATCCTGCAGATGATCATGGCGGAACATGCCATGATGCTGTTGTCTGGCCTGTTGCTAGGGCTGATCTCTGCACTTGCCGGCATTTTGCCATCCCTTGTTTCACCGGGATATGCCGTGCCGGGATTATTCATTTCAGGTATTATCCTGGTCATTTTTCTCAATGGATTGTTATGGATATGGTTCCCTGCAAAAGCAGCAGTGAAGAACGATCTCCTGCCCGGGTTACGGGATGAATAGCAGGAATTCAAAGTATCAACCAATTATTTACACTTGTTTTTATGCGAACGCTTGAGTTCAAACAATTCCTGCCGGGTTCAATTCCCGAAGCATGGAAGTTTTTCAGCAATCCCGCCAACCTGGGCAAAATCACGCCGCCGGCGATGAATTTTGTCATCCGGTCGGAGGTGCCTGCAAACATATATCCCGGGCTGATCATCATCTACCGGGTATCGCCGGTGGCGGGCATGCCGGTGAAATGGGTCACGGAGATTACCCATGTTGATGAAAACCATTTTTTTGTAGATGAGCAGCGTTGCGGGCCCTATGCAATCTGGCATCATGAACATCATTTTGAAGAAGTGGCCGGTGGGGTGATGATGACAGATAAGCTCTTCTATAAGGTGCCCTTTGGCATTTTCGGGCGCATTGCTGACGGGTTGTTCGTTCACAAAAAGGTGCAGGGGATTTTTGCCTATCGGGCAAAGATTTTGGAGGATCGGCGGGGTGAAATAAAAAAATAATTTTATTCGCAATTGCAGACGTACATGAATGCGACCCCTACAGGGTCGCATGGCAAATTTGTGGATTGCGTTAAAAGATTTTTGCGACCCCTACAGGGTCGCATGGCAAATTTGTGGATTGCGTTAAAAGATTTTTGCGACCCCTACAGGGTCGCATGGCAAATTTGTGGATTACATTAAAAGATTTTTGCGACCCTGTAGGGGTCGCATTTTTGATAGATGAATGATGCGTGATGTTTGCGACCCTGTAGGGGTCGCATTTTTGATAGATGAATGATGCGGGATGTTTGCGACCCTGTAGGGGTCGCAATAATATGGTGGCAATAATATGGTTCGCAATTAGGGTAACAACCATCGTTCGAGAATCGAAAACAATTCGGCAGGTTTGATGGGCTTCGACAAGTAATCGTTCATCCCGGCGGTGATACATGCCTCCCGGTCGCCTTTCATGGCATTGTTCGTCATAGCCACAATGGGCAGCTTATCCAGTTTCAGCGTTTCCCTGATTTCCCTGGTGGCCATGAGCCCGTCCATTTCGGGCATCTGCACATCCATCAGCACCAGCCTATACCGGGGTGAGCACGATTGCCGGAACCTGGCTGGGTTTCCGAACTTCCGCCAGGAAGGCAGCCCTGTTTATTTCAGGCATTATGTAATCAGGAATGACCAGGTCAAAGTTACTGTTTTCTCCGCGCGAAAAAGTATGTAAAGCTTCCCGGGCAGTTTCAAAAACATCTGCTGTGACAGTAAAGTTTTTTGAGAAATTCCTTCAATATTATACAGCTGTTTTATTCGTCATCGAAAGTTTCCACCGGTGCCGACGAAAGCCACACAGGTGATTTACACCTTGTTCATCATGGCGTTTGATGCCGGCATCATTTCACGGCTTTTCATATTTTGGCTCTCCAAAAACTCCACCACAATCTAACGGCAGGCTTTTCCTTCCGGTATACAGATATATTTCTTGCCCGAACAGAGGGTGTCTTCGTTAAAAAGTCGTCTGTTATTTTCGGTTGAAGAACCTGATGTTCAATATCACACCAGGTTTTATTTCATCCTGGTCAGCCTGATTGGCGGCGGACCACTCTAGCAATATGAAATACAACTTACTTTTTCACGAAATCCTTTGGTTCAATTCCCATGTTGTAAAACATAAAGGCCCATTTATCGGTTTCGCCTTCAATGATCTTGGCAAGGGAGGCGCCCGAAGCCCCGTGCCCCTGGTTTATTTCGATGCGGATCAGCACCGGGTTGCTGCCCTTTTGCTTTTCCTGGAGGGTTGAAATGAACTTGAAAGAATGAGCCGGAACCACCCGATCGTCGTGATCGGCGGTTACCACCAGCGTGGCCGGATATTCAATACCGTCTTTGATGTTATGCAGCGGGGAATATTTGTAAAGCACCGGGAAATATTTCGCGCTGTCGCTTGAACCATACTCCACCGACCAGCCCCATCCCACCGTGAATTTCTGGAAACGCAGCATGTCCATCACGCCTACTTCCGGGATAGCAACTTTAAACAGGTCGGGACGTTGTGTCATCACCGCCCCGATGAGCAAACCGCCATTGGAGCCGCCGTTGATGGCCAGTTTTTCTCGGGAGGTGTACTTTTTTTCGACCAGGTATTCGGCCGCGGCGATGAAATCGTCGAACCCGTTCTGCTTGTTCAGCAGGTTCCCGCCCTTGTGCCATTTTTCGCCATATTCGCCGCCGCCGCGGATATTGGGCATGGCAAAGATCCCGTCGTTTTCATACAGGATGATCTTGGAATTGGAAAAATAGGGTGTGGAGCTTACATTAAAACCGCCATAGGCATAGAGCAGCGTGGGATGCGACCCGTCGAGCCGGATCCCTTTTTTATGGACCAGGAACATCGGAACCTTCGTGCCATCCTTGCTGGTGTAGAACACCTGTTCGGTTTCGAAATCGCTGATATTGGCGTTTGGTGCAGAGTTCTTGAATACGGTTGATTTCCCGTTCGCGGGATCGTAACGGTAAATGCAGGGGGCATAGGTAAAGGAGGAGAAATCGTAAAACGCGTAGGTGTCGTTTTCATACCCGCCGATCCCTGAAGCCGAGCCGAGGGCTGGCAGGGGGACTTCATGCTCCATGGTGCCGTCGGTGCGGTACTGGTAAATCCGGGTGCTGGCATCTTTCAGGTAGCCGGCAAATAATTTCCCGCCCATGGTGCTGCATGATTCCAGTTTTTCCGGTTTTTCGGGGATGACATCCTTCCATGCATTTTTTTCGGGATGGGCCGGATCGACCAGCACCACACGGTAGTTGCCTGCACCATCGTTCGTGTTGACAAGCAGTTTATCTCCGAGGTTGTTGATAATGCCATAGTTGAATTCATACCCTTTGAAGAGGAGTTTGAACTCTTTCTGGTTGCCGGCGAGGCTGCGGTAGATGACCTCCGTGCCGTCGGTTCCCGGCGACTTGTAGATAAACAAATAACGCTCGTCTTCGGTTACCTGCGGTGAATAATACATCTGAGGATGGGCCTTGTCTTCAAATATCAGGCGGTCCGATTCCTGTTTGTCGCCCAGCTTGTGGTAATAGATCTTCTGGTATTCGCTTTTTGCCGAAAGTTCGGTCCCGGGGGCAGGTTTGTCATAGCGGCTGTAATAGAAGCCGGAACCCTGCCATGCGGCGCCACCGAATTTCAGCCAGTCGAGCTGGTCGTCGAGTTTTTTCCGGGTCGCGATCTCCATGATGAACATGGTTTGCCAGTCGCTCCCTCCCTTGTTGATATGCCAGGCGATGTATTTTTTATCATTGGAAACGCCGTCGAGGGCAACTGAAACAGAACCGTCGGAAGACAGGGTGTTTGGGTCGATCAGTACCTGTGCTTCGCCGTCGAGGCCTTTTTGGATGTAATAGACCGACTGGTTCTTTAATCCTTCCTGTTTCGAATAGATAATGTATTCGCCGGCTTTAAAGGCGCCGAAAAATTTGTCATAGTTCAGAAGGTCCTTGTAACGGTTCCGGATCTTGTCGCGGAACGGTATTTTTGCGAGGTAGTCTTCCGTAAAGGCCTGCTCGGTTTTCACCCAGGCTTTGGTTTCCGCCGAGGTGTCATTTTCGAGCCAGCGGTAAGGATCGGCCACGGCGGTGCCGAAATAGGTGTCGGTCTGGGTGCCTTTCCTGGTTTGGGGATAATTCATTTTTGTGCCGGGATTCTTACATTGTGAAAAAATAATGAGCGATGTAAATATCAATAAAATCAAGGGATTTGTTCTCATGGTTAATATAAATTTAAGATGTATGATGAGGTTTTACTGCCGTCGGCAAGCGCCTGAGCCTGGCCTGGCCGGATAGCGAAGATGTAAAAGTCAGCAGATTTCAGGGAATTTGCAACTATTCACCCTAAAAAGATCCCTTCAGCCTTAAAAACACCGAGGTTTGCGACGATCCTGCCGTTCCGGGGCCGTACGACTGGAACGATTGCGCGATGAGCGAAAGGTCGAGGTTGTTCATGAGCGAAAAGGTGAAATTGGGGATGATGAACACCATGCGGTTCGACGGGTTGTAAATGCCGGCCAGTGAAAGGCTGATCAGCGGGGTGACGGGATAACCTACGGAGCCAAAAAGGGAGAGCCCGGTGAGGAAAGGATTTTTGGCATCCAGGAGCCCGGGGTTGAACTGGCTGGCCAGGATATAGGAGGAGTTTGCGGCATTTGAATTGTAAAAGCCCTCAAACTGGATGAAAATCGAATTCCGGAAGGTGTAATCATACTCAATGGAGGATAAAAAAACGCCGGTGGTGTCGGTGAGGTGCTTCACCGGCCTGAACCAGGTCATTTCTCCCTTGAAGCCGCCTTTGGCGATCTGCCCGGCCCAGCCAAACCCCAGCACCAGGTCGCGCTGGGCGTACACCCCTGCCAGCCCCTGGAAATCGTAACGCCAGTGGTTGAACCGGTACAGTCCCGCTGCAGTGATCTTGTGGTCCCTGTCGGCCTTGACAGCCAGTTCGGCCCTGGAGGAGGCACCGGTGAAATACTGCAACCGCACGGCATCGCTGCCGGGTTTTTCCTCGTAATCAAAATCAAAATAGGAGTAAGTATTGAAGATGTCGTTGGGATTCCACACGAAGGTCTGGCTCCAGTTGATCCTTTGGCGCCCCGCGGTGACCTGGAAGTTGCCCCGGGTGAAATCGAGCCAGGCGCGGTCGACAGCGGCGTTCAGGATATAGGATTTCCCGGCAGTGATGTTGCGCGAGAGGTTGAAAAGCCCGTTGTCGTAGGCAATAAAATCCTTGTACCCCGGGCTTATACCAACAAGGTCGCCCCAGTAGAACCGGTTTCGCTCCTCCAGCACGAAGGTAAAGCTGTTCGAAATGTTCCACCTGAAATTAAGCCGGTTGTGGACCAGGTTACTGGAGTTCCAGGTTTGATCAACATTGTGGACGATCACTGTTTGCATGTCCTTCACGTACCCGTTGAATGACCAGGGGTGGTCTTTCTTTTCAACGACAGAGTCCTGGGAAAAGAGATTGCCGGCGAAGAACAACAGGAGGAGGAACAGAATGGATAATGAAGTTCGGGGCATTTTGTGTGCGGTTTATGCCTCATCCCCTGCGCCCCCTCTCCCCGGGGAGAGGGGGACGGGCATGAAGATATTTATCTCAGTTTTTTGTTATATCCCCTGATATTTTGCCGTCTTCGAGGGTGATCACCCTGCGGGCTTTGGCGACAACCCTCGGGTCGTGGGTTGAAAAAATGAAGGTGATGTTTTCCTCGCGGTTCAGTTTTTCCATGATCTCCAGGAGATTTTCGGCCGACTTTGAATCGAGGTTGGCCGTTGGTTCGTCGGCGAGGATAAACTTTGGCTTTGAAGCCAGGGCCCTGGCAACGGCAACCCGCTGCTGTTGTCCGCCACTCAGTTTGTTGGGCCGAACGTTTATCTTGTCGCCCAGGCCAACGGAGGCTAGCAGTTCGAGCGTGCGGTGATCGCGCTTAGCCTTGTCGACCCCCTGCAACTGCATGATGAACTCCACGTTTTCTTTGGTCGTAAGCACGGGGATCAGGTTGAACGACTGGAACACGAACCCGATGTTTCTCAGCCGGAATTCGATCAGTTTCCGCGATTTCAGCCGGGTGATGTCGGTATGGTCGATCACGATTTCACCGCTGCCTGGCGTATCCAGCCCTCCCATCAGGTTCAGCAGGGTTGTCTTTCCCGATCCCGACGGCCCGACAATGCTGGTAAACTCCCCTTCCCTGAAAGCAAGGTCCACCCCGTTCAACGCATAAACCGGGATCGTTTTCGCATCATACACCTTCGTCAGGTCCTTAATTTCAATAATATTCATATTTTTATTTTTTCAAAATTTCACCATTTCACCATTTCACCATATCGCTACCTCGCTACCTCGCTGCTTACTCCACCCTTATAGCCTCCACCGGGTTCATTTTCAACGCCTTCCTTGCAGGCCCTACGGCCGAAAGGATCCCTGTGCAAAGGATCATCACGGTGAGGTTGATATAAAATTTCGTACTGATAAACGGGTATATTTTCGGATCAAACCCAAAGGCACCCAGTCCTTTTGATACCGATGACATGTCGATGCCATACCGCTGGAACCAGGCGACCAGGGCTACGCTCAGCGACATGCCGATAACGCCCCCGATGGTTGTCAGGAAAATCGTCTCCATCATGATCATCCGGAACACCCTGGATTTGCTCATCCCTACGGCCATCAGCATGCCGAGTTCGTGGGTGCGCTCAAAAACGATCATAAGCATGGTGTTGATAATTCCGAACGCCAGGGCAAACAGGATGATGCCGAGGATGACATACACTTCGATGGCGATGGCGGAGGAGATCATCCCCATATCAGGGCGTATTTCCATCCAGTTTTCCACATCCAGGCCGGGAAGCATCGATTTCAGGGCAGCTTCGGCCACGGGGATATTGTCGATGTCGAGCAGCATCACCGCGATCTCCTGGATGCCGTTGTCGCTCCCGGTGATCTGGTCAAGGTCGTGCTTCCTCACAAATACATTCGTTTCGTCGAAGGCCGTGTTGGCTGTCTGGAAGATGCCGCTGACCGAAAAAGCTGCTTCGGTAAGGTTGCCGTCGGTATTCTGGAACCGGATCACGATCTTCGACTTCAGCCTTATCTTTAATTTGTCGGCCAGTTTGTGGCTGATAACTACCTGGTTTTTCCGTGTGCCCGTGAAGTAGCTGCCGCAACTGTCGGGGATGGCCAGGTGAAGGGTGCTTACCTGCTTTTCCTGCTCCGGGTCCACGCCCACAATCTGGATACCGGCAGCTGCATTCGGCGAAGCGGCCATGCCGGTGATCCTGGTCCTTGAACAAAGGGCCTTCACCGAAGCCATTTTCGAAATCCTGGCTGCCACGGCCGCAGCATCCGGGATGACATACCGCGATTCATAGTTCCTGAGAAAGGCCGGGTGATGGAGCTGGATATGGGACACCTCGTTGTTGATGCCTGTCCTGATCTTCTGTTCCACCATCCCGGTGATGATGGAAGCTGTAAAGATCCCCCCCGCCAGCCCAAGCGTAACCGCAGCAATGACAATCAGGCTCCGCACCTTGTTTCTCCACACATTCTTAAAAGCAATCTTAAAAATCATAACCTTCCTTTTTTTCTAATTTCCCCGTTACCATTTCACCATTTTGCCTTCCAGGGCACAAAAATTTGTGCCCCTACACAATTTCACCTTGTTACCCTGTCACCTTGTTACCCTGTCACCTTGTTACCCTGTCACCTTGTTACCCTGTCACCTTGTTACCCTGTCACCTTGTTACCCTGTCACCTTGTTACCCTGTCACCATTTCTCTATTGATGCAACGCCACGGCCACCTTAAGTTTTAATATCTTCCTCACCGGGAAAATGCAGGTGACTGCCACTATTGCCAAAACGATGATTACATTCGAAACAATAAACTCCGGTTTCAGCGCCAGCGGCATCAGGGGTTCAATGCCATAACTGATGAAGGCCTGGGCCATGCTGCCCCACAGATGGATGGGATGGAGGTTGAACCAGATCATAATGGGCAGGGCCGCGGCCAGCCCGGTAACAATCCCGGTAAGCCCGATCAGGAACATCTCGAGCACCAGGATGACTGCCAGCCGGCGTTTCTGCATTCCTACGGAGACAATGACCCCGAACTCCCGGGTGCGTTCGGTGGTCATCATGATCACGGTTCCGAAGATGCCGAATCCTACAATCATGTACAGGATGGCGATGATGATCATCCCGCCGGCGGTTTTGACCTTCAGTTGTTGCATCACCTCCACCATCATCTCATCCCAGCGCATAATCTCATATTGCCCGTCACCGGCCCTGCTTTTCAACGAGGCGAGGGTCGCGTTGATCCCGTCGGGTTTTGTCAGCGTGATAGAAAGCGAGGTTATCCTTTTTTCGGCACTGAAAAAATCCTGTGCGGTTGCCAGGTTCATGTATACCATTTGGTTGTTGAACTGAGGCGAAGGGAAATGAACGATCCCCAGGACGGGGAATTTTCCCGCCGCGCTGATCCCGTGAAAGCCCTGCCCCAGCAACACGAGGGTGTCGCCGGCCGTTAGTCCCAAAAAGGAGGCAAGTCCCTCGGCCACAAGGATTCCGTTTCCGGATCTTTGAAGATAACGCCCTTTCACCACCTTTTTTGAGAGATGGGTGAGCGCATCTTCACTCACGGGGTCGGTTCCCGAAAGAAGCACGCCCTTGGTCTGTTTCCCATACGACGACAGGGAAAAGTATTCCAGCCGGGGAACGGTTTTATCGACATTTTCAGTCGATCTGACCATCGTGATCAGGGAATCGCTGAACACGATGGCGTTGTTGATGTCCCGGTCGTCCCAGTACCCTTTTTTATGGATCTGGATGTGCCCGGTATACGACTGCACCACGATATCGGTGAGATGATCAAACCACCCGGTCTGGATCGACCGTACAATCAAAGCCAGGAATATCGCCAGGAAAACCGATGCCGCGGTGAGCAGGGTTCTTCTCTTATTTCGCCAGATATTGCGCCATGCAAGCCTGATATCACTCATACGATCTATCTTATCTTTTTCATATTCTGCTGGGAGAAAAACCCTTCGTCTATCTTGATATCAAACCTGATATCGTCGATGTGCATGACGGTTTTCTGTCCCTTTTTATGCTGGGGCGCCATTTCCATTCGGGTGGGGATCAGCCTGTCGCCCATGCGTTTGATATCATAGCTGTTGGAGACATTCACCAGCACGTTGTCCTCGTCGTAATACTCAACCATCCACTGGTCAAATCCGCCCGTGGTGACCCACATGATCACTTTTCCCCACACCACAGCGGCATCGGGCAACGGGGTTAGTTCGATCTTGTAGCATTCCATTTCGCGCACCTTTTCTTTTCCCAGCAGTTTGTGGGAATAATCAACCACGATGGAGGATTGTTTCACCAGGTCATCGTTGGTAAAGTCAGAGCCCATCCACGACTGCAGCATCATCGACGGTGGAATCTTGATGGTTTTGTCGATCGACGGAACCCAGTTCCACATCTCGGTCTTCAGCTTCAGGAATACCTGGCCCTTGTCTTTAGCGGGTGCGGTGATGATCACGAGCGAATATTCGCGGCCCTTCGACCAGGTCTTCATCGAAATCGTCCGGGTCCAGTCGGGCCTGACCACAGTCATGGTCATGGTTCCCTGGCTTGAAAGGCCCCGGGTCTTTTCGTCCGCCTTCGCGATAATCTCCTTCGCACTCAGGGTCTGCGCGTGAAGGGCCGGGAATCCTGCCAGCAAAAGGATTGAAAGAATAACCTTTTTCATTTCAGTATTGTTGATGTCTGATTATTGATACATGCTGATAATTCGCTTTTTGATTTCCCCGATCGGGTAATGTTCCGGATCGGCGATGTATTCGTAAGTAACCCCGCTCATGAGGGTACTCAGGAAAGCGACCTCCACCGCGGGATCCTTATATCCCATTTTTATAAAATAGCGCTCAACCATTTCAACGGGTTTCACCGATGCCGAGAGGATCTCCTCGCTCAGGATCTGCTGCACCGCCGGCTGGCTGAAGATGGCCATGTACATTTTCCACGTGATCAGGTTGGCCTGTAAATGGTTCAATATTCTGTCAAAATAGTTCAGCAGTCCCTCTTTGTCAAGTTCACCCGAATCATCAGGGTCTATCTGTTGAACCATGATGTCGATGATTTCGACGAAGATGGTTTTCAGCAGTTCATCCTTGCTTTTGAAATAATTATACATAAGTCCTTTTGAGATGCCGGCATGCTTCGCCAGCTCGCTGATCGAAACGGCATGATAGCCGCTGCTGGCAAAACACTCAATGGCTGAATCAATGATCTGGCGGCGTTTGCCTTCACGGATCTCTTCAAATTGTTCACTTGTTCTCGGGCTCATAATTTATGAATGAACGGTCGGTCAAAAATAAGACAATTTTCAATATAAAAATCAACTGGTGACATTTTTTTTCAAAAGGGATTCCTGCCTTAAAAAAAAACCTTCCCAATCGCGGCAACATGCCGGGTTGGGAAGGTTTACGATGGGAAATCAGGAAAGGTGGATCTGTCAGCGAGGCTGAACGATCACCATTTTCCCTGTTTGCACGATGACATCATCGCTGGTTACCAGTTTGACCGTGTAGAGGTACACCCCGGGCGCGAGCCCGTTGTTTCTGAAGACCATCGTATGGATCCCGGCGTAATCATCGGGATCGTCCAGGGTAGCCACCGTGACTCCCAGCATGGTGTGAACCGTAACCGTCACGGTTCCTTCCACCGGGATGGTATACCTGAAAGTGGTTTGACCGGTGAAGGGGTTGGGGAAGTTAGACAGGTCGAAACCATTGGAGGTGTTGAAGTTGACCACGGTGTTCTCATTGTCTTTGGTACCGGTGTTGGAAGCATCCACGTCGCCATAGCAGAGTGCCCTGAAGTCCTGATTGACGTTGGAACCCGACACGGTGAGGGTGATGGAAGAACCCAGCGCGTTGGCATACATGATCCCTTCGGCGGGATAGGAATTAATTGAAATATCCGCGGCCCTGGTAAACACCCAGTCGCCGGTGAGGAATGAATACCCGGTGGGAGTTAACCTCCGGTTGTTGATCAGGTCGCGGTCGGTGACGTTTACAATGGCCTGCGAACTGTTATCAACCACGTCGGCTGCAAGCCGCTTGATCCCGGTCAACAGGGTTGGCGGTGTCTTGTAATGGTTTTGTATCAGGAGGATGTCGGCAGAGCTAACCCCTCCCCAGGGTTTGGAAGAGGATAGGCACACCGTGTAGGACCCGCTGGCAACACCGTTGAACTGGTAATTGCCGTTGCCGGTTGGCGGGGTGGTTGTTGTATAAACGACTGTGCCAG
>Ga0114951_10000159_pt1 | contig 96497 bp, 84 predicted proteins | sample AM7aDNAmetaG_FD_88677 | JGI IMG/M metagenome (GOLD analysis project Ga0114951, IMG submission 88677) | Freshwater microbial communities from Finland to study Microbial Dark Matter (Phase II) - AM7a DNA metaG | ecosystem: Environmental > Aquatic > Freshwater > Lake | place: Finland: Lake Alinen...
ACCGGCGATTGTGCCGTAGGGTCATGCCATGGCATAACCCCACCGGATGGTTTTCCCTTTCAACATATACATAGAAATTAACCGTGAAACACCGGCTGTAGGGCCATGGCATGACCCCACCGGATGGTTTTCCCTGTCAACATAAATATAGAAATTAACCGCGAAACAATGGCTGTGGGGCCATGTGACATGGCCCTACCATGCCACCGGCGATTGTGCCGTAGGGTCATGCCATGGCATAACCCCACCGGATGGTTTTCCCTTTCAACATATACATAGAAATTAACCGTGAAAACACCGGCTGTGGGGCCATGCCATGGCATGGCCCTATGCCACCGGCGATTGTGCCGTAGGGTCATGCCATGGCATGGCCCCACCATATGGTTTCCCCCGAATCCATACTATAGTACCTCATGAAATACATGTCCGTTCCTGCCTGGATAAATATGATAAACGGAAGGGGCCTTTTGCATCAGGTTGCCGGTATCCAAAATCTACTGGTATCATTCCGGTTTATTAAAATCAACAACGCAAGGTACTCCGTTTGTTCCTTTGAAGATGGCTACAAGCGAGCGATATTCCCACTTCGACTAAAGCGGTATAATTTCTATATTTGCGTGTCTGAAAAAAATTAATCACCACCATGCAATCCTTTATCCAAACCATTCCCGGTTCAACCGGCAGCGTTAACATGGTAAAAGTGGAAGGCGGGGTATTTGATATGGGAGGAGAAAGCTGGACTGAATACTCCATGCCGGTTCACCGGGTAGCGTTGAGCGATTACCTCATGGCTGCCCATCCGGTGACACAGGAGCTCTGGGAAGCGGTAATGGGAAAAGAGAAAAATGAATCATTGTTCAGGGGAAAGCGCCGGCCGGTGGAGACGGTATCCTGGGAGCAGATCAACAACGATTTTTTACCTGTTTTCAACGAATTGACCGTCAGGAGTCGGCCTTACGGGACTATGTATCAATTGCCCACCGAAGCCCAATGGGAGTACGCCGCACGGGGAGGACAAAGGAGCGCCGGTTATATATATTCCGGTGGTCATAAATTGGATGATGCAGGCTGGTACGATGAGAACAGTCATCGGGAAACAAAGCCGGTTGGTCTGAAACTGCCCAACGAACTGGGTTTGTATGATATGAGCGGCAATGTGTGGGAGTGGTGCAGCGATAGGTATGGATCCTTTTATTATGAGATATGCAAGGAAAAAGGAGTCGTGAAAGACCCGGACGGGACCCTTGGGGGCGACACCCGCGTTCTTCGCGGCGGATGCTGGCTCACCAGCCATCAGCGCTGTTGCGTTGCGAACCGCGACGGCTACCACCCGGTCTCCCGATACTGCGATACCGGTTTCCGGTTGGTTTTGGTTTATCTTCCGGTTTGGGAAGTTAATCCGGTTGCCATTTTTTCACCCCGGCCCGCCCCCTGAATGGGCGGGAGGCCTTCTGCCAAAATTGAAGGCTATATATTCAGGCAGCACCTGCTCCCTCCCCTCCAAGGGGAGGGTTGGGGAGAGGTCATTACCGCTGAGGGTTGGGGAGAGGTCATTACCGCTGAGGGTTGGGGAGAGGTCATTCCCGACGAGGATTGGGGAGAGATCATTCAATGCAAATTGGCATCTCCAAATCTCTTAAATTGGCAATGGTTTTGTTATTTTTGTTTTTCACATTATAACCCGGCTAAAAAAAAACTATGGAAACAACCATAAAAAAACTGGTGAAAGGCCTGCAACAGCTTTTGTCAGTAGATGCAGTGAGGCGCGAAACCGACGCTTTTGCTCTTGACGATGCCGGCCGGGTCACGGCAATCAGCATTTCAAAGGAGCATAACAATGTGAAAGACCTCTCCGGGCTTATCCTGGATGAGGATGCGGCGGCCCTGCAATATCTCTGTATTTCTGGCATTGAAACATTGCGGGAAGTGGTTTTCAGAACTGCTTTACCGGAACTGACCCATGCCGATCTGAGCCGTTGCGCGCTGGCCGGGATCACCCTGCCGCCGGGCTTTTCAAAATTGGAGCAGTTGTACCTTCACCACAACCAGTTGCAACAGATCACTTTTGAGGCCGCCTGCCCTGGATTGATGTTGCTCGACCTGGCAAACAACCAGTTAGCCGGTTTTTCATTGCCTCACGGTTTCAAAAAACTGGCGTATCTCTACCTGCCCGATAACAAGCTGGAAAGCCTGCAACTGCCCTCTGATGCTACAGAACTGAACATTCTTCATCTGCGTAATAATTTGCTGAAGGACCTGCCCGGTAACCTGCTTGATTTTGCAAACCTGGAAGCATTGTACCTGTTTGGGAATCCGTTGCCCTCTATTCCAAAGGAGGTAATTGAATCGGATGAAAGAAAAAGTTCGTGGGAGGGGGTGAGAAGTTATCTGAAGGAACTTAGTAAAGCTACCATTTTAAATGACCGGGCCAAACTTATCATTGTCGGAAATGGCCGTGTTGGAAAGACTTCATTGTTTCGCAGGTTAAAGGGAGATCCATTCAGACCGGATGAAAAATACACGCATGGCGTTCAACTCGGGCTTTTGGAGAAAATCAATTTGCCGGATGTTAAGACAGAAACACTGAACCTTAATGTGTGGGATTTTGGAGGGCAGGAAATTTTTTATGCAACCCATCAGTTCTTTCTGAGCGAAGAGGCAGTTTACCTTCTTGCCTGGACAAATGAAGAAAATGTCAAACCTCACAGGCATGAAAACACAGAGGTATTGTCGTTGGATGAAAAGTGGAGGCCTTGTGAATACTGGCTGGATAATATAAGACGCTACAGCGCCAACGGACCATTGCTGATGGTTCAGACAAACAGTGATATTTTCCGCTGCAAGCTTCCGGTTAAAGAAAATTGGAGTGCTGCATTCAAAGCCCGGGAGTTGGATTTTAGTGCTGCCAAAGATTACGGTTTGGCAGAACTCAGGGGTCATCTCGCAGTTATTCTCAACGAGAGTATTCCCATGTTTGGGGAACAGTTTCCCAGATCGTATGATAACGTGATCCAATCATTAAAAGAGCAAGGCTTACCTTATATCAGTTATAGCAAGTTTGAGGAAATCTGCAGCCATTCCGGAATATCTGAAGGCAATGAAAGAGCATTGTTGAAATACCTGAATAATGCAGGAGTTGTGGTTTATTATGATTCTGCGTCGCTGAAAGATACAATTTACATTGATCCCAACTGGTTGACCAAAATTGTATATCGATTGATCAACAATAAATTACGTGATACGGAAGGAGAAATTGATGAAAGATATCTCAATGATACCCTAAATGACCTTAGCATAAAAGAACGGGAACAATTTATCAGTCTCCTTCAAAAGTTTGAGTTGATATTCCATCCCAAAGGAGAAAAACGTCCGGTTTATATTGCCCCTCAGTATTTACCGGATAGTTTGTCAAGAAAAGAGGTTGTATTATACAACAGCGCACTTGAAAAAATGACAAGGGTCTTTGTATTTCGTTTTACCGGGTTTATCCCGGAAAATGTGATGATCAATTTTCTGAGCCGTTACGGCCCATCTTCAAATAATGTTTACTGGAAAAATGGCATCTATTTTACTGCTGAAAACCAGGATTGCATTGTTAACCTTGCCCCGGAGAACAATAGTTTTGAGGTATATATGGGAAACGGGCCTGGTACAAAGGACTTGCAACAGAAAATATGCAAGGAATTTGCTGAATTGGGAAAAAATGCCATGGCCGTGGTTTCTCTTGACAACAATTTCTTTGTATCGTGGCAGGAACTCGAGATGCATTACAAGGCATTTGCAACTGAGCCAAATCATCAACTCCTTGCCACTGATGGCCATACAAAGATTTTTTTAAATGATTTTGCACATTTCTTTCAACCGGAAAAAGCTACCGCTGAAGTGGGAGAAGAAGTTTCTCCCGAAATATTCTTTTCCTATGCATGGGGTGATAAGGAAGAGAAGGGAGAAGGCCGGGAAAAAATAGCAAACGACCTGTACGAAAGCTTAAAAAGTAAGGGCTATAAAGTTAAACGGGATAAGGAGGAGACCGGTTACAAAATGAGTATAACGGACTTCATGAAACGAATTTCACGAAGCGGCTTTATCGTGGTAATTATCAGCGATAAATACCTGAAATCCCCTTACTGCATGTTTGAGCTGCTGGAGACCTATCGAAAGTCGAATTCTGATGCAGAAGTCTTCATGGACAGAATCTATCCCCTTGTGCTTGAGGATGCCAGGATCAATGATGGTAAAGACAGACTGGAATATGTTAAATACTGGCAAAACGAAAAGAAAACGCTTGAGCATGAAATAACGGAAGTTGGGCTTGGTGATGCCATTGATACCGTTGGCGACGAATATACGACAATTAAAGATGTCACCTCAAATATTGGGTTGATTACCAAAATATTAAGCAATATAAATTACCTTAATCCCCGGTTATTGTCCGGTAATGACTTCGAAATCATCCGGAATGCCATAGAAGGACGCATGAAGGGTTGTCCGGGATCAGATAACAAGTCGGATAAATCACAGGAATAAATTGCCCAGACTGATAAACCATGCTTGACGCCCCCCATAATCCAGGCCGAATTTTCCTGCCGGATCATACCTTCTTCGAACTACTCCCTGTCCTCCCCGGCTCTTTCCTCATGGGCAGCCGTAATGAAGATGCTTACATCGATGAAAAAGTTGTTCACAGGGTAGAAATTGGTTATTCGTTCCATATGGCGAAATTTCCTGTTACCCAGGCGCTTTGGCTGTCGGTGACGGGGAAAGAAAACAGATCGTATTTCAAAGGTTTGAATCGTCCGGTCGACAGCGTTTCCTGGTATGATGCGGCCGTATTCTGCAACCGGCTGAGCGAGTTGTGCGGCATGCCACCGGTCTATTTCAGCGATAAGAAATACCGGAAACCCTATGGTAAAAAGGGAGATGAGTATTTCCTGCGAAATGAAAGTGTAGTATATATCAACCTGCAGGCGAACGGTTTCCGGCTGCCCAATGAAGCGGAATGGGAGTATGCAGCATGGGGAGGTTCCGGTACCGGAAAAATCTTGAAGCCGGATGCAAACCGGCATTTTAATTATTCAGGAGTCCATACCCTGGATGAGGCGGGCTGGTATGCAGAAAACAGCCATAGGGAAACCAAACCGGTTGGACTGAAACTGCACAACGAACTGGGTTTGCATGATATGAGCGGTAACGTATGGGAGTGGTGCAATGATCCTTGGCACAACAGCTATGATGGCGCGCCTGCTGATGGTTCTCCCTGGAATGACCCACAGGGTGTCTACCGCGTTCTTCGCGGCGGTGCGTGGAACTACGACCCACAGGGCTGCCGTGTTTCGAGCCGTAACTACTACCGCCCAGCTCACCGTCTAAGCAATGTCGGTTTCAGATTAGTTTTGGTTTCTCTTCCAGTTTAGAGAAGCCAATTTGGTCCTCCCGTGAGCTAAAGCGGGTGGGCGGGTGAAGTTTTTTTCCTTTTACCAAACATGCCCGGTACACGCTTATGTGTTACTCTTCACAACCATCAGCTTCCCCGTCAGGCATCCTCGTCCCGAATTACCCATGATCTTCAGCAAGTAGACTCCGGGCTGAAGCCTCTCCCTGTGAAAAATCCAGGGATTTGAAATGAAACTGTTGCTACGAACAAGCCGCCCGGTGACATCAAACAGGTAAAAGCTAACCGGCTCCCCAGGCGGGAAATTGCCGAAACGTATCTCAGCCGCATCTTCAACCGGGTTTGGAATGATCGAAACCCCTTGTTGGTCCGGGTGCTCGGGCGTGCCGGCGAGGCTCGAATAGGAGGCGCTCCAGCCTTTGCCCCGGTTGGTTTTATTGGTGGAAAACTGCACCACCATGTTGCCCGAAACACTGGTCACGGGCGGCGGGGGAGCGGTGTATGAACCGGAATAAGTTGCCAGCGGCACCGATGACCCGGTTTGAAACACCGTGACGACATCTTGCCCGGGCTCGGTATCGAAGTCGCTGAAGGTGAGGGTGACCGGTTGCGGGGGCATCGGGCTGATATACCATAGGCAGAAGGTATCATTGCGGTAATTGTGCGGGCCGCTGCCGTCGGAAATAACAGAGGAAGTTGCAGTATAGATCGAATCAGGCCGGCAGTAGGGGTAGGGGTCTGCCGAATATTCTGCCAGGAACCCGGCTGAGGTGGTCGACAGCATGCTGGTAAGTCTGACGAGCATTTGTTTCCCCGAAGATGCAACATCGGGAGGGAGGCTGTTTCCCGCCAACGTCGCCAGCAGCGGGGAGGTGATGTCGCCCCCGTCGTAGATGCGCACCATATCCGCAGGGCCGATATGGAATCTGATAAAGTGCAGGTTGATGTTACGGATGCTGTCGGCGGGCACGATAAGCCAGCGGCAATCGGCCATGTTCAGATAATTCAGCGTGGGGCCGCTGCCATCCTCGATGGAGCCGAAATCCGGGTAATTCAGGGTGGTAAGGCCGCTGCAGTAGGGTGGCCAGGAGGCTATGCGCGGATGGATGTTGATCACGGCCGCCTGTCCTAGTGAGAAGTTCATCCCTCCCGGGTTGAGGTTGTTGAGATAAAAGTAACCGTCATAAAGTCCGCCCCATCCCCAGTTGAAATGAAAGAAATCATTGTTCTGGTAACCGTCGCAGATAAAATTATGTGAGTCGCCGTTGCCTTCGCCGTAATAGATAACGGGCCATTTATTATCGAGATTACCCTTTATGGTCGAAAGCCAGTCACTGAGAGAATAAAAGGACTTTTCAATAAGGAGGATGTCCGGGTCATAATTGAAAAAGTTTTTCATGGCGTCGGGCACAGCGGCGATGTTACTGATGGAATTTCCTGCCGAATACTGCATATCCACCGCCACGCCTGCCTGGTAGCAGAGCGTTGCCGCAGGGATACATTCGGTTTCAGGGTGGCTCACCATGCCGTTCCAGCCATACCAGGCAGTGTCGAAGGATACGCATTGCGGACCGTACAGTACCGGGGGCGGAACGATGCAATGGCTGCCTGTGCCGTGAGCCGGGTAGCGCCAGTAATACATCACCTGGGCCATGGCGGTGGCGGTGCATCCGGCCGGAACATGTCCGTAGTAACCGCCCCCTGCATTCGGATCGGCAGGGCAATCAGCATTGTACGGGAAATTCTGGTCCCAGGTTGTGGTTACCAGGGGAGCCACATCGTTCAAAGGCTTTCGGGTACCGCGGTCGTTGGTGGCGGGGGCCAGTAAACAGTTCCAGGCCGACCTGGTTAATGAATCAGGCGGAAGGTTGTGCTGGCGAACATAGCCGATCTGCCGGCTGTATCCAGCCATCCACGCACTAAACGCAGGATGTATCGTGGCAGGGTCGTACCGGTTAATGAAGGAGTAACCCAGTACCGGGTACACGGCATCGTCGGCAGAAATGATGATAAATCCGGCCGGGACAAGGTTGAAGATAAAATAATCGGGGATTTGGTTTGCCGGAACCCGGAATTCCCCGCCCTGTTTCAGGTAAATGAACGCCGGGCCGTTCACCGCGGACTGCTGCAACAGGAAATTGCCTGCCGCGACCCGGGCCTTTGCAACCGGGATTAGCCCTGCATAGCCGCTGAGTACCGGCGCCAGGATAAGCAGGAGCGCCAGGAAAAAACTGCAAGCACGCAATTCATGGGCCGGGTTAATTTTCACATGCTTGTTCATAACCCGGATTCGGTTGCAATCAGGGCATGTAATCCATGTTTAACAGGAGTAGGCGTCTGCATAATTTTCTATTTTTTACCAGGTTTTTGAGCAAACCTGTGCCGCAGGCACGGAATATTGGTAGAAATCAAATGTACCGGGATCCATTTCGTCCCGTACGGGACGAAATATTGCAAAGCTCACTGTTTTTCTACCAACATTAAATCCCTAAAGGGATTTAGATGGTGTTTAACATGGGTAGTTAATTGGTTTATAGTGCATTAAATTATAATTTGGTTTGTTTTTTAATGCTCGGAAATGACCTCTCGACGGCCCTCCCCTTGAAGGGGGGGGGGGACCTTCTGCCAAAAATTAAACCTGAATATTCAGGCAGAACCAACTCCCTCCCCTTCAAGGGGAGGGTTGGGGAGGGGTCACCGTAAATCATGCGCTAAATGTACTCATTTTTTCCAATCCCTGTTTCCCGGTGCTTTCCATCCCCGGCACAACCGGTATTCAACCCGGTGGCCTTATTGCAACGGTTTAATAAAAGTGCCATTTCTAAGTTCCCTGAAAGCGGCGTCTATTTCCACGTCGGTGTTCATCACGATCGGGCCGTGCCACGCGATGGATTCCCTGATCGGCTTGCCCGCGATCAGGATAAAACGGACCCCGGAGGATGACGTTTTCGCAAGGACGTGATCCCCGTCGCCAAAAAGCACACCCTCGCCGGCATGCTGCTGGTCTGCGCTGTTTCCGCCGAACATGACCGATCCTTCGTAGAGATAGGCAAACACAGTATGATCCGCGGCTGCCGGGATGACCAGCTCCGCGTTGGCGGGCATCTCGATATCAAAGTATTCGGGATCGGCGATGATGTTTTCAACAGGTCCTTTCACACCCTGAAAGCTTCCTGCCAGGACTTTCACCCTGGTTTTGTTTTCGAGCTTTACAACGGGAATATTGCCAGCCGGGATGTCCTGGTAACGGGGGGAGATCATCTTGGATGCGGCGGGGAGGTTAACCCACAGCTGGAATCCATGCATCCTGCCTCCTTCATATTTAGGCATCTCCTCGTGGATGATCCCGCTGCCGGCCGTCATCCATTGGATGTCACCCTTCCCGATCACACCCTTGTTTCCCATGCTGTCGCCATGTTCCACCTTGCCATCGAGCATGTAGGTGACCGTTTCGATCCCGCGATGCGGATGTGCCGGGAAACCGGCCATAAAATCATCCGGGTTGTCGGACCCGAAAAAGTCGAGCATCAGGAACGGATCCAGGATGTCCTGCGTGTTGTGGCCCAGGATACGTGTCAGTTTTACGCCGGCTCCGTCGGACGTAGCCTGGCCTTTGATAATGCGGTCAATCTTTCTTGTATTTTCCATATTATGTGTTTGATTTTAAGTAGCTGTTATTAATTTTGTTACGAATCTGGCTCTGGCTTCCCCTGTGCCGTAGGCACAAAATGCGGGTAGAAATCGTGTGTTCTGAGAACCATTTCGTCCCGTACAGGACGAAATAGGTTAACTTTTCCTGTTTTGCTACCAACATAAAATCCCTAAAGGGATTTAAAAAAGGCAAACAATTTCCGGGTCTGACTATTATGTTTCTAAATGGTCGTTTATTCAACAGGCGTTTTAACCTTATTTTTCAGCTTCTGATTTTATCCAGCAACCCGTTCAGCATTTGCACCTCCTCAGTCGATAGGTTACGCAACAGCATATCCATTTTTTTATCGCATTCAATCATGGCTGATAATAACGCCAGGCCCTTATCGGTGATATCAATCTCCTTCTGCCTGCGGTCGGATGCGCTTTCCTGCCTGATAATCAACCCCTTCTCAAGCAAATTATCGACGATCCTGCTTACATCCGAGCTTTTATCAAGCATGCGCTCCTTGATAAAGCTGATTGAAACCGGCCCGTGGTTTCGGTAGCCCCTGATCACCCTCAAAACATTGTATTGCGGCTCCGTGAGCCCGTGCGCCTTGATGGACTGCATCAGCCGGTAGGTAAGCTGATTTACGGTGTAGGTCAGGTTGATGATGCCCCGGTGGTAGTCGTTCCTGAACCGGCCTTTTACTTCGTCGTCAATTTTCATGGGTTAACCCTGGTTAAGTGATTCTGTAATTATGCTGCAAATGTACGTAATAACATTATATGTTGCAACATGTAAATGAAATATTTTTTCCGGGTTGCTTGGTCAAAAAGGGCGGATTTTTTGGAATAATGTTGCCGGAAACCAAATAACTCCTATTTTTGCACTCCCAATACCGGGAGAGATGCCAGAGCGGTCGAATGGGGCGGTCTCGAAAACCGTTGACCCTCGTAAGGGGGTCCCAGGGTTCGAATCCCTGTCTCTCCGCAACAAACCTTCGCTGATATGCTGTTTACAGGCTTTAGCGAAGGTTTTTTTTATTCAGAATTAACCACGAAGGCGCACAAAGTACACACGAAGGCGCATGAGGAATTTACTTTCCGGAGATATGCCTTCGTGCGCCTTGGTGACGTCCTTCATCGCCTTTGTGGTTTAGATTAAGCGGAATCTGCATATTCAGCAACCGTTATAAAAGGCACTGCAGATGCAGCGTGGTTACCTTTTGACTTTAATCCCGGTAATATCCTCTTCGTACACATCCCATTGATCGTTCTGGCTGATTAAAAATGACAGGGTATCGTGCCTGAACCTGACGGAGCCATTCAGTTGTGAATCAGTCGAAAAAAGCCGGGCACTTTTTGTACTCTCCTTTTTACAGTTAACCAGGATTGTTGCAAGAACATGAATGAACAAAAAATGCGCTTTGAATTTCATGACTTGTGGTTCTAAAATAAGACGTTCTGAGGTGACAACCAGTGTGTTATGCGCCGGTGTTATGATCCAACACTGATTTTCAGATGCGGTAATTCTATATGCAGTATTACATTCGCCTGCAACGCGGTAAAGACTTTCAAAAGGGTATTAATAGTGACATTGCTTGCATTACTTTCGATTCTTGAAATCTGCGCTTTCTGAACCCCGATTAGTTTGCCTAAATCCTCCTGCGTCAGGTTTCTTTCCTGACGGGTCTTTTTTATCGCGGTTCCGATTAATTCCATCTGTAACTCATATTCGAACCTGTCGCGGTCAGAAGTCCCGGTTTTCCCGATAATTTTATCCTGAACTTCGTCTAATGTGTGTGTGTTCATTATTTTTTCCTAGAGGTAACTACCAGTGCATTTTTTGATTCGGTTTTATCCCAAAAGGCAAGGAGACGATATTTTATTCCTTGATAAAGAGTTCTGAATTACCAAATATCGTCTTTCAATTTCGAGAATAATTCCGGATACTGGTTTACCTGGGCCTTGCGAATATTAAATAAAATCTTTTCAGAATGCTTTTTATTGAGCGTCAAAAGGAATTCAAAAGGCCTCCTCCAGAAATTCAATGTTAAAAAGTTTGTCCATTCAATGAGTTGATCAGGCAAAGATGAGACATGTTTCGTTAAATGTAAACATCCGGATGGAAGTTTTTATAACAATGGTATATAACTCTAATTATAACAATCGGTTTCATTTTTTCATCCTGTCGTTCCTTACAGGGAATTTACCATTAAAGAAAATCGGTATCCCGTTTCCTCCGTGCAGAATTTTGTTCGTGTCGGTCCCCGCGATCGCATGTATGTGCAGGTGCGGGCTGGTCGTGCGTCCCGAGTTGCCTGCCCGTGCAATGGGTTGTCCCTTTTTTACAAGATCACCAGCAGACACAATGATGGAGTTTTTCATCATATGGGCCATCAGGATTAAATTATGTTCATATTCCAGGATTATATGATTACCCGCGGGATTTAAGTTATCTGCAACCCCTGGCGGAAGGTTGTCCAGCCCGTCTTTCTTTATTACAATTTTACCGTCGCAGGGACTAAAAATCGTGTCGCCATAAATGGCATAATTTTCTAAGTCGCCTGGAAGAAAACCGCGTGCGCTCATTCCCCGGGCGTTCAATTTAACTATGTCTAAAGCGTATTGCTGTGATGTAGTGTCGGAGTGATGATAATTAAGGAGTTCTGAATTTCCACCCTGGCCGATAAATCCATCTCTTAGCGGAAAAGCAATATCAATTCCCGTTTCATGAGTTGAAAATCCGCTTATTAGCTCAAAACAGCCCCATATCATGAGAATGGAGAACAGAATTTGTCCTGCGAATTTTGTCCAGCCCCATAGTTTTTTCGTATCAAAGAGTATAAGTCTTTTGAAATTCATCAAAGCCTTTATGGTCGCGACGAATAAAAGGAACAGGAAAATGTATTGAAGAAAATATGACAGGAAGTCCCACCGCCCGGTGTAAAAGATGTATATAAAATATACCCAGACAATCAGGAGTTTTAGCAGTATGTCGATTTTTGATTTGTTATACCTGAACCCCACACAGTAAAGAAGCAATGGAAAGAAAATTATACTTAGGATGTTTAGAGAATTCATGGTCTTTGTGGTGTCTCGTTGGTTGGTTTGACAGACGTGAAGAAGGTCATGACGGAAAAAGCTGCAAACAGCAGCAGGGTTTGCATAAGCACCGGAAATTATGTAAATATACTGCATTTTTTAAAATGTACTACTGGGTGCTTTCAGATATTGGTTGGTATTCATGTATTTAACCACGAAGGCGACAAAGTACACACGAAGGCGCAAAAGGAGAAACTTTCCGCCATTTTTTGTACCTTTATAAACCAAAATCATAAAACTATGTTCGTATTTCAAGAAAGTTGCTGATATTTCACCATTTCACCATCTCCCATGACCCACGCCTCACGCATCTACCCCCTCAACTCCCTGTCCCAGCAACCCGGCTGCGTGCTCTACTGGATACAGCGCGACCAGCGCGTGAACGACAACTGGGCATTACTGTATGCGCAGGAGACAGCCTTGAAAACAAATCTGCCTCTCAAGGTCGTATTCTGCCTTGTGCCGGGTTATCCCGGCGCGACCATGCGCCAGTACGGATTCATGCTAAAAGGGCTTCAGGAGCTCGAAAAAGGGCTGAACCGGCTCAACATTCCGTTCGATTTGATCACAGGGGACCCGGGGGAGATGTTGCCGGGGTATATCCGGTCGGTTGGGGCGGGCGTCCTGGTGACCGATTTCAATCCTTTGAGGATCAATATGCAATGGAAGGAGAGGGTGGGTGCTTCAATCACTATCCCTTTCTATGAGGTCGATGCCCATAATATCCTGCCATGCCGAGCCATTTCAGATAAGCTTGAATATGCAGCGTTTACGCTTCGCAAGAAGGTCGAAAAACACCTTTCACAATACCTGGTTGAATTTCCTTCCCTTGTCATTCAACCTTCATCTGGTATTCCGTTACAACCGGTCGACTGGAGATCAATTACAGCTTTGCTTAAGGCAAACGGGGATGTGGCCGAAGTGGACTGGATCGTTCCAGGCGAGGCTGCCGCGCACGATGCCCTGGATAAGTTCATCAGGAACAGGCTTGATACCTATGCATCAGAGCGCAACTTCCCTGAAAGGCAGGGACAATCGGATCTGTCTCCGTGGCTCCATTTCGGTCACCTGTCGGCCCAGCGGGTTGCCCTGGAAGTGCAGAAGTCAGCCACCGATCCCGAATCCAAACAGGCATTCCTGGAGGAGCTGATCGTGCGCCGCGAGCTCGCCGATAATTTCTGCCTCCACAACCCGCATTATGACACTACCGGAGGGTTTCAGTCCTGGGCCCGGAAATCGCTTGATTTGCACCGTGATGATCCGCGCGAATACGGCTACACGATCGACCAGTTTGAACAATCCCGCACCCATGATAGCCTGTGGAACGCTGCCCAGCGTGAAATGGTTGCCACCGGCAAGATGCATGGCTACATGCGCATGTACTGGGCCAAAAAAATCCTTGAATGGACCCCTTCGCCTGAGGAAGCCATGGCCGTCGCCATTTACCTGAACGACAAATACGAACTCGACGGACGCGATCCCAACGGCTATGCCGGCATCGCCTGGTCCATCGGCGGAACCCACGACCGTCCCTGGGGAGAAAGAAAAATTTTCGGGATGATCCGCTACATGAATGCAAGGGGCTGCGAACGGAAATTTGACACGAAGCGGTATATTGCGTTGAAAAACAAAATTTAAAATTATTAATTTTGCCGCACTTCGACTCTACTCACTTCGCCTCCGCTCACTTCGCCTCCGCTCAGTGCTACCCGTAATTTTTAATTTTTAATTTTTAATTCCTTTCAATATGTCCGAACCTTCAACCTGCGACTGGCCCTCCCACGACCCCCTGATGACCAGGTATCACGACGAAGAGTGGGGTGTACCCCTGCATGATGATCAGAAACTGTTTGAATTTATGCTGCTTGACGCTTTCCAGGCCGGATTAAGCTGGAAAACGGTGCTCTACAAGCGGGAAAATTTCCGTAAGGCGTTTGATGGTTTTGACCCGGTGATCATTGCAGCCTATGGTGAAGAGGATTATGACCGGCTGCTGGCCGATGAAGGGATCATCCGCAACAGGGCCAAGATCAGGGGATCCATTCAGAATGCCAGGTGTTTTCTCGAGGTTCAGAAGGAGTTTGGCACTTTTGACCGCTATATATGGCAGTTTACCGGCGGTAAAACCATCAATAACCAATGTAAAAGCCTGAAAGATATCCAGGCTACCTCGAAGGAATCGGACGCCATGAGTAAAGACCTGAAATCACGGGGTTTCAAGTTCGTGGGTAGCACCATCTGCTACGCCTTCATGCAGGCCGCGGGGATGGTGAATGACCACCTTGTGACCTGTCGGGTCTCTACTCCTTCGCCATCTTGTGGTTCACGATCGTGAACATCCTGTTGATGTTGAAGCCGAGGAAAATATTCCCGTTCGACCATTTGCCGCGGGTTTCGGTAAGGTATGTCTGTTCATACTCCCCGTACGAATTAGTGAGGAAGATCTGGAAGACGTGACCGCCGGTTTCGATATCGACGCCGAAAGAAAATGAATCGTACGACTTGGTTGATACCACCTGTTTCGGGAAGAGATGGTGGTATTCGGCGTTGATGGATACGCGCTGGCTGAGTTTTAGCCGGCCGCCGCCGCCAAGCGTGAAAATGTCATTTTTATCATCTGCCATCGGCACCATGTTCTTGTGTACGTACGATGGGGTGATCTGCAGCGAAAGGCTGTTTCCGAATTTGCGGGCAACCAGCAGCTGAACAGCATAACTGAGCCGGGAGCTGAAATAATTCGTCCGGGTAGGATCGGTAAATTTGGTGGTGTAGATGGCCGTATTGCCGAAAATATCGACGGTCACGGGCATATGTTTGGCACCCTTGCACTGGCGAAGCAGCTTTATTTTAGCTGAACCATCCCACGTATTTTTATCGGTGTTGATCCCTACGGCCACGCCAAGCCACCTGGTAACGCCATACTCCAGTCCAAGCCTGATGGCAGCCTGCTTGAGGCCGAAAAGATTTTCGTACCCGCTGTTCAGCGCGCCGAAATGGTGGGTGATGACAAAGTTAAGATTGCCCGTCGGGGCTGTTTCAATCGACTGGCCAATGATGATGTGGGTCGATTTAAACGTGGCTGTTGTATAGTCGATTGAGGGTTTTTCACCCTGGTTCAACATCGCCATCAGATCATCCTGGGCCTTCACGGTGGTGACCGAGATCATCCCGATGAAAGCGAAAATTAACAGTAATTTACGTTTCATAGTGTTAGTTTGCTTTATCAAGGGTGATATCAACGCTGATGTCCACTGTTTTTGAGATGCTGTTGACAACGGCTCCCGGAATAGTAATTTTATAATCGGCCAGGGTAATGGTGAATTTTGCCTTACCAACCAGTTTTCCCTGCTTAACTTCGAACGTGCCTTTTGTTTTTACGTGGTTTGTCACCCCGTGGAGGGTCAGCATCCCGTCGACCTGTGCGTCGTAGCTTCCATCCTTTGCCACATTGATTTCTTTGATGTTGGTTACATTTCCGATGAATTTTGAATCGGGAAATTTATCGGATTCAACATAATTTTCATTGAAATGTTCCTGCATCAGCGCTTTTTCGAATTCGAAGGATTTAAGGAGCACTTTAAACACGAACTGCCCTGTGGCAGCGTCGAGCATGCTGCTAACCTGACGGTTGTGGGCTTCGATTTTCTCAACAGCTCCGTCTGAATAAAATTTGATATGACCGGTTTTGGTGATGAATTTCTGAGCTCCTGCCGAAAAGGACAACAAAGTAACAAGGATCAGAATCAGGGAATTGGTTCTCATGATATAGGATTTTGGTTATTGGTTGACGATTGAACACTTATCAAAAATGATGTCGGAGTCATTGAAACCCATGCAGATACCTTTGATCTTAACTTCCCCGTCGGGTAACAGCTTTTTTGCGGTGTCGTTGAATTTCTTTATCATGGTGCAACGAATTCCTTCATCGCCAAACATCCCCTGGTTAAAAACAAACACCGCGGTTACCAGCGTGTCGACCGATTCGATCTTACCCAGTTTCCCGGTGATGGCAATGCACTTCCCGTTGTATAGGGTTGATGAACCGGCTTTGTTGCTTTTAAAAGCCTGGTAAAGGTCCTGCGTTTTCAGGGTGAATACCGGGGTGATAGATTCATAATCCGGATGTTTTTTGTTGTACACAAACTTGAATACCAGCATCCCGGCAATAAGGCCGACAACAATCAGCCCCAATAAAATTTTCATCCACGTTTTCATAATTGTACCATTAGAAATTAAAGCTGCAATAAAATCCCAATTAATTAATTATTCGGCGCTCCGGCTGCAATCCATTTATTGATTTTCGTAAGGTCGCATGCCGACAATTTTGAAAGATTCTTAGGCATTGGTGAAAGATCACCCACCCAATTAACACCGTTATAAAGCGTTCCGCCCGGTGCGGCAACGAGGCTGAGGTCGGCATAAGTGTCTGTAATAACCCCGCCTGAAGCCAGGGCAGTGTTATGGCATGAATTGCAGTTTGCCACCATGATGGGCACGATGGAATGCGAATAGGTAACGATGTTAGTGTCGCAGACAGCGGAAGAACGGTACAATTCACTTTCCTTGTCATAATAACATCCCGTCAGGGTAAAACTGATTAAAAGCAGGAAGGCAGCGAGGCGAACCAGGTTTTTCATAAGCATTGTTGTTTTGTTTTCGAATCAAAAACTAATTATCAATGATGCACGAGTGCTTCCGGAAATAATACTCCTGATAACTGCCGGAATTGCTGAAATATTGTTGCCGGATAACAGGATCCTGCAAAATTTTGAACTTAAGCAGGACTGTTGATGATGCATTGCCGCAGGTGACTGAATCGTTTTCCATGACACTGCATTTGGGCGTGCAAAGGTAAGAATAAACAATATATGATGTTTTATTGTTAGATTTGTTTTCGCAAAAGGAGCTTATTTAAATTGTTTATAAATAATCGGATAGATGAATGTATTTGCCGAATACCTGAAAAAGAAATGGATAACGGAAAACCCTGGAATGCTCGATATTACCAGGCAGGATCAGAAATTCAGAATTTTTCTTGAAACGGTCCCCTTGCTTACGGTGGGCGGGAACGTGTTTGTCTGCGAATCGGAGCGGTTAGCCCGCCTGCTGGTCACCGACATGATGTTCATGCCTGCGCAGCTGGAGAACCGGCTTTCGGCACGATGGCTGTATGGTTTCCAGAAGGATGTGTTTGAACCGGGAAACGATCCGTTCCGGAATGAGTGGGACCAGTTGCTTGCTTTGGATCCGTTTGTCGCCATTAAAACGACCGGCAGGAACAACTTCAAATCGTTCGGTCCGGAGGAGGAACTTTTTCCGTTTTCCTTTATCAGCCTTTCAACGCTCATCAGGTCGGTGAATGATTTCGTGGCCTCCTCCATGAGCATGATCATCATGGATGATACTGACATGCATCCATTTGCTGAACTTCTCAGGTTAACCTATGATCAGCTCAGGGCTGAACAAAAGGTTGTGGTCCAGGCGTTGAGCGGCGTGCATGATTCAGGACTTGTTCTGCCGCTTATCCTGGTCACCGGCGTCATCAGTCCTGTTGAATATGCAAAAGGGCTGATATCTTTAAAAATATGTAATGAATCGCTGATGCCGGAAATCCTGCTTGACGTGGTCCGCGCACTTGATTACCTCGCTTGTCTTGAACAGCGGATCGACGCGGTGCGCCCTGCAACCGCGGTCATTCCCGAAGGTGAAAATGACACGGTCGAGTTTAAATCAACACTAAGATGGGATATCCGGGCAGGAAAGACAAATGCCTCGGTTGAGCGGGCGTCGCTGAAGACCATTGCGGCCTTTCTGAACTCCGCCGGGGGCACATTGCTGATTGGTGTCAGGGATGACGGCACAATCGAGGGTATTGAAAGTGATAAGTTCGTGAACGAGGATAAATTCCTGCTGCACCTGTGGAGCTTGATCCGCTCGTGGCTGGGAAGGGAAGTCAGCCCGTATATCCGCACCCTGACTGAGAAAGTTGACGATAAAACGGTTTGTTTGGTCCGTTGCCGGCAAAGCAACCGTCCTGTTTTTCTAAGGCAGCCGGGGAATGAAGAAGCATTTTATATCAGGGTGGGACCGTCGAGCAATGCCATGGAGATCAGCGAGGCATTAAAATATATCGCCGATCATTTTCCTGCCGGTTGATCTACCACCTGGGATGGCCGGAACCGAAGCCGTTGCCGTAGGATCCGGTTTGAAAGGGATCGCTGTTAAATGAACCGGCACTGTATGGATTCACGCCTTGCGAATAACGAAACCCTGCCTGGATGTGCATGTGTTCGCCAATCTTGTAATCAACATTGAAGTTGACGCCCTGTGCCCCGTTCCGGGAAATGGGATTAAACGGATTGTATGCCAGCGGGTCTTTGGTTATGGGGAAAATTTTATAAGCCGAGCCAGATAAGGTAAGCCGGTCGCTCAACAGGTATTGCCCGCTTACAAACACGCTACCTGTCTGGAAACTGCCATTGGCCGGGGCTGTCGTTTCATTCGGGAACCATGACCGGGCGTTGAAGTAATTCGTGGTGGCGATGCTTATCCCGCCCCCGATCCTGAAACGTTTGCTGACATTATAAAAAAAGTGGGGCGCAACCTGCGTGGTAAGTCCCGAGCCGAATCCGGAGACAGCGGTAAATTCAGATCCCAGGTTCACCCCGTAATCAACTTTCCCCGGCTGAAAAACGTGCCTTATGCGGTTTAATCCCGAATCAGCCGCCATGGTCTGGCAGAAGAGTGGCAAGGTGAAGAGTAAAAAAAACACAACCGCCGATATTCGTTTCATGATGCAAAGTTAGTGATTCTCCGACAGCCTGGCTGACGGATTTAATGAAAAATAGGTGAGATTTTCAGTAAAGTGCATGTCCAGCATCTTCAGCAAGATGAATTTAACGAGGATACTTTCGGCTTTATTGCGGGATATCCCGGCATTCCTCATGAATTTTGACAGTGTGATCGTTTCGTTCTTCTCCAGGTCATCGAGCAGAAACCGCTCTGCATCGGTAAATTTCAAATAAACACCCGTCGGGCCGTCTTCATTTTTCCACACCCTCATCAGGATGCGGTTTACGATGAAATTCTGATCTTTCACCCGGTGATAGGCAATCCAGGTGTCATCCTTCTGCTTTGCAAAATGCGGACGCAGGCTGCTTTTCGGGATAATGATCTCCAGGATGGTCTTCTTGTTGAGGTTCCATTCCTTCACGGTAAAACCAACGGGTGGCCTGCAGCACATTTTGGCAGCACCTTCAACCATATAATATTCCTCTTCCGATCGCACCCCAGCCAGGGCGCCGTTGTCTTTAACTCCAACAAGCAAACGACCGCCATCCGTGTTTGCAAAGGCAACCAGCGTTCGGGCGATCTTGTTTGTGTCGGCAATCTCGAACTTGAAATCGAGCCGCTGGTGTTCTCCTTCTTCAATCAGTTTTGTAATGTGGTGCAGCATTACCTGAACGAAATATTATTGCGGGCTGTGATTTTTTCACAATAATGGCAACGAAGCTTTAATTCTTTTTTATCAATCACGGTGAACTTCGTGGCAATTTCCTCGTTGTTGGTGATGCAGTTCGGATTGAAGCATTTTACAATATTTTCGGCATAATCAGGCACTTCAACCTTTTTTTTCTCGACCACCTCGAAATTTTTAATAATGATCAGGGTCGCTGTGGGCGCGACGAGGGCGATTTTGTTGATTTCATCGCTCTTGAAAAATTTATTGCTAACCTTGATGATGCCTTTCTTTCCCATTTTGTTGCTGTCGAGGTTTGTGCCAATCAGCAACTGGTTCTGGTATTCACTCAGGTTCAATATTTTAATGACCTGGAATACATTTTTTGACGGGATATGATCGATGACCGTGCCGTTTTCGATGGCCGATACTTTTAGTTCTTTTCTGAGATCTTCTTTTTCCATGATTTAGATTATTTCGGTTAATCAACAACACCTAGAATCGAGGCCAGCAGTGCCTGGCGGACAAAAACCCCGTTGAGTGCCTGGGTAAAATAGTAGGCCATCGGGTTGCTGTCGACATCGGTGGTGATCTCATTGACGCGAGGCAGCGGATGGAGGACCCTGAGGTTGGGTTTGGCACCGGCAAGCATTTCGTTGTGAAGGACATAGGTGTTTTTCACCTTTTCATAATCGAGTGGATCAGAAAAGCGTTCCTTCTGGATTCGGGTCATGTACAAGATGTCGACTTTCGGGATCACATCGAGCAGGTCGGTTGACTGATGGTAAACCAGGTTTCGCTGCTTGATGTCGATTTTCACCGCGCTGGGCAGTTTCAGTTCGAGCGGAGAAACGAAATGGAATGTGGTGTTGTAGTTGCAAAGCGCCTGCACCAGCGAATGAACGGTGCGGCCGTATTTCAGGTCGCCAACGAAGGCGATGTTGAGGTTTTCGAGCGATCCCTGCGTTTTCCTGATCGAATACATGTCGAGCAGGGTCTGGGTGGGATGCTGGTTTGCGCCATCCCCGGCATTGATGACCGGAACTTTTGCAACTTCGCTGGCAAAGCGGGCGCTGCCTTCCCTGGGATGCCGCATCACGATGATATCGCAATAGTTGCTCACGGTAAGGATCGTATCGCGCAATGATTCCCCCTTCTGAACGCTGGAACTGGAAGAGTCGGTAAAACCGATGACTTTGGCTCCAAGGCGGGTGGCAGCGCTTTCAAAACTGAGGCGGGTGCGCGTTGACGGCTCAAAAAACAGGGTGGCGACAACAAAATCCTGAAGGATGTGCTGCCGGGGATTCTTTTCAAAGGCTCCGGCAAGTTCAAGGATGCGGACATGTTCGGCCCGTGTGAAATCGTTTATGGATACTAGGCTTTTATTTTTCATTATTTCAAAGTTAATGTGGGCATTCGTCTGATCAAAAATAAAAAAAATCCCGGTTTGAAAACCGGGATTTTGGAAATTATTTAATCTTCTGTTTTTTCAAAAAAACTTTCAGGATGTCATCCAGGTCAGGTTTCCCGATCTCCTGGAGGTCGTAGTAAACCCGTGTGTTGGGTTTGTTGATCTTCACCAGGCGGTTGAGGTCGATCGGAGTGGCAATGACCACAGAGTCGCATTTCACCTTGTTGATCGTGGCTTCAAGGTCTTTCACCTGTTGTTCGCCGTAACCCATGGCCGGAAGCAACTGGCCGATGTTGGGATAGATTTTGAATGTTTCGGCAAGTTTACCAACGACATACGGACGGGGATCAACCAGTTCGGCAGCGCCATATTTCTGGGCGGCAACCACACCGGCGCCGATTTTCATCTCGCCATGGGTGAGTGTAGGACCATCTTCGATCACGAGCACTCTTTTACCGCGGATAAGCGATTCATCATCCACGCGGATGGGAGAGGCTCCGTCGACAACGATGGCTTTGGGATTGATTTTCTGGATATTGTCGCGGACTGTCTTAATGTTCTCGGGTGAAGCGGAATCAATTTTGTTGAGAACCACAACATCGGCAATCCGGATATTGACCTCGCCGGGATAATAGCTGCATTCGGCGCCTGGGCGATGCGGGTCGGCCACAGTGACCATCAGGTCGGGTTTGTAGAAGGGGAAATCGTTGTTTCCGCCATCCCACAAAATGATATCGCAACCATCGGGATCGTTTTCAGCCGCGCGCAGGATCGCTTCATAATCAACGCCTGCATAAATCACATTGCCGCGGTCAACGTGCGGTTCGTACTCTTCCATCTCTTCGATGGTGCATTTGTGTTTTGCCAGGTCTTGAACTGTTGCGAATCGCTGAACTTTCTGGGCAACCAGGTCGCCATAGGGCATCGGGTGGCGGACTGCGACAACTTTAAGGCCTTTGGCCATCAGGATTTCGATGATGCGGCGCGAAGTCTGGCTTTTTCCGCAACCTGTGCGGGTTGCGCCAACGGCGATCACCGGTTTTGTACTTTTGATCATCGTGTCCTTCGGACCGATCAGGAGGAAATTCGCCCCGGCAGCATTTACTACGGAGCTGAGATTCATAACCCGCTGATAAGGAACATCGCTGTAAGCAAAGTTGCAAATCTCCACGTTCAATTTCTGGATCAGGCTGACCAATTCTGCTTCAGCATAGATGGGAATGCCTTTGGGATAAAGTTTCCCCGCCAGTTCGGCAGGATATTTACGTCCATCTATGTCCGGAATTTGCGCAGCTGTAAAAGCTACCACGTTAAAATCAGCGTTATCGCGATAATACGTGTTGAAATTGTGAAAATCTCTTCCGGCAGCACCAATAATGATTACATTTTTTTTCATGCTAACCTCGCTTTTTGTGAATGAGAAATATAGTTTGTGATAAGTAAATTTTCGGGAGATTGTTTTGCAAACGTACTCATTTTTGGGGAACTAGCAAAATCGGGAAGAATATTTTTATCACCTGTTTTAAACCATTCCAGTCGCGGGTTACCGCTGTTTTTTTCCAGCGTCATTTGCCCGGCAGGGTTAAAAATGCACCCTGGCATCCCGGGAAACCGCACTTAGATAAAATTAGGTTAAATTTGCCGCAAAATTGACGGACGATGATTGAGGAAAAAATATTAAGGATGACCTGTGAGGCGGTTCAGCAACTGTACGGGCAGGTTATCAAACCGGAATCGATAGGCATGGAAACCACGAAGAAGGAGATCACGGGTGATTTTACCATCGTGGTATTCAGCCTGCTTAAAATGTCGCGCAAATCGCCTGAGGCGACTGCCGGTGAAATCGGGGCCTTCCTCAAGGTCAACGTTTCAGAGATCAGTGAATTTAATGTGATCAAGGGGTTCCTGAACCTGGTGCTTTCCGATGATTTCTGGACCGGTTTTTTAGCGTCAAACGGTTCCCGTGCCGATTTCGGAATTCAGGAAAAACGCGGTGAAGCTCCCATCGTACTTGAATATTCTTCACCCAACACCAATAAGCCGCTTCACCTGGGCCACATCCGCAACAACCTTTTGGGGTATTCTCTTGCAGAGATTCTTAAAGCCAACGGCCATGAGGTTGTAAAGGTGAACCTGGTCAACGATCGCGGCATTCACATCTGCAAATCCATGCTGGCGTATATGAAATGGGGGAACGGAGAAACCCCTGAATCAACCGGTGAAAAGGGCGATCATCTCATTGGCAGGTATTACGTTCTTTTTGATAAGGAGTACAAGGCTGAGATCCGTGATCTCATGGAAAAGGGCCTTTCTGAGGAGGCTGCTTCCCGGCAGGCGCCGCTTATTACGGAAGCTCAGGAAATCCTGAGGAAATGGGAAGCAAAGGACGCGGAGGTACTGCAGTTGTGGAAGACCATGAATGGCTGGGCTTATGATGGGTTTGACCTGACATACCGTCGTTTGGGGGTTGATTTCGATAAGATATATTATGAAAGCGAAACCTACCTCCTGGGAAAGGAGCTGGTTATGGAAGGGCTTGGCAGCGAACGTCTGGTGAGGAAGGACGACGGGAGCGTATGGGCCGACCTGAGGGATGAAGGGCTGGATGAAAAGCTGTTGCTTCGTGCCGATGGCACCTCGGTATATATGACCCAGGACCTGGGAACGGCGCAGCTTCGCTACGAGGATTACCATCCCTCCGCCATGATTTACGTAGTGGGCAATGAACAGAACTACCATTTTGACGTTTTAAAGAAGGTACTGTCCAAACTGGGCAAAACGTTTGCCGGGCATGTGTACCATTTATCATATGGCATGGTGGAGCTGCCCCTGGGAAAGATGAAATCGCGCGAGGGAACCGTGGTGGATGCCGATGACCTGATGGAGGAGATGTTCAGCACGGCGGCAGCAATGACCAGGGAACTTGGCAAGGCCAGTGAACTTTCGGAAGAGGATGCTGATAAACTGTTCAATACCATTGGCCTTGGGGCGCTTAAATACTTCATTTTAAAGGTGGATCCAAAGAAAAACATGATGTTTGACCCGGCAGAATCGATCGATTTTAACGGGAATACAGGACCATTTATTCAGTACACCTATGCGCGGATCCAGTCGTTGCTGTCGAAAGCAGCTTTAGCAGGATACCAGTGGGAACAGCCGGTATTATCAGGTCAGCCTTCATTGCTGTTACTGGAAAAGGAGATCATCAAGCGGCTCTTTTTATTTGACGAAGCGGTTATCCAGGCTGGCAGGGAGATGAACCCGGCGGTTATCGCGAACTATGTTTATGATCTGGCCAAAGGTTACAATCAGTTTTACCAGGAATTGCCCGTTCTTAAGGAAGAAGACACTGCAAAAGTGCTTTTGCGTCTTTGCATCACCGATTTTGTCGGAAAGACAATAAAGACTTCCATGAAACTGCTCGGGATCATGGTTCCGCCAAGGATGTAAAAAAAAAAGGCGGCCTGAAACCAGGCCGCCTTTAAAATATGTATACCTAAAGCTTAGTTCACAACGATTTTCTTGTTCATAAAGCCATCGGCCATTTTGAGCTGCAGGTTGTACACGCCTGATTTCAAACCGGCAGTGTTAACGCTGAGTTCAGTTGCATCGGCAGCCTGTGTGAAAACAACTTCGCCGACCATGTTAATGATCTTCACTTCCTGGATGTTCTGCGATCCCTGGATGTTGAGCATTCCGTGAACCGGGTTCGGGAATACAGAAACAATTGCCTGGGAATGTTCGTTGATGCCAACACCGCCAACATAGATTAAACCGGTCTTTACCTTGGTTGTATTGCCCCATGAATTGGTTGCTGTGAGGGTTACATTATAGGTGCCGGGTGTATTATATACAATGGTGGGATGTTTTGAAGTGGAGGTGGCAGGTGTTCCGCCCGGGCAGGTCCATGAAACAGTTGAGGTTGAATGAACACCGGCTGTGATGGTGTAAGTAATCGAACCGCCTTTGGGTATGGCAACGTTGCTTGCTGTAAAGTCGCACTGCGCGAGAATGCTGTTGAATTTTGACATGCCGCCGGTGGTGGCGTCGGCGTTGAATCCGCCGGCCCAGCCGGTTGAATCATTCACCCATGCCATGGCAAGGTACTGTGTTCCGATGGTTGATGCCATGTCATTCCATGTGGTGCCTTCATCAAATGAATAGGTAATGCCGGTGGCCGGGGGAGTGGCAGAAGCAGCTGCGCCTGAGGTAATCCAGGTTGATGCTGTTCCGGGAATATACCACATATCATTGGTGAAAACGTTGCCGGTGGTGGTAGCAACTGTCCAGGTTGTTCCGCCGTCGGTGGTTTTTGCCAGACCGCCTGTGGTAGTTGAACTTCTGTCGCCTGCGAAACCAATCATATTATCTTTAAAGAAAGGCTGTGCATATTTGGCCGTCCAGCCGGGGATCTGGGCTACTGTCCAGTTATGTCCGTTGTCGATTGATTTGTAGATACGACCTTTGTTGGTTCCAAACCAGGTAATGTCACCTACAACACAGAAATAGCCGATAACACCATATTCTCCGGAAACAGGAGCAGGGCTGTTGGCTGCGGGAATGGCAGTCCAGGTTGTTCCACCGTCGTCAGTTGTGTAGATTTCGAATTTGCCATTGATGGGGTCGCCCACGCAATATCCCAGGTTCTGATCCCAGAAATAGACAAAGTCGGCAAACGATGAGGCATTGGTGAAGAGGGCTGAAGCCTGGCGGGTCCAGGTTGTACCGCCATCGGTTGTTTTGTAGATACCCTGGCCTGTAGTGGAGGCTGCGGGCGGATACATGCAAACCCATGCTTTCTGATCATCAACAGCAACGATGTTGGCAATGTCGAGATTGGTGATGCCGGCGATGGTATGGGGTGTCCATAAGGTTCCGCCGTTGATGGTTTTGGTAATGTCCTGGACAGGAGCAGCAGCGCCGCTTCCGTCATAAGATGCAGCCCATAAAACCTGGCTGCTTACCGGGCAAATGTTCCTGATTCCGCGGCTTGCAGCGCTGAAACCGGATGCTTCGTCAATCCACTGGGCATTAACTGCCAGTGTGAGAGCCATGATGGCGACGAAAGAGAGTAGAATTTTCTTCATAGTTTGTTTTTTTTGTGATTTGAATTTGAATATTAATACAAAACTACAAAGTTTTTCAATGAGTGAAGTTGTTTTTCTTAAAAAAAATTGGATAAGCACTTTTTGGGAGCATTTACGATTTACGATATACGATTTACGATTGAAGCAGTGGCATGCATGGTACGGGTCAAGATAAATTGTTAATTTTGCATCATTAAAAAGAGAAACAATGTTTGAAGGACTGAGTGATAAATTAGACAGGGCGTTCAAGGTTCTGAAAGGACACGGGCACATTACGGAAATCAATGTTGCAGAGACATTGAAGGATGTCAGGAAAGCATTGCTGGATGCCGACGTCAGCTTTAAGATTGCAAAACAGTTTACCGACCAGGTAAAGGATAAGGCGCTGGGACAGAATGTGCTTACTGCAGTTTCACCCGGGCAGCTGATGGTGAAGATCGTGCATGACGAACTAACCGAACTCATGGGCGGTCAGAAAACCGAACTGAACCTGAAAGGCGACCCGGCCATTATCCTGGTGGCAGGTTTGCAGGGTTCGGGTAAAACGACCTTTTCTGCCAAACTGGCCAATTACCTGAAGACAAAAAAGGGAAGGCGGCCATTGCTGGTTGCGTGCGACGTGTATCGCCCGGCGGCTATCGAGCAGTTGAAAGTGCTGGGTCAGCAGATCGAGGTGGATGTGTATGCCGAAGATGCCGTAAACGACCCTGTGAAGATCGCAAAGCGCTCGCTGGCACATGCCAGGGAAAAGGGATATAACATACTCATTGTCGATACTGCCGGCCGGTTGGCCATCGACGAACAGATGATGGATGAGATCGCGAATATCAAATCGGTGCTGAATCCTCAGGAAACCTTGTTTGTTGTTGATTCCATGACCGGACAGGATGCTGTAAACACGGCAAAGGCTTTCAACGACCGGCTCGATTATGAAGGTGTCGTGCTGACGAAACTTGACGGTGATACCCGCGGTGGTGCTGCCCTCAGCATAAAATCAGTAGTCAGCAAACCTATTAAATTTGTCGGCCTCGGCGAGAAGATGGATGCCATCGATATTTTTTACCCGGAACGTATGGCCGACCGGATTCTCGGTATGGGCGACATTGTTTCGCTGGTTGAAAAAGCCCAGGAACAGTTTGATGAAGAAGAGGCGCAGAAACTCCAGAAGAAAATTGCCCGGAACCTGTTTGATTTTAACGATTTCCTTGCCCAGATCAAGCAGATTAAAAAGATGGGGAACGTGAAAGACCTGCTGGGAATGATCCCGGGGATGGGAAAAGCCATCAGAAATCTTGAAATCGACGATAATGCGTTCAAGGGAATTGAAGCCATCATTCATTCCATGACACCCGAAGAGCGTGTAAACCCGGCCGTGTTGAACGGCAGCCGCAGGAAACGCATCGCCTTTGGCTCAGGAACCAGTATCCAGGAGGTTAACCGCCTGATTAAACAGTTCGAGGATACCCGCAAAATGATGAAGATGGTCACCGCAAATAAAGGGAAAAACATGTCCAATGTCATGCGAAACATGAAGAATATGAACTAATTCTGAACAAAATGAAACTGCTGGATGGAAAGTTGATCGCCGAACAGATTAAAACTGAAATTGCACTGGAAGTTAAGGAGCAGTATATAGATAAAGGTATTAACCCTCCCCATCTTGCTGCTGTCCTGGTCGGCGAAGACCCTGCCAGCATGACTTATGTGTCGGCCAAGGAAAAGGCATGCAGGGAGGTCGGTTTCCTGTCTTCAGTGTACCGTTATCCCGCCAATATTACGGAGGACAAACTGTTGGAAATCATTGATTTTTTGAATGCCGATCACGAAATCGACGGTTTCATTGTCCAGGTTCCCCTGCCAAAGCACATCGACGAACAGAAAATAATCGAACGGATCGATCCCCGCAAGGATGTCGATGGATTTCACCCGGTCAACATCGGGAAAATGGTGCTGGGCCTGCCCTGTTTTTTACCTGCCACCCCTATGGGGATCATGACATTGCTTGAACGGTACGACATAGAAATTGACGGAAAAAACTGCGTGGTTCTCGGCAGGAGCCATAACGTGGGAACACCAATCAGCATCCTGCTTTCACGCAAGGCAAAATATGGCAACGGCACCGTCACTCTTTGCCACAGCCACACCAGCAACATTGCCGCCATTGCCTCCGCTGCCGATATCCTGGTGGTGGCCATGGGCAAGGAGGGCTTTGTGACAGCCGGCATGGTCAAAAAAAATGCGGTAGTGGTTGATGTGGGGATACACAGGATTCCTTCAGCGGAAACGAAATCAGGGTTCAGGCTGAAAGGAGATGTGAAATTTGATGAAGTATCGGGGAAATGCAGCTACATCACGCCTGTTCCAGGCGGGGTTGGCCTGATGACCATCGTTTCGTTGCTGCAGAACACGCTCAAAGCTGCTAAAAAAGCGGTCAATTGAATAACCAGTCCGGGTTAATCGCAGAATTATTGCAGGAAGGCAAAGTCCTTCCTGTGATGGAAGAATTTTACACCCTGCAGGGCGAGGGATACAACACCGGCCAGGCAGCCTATTTCATACGTGTGGGCGGTTGTGACGTTGGCTGCAAATGGTGCGACGTGAAAGAATCATGGAATGCATCTGATTTTCCACCGGTTTCGACCGACCTGGTGATCGAACACGCAACGTCATATCCCGCAAAGGCCATCGTGGTCACAGGCGGCGAACCACTCCTATATAATATGGACTATCTCTGCGATGGGTTGCACCGGCAAGGGATAAGGATATTCCTTGAAACATCAGGTTCCCAGCCCTTAAGTGGTTCGTGGGACTGGATCTGCCTCTCTCCCAAGAAAGACGCGCCACCGCTGCAGGAAATGCTTCAGAAGGCCGATGAGATTAAGGTCATTATTCACGACGACACCGATTTCCGGTGGGCTGAAGAACACGCCGGCAGGGTTTCACCCTCATGCATCCTCTATATGCAGCCGGAATGGAGCAGGCACGACGCAATGATGCCTGCCATCATACGTTATATCAAGGACAACCCGAAATGGAGAATCTCGCTCCAGAGCCATAAATACATGCATATCCCATGATCCTGCAACGTTTTGCCTGTTTACTGGTCATTTTCCAGTTTTCCCTGCTCATGGCTTCCGGACAAGGGAACCAACTCTCGACACAAAATAAAAAAGCGGAGAAATTTTTTTATGCCGCGATGGAAGCCTACGAGGTGAAGAATTTCGACAGGGCGCTGATGGCTTTGAAAAAGGCGGTGGGAGAGGATCCGCAGTTTACAGAGGCGTACATCCTGCAGGGGGATATCCGGGCTGAAAATCATGAATATGAAGCGGCGATCACCCTGTACCAAACGGCTATAAAAACAAATAAGCCGTTTTCTCCCAATCTTTATCTCATCCTGGCCAACATGCAGCTGAACAACGGGAAATATGCCGACGCCAGGCAGAATTTCCAGAGGTTGCTGGATTCGGACCAGGTGCCGGAAACAAAGCGCCGGCAGGCCGCATCAGGAATTAAGAGCGCGGATTTTGCCATCCGGGCCATGGCGCACCCGGTGCCATTCACGCCGGTAAACCTGGGCGACAGCATCAACAGTAAGTGTGATGAATATATCAATGCCATTACCGCCGATGAATCGCTGCTCTATTTTACCCGTTTGAATGCAATCAACGCCCAAACGATCGATCAGCATCAGAACGGGGAAGAGGATTTTTACGTGTCGCGCTGCGTCGATTCGGTTTGGTCGAAGGCGGTGAACATGGGCCCCCCGATCAATACCCATGGCAACGAAGGTGCGCTGAGCATCTCCCCGGATGGCAAAATGCTGTTCTTTGCAGCATGCAACAGGCCCGACGGGTTCGGAAGCTGCGACATCTACTGGTCACACCGGCTCGGCGACCGGTGGGCTGAACCTGAAAACCTGGGCGAAGTCGTGAATTCGCCCCAATGGGATTCGCAGCCAACGTTCTCTTCCGACGGGAAAACCCTCTATTTTGCCAGTAACCGCAGAGGAGGCAGGGGAAGTTCCGATATCTGGAAAACCGAACTGCAGCCTGATGGCAGTTGGACGCCCCCGGTAAACCTGGGCGATTCCATCAACACGCGCGATGAGGAGATGGCGCCATTCATCCATCCCGATGACCAGACGCTCTATTTTTCATCCAAAGGGCACCCGGGCATGGGCGGACTGGATCTTTTTTATTCGAGAAAAGATGCCGCAGGCAAATGGAGGCGCCCGGTGAACATGGGCTATCCGATCAACACCTGCGCCGATGAAATCACGCTGGTTGTGAATGCGAAAGGAAATGTGGCCTATATTTCGTCGGATAAATTCGGAGGGAAAGGACGACAGGACGTTTACAGGTTCCCGCTTTACAAGGAGGCGCAGCCGATGCTTACAACCTATTTTAAGGGCGTTGTTTACGATGAAGAGACGAAGGTAAGACTGGATGCCAGGTTTGAACTCATCGAGCTGGGATCGTCTAAAACCGTTGCCGAGTCGCATTCCGACCGGCTGACAGGTGAATTTTTACTTGCACTGCCCACCGAAAAAAATTACGCGCTGAACGTATCAAAAGACGGGTACCTTTTCTTTTCCGAAAATTTCTCACTCAGCGGTACGAACTCCCAGAAAACCCCTTTTGTTAAAAATATCCCGCTCAAGCCTATCAAGGTTGGTGAAGCGGTGGTCCTGAAAAATATTTTCTTTGATACCGACAAATATATTCTGAAGGATGAATCCCTGGCTGAACTGCAAAAACTGCTTGCCCTTATGCAGAAAAATCCAAGACTGAAAATAGAGATCAGCGGCCATACCGACAACATCGGCAGCGAGGCTCATAACCTTGAATTGTCGGGAAACCGGGCCAATGCTGTATATCAATACCTGGTCGCCCATAGCATCGCTGCAACCCGGCTCACCTACATCGGTTACGGGTTCAGCCAGCCGATCGATGTGAACACCACCGACCAGGGCCGTGCAAATAATCGTCGCACGGAGTTTAAAGTCATTGGGAATTAAATTATTATTTGTACCTTTGCACCCCTTAAAAACTTCCATTGTTACATGATTAATATTACATTACCAGATAATTCGGTTCGTCAGTTTCCAGAAGGAGTTACAGGCGTTGACATTGCCAAAAGCATCAGCGAAGGACTTGCAAGGAACGTCCTTTCCATGATGGTTAATGGTGATATTTGTGATGCAACACGCTCTATTTCAGCAGATGCAAATGTCAGGTTGCTTACATGGAGCGATCCCGAAGGGAAAGCCACCATGTGGCATTCATCAGCCCATCTCATGGCAGAAGCCATTGAATTGCTCTACCCCGGTGTGAAATTCGGGATAGGCCCTGATATTGATAATGGCTTTTACTACGACATTGACTTCGGGAATTACACGATATCTTCGGATGATTTTCCCAAAATCGAAAAAAAAATACTTGAATTAGCGAAGGAAAAGCAGAACTTCACCAGGAAGGATGTTTCCAAGGCCGACGCCATCAGCTATTTCACCACCAAAGGGGATGAGTACAAGATTGAATTGCTGCAGGGGCTCGATGATGGCCAGATCACCTTTTACGAATCAGGAAAGTTCACCGATTTATGCCGTGGACCTCATATTCCCGATACCGGTTTCATCAAGGCAGTTAAACTGCTCAACATTGCAGGCGCATACTGGCGCGGTGATGAAAAACGGAAACAGCTGACGCGCATTTACGGAATTACCTTCACAAAGCAGAAAGAGCTTGATGACTTCCTCGTTTTCCTGGAAGAGGCGAAAAAGCGCGATCACCGCAAGCTGGGCAAGGAACTCGAACTGTTTGCCTTCTCGCAAAAGGTGGGACTTGGGCTTCCTTTGTGGCTTCCCCGTGGTGCAGCGTTGCGCGAACGGCTTGAAATGTTCCTGAAAAAGGTTCAGAAGAAAGCCGGCTATCAGCAGGTAATCTGTCCGCACATCGGGAATGTTGAATTATACAAGACTTCGGGACATTACCAGAAATATGGCGAAAGTTCCTTCCGGCCGATCTCAACGCCTGTTGAAGGCGAGGAGTTCTTTCTCAAGCCGATGAACTGTCCCCATCATTGCGAAATCTATAAAACTAAACCAAGATCATACCGCGATTTGCCTGTTCGCCTGGCCGAATTCGGCACGGTTTACCGTTACGAGCAAAGCGGGGAACTGCATGGATTGACCCGCGTACGCGGTTTTACACAAGACGATGCCCATATCTTCTGTACGCCCGAACAGGTGAAAGATGAATTCAAAGGGGTTATGGACATCGTGATGCTAATCTTTAAAGCGCTTGATTTCAAGGACTTTATTGTGCAGATTTCCTTGCGTGATCCTGACAACAAGGATAAATATATCGGGACTGACGAAAATTGGGAAAAAGCAGAACGTGCGATCATGGAAGTCGCGGAAGAACGCGGGTTGCCCACCGTCATTGAACTTGGGGAAGCCGCCTTTTATGGCCCAAAAATGGACTTCATGGTGAAGGATGCCCTTGGCAGAAAATGGCAGCTGGGCACTATCCAGGTCGACTATAACCTGCCGGAACGTTTTGATTTGGAGTATATTGGCAACGATAACCAGAAACATCGTCCTGTCATGATCCACCGCGCCCCTTTCGGCTCCATGGAGCGGTTCGTTGCGGTGCTGATAGAACACACTGCCGGCAATTTCCCCCTGTGGCTCGCACCGGATCAGGCTATTGTACTGCCAATCAGTGAGAAATATCAGGAATATGCAAAAAAAGTTTTAACTTTGCTAAATAATTCCGAAATTCGCGCCACGATTGATGACCGTAATGAAAAAGCCGGGAAAAAGATCCGTGATGCCGAATTGATGAAGATCCCCTATATGCTTGTAGTCGGAGAAAGGGAAGAAAGCGAAGGATCCGTATCGGTTCGTAAACATGGCCAGGGCGATCTCGGACCCCAGAAAATTGAGGATTTTATAAGTTTTGTTCAGGCCGAGATGAAAAACGAATTAGGCGAAATCGCGTAATCGGGTAGAGACGGGTTTAAAACCCGTCTCCACGAAATAGAATTAACGTAGAGACGGGTTTTAAACCCGTCTCAACAAATATAAACCAAATATAGGAGATAATCCAATAGTAACACAATTTAGCGGCCCGAGACGATATCCGAAGCCCGGGAAGAAAGAGGAACCCTATAACATCAACCAATGGATCAAAGCTCCTGTTGTCAGGGTCGTTGGTGAAAACATAGAACAAGGGATCTATAACATCCGTGAGGCACTGAATATTGCTGAAAGCAAAGGTCTTGACCTTGTCGAGATATCACCTACGGCAAATCCTCCAGTTTGCAAGGTGATCGACTACAAAAAGTTTCTTTACGAGCTTAAGAAGAAGCAGAAAGAGATGAAGGCCAAAACCGCGAAGATTGTGGTTAAGGAGATCCGGCTTGGGCCAAATACCGATGAGCACGATTTCAACTTTAAGCTGAACCATTCCATCAAATTCCTGAAGGAAGGGGCAAAGGTGAAGGTTGACGTATTCTTCAAAGGCCGGTCGATTATCTATAAGGAACAAGGAGAGCTGATTCTGTTGAAATTCGCCCAGGCCCTTGTCGACGTTGGCAAAATAGAACAGATGCCGCGCCTGGAAGGGAAGCGCATGATCATGATCATCACCCCAAAAAAATAGTAAAGATGCGGGCAATCGCATTCCGTCACTACATTCAATTAATATCTAATCATCAAAAACAGTAACATGCCAAAAATGAAGACCAAATCCGGCGCCAAAAAAAGATTCGCTCTGACGGGAACCGGTAAAATCAAAAGGAAGCATGCTTACAAAAGCCACATCCTGACCAAGAAAACCACGAAGCGGAAACGTAACCTTACGTATTCGACCACGGTTGACAAGGCCGATGCAGCCAATGTAAAGGAGATGCTCCAGGGTTAATTTTTCATTATTTAACTTGCGGCCAGCTCCATAAGTTCCCGGTAAACGGGACGCTGCCGTAAAAAAACCAAAACTATGCCAAGATCAGTAAATTCAGTCGCCTCGCGAGAGAGAAGGAAAAAAATCCTGAAGCGGGCCAAAGGACAGTTCGGAAGAAGAAAGAATGTCCTTACCGTTGCGAAAAATTCAGTAGAAAAGGGGTTGGGCTATGCCTACCGTGACCGTCGTACAAAGAAGCGTACCTTCCGCGGACTCTGGATCACACGTATCAATGCCGGTGTACGGCCTTACGGTTTGTCTTATTCCGTATTTATCGGGAAACTTGCTGAGCATAACATTACACTCAACAGAAAAACCCTCGCCGATTTAGCGATGAATCATCCCGAAGCCTTTAAGGCCGTGGTTGAAGCAGTCAGCTAGAACCTCGCCAGGCTTTCGATATAAAAAAAGCCCTCCCTGAAAAGGAGGGCTTTTTTATTGACATCATTTCTTCTTATGCTCCTGGATATAATGGTCAAGGAAGTAACCGATCTTGTCGGCGGCAAGACGTTTGGCAATGATGTTCTTCTCTTCGTCCAGGAGAAGGATTACCGGTGTAGAGTTGATATCATACTGCTCGTGGTAATCGCCTGTCAGTGTTCGCGGCCCGTCTACGTTGATCCAGTTCATCTTTTTCTTGATGATCCCGTTCTTCCATTTTACCAGTGAAGTGTCAGTGCAAACGGCAAAGATCTTCATGCCATACTTGTCCTTGTTCTGATCATAGAAATCCCGGATGATCGGTATCTCTTTTTCACAATGCCCGCAATCGGGATCCCAGAACACTACAAGCAGGTACTTTGCCTGTATGGCGTGCATTGAAACCCACTGGATCGTCGTATCGGTCATGATCATGTTAGGCGCCTTCTCGCCAAGCAGGATGGGGTGTATTTTATTTGCCCTTTTGATGACCTTCTCATTTTGTTCCTTCGACAGCCACGTTGTTTGCCCGGTTGCATAATATTTATCAACAACGTGAACAAAAATCCTGTCAAAGCCCATGATATCGGAATTTTCATAGTGGTAAGTCACAAACCACAGGATGTATTTGAACATTTCCTGGTTCGGCCGGGCCCTTTCGATAAGGATGTCAGCTTCATGCATCACCGTATCAACATGCTGTATAAGCACGTTGTCGAAATACTTTTTCAGTTTGTTATGAAAGACCGGCGTCCTAAGCACCCTGTCATCCAGGAAAGTTACATCGTCCCAGAAATGAGATGTATAAAAGCGGTAGGCATACAATGAATCTTTCCTTCCATTGGGCAAAACCGGGTTTTCCGGGATGTCAGGCTCCTTCATCGTATTGATCATCAGGGCGATAAATGACTCGGGATGTTTTTTAACCAAACCGAGCCGGTAGGCGATCAAATCCTTGTTCATCGCGTTGATTTTATCATTGTAATAGGCGTTGGAATCCTTTACATCCTTCCCCGGAGCCAGGGAATCGTTCTTTGCAGGCGCCGGTTTTATTTTGTTCTGCAGGTTCTGTATCTGCTCAAAGGATTCGCGGTTAAACTTCATGTACTCGTAAAATAGTTCATTATCGGGAGAATCCTTAATTACAAGATGACGGGTGGGATCAACCACATTGGTTTCAAGTGAAAATTTATATTCGTTGTTTATTACGAAATCGAAATAGTTTTTTTCGGTGATCACCAATGCATACAGCCCTTTTTGCAACGTGGCAGGGGCTTTGTAGGTACATCGCCCGGAATGATCAAATTTCAGGGTATCCTTGATGTAGGTCCCGTTGCTGTAATAGTAGACCAACATGCAGGTCGTATCTTTCAACCCGTTGATTTTGAATTTTATAGTATAATCATGCTGCCCGTACGACGGTGAAAAATAACCCACCAGTGAGATCAAGATCAGGGCAATCCGGTATTTCAGCATAAGGTTAATTTTTGTTTAATAACGATAAGTTGACGATTCTATTTTCCGGCGATTTCGTTATAACCGGGATGAAAGAAAAATTTGATATAATAGTAGCCGATGGCCTCATTCATGGTCTCCCTGAATCCCTTGCTCGATTTCCACCATGAATCAGGGCCGTAATAAAAATTCGGGACTGAAATAATTCCAACTTTCACCGAGTCGCCCAGCGCTTTCCTGAACAACATCCTGCTGCGGCCGCCATGCACGCCCATGGTCATCAGGTTGACGGCAGTGATATCAGGCCGGTTGGTAACCAGCCATTGCCTTAACCTGACCGCCGAATTGTACGTGCGCTCATTCCTGATGTCGTCGGTGCCAATCATTACGAGTTTAGTAGAATCAAAACCAAGCCTGAGCAGCGACAGCCCGGCCACCCGCGCGGTGTTGCGGCAGGGCGCAAGCAAATCTCCGTATTCAAGCGGCGCCCCGGTTACAATGAGCAGTTTGTAGTTGTTGCTTTTGAATTCCTTCATGGCATCATACAACACATAATCATTAACAAACCCTTCAAGAACCAGGATATTGGTCTTTTCGCGCTGAACAGGCGCCAGGGTGCCAAATAAATTTCTAAATCCCAAATATGCGAAAATAAAGATAAATAAAACAAGGATCAACCAACCATATAAAGTTAAACCCCATCTTTCTCTTCGACTGATTAGAAAATAGTTTAAGTTACCTATCATAATCAGATAGAAATGTGTTCTTTACGCAACAGGTCGTTGACGGTTTTCACCGGGTTGAATGTGATAATGGGAACCTCCATGAAAATTGTGATCCATTTGGCCATAGCGCCGTTCCATAAGCCAGGCAGTTCCTGGGCTTTCAGTGTTTTACCCCCGCTTGATTTCAGCGAAATAAAACCGGTATTTTCATCGACAAATTCCTGCAGGTTAAACGCGTTGCCTTCAAAGTCCCTGGTGCTGCAAACAAGATCGACAGGGTTAAAATGCGTGGAAGAAGAGAGTATGCTCTTTTGCGCACTATTTTTAACATCGATCTGCGAGGCTTCCACAATCTGCAGGGATAAACGTCCATCATCACCAACAACCCAGAACGGGCCACCACCGGGTTCTCCTTCATTTTTAACCATTCCGCAAACACGGATTGGTTTGTTCAGCATGGAACAAAGCACGCTGCATTGTACATCGGCCGGCGATGATTTCATATTATCAGGAAAATCCATAAATAGTTTTTCTTCCGAAAACCGGATCATTTCACTTATTTCTTCAGGAGTGGCAGGCCGCATTTTAATCATGGAAAGGAACGCGGAAATCACCTCCTTGAGTGAAAGCAGGTAACCCCCCAATAATTTTTTATACTCGAATGTCACGCTTTTGAGCCTGTCGGGAACGATGTTGTCGATATTCTTGATAAAAACCAGGTCAGCATCCACTTCGTTCAGGTTCTCGAGCAATGCTCCGTGTCCGCCCGGCCTGAAAAGGAGAGTCCCATCCTGGTTCCTCACGGGCTGGTTGTTTTCGTCGACAGCCAGGGTATCGGTAGATGGTTTCTGAACAGAAAATGAAATTTCGAATTCAACGCCGAGTTCCGACTCGTACAGGTTCCTGACCCTGTCAAACAGCACCATGAATTTTTCACGGTGTTCGGGAGAGATGGTAAAATGAATCCTTGCCTTGCCTTCCCTGTCTCTTGTATATTCTGCCGCTTCAACAAGGTGTTCCTCAGCAGCCGTTCGGGCACCATCCTCATACTGGTGAAACTTAAGCAATGCCTTTGGCAGGTTCGCATAATCGAGGCCGCCTGGAACCAGGATATATTCGATGATCTTATAGAATTCTTTATTTTCAATGATTTCGTCCATCTTTATGCCCGCCTCCTCAAAACAACGTGCGAGGTCCTGGGAAAAGGCAGTCTGACGGATATTTTCAACCAACCAGGATACCGAATTAAAGCTTTGATCTGCAGAAAGCAGCTTATCAACTGGAACACCGGAAATATACTGTTCCCTGAACTCGAACAGGTGCTTGAACATCCTGCTGGCGGCACCGGAAGCAGGAACAAATTTCACTACCTTCAGGTCAGGAAGTTTTTTTTCAAAATATGCTATGAAATACTTTTTCAACTCCTCATCCATGGTTACAAGGCCGTCACCGGGGGTGGCCGCACGGGCCAGGCAAACAAAAGGGAACCCCTTGATAAAATGATCGATTTGCTTCCTGATTACAGGAAGACCTATGCCCTTGATTTTGATCTGATTAAGGTCCTGTTGTGTGAACATAAGCACTTTTTTTGTATTTTTCCAACAAATTTATTCCAAAAAATGAAAACTTTCGCGATTATTCTGATTTCAATCTGGATTTCGGTCCAGACAGTGGCACAAGTTGCCCCTCAAAAGTACTTTGTTGAGTTTATGGATAAATACAACTCGCCCTATTCAGTAACCCGGCCTCAGGAATTTCTAACCAGCCGTGCTATTGAGCGGAGGCAAAAGCAGGGGATCGTCATTGCCGAAAACGATATCCCCGTCAATCAAACTTACATAACCGCGTTAAGAAGATTCAATGTCGGGTTTCTTACAGAGTCGAGATGGTTTAATGGTGTAACAATATATTGCCTGAATCCGGCCATCATTGATTCAATCAGGCTGCTTCCATTTGTAAAACACGTTGTTAAAGATGTAAATATTATAAAGTTAAAAAGCTATATTCCAGCGAATAAGTATGTGTTAGAAGAAGTTTTACATGAATATGGCACCCCGGTTGCAGTTCCTGCACAATCCTGTTACAATGGTAACCAATCATACAACTATGGTCCTTCCTACAAACAGATCCACATGCTCCGGGGCGACAGCCTGCATAAGATGGGATACCGGGGCCAGGGAAAGGTGATCGCAATTCTTGATGCCGGGTTTAACCATGCCGACACATTGCGGGCATTTGACAGCCTGTGGGCTAACAATCAGATACTTGGAACAAGGGATTTTGTTCATCCCGGGAACAACGTCTACAAGGAATACGAGCATGGGATGGAGGTACTCTCATGCATGGGGGCCAATCTGCCAGGGGAACTGATCGGTACGGCGCCAAAAGCGTCTTACTGGTTGCTAAGGTCGGAAGATTATTATACTGAGAATCTTATTGAGGAGTACAACTGGGTGGCCGCTGCAGAATTTGCCGACAGCGTCGGTGCAGATATTATTAATTCCTCCCTGGGGTACACCGAGTTTGATGATCCCACGGTGAACCATACCTGCGCGGATATGAACGGAAATACAACGCCATCGGCAAAAGGTGCAAACCTGGCCTGCCGCAAGGGGATGGTCGTGGTCAACAGTGCAGGAAACGAAGGTGGAAGTGCCTGGCATTGCGTCAGCACACCGTCAGATGCCTTTGGGGCGCTTGCAATTGCTGCGGTCGACTCCAATGGCATCCGTGCCGGGTTCAGTTCAACAGGGGAGGCTACAGGAAGGATCAAGCCAAATGTGGCGGCCATGGGCAGCGCTGTCATTGTATCATCCACCATCGGGTTGATCATGCATTCAAGCGGCACCTCCTTTTCTTCGCCGATCATTGCCGGGATGGCGGCCTGTTTATGGCAGGCAGCCCCCGATTGGTCCTGTAATGACATATCCAGGGCGATAGAGATAAGCAGCAGCAAAAGCATGCACCCGGATTCGCTGCTGGGATACGGGATTCCCGATTTCGTCCGGGCCTTGAAAGCCGTTCGTGTGCCTGAGTATGAAACACAAAAGCAGGTAGTTGTTTATCCCAACCCTTTTACAGATGTATTCTCAGTAGAGGTCAACGTGCCGGCTGAGCAGGAAATTGATCTCGTACTGTACGACCAGCTGGGCAGAATCGAGCGTTACATTCGCAGCTACAGGGCAGGGGCGGGAACCAGCAAAATATCATTTCCTGGCATGGCGGCCATGAAAAATGGAAATTATATGCTTAAGGTCGCAGGCAGAGATTTTGTCTCTAACCTCAGTGTTGTTAAAATGGCGACAAAATAATTAAAGGATAGTTTACATTTGTGAATACAAATGTAAACTGAATTTGTTCATGTTGAAAACCTCACCACAAATGTATACAAGCCTGATTATTAATCAATTTATATCTTTTCTTCAATAATTCAGCGCGTGTTACCCGATCCATTTCCCCTGATATTGACAGAAAATGCAATTTCGTTTCATTATGCCATTTAATCTGGTAAATACTCAGTTACAAATGCAGTAGCCCCCTCAAATTCTTCAATTCAACGTCATAAACTATTTAATATCAATATAATAGCTAAATCAGGCTTATTTATTCCGGCTTTCATGACAGTACAATAGTAACTATCGACCTATATGGCCCAATTTCAGAATTACCCTGCCTTGTAAGAATGCAAAGTGCTTAATCATAAAATGTTGCATATTACAAATGTACCAATGGCCATGGTGGATTTGTGATCATATTGAAATATTATCATTTGGTTACAAATGTAATTACAATTGTAAACAGGCTTGGAATTGATAAATTATTTGGTGTAATCAATTATAATACAATATATATTAGTGTTTACCTGATGTTTTAATTTAAATAATCCTGCCATTACAAATGTTTTGTATAAATCTGCATGATTTATTACTTTTGTAAAAAATGTTTAACATGGTTGAACGTATTCTGGAACTTATCAGGATTAAAAAATTGACGACATCGCAGTTTGCAGATGAAATCGGAATTCAGCGTTCGGGAATGTCACATATAATTTCAGGCCGGAACAATCCGAGCCTCGAATTTGTCATGAAGGTTTTGAAGCGGTACCCTGACGTAAAACCGGAATGGCTTCTTTACGGGACAGGCGGCGAGATAACAAAAACTGTTCAGGCAGAGCCGGAACCTGTGGAAAAGGAAACAGTCGTCGTGGTGGAACCGGAAAAGACATTGGGTGGTCAAGCGTCAACCCTATTCGACCAACAGGATATTGCCGATGCAAAACCGGACATAAAAATCCCCAAAAGCCTTCGAAAAGAAAAGGCAGGCAGGAGAATAGAGAAGATTGTGGTATTTTATGATGACAGGACCTTCAGGGAGTATGACCCTGAACTATAATCAGCTCCTTTCTGTGAAGGCGAAGAAAAATCCAGCTTCCCGTTCGGCGCTTTCGTCACTGTCAGAACCATGGACAGCATTCTCGCCCATGTTTTTGCCATAAAGTTTACGAATGGTGCCTTCGGCTGCTTTTGCAGGATCGGTGGCACCAATGTACTGCCTGAAATCTTCAACGGCGTTTTCTTTCTCCAGGACAACGGCCACGATGGGCCCCGACGACATAAATGCTGTAAGCTCTTCGTAGAAAGGCTTTCCGGCATGCATTTCATAAAAATGGCCAGCCATTTCCCTGGTCAGGCAGACTTTTTTCATCGTAACAATTCTGAATCCTCCTTCTTCGATCTTTGCAAGGATCTTTCCGGTATACCCTGCCGAGAAAGCGGAGGGCTTTATCATGGTAAATGTAATTTTTCCAGCCATTTTTGTAACGTATTTTTGAGTCAACAAAATTACGATTATAATTCAAATAATCACTAATTTTGCACCCCATTAAATCAACACTGTTTGGAAAATACCGACTTTCCCGCCATATCTGAGAAGCTTTCACAACCCTTGCAGATATTGATCACAACACATACAAACCCTGATGGTGATGCGATTGGATCAAGCCTTGCCCTGGCGTTTTACCTGAAAAAGAAAAATCACCGGGTACACGTAATGGCGCCCGATCCGTTCCCTGATTTCCTCGCCTGGATGCCCGGACATGAAGATATCCTGTTCTTTTCCAGGGATCAGGAAAAGTGCATATCTGTCATTCAGCAGGCAGATATGATCATCGCAGCGGATTACAACAACTTTGGCCGGTTGAATGATGCAGCCCCGCTTGTGCGGCAGTCGAAAGCTGTTAAGGTGCTTATTGACCATCATTTGAATGCTTCGGATGAATTTGATTACAAAATATCCATTTCGCGTATTTCTTCGACCTCTGAACTTGTCTACAACTTTGTTGAAGCGATGGGTGATGTTCATTTACTGGATAAGAATATCGCCGAATGTATTTATACAGGGATCATTACCGATACTGGTTCCCTCAGCTATGCATGCAACTATGTGAAAACCTACCTCATCATTGCCGAACTCTTCAGACTGGGGATTGATGGGGAACATTTGCACAGGCTGATCTATGATACCTATTCAGAAAGCCGCCTGAGGCTTCTTGGTTATTCAATCAGCGACCAGCTTATTGTCATGCCGGAATTCAATACGGCGTTCATCACCCTTTCAGCTTCTGACCTGCAGCGGTTCAATCACCAGATCGGGGATACCGAAGGAGTTGTCAATTATGCACTTTCCATCAAGGATATCAACCTTGCCGCTTTATTTATGGAGCGGGACGGACTTGTAAAAGTGTCATTCCGTTCAAAAGGTAATTTTTCTGTGGATACCCTTGCCAGGGAGCATTTCAATGGTGGGGGCCACCGCAATGCAGCAGGTGCCAACTGTGATACGACCCTGGAAGATACCATACTGAAATTCAGGAAAATATTACCCTTGTATCAGTCCAAACTCAAATCTGTTTATTCGTGAAACTGCGGCTCCGGGCATTTGACCCGGCTGAACGTGTGACATATACCCGCCGGTCCCTGCAGGCCAGGTCACTGGTATTATGCGCAGCGGTGGTTTGTCTTTTTCCACTGATTTCATGTGATGAAGCCCCCCGGCAGCTCCAGGCAACCGGCCATATGCAATTCACCGATGATTCCGTTGTCAACTATAACCACCAGGTTGTGGTTGATGAGAGCCAGGAAATCGATGATTTCATTGCCCGCCATCACTGGAATATGCAGAAATCGCCAACCGGCCTTCGATGGATGGTATATAAGAACGGTAAAGGTCGGTCCCCGGCCAGGGGAGATATAGCCTGCATCAGCTATTCCGTGAGCCTTATCAGCGGGGATGCTGTGTATCATTCAGATCCCGCTAAACCGTTTGAATTTGCCACCGGGAAGGCGGAAGTTCCGAACGGTCTGGAGGAGGGGGTGCTGTTGCTGAAGCCAGGCGATCGGGCAAAACTCATTGTACCCTCACATCTTGCATTCGGTTTGCTGGGTGATATGGATAAGATCAAAAGCAGGGCGGTGCTCGTTTATGATCTTGAGCTTTGCAATATTAAGAAGGCGGGACATTGAAAGTGCAGAGAACTATCTTTTTTTTATCCCTGTACAATAACATATTATAGTTCCTGCGTGGAGTGCAGTACTTCCCTGGGAAATGAAAAATAATTAAAAATCAAGGGAATCCATGTAAAAACCAAGGCCGGACTTTATTATCTTTGCCGCGCAAATTGATGTGCTTCATCCGGCAGTTACCCGTTCCGTGTAAAATCGCTAATCATTTTATAAAGAAGAGTTTACAGCATCATAAAAACTTAATTAAATGAATATTAACCAAATTGTTAAAATGCAGAGTATGAAAAAAATGTTTGTGAATCCGCTGGTCATTGTGATGTTGTTTACGCTGACTATGTGGGCTTGTTCTTCAAAGTATCCTGGTTATGATAAAACAAAGACAGGCCTGTACTATAAAATGTACAAAGTAAGTAAAGACACCGCCAAGGCAAGGGTTGGAGACTGGGTTTCTTTAAACATGCGTTATGTTTACAAAGATTCCACCCTGTTTGACAGCAAAAAAGCCATGGGAACACCGGTAAGGTTCCAGCTGCCTCCATCCGACTTCAAGGGTGACATCTATGAAGGTATCCGAATGATGTCAGCCGGCGACAGCGCAAGTTTCATCGTCAATGCTGATTCATTGTTCAAAAAAACCTTCCGTTCACCTGAAAGGCCTAAATTCATCGACAGCAACGGCGTTATCCGTTTCTACATTACCGTCCTTACGGTTGATTCTCCTGAAGCCCTGATGAAAAAGGAAGTAATGGATGTTTCAAAATATATCGCAGACAAGAAGATTACTGTTGCCCCTTCGGCATCTGGTGTTTATTTCATTGAACAGGCTAAGGGTACTGGCGTGAAAATTGATTCAGGCACATGGGTAACCGCCAACTTCAAGGTTTCCCTCATTGACGGCAAACAGATTTTTGCATCATCAGACCGTGGCGAACCCATGGTTTTTGAATTCGGCAAGCGTTTTGATACCCGTGGTTTTGCAGAAGGCGTTGGCCAGATGCTCAAAGGCGGCAAGGCAACATTTATCGTTCCTTCAAAAATGGCCTTTGGTGAAACCGGGAACCCCAAAGCAGGCATTCCTCCTTTTACACCCATCGTTTATGATGTTGAAATCGTGAATGCACAAACAAAAGCTGACCACGAAAAACAAGTTGCAGCCGATAAAAAGAAAAAGGAACAGCAGCTTGAAACCAATAAAAAACAGGAAACCAGCCTGATGCAGAAGTACCTGAAAGAACACAGCATCACAGCAAAACCGACTGCTTCCGGGCTTATCTATGCTGAAAAGGTAAAAGGAACCGGTGCCAGAGCAGTTGCGGGGAAAAAGGTGAAGGTCCACTATACCGGCACCCTGCTCAACGGCACAAAATTTGATTCTTCACGCGACAAGGGCACTCCCTATGAATTTGTTTTAGGACAGGGCCAGGTAATCAAAGGATGGGATGAAGGTATTGCACTGATGAACGTAGGCGGACGGGCCACTTTGGTCGTTCCTTCTTCATCGGCTTACGGACCTGAGGACAAAGGTATTATTCCTCCTTATTCCACGTTGGTATTCGATGTGGAACTTATGGACGTCAAGTAGATACAGAACTGTTTTAAGTGACCTCACCCCCTGCACCCCCTCTCCTAAAGGAGAGGGGGACGGGGGGTGAGGCATTTTAAGAGAGGGGGTAAAGTATCTCTAACTGTTCTCCAGCTTTTCCTGCAAAATTTTAAGTTCGTCGCGCAACCGGGCTGCTTCCAGGAAATTAAGCTCTTTCACGGCCTCCTCCATGGCCTTCCTGTTCCGGTTGATGAGTTTCTGCAGCTTTTCCTTCGACAGGTACTGGATTACCGGATCAGCTGCGACATCGATGTTTTCGTGCTCGTAGTAGGGGACAGGATGATGCGACTTGCCATCGGCCACTGCAGTCTGCCCCATGATGTCGTGCGTGCTCTTGACAATCTGGGTGGGGGTGATGTTGTTCGTCACGTTGTAGAGAATCTGTTTCTCGCGGCGGCGGTTCGTTTCACTCATCATCCTTTTCATGGAATCCGTGATCTTGTCCGCATACATGATGACTTTGCTGTTGATGTTGCGTGCAGCGCGTCCTGCCGTTTGCGTGAGTGATCTTTCGGAACGCAGGAAACCCTCCTTGTCAGCGTCGAGAATCGCCACCAGCGAAACTTCCGGCAGGTCAAGTCCTTCGCGGAGCAGGTTCACGCCAACCAGCACATCAAAAACCCCCATCCTGAGATCACGCAGGATTTCAACTCGTTCAAGTGTGTCGACATCAGCATGAATATACCTGCACCTGACATCGATCCGGGTAAAATAGCTCGTCAGCTCTTCGGCCATCCGTTTTGTAAGCGTGGTGACCAGGGTTCTTTCATGCTTTATGATCCGCTGGTTGATCTCATCGAGCAAATCATCAATCTGCCGCAGGCTGGGCCGCACTTCTACATAGGGGTCCAGCAGCCCGGTCGGCCTGATCACCTGTTCAACCATCACCCCCTCGCATTTCTGCAGCTCAAAATCAGCCGGTGTGGCACTTACATAAATGGTTTGGTTGATGATCGTTTCAAATTCATCAAACTTAAGAGGCCGGTTGTCCATGGCACTGGGCAGCCGGAAACCATACTCCACCAGGGTTTGCTTGCGCGACCGGTCACCTCCGAACATCGCCCTGATTTGTGGGATCAAAACATGGCTTTCATCGATCACCATCAGCAGGTCTTCAGGGAAAAAGTCAAGCAGGCAAAAAGGTCGGGAACCGGAAGTACGGCCGTCAAAATACCTCGAATAATTTTCGATGCCGGAACAGTAGCCAAGTTCTCGCATCATTTCGATGTCATAACTTACCCTGTCTTCCAGGCGTTTGGCTTCAAGATCCTTGCCGTTTTCCCTGAAATAGGCGCACTGTTTGATGAGGTCATCCTGAATTTCAACCAGTGCATCACGCATTTTATCAGGCGAAGTAACGAAGATATTTGCCGGGTAGAGGGTCATTAACGGCATCTCCTCGATTTTCCGGCCGGTGAGGGGATCGAACGATTCCATAGATTCAATTTCATTCCCGAAGAATATCACCCGGTAAGCGATGTCGAGGTAGGCCGGAAATACATCGACAGAGTCGCCCTTCACCCTGAACCTGCCCCGGGTGAAGTCACCTTCAGTTCTGGAATAGAGGCTGTTGACAAGGGCATTCAGGAATTTTTTACGACCCACCTGGTCTCCCTTGCTCAGCCGTATTACATTGTCATTGAAATCATCAGGATTTCCGATACCATAAATGCATGATACGGAGGAAACCACGATCACGTCGCGTCTGCCGGATAAAAGGGCTGAAGTAGCGCTCAACCGGAGTTTTTCGATCTCTTCATTGATCGACAGGTCTTTTTCAATATAGGTATTGGTGACCGGGATAAAGGCCTCGGGCTGGTAATAATCATAATAGGAAACAAAAAATTCAACGGCATTGTCCGGGAAGAACTGCTTGAATTCGCCATAAAGCTGGGCTGCCAACGTTTTATTATGGCTCAGTACCAGGGTTGGCCGCTGTACCTGCTGGATCACATTGGCTATGGTAAAGGTCTTGCCCGAACCGGTGACCCCCAGCAATACCTGCGACGGATCTCCGCGCTTTACGCCTTCAACAAGCTGTTTAATGGCTTCGGGCTGATCTCCGGTAGGGGAGAATTCGGAAGTTAGTTTGAATTCCAAGGATCGCTTTTTTTAAGGATGAAACACCAGGGTTGAAGCAACAGGATAGTGATCGGAGAGATCGATATCAAATTTCTGGTAGTCCCGGGCCCTGAACTTCCCTGAATGAAGGATGTAGTCGATTCTGAAGGATGGGAATTTTCCAGCATAGGTACTCCCGAAGAGCCCGGCACCAGCTTCTTTAAACGAGTCTTCCAGCAACGATGTTATCTGGTGGTATGAATAGGAGGAGGGGGTATCGTTGAAATCGCCGGCCAGGATAACCGGGTAACGGCAGGATTCAATATGCTTCACAAGGTTGTTGACTTCGGTCGACCGAAGGATGAACGCTTTGCGTAGTTTCCACATCATCCGTTTTGATCCCACTTTGATCGGGGTCTTCTCCTTGTCAGGGTCAGTAAGATGGGAGTAAAATGAATAGTCGTCGTCGCCAAACCGGATCGATTCAAAGTGGACGTTATAAACCCTGATGGTGTCGTGGTTGACAATAACATCGGTGAAAATTCCGTACAGGCTGTGATCCTGGAGTTTAAAATGACCGGTATTCACAACGGGATAACGCGTAAAAGTTGCAATAGCATTGATTTTCTGTTTATTGTAAAACTCCTGGTAGTTTTTAAAGTAATAATACGGCAGCGCGATTGATTGTGAAAACTTCACAAGCGTCTGGGAATAATCCTCCCCATAGGCAAAAAACTCCTGGATGCAGATAATATCTGCTTTTTGCCCGGCAAGGAATTCAGTGACTTTGCTTTTTGTCCCTGGAACATGCTCGCCCCGTTGGTTTCCATAAAGGCTATGCACGTTAAAGCTGACTGTTTTGATGGGAATTCCCACGATGGGCTTCTGACTTGCAAACCGGTACGGGTAAATGGTCATCAGGCTGTTCCATCCGGCTAAAATGCAGATCAGCGAAAGAAAGATCATTTTTTTCCAAAGAAATAACCAGAAAAAAACGAAAAAAATGTTGATTATCAGCCAAATGGGATAAGACAAGCCAAAAAATGCCAATATCCAAAACCGGTCGGGGCTGATATATCCCGCACCATAGGATAGGAGCAGGCCTGCCGATGCCAGCATATTCAGGATCACAATCAACTTCCGCAGAAACGTCCGGCTACCGCTCATCCGTAAATTATATTATCGTTTTGTGGATGTCTTGAAAAGAAACTCCTTTTCAGCTTTCGTAAGACTGTCGTACCCGCCTTTGGAAATTTTTTCAAGAATTTCATCTGTTTTTCTCTGGTTGTCCTTTTTCTTCAGGTTATATTCTTCATCAGAAACCGGTCTGCCCGAATAATCAGGCCTTCCAGCTGATGGATTTTCCTTCCTCTTTTTTTTCGGGAATGTGAAAAAGGAGAACATGGACTTGCAGGATAGCTGTCTTCCAGTGAACCTGTAAAGCTGGACAAAGCAAAAGCCGAACAGCGCCCCGCCAATATGAGCCAGGTGGCCGCCCGGGTTCCCCGACGGGATCATGAAAAAATCAGAAACGAACAGGATGATGGCCAGGTAGAGGATCCTGATCCTTCCAAAAATGAAGAGCTGGATGGTGTATCCGGGGACATAAAATGAAACGGCCGTCACGATCGCCATTACCGAGGCCGAGGCTCCAAGGGCAAAGGCTACCGGCACCATGCCGGCAAAAACCGGGAACATGTTGAATGAAATGATGTAGACCAGCCCCCCTGCGATTCCCCCGAGAAAATAAACCAGGACGAGTTGCCTTGAAGGCAGGAATTCCAGGAAGATCCTGCCAAACCCATACAACCAAATCATGTTGAAGAGGATATGCCAGAATTCGACGTGCAGGAACATGTAGGTAATGATGGTCCACGGCCTTTCGGCCAGCAGGGGCAGGGAGGCAGGGAGGGCCAGCAGGTGCATTACCAGGGCGCCGGCAGCCGTGGCGTCAGAGATGTTGAAAAAGAACAGGATGACTTTCAGTGCCTGTACGAGAAACCAAACTGCAATATTCGATAGTATCAGCACCGACAGGGCAGACCCCTGGCTGAAGAACCGTTTCATCTCTTCCAGTGGGTTTGCAGGTTGTTTATATGCGTAATTCATTATTATGTATTGTAACCTGTTTTTTTCTTCCAGTACAGGATCAGGAAGAAGCCGAAGATCATGCCCCCGAGATGCGCAAAATGGGCGACGTTGTCATTCTGGTTGTTCGAAATCCCTGAAAATAGTTCAAGGGCGCCATAGAGGATCACAATCCACTTTGCTTTTACAGGAAAGAGGAAGTAGACATATACCAGCATGTTCGGAAACATCATGCCAAAGGCAAGTAAAATGCCGTAAACTGCACCTGACGCGCCAATGGTGGGGACATCCATCTGAAGTTTCAGCAACTGGCTGATATAGTCAAGCGACTGGCCGGCGTAGCCCGGGCTGTGCCTGGCCATTGACCATTCGTTGATAAAACTCTTCACAGTTCCTTCTGAATCATAATACCTCGGAAAATGGTGTCTGACAAGAGAAATGAATCCATCGAGCGTCGGATTCGTGCCGTACGCCTGTGCCGCTGACTGAATTGACGAAATATCCAGCCAGTTCACAAAAGTCTGAACCACGGCTGCCCCAATACCCGTGATCATGTAATAGGTCAGGAACCTTTTCGGTCCCCAGACATTTTCCAGCAGATAGCCGAACATCCAGAGGGCAAACATGTTCATGGCCACATGGCCGAAGCTGCCATGCAGGAACATATAGGTGACGAACTGGTACGGGCGGAAGAGATCCGACTGAAAGTAGTGTAATCCCAGGTAGTTATCCAGGTCAATGCCATAGGAGCTTCGGAGGGTGAACGAGGCCAGGTAAAATAAGCCGTTGATAATCAACAGGTTTTTAACGACAGGGGGAAGCAGGTTGAAGCCTGCCGGACTATATTGTTGTGACATGTTTTGTTATTCGGTTAAATTTTAAATTTCCTGTTAAGTTCATCGAATGACATCATCACCATGGTGGGTTTGCCATCAGGGGAAACATCCGGAACTTTACAGGCAAAAAGGTTCTCAACCAGGGAATTAACTTCTTCCTGGTGCAATTTTCTGCCTCTTTTTATCGTGAGTTTCATGGCCATGGATTTAGCCATTAACTGGATTTGTGAAATATTTTGCTCATGCCCCGGCAGTTTAAGTGATTCAAGCAGCGATTCGATAAACAGGCCGATATTAAGGTTTTCCAAGTGCATCGGGATGGCATGGACCACAAATGTATCTTTCCCGAAATCGTCTATTTCAAACCCCATTTCCCTGAACTGGTCCTGCCATTCCCTGAAAAACTGAGCGTTGCCGGGGCTCAGGGAGATCGTCTGAGGGATCAGTTGATGCTGGCCAGGGCTGGGTTCGGATGGTTCCCGGCTCAGGAAGCGTTCATACAGGATGCGTTCATGCGCATGCTGCTGGTCGATGACGATAACTCCAGTCTGTGTATACGTAACCAGAAATGAATCCCTCACCTGGAAGCATTTTTTTCGCTCAGGCTGCACCTCTTCATGTTTGCGGTCCCATGCTCCGCCTGCAATATCACCTGGCTTTTCAGGAAATGGGTTTATATCAGCCTGTGATGGCGGTTTTGCATACAAATCCTGCCAACCCTGTATGGAGGGAAGTTGTTTTGACGGGAAGGTGAACCTGGTTTGGGGGTCTGTTCGCTTTTCAAACGGGTTATAGTCGGGGTTTACCGTAATCGTAGGCTGCTTTACAGGCTGATCCTCAGGAATGGGTGTATAATTCATGCTTTGTTCTACATCGAAATCAAGGGATGGGGAGAGGTTGAATTTTCCGATGGACTGTTTGACGGCAGCATGCAAAATAGCGTAGATACTCTTGATATCCTGGAAGTTGATTTCCGTTTTGGTCGGATGGATGTTGACATCGATGGTCTGGGGATCCACCTCCATGTATATAAAGTAGGAGGGAACCGAATCATCGGGGATCAGTTCTTTGAAGGCGCCTTCAACCGCGTGGTGGAGATAGGCACTTTTCATATACCTCCCGTTGGTGAAGAAATACTGCTCACCGCGTGTTTTCTTGGCAAACTCTGGTTTGCCGATATACCCTGAAATATTAATCAGCGCTGTTTGCTGTTCAACAGGGATGAGGCGCTGTCCGTATGATGAACCGAAAAGATTGGTTATCCGTAGTTTAAGATTTCCGGCACCAACCTGGAACAGTATTTTTTCCTGGTTGTAGAATGTAAATGCAATGTCGGGATGCACCAGGGCAACGCGGAAGAACTCCTCGATGATGTACTTGAGTTCAAGCGTGTTTGATTTCAGGAAATTGCGGCGTGCCGGAACATTGAAGAAAAGGTTTTTGACACTGACCGATGTTCCGTTCTGGCAATTCACCGGGTATTGTTCCTTGAATTCCGTACCTTCAATCAGGAGGCAGGTCCCGATTTCATCTTCAAATCTTTTTGTTTTAAGTTCCACCTGGGCGATGGAGGCGATGGAGGCCAGGGCTTCTCCTCTGAATCCCAGCGTACGGATGGAGAGCAGGTCGCCGGCGTTCTGGATTTTGGAGGTGGCGTGCCGTTCGAAACACATCCTGGCATCGCGTTCCGACATCCCGCAGCCATTGTCGATTACCTGGATGAGCAATTTACCTGATTCCCTGATGATCAGTTTGATATCCGTGGCACCTGCATCAATGGTGTTTTCCAATAATTCCTTAACGGCAGATGCCGGCCGCTGTACTACTTCTCCGGCAGCTATCTGGTTTGCAACAGAATCAGGTAAGAGGCGAATGATGTCATGCATATCACAAAAGTACCCATAATTTTTCAATGTTCAACTGCACTTTTTGCATCTGCAAATACCAACCACCATGTTCATTTTTGTAATGAGACAATCAGGATGGAAGTGAATCAAATCCCGAAGGAGGGAACACCTGACATACATGCACAATTCGACCCATCGAAGATTTTCAATGAGAAACGCGATTTATTTGTTTTTCAGAACTCATTTCTTCACCGTGAAAACGGGGAAAGAGTCATTCAGTTAGAACCTGGATTTATCCAGGACAGGGAACCTCATTTCAACAAGGTAGAAGGCTCCATAGAATACCGCACTGAAAAAGGTGGTTCCAAGAAGGTCATTCATGAAGAATGAAAATCCATTGGTCGTATCCCGGAAGAACATCAGACCTGCCAGGTAACATTCGGCAAGACCGGCGGCATTCTGCGGATAAAACGGGCTGGCAAGCCATGCTGCAAAGTTCGTTATCAGGAAAAAGATAACGGCAGAGGATAAGGAAGCCAGCACGACAGATCCAACATTGACTTTTTTCCGGATTGCCATACCAATAAGAACCGTGATGGCAAAACCAAGGTAGACAGCAGGCATATTGGCATGCAGACCTATAACGAGATCGCTTATGAACATCGCGGCGATCGGAATGGCGAAAGCATATTGCTTTCTGTCGAAATAGGTACCGGCAAAAAGAGCCATGGCTGCAATCGGCGTAAAGTTTGGCCAATGCGGCAGCAGCCTTAAAAGGGCTGCAACAAGAATAACTGAGAAAACAATGATAAATCTAGGATTGATAGATTTATATTTCATTTATTATATTAAGATTAGGATGGAACAAAAATAGTAAATCCTTTTAATAAAAGTCAAGTATCCTGAAAAATAGTTTTTATTTTTGAAGAACAATCATTAAACCAAGGTTTTAAAATGAAAAGCACGATTATTGCCGGTTTGCTGTTACCTTTTTTTTTAATAACTGCTTGTATGCATAAAAAAGAAAAAGCTGATTTAATTATCACAAATGGTGTTATTTACACCGCTGACTCTGTAAGCGTCCATGTACAGGCCCTCGCGGTAAGGGACGGGAAGATCCTGGCAACCGGCACGTGCGACATGATTTCCTCCGGTTTCAGCGCTCCTGAAATCCTCGATTTGCAAGGCAAAGCCGTATTTCCCGGGTTCATCGATGCCCATTGCCACTTCGTTGGATTCGCGCTGGGTTTGCAATATGTGGAGCTGAACGGCCTTAAATCGTTTGATGAGGTACTGGCACGACTACAGAAAGCCGATAACCGGGGAGTTAAAAAATGGCTTGTGGGAAGGGGATGGGATCATAACTTATGGGAAAAAAAGGTGTTTCCCGATAATGAAAAGCTTAACAGGATGTTCCCGGCAACTCCTGTCATGCTGATCCGGGTCGACGGGCATGTGGTGCTTGCTAATGAGACGGCGTTGAAACTCGCCGGGATTGGTACAAAACATCAGTTCGGTGACGGGCAGGTAGGGATGAAAAATGGGCGGATGACTGGTATTCTGAGTGAAACTGCAGCCGACCTGATGCGTGAAACTGTGCCGCAGCCCCGGGGTGAGGAACTGGCAGCACTGCTCAGGCGCGCTGAACAGCAGTGTTTTGCGGTTGGACTTACCTGCGTGAGTGATGCCGGGCTTGATTACAACCAGGTTATGGCACTGGATTCGATGCAGAAAGCCGGGCAACTGAAAATGCATATTTATGTGATGCTGACACCGAATGCCCGGAACATCAGCGATTTTCTCATGAAGGGCATATATGTGACCGATAAGCTGGTCGTCAGATCCATCAAGGTATATGCCGACGGCAGCCTGGGGAGCAGGACTGCGAGGCTCAAACTGCCATACAGCGATGCACCGGCTACGTCGGGCATCGGGGTTACAACCGCTGACTCGGTCAACAAGGTATGCAAGCTGGCGATGGAGCATGGTTACCAGGTAAACACACATTGCATTGGCGACTCTGCAAACGACATGATCCTGCACATCTATGCTTCCTGGCTGAAGGGCAGGAATGATCTGCGCTGGCGCATCGAGCACGCCCAGGTGGTTGATCCTGCGGATGTCCATTTTTTCGGAGATTACTCGGTGATCCCTTCCGTACAGGCTACGCATGCAACCTCCGACATGAGATGGGCCCCACAGCGGCTGGGCGCTGAACGGATCAAAGGCGCGTATGCATACAAAACCCTGATGATGCAAAATGGCTGGATTGCCAATGGAACCGATTTTCCTATTGAAAACATCTCGCCGTTGCTCACTTTTTACGCTTCTGTTGCACGCCAGGACCTGGCCGGATTTCCTGCCGGAGGATTCCAGCCGGGCGATGCGCTTACCCGTGAACAAGCCCTGCACTCCGTTACAGTCTGGGCAGCCAAAGCGGGTTTCCTTGAAAAAACAAAGGGGAGCCTTGAAGCAGGGAAGGATGCTGATTTTGTCGTTCTTGACCAGGACATCATGACCATACCGATCGGGAAAGTCCCGGAGGTTAAAGTACATCAGACGTTCATCAGGGGAAAAAGCGTGTTCAGGTAAGATTCAGGTTCTTGTCGCGGTTGTCTATGAATTTGACGGCTTTTCTGCTGGTCCCCGGGAACTGCATTTGTTGAATGATATTTTCAGATACAAAAGAGATCATCGGGGCCACGCGCAGTTTGGCACGAAAATGATCCTTGATATCTTTCTCTTTTTCTTCACCAATTCCTTCACCACACAGGTGGATGAGGATTTCATCCGTTCCGATCTGGTTTGTATAAACCTCCACGACATAGCCTGAAATCGCATCGATATTGTCGAGAATATCGTACAACGCCGGAGGGAACAGGGTGGTTCCCTTGTACTTGATCATCTGGTTTTTCCTGCCGATCAGCGGTCCCAAACGCGTTGTTTGGCGCCCACAACGGCAGGGGGCCGTGTAATGATGGCAGATGTCGCCTGTTTTAAAGCGCAGGAGCGGCATCCCTTCCACGCCGAGTGTCGTGACTGTGACCTCGCCAGGTTCCCCCCCGGCGACCGGTTTGTCGTTGTCATCCAGAAATTCAACGATGATCAGTTCCGGATGATGATGTCCGCCATTGCCTTCCAGGCATTCTGTGAACGAAGTTCCCATTTCGGTGGAAGCATAGGTGGAAAAAAGTTTCAGTGGCCATTTTTCAACAATTTTCCGGCCCAGGGTGTTCAGCGACAAGTCAACTTTCCGCAAGGGTTCGCCGATGCAGATGGCTCTTTTTATGCTGCTGTTCCTGTAATCGATGCCATGTTGTTCGGCATATTCAATAATTTTCAGGATAAAGGAAGGAACCGCCACGATGGAACCGGGCCTGATTCGCTGAATGGTATCCCACTGCAGTTCAGGGATTCCGTTGCCAACCCTTACAACACTTGCCCCGAGCATCCTGATCCCGAGAAAATAGGCGAGGCCGGCCATAAACCGGCGGTCGATGGTGGTCATGAGCTGGTAAACATCGCCCGGACTACCGCCGGCGCAGGTAAAGGATATGGCTTCATTGTAAGCAAGCCGGTCAAGATCCTTGTCAGTCATGGCAAAAGTGACAGGATTACCCAGGGTTCCTGAAGTGGTGATATAGTCGATGACCTTGTTTTTGGGAACACACAGGAAATCCTCATTCCGAATCTGAAGATCATTTTTGGTGGTTACCGGGATATGAACCAGGTCGGCCGTCGTTTTGATATTTCTTATATCAATGGCTTGTTTACTGAACAATTCCCGGTAAAAGGGGGAGTTCAGCAACAGGTATGAAAGGGCTTCCCGGAGACGCCGGTCCTGGTAACCGGAAATTGTTTGCTGCGACTCTTTTTCAATTTCCGGAAAAAACGAATCCGACATCGTTATAAAAACAAACCAAACATGATCCGCATGCTGTTGCTGCCCACTTTGACAGCAGGATGCGTACTCCCGATGTTATCGTATTTCTGTTTCCCGAAATCATATTGAAAGGCAAACTTCATGATCAGGTATCGGACACCCACGCTGATTTCGCTCATGGAGAAGTTAGCGCCATATTTCGAATAAGTTGCATCGCTGTAATTTGCCTTCCATTGTTCATCGTAATGGTAAGCCAGGTTGATATTCAGTTTGTAGGAAATATCGATCAGCAGGTGGTCAACCGGGTTGATTGTAATGACCGGTCCGTATTTCTGCCCGACGTAATAATAATAATTGTCAGTGACGTTTGCTGCATTGATGGGTTTCGTAGAGTTAAACCAAAAACTGAGGAACGTGGCATCAAGGCCGGCCCGGATGCGTTTGTTGGCGAAGGCGGGGCCGATATAGATAAGAAACCCCACATCGAGGGCACCGCCAATCTTCGCAGCAAGGTAGTTCAGCGAATCGTTGGCGCTGTTGATAACCAACCGGTCAGTGGCATATTCACCCTGTGGGAAAACAGGTCCAAACTGGAAATAGAACCCGCTGCTGATCTGATTTTCATGTGCCGGGATGGGTTTCTGGTAAGTGGCATTTGTCTCCTGGGCATAAAGCAGGTTCGAAATGATTGAAAACAAGCAAATAGTTATAAATATGGTTCGTTTCATAGAAAAAGACGTTTGATTGATTTTTTTTTTCCAAAGGTATTAATTTTACCTAATCCAATGAATTTTTTAACAAATCAGGGGTGGGGGTGTTCTCAAGGCAGAACCAGGGTGTGAAAATTTCTGTTTACGATTCCTTCATTTTTGCTTCGACCAGGCAGATCGGGGCGATGGTAGGAATAATGCGGGTCATTGAAAACCCGGCTTTTTCCAGGAGTACTCGGTACTCGTCTGCCGTGCGTTCCCTGCCTCCGGTCATTGTAAGCATCATCTGGATGTCCAGTAATTTGGCCATGGAGGGTCCATTGCTCATGGGGACGACCATTTCAATGATAAGGATCTTACCATCTGGCTTCATGCCCTGTCGGACATTCCTTAAAATCACGGCAGATTTCTCATCGTCCCAGTTATGGATGATATTTTTGAGCAGGAATATATCTGCAGGGCAAGGAACCGAATCGAAAAAATCGCCGGGGATCACTTTTACACGGTCTTCAACCTGGTATGCCGCCAGCATGTCCTGGGCCTTTTCAAGTGCCTCGGCACGGTCAAAAAGAATGCCGCGGCACCCTGGATTGCGCTGGAGGATGTTGGCAAGCAGGTAACCTTCTCCGCCGCCAATATCAGCGATTTCAGCAGTTACGGGGAAGTCATAGGCCTTCAGGATCGGAGCAAGCCCCAGGTCTGAATGGCTGGTCATTGATTTATCGAACAGGGTGCCTTCATCCGGGTGGTCATTCAGAAATTCGTACAGCCCTTTGCCATATTTTTCTGAAAACGGATCCTTCCCTGTCATGACCGCGTATTCCATGTTGCTCATCAGGTTCCAGTTCACCGGACCAAGGAGGTGGAGCAGCATATTCCTGAGTGAGCCGGGCTGATCAAGTAACGCGCTGCCAATCGCGTTCAAGGCGTACCGGCCATCGCGTTGCTGCCTGAAAACGCCCTGGCTTGACAGTGCGCGCATAAGGCGTGCCATGTTGGCGCTGTCGGCGCCGACACGTTCTGCAATTTCACCGGCGGTCATGGGGTGATTTTCAAGGAGGGCTGCAATATCGAGTTTTGCGGAAACATAAAGGGAAGGGAGCAGCCAGAAGTATTGAAACTGCTCGTAAAGGACAACATTGCCGGGGAACATGTTCCTGTTGAGCCTGATAAGGAAAGTACGAAAATGATTGATAGTATTAATAAGCCACGCAGGAGGCAGTTTCGTGGCAGATCCTTTTTTCATCATAGCCGGAATTTGAAGGTTCCCTCTGGTTTCAGCGGGTGATATTACCTCACAGGCAGGTTTTTCAGCTGAACCTCGAATTTTTCAAGGTCGGCAATCAGCTTTGCCTTTTTATCCTGAAGATTGATCTTTACGGTCGAAAACAATTCCTTGTAATATTGAATTCCCTTGTCGAGGTTATCCCTGAAATTGGAGAAATATTCCTGCTGTTTTTCGGTCCATGGCTGGGCTGTTTCATCAAGTTTGTTCTTGAAGTAATCGATGTAAATCATCAATTCCTTGATGAACATGTTAGGCCGGTCTTTTCTTTTGATGACATCATGTTTTCCATAGATGTGATCCACCATTTCCTTCAGGGTCATCACTTCGGAAAAATAGGCCATGTTCGGACCAGGGCAAACAGAAACGCCTGTTTTTTCAACCCTTGTATCAAGGTGGTTTACCAAAAGTGCGGAGGTTCCCAGGCCAACGCAGATGCATGCCTTAACGACAATATTATCAAATTCTTTCTGAAACTCATCTTCGCTGAGACCTTTGGCCTTCAACTCATCGATTTTCAGTTTCTGAAATTTCCTGGAAGCGGTGCAAAGCCCCGGTTCACCGTATTCGGTGCTAAGGGCGGCGTACTTTTTCGGACAGGGGTTGCCCGGTGTGTGATGCTTGATATACTCCTCTTTTTCAACGTCCTTGGTATTCCCCTTGAGGTTATTGAAAGGGACGCCCAACGGGCTGATATCGCTGAGAAAAAGATCTTCCTCGGTGGCTTTGCAAAGCAGGTCGAGGGTTTTGTCATCCACGTTGACTACTTCAGGAACCAGCAGGAAGGGGGTTCCCCAGCCAACGGAATCAAGCTGGTAATGGTCGGCGAGGAATTGGTGTTCTTCGGCAGTTCCAACGCCACCCTGGGCTGTGATTTTCATTTCAAGTGGTTCGGGAGGACAGGGTCGGTTTTTTGCCTTGAGTGCGGTGGTAAGCATGTCGAAGGTTTGCTTAACCAGATCTTCGCGAAGGCGGTTTATTTCCTCCAATACCGGGCCAAGAAGGTAACCTGTCGTCGGGAAGGCATGGCCTCCGCAGTTAAGTCCCGATTCAATACGGTATTCAGAAACCCATAACCCTTTTTTTGCCAGGTATTTCCCCTGGATCAGCGCAGAACGGTGATCGCTTACCTTCAGGGTGATTTTCTTTTTCAGGTTGAAATCCTTGTCAGGATAGAACTCATCAAAGGTCTCCAGGTAATTGTAGAGGCGGGGGCTCATGCCTGCCGATAAGACAACTGAAGAGGTGAGGTCGCTTCTGACAAACCCGCGCAGCGCGGCATGGCCGTCGTTGTATTCGATAGGGAGCTTTTCGTGGTTGCGGAAGTTCTCCTTATCCACCTTGGTCATGATGTTGACATCAATGCTGCCCATGGTGAGATTTTCCTGTATCCACTGCTTCACATCCAGGTTGTCCCAGTCCTGCTTCATCTGTTCGAATTTCTGCCTGAGGTGGGAAGATTCATGGAGCATTTCGATGTACTTCGAAAATTCGCTGCTTTTCTGGTCGTAGGTGGTTTTTAACTCTTCGAATTTATCCCGTGCAATCTTGTCAACCATATTGAGGTAAGCTGTGATTCTCTTGGCCCTGAAATCATCAATTTTTTCTGTAATCGCCTGGTAAGGCAGGTCAAATTTCCTGCTGTAAAATTCCCTCAGTTTTTCCATCAGCATATCATCCAGGAGCGATATCACCGATGAGATTCCCAGATGAGCAACCTTCACAGGCGTATCAATGGAATAGCCAATTCCCAATACGGGAATGTGGAATGAATGCGGAGCAGCTTTATTCATTATATGGTATAAGGAGATGCAAAGATACTGATTTTTAACTGATATTATTCATCCATCAATGAATCAACCTCTTCGGGATTAAGGCGGGTCCATTTTGAAATAACAAGGTCTTTTCCTTCCGGCTGAAAAGTAACAAGATCAAAGGTCTCCCCGTAAAATGTCAGTTTGCTGCCAAGATCAGGGGTGTGTTCTATGAATATACAACGGTCGGAAGGGCATTGAAACTCAGCCATGATCCGGGTGGCTAATGGTGCACACCATTCAGTGACAGGCGTTCCCGGGTTCTGACGATAGATTTCGGTGACAATGATCAGTGTCTTGCCATCTTTCCGGTGAACAACCTTTAAACCACATTTGGAGGGGCTTTCCCACTGGCCCAGGTAATGAAAATACTGGTCCATGTATTTGTTGAAGTCGGGATTTGTCTCCATATCAGCTGAGTTTGGGAACTTGTTTGCCAAAGCTCAGATCAGCGAGGTCACGCCGGCGGGGGGTATGTGTGCCATCGGCGAGTTCGCGGGTTACCACCCTGCTTATGAGGTTGAACATTTTCTGTGACTGCGGTTCGTCTTTATAAAACGTATCCCAGGCATACTGAAACAGTTCGGTCAGCCTTTCGGGTGACATGTGTTTGGGCTGATAGACAACTTTCCCCGCATTGTAGTGGTTCCAGTCGGTATCGAAAATACGTCCCTGTTTCAGCAGGTCGCTGTAGGCCTTGGTGTGTGGGAAAGGTGCAAGTACGGTAAATTCGGCAAGGTCAAGTTCGATTTCGAGCAAGAAGTCGACCAGGCGCTTTATATCATCTTCAGTCTGGTTGTCGAGCCCCAGCAGAATTGTTCCTTCAACAGCAATGCCGTATTCATGATATTGCTTAATGCGATTCTTTATGTAATCTGATGTATCAAACACTGCCTGATATACATACCACGCCCCTGCCTGGGCGGCCAGGTCAAGTACTTCATCCTTGTCTTCAATGGTATGGCTCACCCACTTTTTCTTTAACGGGATCATGGCTTTGAAGAGGTCTTTCTCCCATTGAGTATCAAGGGCAAGGGAGTTATCGACGATAAAAAGCCGGTTGTTATCCATCTGCGACAACTCTTCTACCACCCGGTCGATCGGCCGGGGGCGGAATCCGCGTCCGCCAAGATAGCGAACGGCGCAGGGATAGCAATCATAAATGCATCCCCTGGAAGCATGGAACAGGTCGACCATTCGGAAGCCCTTGTGATAATAAAGGTCTTTGTTCAGGATATCTCTCCGGGCAGGTCCGATGAGGTTCATTTCAGGCGGCTTGCTCATGAAGTTATAGATCTTTTTAAGGTCTTTCCTTGAAAAATCCTTAAAAACTTCGCCCAGCCGGCCTTCCACTTCGCCAAGAAATATCGAATCGGCATGCAGCATGGTCTCCTCGGCATGCAGCATCGTTGAGATCCCGCCGAAAATAACTTTTTTGCCAAGTTTCCTGTATTCGTCGGCAATGGCCCAGCCCCGTTTCACCTGGGTGGTAAGCATCATGGATATGCCAACAAAATCAGGACTTTCATCTATAACAAGGTTCTCAACGTTCTCATCGGTAAAATCAACCTCCACATGTTCCGGAATTTCCGCTGCCATAACAACAGGGCCGTGCGGGGGCAGGTTGAAAATCGTCTGACCTTCAAGTTTCTCCCATCTGGGATATATCAGTTTAAATTTCATTATCACTATTTATCCGGTCATTGACATTAACCAATGCGCCGTTGCGTTAGAAGTGCAGCAAAGTTATAAAATTTTCCCAAAGGCCTGACATGTTGCAATCAGCGTGCTAAGCGGAAAGGCAGGACGATGTCATGGAGGCGTGTCAGCAGGTTTCAGTTATGCCGACCTGATCTTTTTCAGGATGTATCCCAGACCAAGGATTTCACCGCAGGTTATCACAGCGCCAATTGTAACCCCCAGTAAACCATGCAGATTGGTGTTCTGTCCCGTAAAGTAGAAATTGGGTATTTTTGTCCTGGGCAACACGGTGGTCATCACCGGGTCCCGGTAACTTTTCTGGATCCCGTATAAAGAACCGCCCGGAGTACCTGTATAATCGCGGTAGGTGAGGGGAGTGGAAATCTCCATATGGCTGACGGCCCCTTTCAAAGCAGGAAACCGGCATAAAACAAGCTGCATCAGTTTTTCAGCCCTTTCATTCCTGAAATCCTGGTACGCCATGCCTCGTTTCCCGGTTGAGGTATCATTCCAGCGAGCCACCTCTTCAGCCTGCATGTAGGTCAGGATGGTTGCAGTTTCAGCAAATTCCTGCGCAGGTTCATGACAGGCTGTCGATAGCAGGAACATCCCCGGCCAGGAAGATCCCTTGAGACTGGTTTCATTCCATGGTTCATGGGATTCATGGTGATAAAAATTGTAGTTAAGATAGGGAAACGACCGGGGTTTCAGCGTTAAATACAAAATAAAGGAGGAAACAGTGTCGGAAAGCGATGCGATCCGGTTCCGGTAGGCTGGGCGCACCAAGTCGGCTGGCATCATTGACAAGGTGGCGGCAGGATGGATACCGGAAATAATCATGCCGGAGTTGAAAGATTCTCCTTTTGAGGTTCCGGTTGTGAATGTCGCGCCTGATCGCGTGATCGAAATTGCCTCCTGCCTGGTAAGAACAGTGCCACCCTGTTCCCTGATTCCGTCGGTGAGGATGCGGGTAACCTGGTCACTGCCGCCGATAATTCTGTATGCGCCGGAAATCAAAGAATGACTTATCAGGGAAGCAGCATGCAATGGGGCCAGCGGACTTCCACCGTACAGGAAGTTGTTACCGGCTAGAATGGAAGATAAGGGGATGCCTGATGCCGGGTTCAGGCAACGGCTGAATTTATCGAAGAATTCAGGCGCACTCCGGGTCATGTGATGCTGTTCGTTGTGACCGGCGGGCAATTCCAGATTATACAAGGGGAAATCGGCCACTACCCCGGCTGTTTGTAACAGGTAGTCAGCTAATTCGGCACCTGCACCAGGAAAGTATGGTAGCAGCCGGTCAATAAAGTTTTCTGATCCCTGGGCAAGCGGGAATTCGCAATCTCCAATACTGATCTTGTCAAAGCAATCAACGTCAAGCTGTTGAAGTTTTAACGAATGGGTAAGCCCGAAATAGTTCCAGTACCGGTTCAATGTTTTACCAGGTCCCAATCCGCCAGAATAATGCACCCCGGTTTCGAATTTGTGGCCATCCCGGGTGAATGTCTGGAGGTTTCCGCCGGGTTGATGGTGCTTTTCAAGAATGCACACGTTGAATCCTTCCTTCGCAAGGATATAACCGCAAAGCAACCCGCTGAGACCCGAGCCTATAATGATCGCATCGTAGTTATTGTTGCCGGATTCAGCCATCCTTTTTTCTGAAAATAGCCAGGAGAAAGTAGGAAACCGTGCCAAATACCAGGGCCAGCAGCAATCCGAGGACCAGGCTGCCGATCAGGTATTGCAGCAGGTTGTCTTTGATCCATTGCAAACCAAGTCCATGGATGTAATGCAGGTTTGATGTTTTAACCCCCATGATCCATCCTCCCAGAAAATAACTGAGAAAAATAACAAAGGGAAGCATGGGCGGAAGACTGATGTTCGAAGCCGTCACTGCGACAAACTTGTTCAGCCTGAGCAGGTGTGCCAGGGAGAAGGTGGTAATAATCTGCCATCCCCAGATCGGGGTGACGCCCATAAAAAGCCCCAGGGCTATAGAAAATGCAAGTTTTGCATTGGAATCAGAGCTGTTCAGAATATATTCGTTGAAGAATTCCCGGATCGATTTTTTCCGTAATCCCCTGAAAAATGAGAGTGGGCGGACCCAAAGAAGCGCCATAAAAACCAGGATGCTGTTGGCGATGCTCACCCGGGTAAAGTCGGTGACTTTCCTGAAATGCGACACCCGAACCGCTTTTGGCGCGTAATAAACCTTCACGGGCGCTGAAATAACGTTCACTCCCCGCCACGCGAGCCGGACGAGGATTTCAACCTCATATTCGTATTTTTTTGAAACAACCCACCTGATCTCCCTGATCATGTTGAGCGGGTACAGCCTGAACCCGGTCTGAACATCGAGCACTGTAATTCCCGTTTCAACTTTAAACCAGAAGATCGAGAATTTGTGTCCGAAGGAACTGGTGCCGGGAACTTCCTGCTGTGTCATGTCGCGTGCCCCCAGGATCATTGAATCAGGTTGCTTATCAATGAGATCCAGAAATAACGGCAGGTCGTCGGGGAAATGCTGGCCGTCGCTGTCGATGGTAATGGCATACCTGAATCCCAGTTCTATCGCGCATGCGAAACCCTGGCGTAAAGCCCATCCCTTGCCGGTATTGACCGGAATATTGATAGCCCTGAGGAGCGGAGTCCGGTCCAGGATCGCTGGTGTATTGTCGGTTGAGCCGTCGTTGACCACGATCACATCATCCGTATATTGCAGCACCCCTTTGATAACCTCTTCCAGTGCGTGATCGTTGTTGTAAGTAGGGATCACGATGCAGCACCGGAGGTCTGCAAATTTCTGACGCACCGCGGGTAAATCAGCCATTGGATCCATCAATAAATTGAGACAGTATCATGGAACAAAGATAGAATTATTCATCAATTCCCCGGAAGTTGCCAGGTGAACGGAAGGAGGGTGAATTGGTGGCTTTTCAGCCAAAGTAAAACCCGGTGATGAGATCAGGCCCATCGCCGCGATGAAAATTTGTTGTGTCCGTGGTTTTTATTTCTGCAGACTCAGGGCCCACCGGCACATCATGTCGATGTCGGCCTGGACGGGTACTTTATCAGGGTTGTTCTTGCGCCACTTGCCTGTCGGCATGCCGTGTTTGGTAAGTTCCTTGCAGATCGACACTGCTTTTTCCTTCTGTTTTTCCGGAGAATATTTATCCCATTCGGAAAAGTTCACCTTCCCTTTGGCCAGGAAATTTCCCCCGTCGGCATGGCAATCCATGCAGGTCTTTTTAACAAATTGCTGCACGCTGTCGGGAAGCGGCGTTCCGGTTGCAGCGGATACCGGGTTTTTCGAGCCGGATGCCCTTTGGGGGTTGAAAACAAGAACAAAGGCAAACAATACACTCATCATCATGAGCGTTACTATCGCAGTTTTTTTCATTTTCCAGATATTTATTTTTTACAAAGATAACCAAGATATCAATTGAAAAAATCAGAAATTGCAGCCCCGGGTATCATAAACCCGAAATCTTTACCGGGCCCGCCCCCTGTTTCATGATCATTTTTTTTACCTTTGACGTTCGAAAACTAACCTTAAAATTGATAACAATGAAGCGACAGCTAAGTTTTTTCTTTACAGCCGTAATTTTATCCGGCCTTGCTTTTATGACATCCTGCAGTAAAAGCAGTTCAACCACCGTCGATCAGACTCCGACCATCAAATTTGTTACGATCAACGGATATGTGTCAACTGATGTAACCCTTCCCGTAAACACTTCATTCAAAGTTGGGATCGTGGCTACCTCCAACACCAATTCCGGGGCGAAACTTACGAAACTGACTATCACCAGGTTATTCGGCGGCAGTTCGAACAGCCAGGACACCGTGATTGCAACCAGTGCACTGACCATTGACATCATGGCAAAGACAAGTACAACCGTCGGGCAGGAAAAATGGACCTACAAAGTTACCGATTCGAAGAGTCAGACCAAAGAGATCAGCCTTACCATCACCACCATTGTTACCCTTGAAAAAAGCACCAATACAGATGATGCTGTAAGGAATGAACGCCGGTCGTTCATCACCTTCACAGGGAAAAAGGATTAGTTCAGGCAGGCAGGCATGCGGCCGGTTTTGAACCACCAGCAGGCTACTGGAAATTGAGCAGTAACTTGTCCAGCGGACTTAGTTCAATTCCAAAGAATTCATCGATCGCATAGTACATCAGTTCAGGTGAAACCAATGCGGTGGAGGTAAATCTGTTGCAAGCATTGAGCCACGTCTGGCGCATATGTTCCTCGATCTCGCCTGCATGTTCCGGCGATTCCGGAGTTTGATCCGGCATGGGGTATTTATAAAACCCTTCGCGTGTTTTAACACCAAGTTTTCCTGCACCTGCCAGCCGGGCCAGGGCGGATGTGAAAATCGCGTAGCTTTCCTGGTCCCTGTAATCCTGAATGTATCTCTGTATCGCCGCGAGCATGATATCCAGCCCGATGCTGTCGCAATAATCGAACACCCCGAACGAAAAGAACTGCTCTTTCACCAGCTGGTCCATCTGTAAATAGGTGCACTCGCCGTCATGTACGATGCGGAATGCTGCATTCTGAAAGTCGAGGAAGATTCTGTTCAGGATGAAACTGTTTTGTTCATCGAGGGTGATAAATGTCCGGTTAACTGAATCCAGGAAGGACCCGATCAGTTCCAGTGTCCCATCAGTGGTTGATGCAGAAAGTGTGACTTCCGCCATATCCTTCGATTGGACAGGATAGTAAAAATGAAGTCCTGCCGACTTTCTGCCGGTTTCCGGCCCGGGCATTATTTCAGAGGGATTGATAGAGGAGGAGGTCGACGTAAAAATAGCATCGCCTTTTACGATTTTATCCAGCCGATTGAAAAGTGCCCTCTTTTGTTCAAGGTTTTCCGGGATTGCCTCAATAACCAGGTCGCAATCGCGCAACAACGAAATATCTTGTGTAACGGGCGATACCTGCAGGCTTTCGAACCGGGTCCGGTCAATGATCCCGGCATCCAGCGATTTCCTGGCGCGTTTGCTTACCATCCGTGCAGTTTTTTCCATGTCGGCACCCTCGCTGCAAACCCATACAAGCTCAAAAGGAAAATCCACCAGGTATAAAACAATGCCGGAGCCCATTTTACCCTCGCCAATAACTCCAACCTTCCTGATATGGTCCATTATGCTTGATAATTAAAAATTAAAAATTAAAAATTAAAAATTACGAAGAATCCTTTTGGCGCCGCCCGTTCACTTGTCCACCTGTCCACCTGTCCACCTGTCCACCTGTCCACCTGTCCACCTGTTTACCCATTTATCCTCTCCAGTATCTCCCCCGGAACCTCCCGCGGGGCCCCTCCTGCATCAAGAAAGATCAGTTTGGTTGTCGCCCTGGCCGCCGGCGTTTGCGTTGTCGCGTTGAATATCTTTTGCTGAAAAACCAGGTAGGGCTTTTCGCTGATGCAGAATGACTCGATCACCACCTCGTCGAAGAGCCGGATCTCCCGCTGGTAGCGGATGTGAATGTCCGTCACCACGGGGAGGTTTTCATTATTCCGTAAAAAGTCATACATCCCCAGTTCTCTGAAGTACTCCCAGCGGGCGTGTTCAAAATAATTCAGAAATACGGCATTGTTAATATGATTGTACGAATCAAGTTCGTAACCCCTGGCCGTGAATGTTATCGATAACTTTTTTGCCATTATTTCTCAAATTCAAATTTGCCTTTAAACTTCAAATAAACGGTATCGCCTGAGACAATGGTTGCTGCAGCCGAAATCTGCCTGTCGGCAACATGTTTGACCGTCATCCTGAATTCCAGCCGGGGTGTCGTGTTGGGATTGATCAGGGATAAAAATTTGATATTGTCCGATTCAGTAAGCTTCAATGGTTGGTTCATGCCTTTTTCAAGGAGTTCCTTCACCATCTGTACCTGGCAAACACCCGGCACTACCGGGTTGCCGGGGAAATGTCCCAGGAAGATAGGATGACCGGGATCCAGTTCGGTCAATGCCAGAAATTCCTGCTGAAGTTCCCCTGTTTCAGTTATGTGAAAAGAATGTGTATGATAAAAACTGCCGGCTAAAATGCTCATAAAACCAGTTCTGGGGTTATCCTGCAAAAATAGGGAAAAATGCACCTGGTGCCATTTCGAAAAAAACAACTAATTTGGCAGACGGAAACGAAGGACGTGGGACGTGGGACGTGGGACGTAGGACGTAGGACGTGGGACGTAAATCGTAAATCGTAAATCGTAAATCGTAAATCGTAAATCGTAAATCATATACACGCCTTGGAGTCATATACATTAGCCAACAAGATCATTTTAGTTACCGGTGCTTCGTCTGGCATTGGGGCTGCTGCTGCCATGGCATTTGATGCGGCAGGGGCCAGGGTTGCCATTGCTTCCCGTAGGAAAGAAAAGCTCGACCTCTTGGCGGCGGGGATGCATGAGCCGCTGGTTATCCAGGTTGACCTGGATCGTGAGGAGAATGCCATGGAGATGGTACGCAGGGTGGTTGCCCATTACGGAAGGATTGATGTCCTGGTCAACAATGCAGCCTCGATCATCGTCGACCAGTCGGATGTGGTCAGCGCAGACGACCTGCTCAGGGCGTTCCGCACAAACCTGCTTGCCCCGGTTGCGGCTACGCAGGAAGCGCTGCAGTTTATGAGGAAACAGGGTGGGGGGCATATCATCAATGTAGGATCGCCCGGCTTTATGATGGGAATACCTTTTTATGCGCCTTACGTCTGCTCCAAGGCCGCCCTGTCGGCATGGACCCGCACAATCCAGGCCGAATGGTCCGGTTCCGGGATCATCGTAAGCGAGTACTTCCCGGGATACATCAGCACCGATTCGCTCCCTGATTCCCGGCTGGGCAGCGTGGAGCAGGATTTCCTGATGGAACAGCACCAGAATTTCATTGCAAAAATGTTCACGAAGCCCAAAACACCGGCTCATGTAGCCCGGCAGTTGGTTCAGCTTGTTATTAAACCGCGCATCCTGGTTTATTCCGACTTAGGTGTAAAGATCGGCGCCTATATTTCAAACATCAGCGGCTTCCGGCTTGCAATATCCCGGCAGATGGCCAAAACAGCCAGGGCAAAGAAAAATCTTGGTATTTTTACAAAATCATAGTGTTTTGCATCCAGCAAGGCCGGAATTTCAGTGATAAAAAAACTTCGGCCAATAAATCGGAGGAGATAACCTGCCAATATTCATCTTAATAATGCTTTAACATGAAAAAAATAAAGGGTTGGCTGATTATGGTGCTGACATCCGTTTTTATCCTGCTTTTCGTGGTTTCAATGGTGGTGTTGATTCCCGATCTCTTTAGAACAAAGGATTTTAGTAAAGATTCAATCATAGCCATTGTTACATTTGCACTCTTTATTGTATTACTCATGTTGGGCTTCCGGTATGGTTTGAAAATGGTCATGGTAAAAACGACATCCACCCTGGCAAATTATGATGGTGTGCTCTGCATCCGGTTCAGCGCCCGCATAACTTTCAAAGACTACCTCAACCTGATCTTCCGGCTGAGTTTCAGAAAACCGGTCTTCCTAATTTACCTGGGATTCACGCTATTAATCCTTGTAAATTTTATTACTTCGGGGAGCAGGATTGCGTTGCAGGGCGACATCATTTTTCCTGGGGTGTTTGTTTTGGTCGTTGTAGTTCTTCTCCCTGTTATTTTATTTTTCCAGACAAAAAGGATATACGCATCCAACAAGCTGTTCCATGAACAGGTTAGCTATTCGCTGGATAACAATGTAATTACAATAAAGGGGGAGACCTTTGAATCTTCGATACAATGGAGCCATTTTTTAAAGATCACCGAAACAAAAAACTTCTTCATGCTGTACCAGGGAAAGACCAATGCTACCTTACTGGATAAAAATGCCATGACCCTCCCTGATAAGGATGAGTTCAGGAAATTCATCAAATCCCTGCCTGCCACAGAATTAACCTAAACCAACAACCCTTTATGAGACAACAAATCCCTTTAAAAGAACGTAAAACCGATTACATCTACCTCGCTTTTTTCTTTCTGAATGTGCTGTACATCACCTATATCGTTGACCTTGAGCAGCTCGTCATCAAAGATCCCGACAATTTCAGGTATCCTTTGTGGCCATTGCCGTTCCTTGTTGACATGGTGCATTGGTGGGGCAGCAGTTTCGACCCGTTGCAATGGGCGCGCCCGACCTGGTGGAAGGCAACCATCTGGCTCGATGTGCTGTTTTTCGGCCCCTATTATGTGGCAGCCATTTACGCTTTTATAAAGGGAAAAGAGTGGATCCGCGTCCCGACCTTTATCTATTCGTCGATCCTCTTCACCAATGTGTTCATCATCATGAGCGAAGAGTACTGGGGCCCGCACGCCACCAACTGCGTGGCTATTGTAACTATTGCCAACGCCCCCTGGTTTCTCTTCCCGATCTTCCTCATCTGGAAAATGTGGAAAAACGAACACCCTTTTACACGTAATGCCTAATAACCCATAGCACCTTCACCCCCTCTCCGTTCGGAGAGGCCGCTATTTCTTCGCCAATTCCTTATCCATGGCCGCAACCAGCTTCTTAAACCGGACCATGTCCTTTGGGTCAACTGGTTTGGAGGGTGGGGATTCGAGTTTGAGGGGGTCGGTAGGGCTCCCGTTGCGGTATACCCTGAAATCGAGGTGCGGCCCGGTGGCCAGCCCGCTGCTGCCCACATAACCGATCACTTCGCCCTGCTGAACATGGCTCCCTGCTTTTAATCCTTTCGCATAACCTGATAAATGAGCATAGGTGGTCGTATAGACTGAATTGTGCCGGATGCTGATAAAACGGCCGTAACCGCCATGAAACCCGAGTTCAGCCACGCGGCCCTCGCCCAGGGCGACCACAGGCGTTCCCCGCGGGGCTGCATAGTCTACCCCGTAATGCGGGCGGGCGATCCGCAGAATTGGGTGCATACGCGAGTTGGAAAACCGCGAGCTGATGCGGGAAAATTTCAGCGGGGCCTTCAGGAAGGAACGTTCAAGGCTTTGCCCATTCTCGTCAAAATAAACGCCTTTTCCTTCCTGTTCAAGGTAGTAAGCGTGGAAATCCCTGCCGTTGCTGGAAAAGGTTGACGACAGGATGTGGTCGATCCCAACCATTACACTGTCGACAAACACCTCCTCGTAGATCACTTTGAAATGGTCACCCTTCTGCAAACCGTAAAAATCGATGGTCCAGGCATACACATCCGAAAGTTTCATGCCAAGGTTCACGTCGAGCCCGTTCTCCACAAAACAGTTCCACAATGAACTTTTAATTGATCCGGTTGCCGTTTTGACAAGCCTGTTCACTGGTTTCCTGTCCTTGTACACCCGAAGCGAATCCCGGAAATCGTAAACCACGAAGTCGATGGGATTGATCTCGTAAATAAAGTAAAGTGTGCGGTGTGCAGGATCCCTGGTTACAATGCGCGCAAAGGTATTGCCGGTATGTATTTTCCTGACATCAAACACATCCTGGGTGCCTTTGGCAACCTGGTCGATCAGGGAATTAGATACATGGGCAGAAAGGATGGAGGAGAGGTTCTGGTTATTTCCGACCCTTCCGTAAACGACCTCCGTGGTGTCAAGTTTTATATTGTATGCCTTTCTGGTTTGGGGGGCAGGCAGTTTTACAGGTTCTTTGATCTCCTTATTCCCGAAGGGAAACAGGAAAGCGATCATGACAACGATGGCCAGGATGAGGATGACTGCGGCGATGGAGTATGTCCGGAGAGATATTTTCTGCATGAGCGGCGGTTCAATATCGTGGTTGGTTAATCAAATGTCAGGATGATTTGAACGATCTCCGGCCTGTTGCCCAGTCTTACCGGCGGGCCCCAGGTTCCAAACCCGTTGGAGACATAAAAATGGGTCGAACCTGTTTTTTTATACCCGCTGCTGAGTTCGTACATGGCCGAAGTAATATAGTTGAACGGCCACATCTGCCCGTGATGGGTATGTCCAGAAAGCTGTAGATCCACCCCTTGCGCCACGGCCTGTTCCAGGTGAAATGGCTGATGGTCCATCAGGATGATGGGGAAGGTGCGGTCAACTTTTTGCATAATATCAGCAAGTTCCCGGCGTATTTTGCCGGTAAACCTCGATTTGTCGCGGTCGTCGCGGCCCACCAGCCAGAATCGTCCATCAACCAGAAACGCGGTATCGCGCAACATGGTGATGCCATGTTCCCCAAGATATTTCACAGCCGCTTCGGCTCCGCCGATGTATTCATGATTGCCGGTAATGGCGAACACCCCGAGTTTTGACCTGATCTGTGCCAGGTTGGCTCCAAGGTCATTTTTAATGACAGGTGCAAGGTCTTCATCCACAACATCACCGGCAAAAAGTACCAGATCCGGGTGAAGCGAGTTGATGTCTGCAACAAGCCTGTGGGCTTTTCGTTTGGCGATCAGCGTGCCGAGATGAATGTCGGAGGCCATCACGATGTTCAGGGATTTTATACCGGGCACGCTCTTCGCTACGTGAAGTTCCAGCTTTTTAATCCGGGGATTCCGGGCATTGATAAACCCCGCAAGGACCAGAAGAAAAACCAGCCCCAGGGAAATGAACAATGCCACCAGCTTTGTTTTCTGGTAATCAACATAGAATACCTGAGGAAATATGTGGAAAAAGTGGTTGACCAGTCTAGACAGGTCGATACAGATCGCGATGAGGCTGAAATAAAGCAGGAAGGCCAGCCAGAACGAGCCGATCCAGGTTATGACACCCGTGAAGCCGCAAGGATAGGCCCTCTCCATGATACGGGCCAATAAAAAAGTGGAAGCGATGACCCAGAAACCAACAATGTACCAAGGTCTCCAGGATGAACCCGCCGGAATTGCCTGCAATCCCTTTACAAAAATGAGGCTGTTGACCACCCCGTAAACGATGAAGACAATGGTAAAAAAGATAACAAATACGTTCGTTTTCAATTATTTTTTCGTTTAATTTGCTAATTTGGATGCAAAGATACCGTTTCATAAAAATATACTGTTAAATTTGTTCATCCAAAAACAATTCATCACTGATCTGAGGAGATGTGTACCGACCTTAAAATTTACTTTTTAAACCCCGAAAAATGATTGAAACAGGCTTTACCCTTAGCTGGATTGATTACACTGTAATGATTGTTTATTTCGCTTTTGTGCTTGGCATTGGCTGGGCCCTGAAGCGTTATATGAAAGATGCCAACGCGTTTCTCGAAGCCGGCCGGTCGATGCCGGCATGGGTTGCCGGGCTGGCATTCATCTCCACCAACCTCGGCGCCCTCGAAGTGATGGGCATGACGGGTTCAGGCGCGAAATACGGCATGCTCACCACCCATTTTTACTGGATAGGAGCAATTCCCGCCATGGTGTTCCTCGCTCTCTTCATGATGCCGTTCTATTACGGGTCAAAAGCACGGTCGGTGCCGGAATACCTGAAACTGCGGTATGATGAGAAAACCCGCGGGCTGAATGCCATCCTTTTTGCCGTGATGACCATCCTCGCCTCAGGGATTTCGATGTATGCACTGGCCATCCTGATGGAAAAGGTGCTTGGATGGAACTTCCACCTGAGCCTGGTGCTGTCGGCAGCCATCGTGTTGGGATACACCTACCTGGGCGGCCTCTCCTCGGCCATTTACAACGAAGTACTCCAGTTTTTCATCATCGTGATCGGGCTGTTGCCCATCGTGCTTTTATGCATGAAAGATCTTGGGGGCTGGTCGGGCCTCGAACAGCAACTCGCCCCGATCGTTTCAAACATGTCACCGCATAAGTATGCGCCCGATACCTGGACTACCACCTGGAAATACACCGGGTCCGCTGCGGCCAACCCGCTGGGCGTTGAGTGGTACGGGATTGCCGCCGGCCTAGGGTTCGTGCTCTCCTTTGGCTACTGGTGCACCAACTTTCTGATCGTTCAGCGCGCCATGTCGGCCGAATCGGCCACCGCCGCCAGGAATACCCCGCTGATCGGCGCCATTCCCAAGATGTTCATCCCGTTTCTCATCATTGTTCCCGGTATTGCCGCCCTCGTGCTGCTTAACAAACATGGCTCAGGGTTTACGCTTCCTGAAATTTCCCCGGGCCATTACAACTACGACTATACGATCATCGCGCTGTTGAAACAGTATCTCCCCGCCGGTGTGCTCGGCCTGGGCATCACTGCCCTGCTGGCCTCGTTCATGTCGGGCATGGCAGGCAACGTCTCTGCGTTCAACACCGTGTGGACCTATGATATTTATCAAAGCTACATTCGCCCGGTGACTGACGATAAGGAAGGTGATTCGCAACACTATCTTAAAGTTGGCAGGATGGCCACCATTTTCGGGGTTATCGTGAGCATCGCGGCAGCTTACCTGGCCAGCCTGTTCGGAAACATCATGGATTTCCTGCAAACGATCTTCTCCATGATCAATGCACCGTTGTTTGCAGTTATTTTCCTGGGGATGTTTTGGAAACGCACCACGGGCCACGCCGCCTTCACCGGATTGCTGGCCGGCTTTGTGATCGCGCTGTTGCACCATGGGCTTACAGTACCCGAAGGAGCTGCAACCCTTGTCAAAGGAGGATGGATTGCCAACCTGCATACCTATCCTGTTGAAATGGCCCAGAACTTCTGGACGGCAATTTTCGCTTTCACCACCAGCGCGGTTGTCACTGTTGTACTGTCACTGCTTACCAAACAGCAAAAAACCGATGAGGACCTGAAAGGCCTTGTATATTCGCTTACGCCAAGGATGGGCGTTGAGCAGGTGCCCTGGTACCAGCGCTCAACCACCCTTGCCATCCTGGTACTCAGCATAGGGACCGTACTTACTATATGGTTCTGGTAAAATAATGCAGGATTGCAGGAATGCAGGAATGCAAACAATGTAGGCAATGCAAACAATGTAGGCAATGCAAACAATGCATGGGAATTAAAAATTGAAAATTTTTAGAGATGGAAATATGCAACAAAGACTTGGCCAACCGTCCACTTGTACACCTGTTCACATATTCACCCGTTCACATGTCCACTTGTCCACCTGTCCACCTGTCCACCTGTCCACCTGTCCACCTGTCCACCTGTCCACCTGTCCACCTGTCCACCTAATCACCCGTTTACTAACCTAAAAATTCAATCACCATTATGGGCATAGATATTAAGTTCCCGATCGGTCTGATGTTTTCAATTCTCGGACTATTGCTGACCATCTTTGGATTAATAACTAGCAGCGATACCGTTATGTATACCCGGTCGCTGGGTATTAACGTCAATCTCTGGTCCGGCATGGGCATGCTGACCTTCGGGCTGCTCATGCTCTTCCTGGCCTGGAGAAGTAAGAAACCTAAAACTCCCTGAGATGAACCAGGTTCAGCGGGCGTTTCTTAAAACCCCGATTGGTTTTATCGACATAGAAGGCTCCGAAGCAGGCATCCGCAGCTTGTATTTCCTCGATTTCCGGGTTAAGATCCATCGTGTGCCTTCATGCCTGAAACCCTGCGTGGAGCAATTGGAGGAGTATTTTGCCGGGACACGGCACGCGTTCGACCTGAAGCTTGACCTCCAGGGAACCCCGTTCCAGCTAAAGATATGGAATGAATTGGTGAATATTCCTTATGGGACAACCATCTCATACGCTGAGCTTGCGCGAAGGATAGGAAAAGTGCATGCACCCCGCGCTATTGGCGGGGCGAATGGGAAAAACCCGGTATCAGTCATCGTACCTTGTCATCGCGTGATCGGGCAGAGTGGAAAACTTGTTGGGTACCGTGGCGGACTTACACGAAAAAAATGGCTCCTGGAACATGAGCATGCCTTTGCCCAGCGGGACCTGTTTTATGGAAAACTTTAGCACTCAAAGGAATTTTTGATTGTCTTGTTTTGTTTCAATACGGCTGATCTTAAACTCAAACCCTTCAGCGTGAAAAAGGTAACGTGGCTCTTATGCTTACTGGTTAGCATGCATGTAAACCTGTATGCACAAGGCAACATACAAAAACTGGTATTTGACCCGGTGAATCCATTCGAAATAAATGGTATAGCTGCTCAAAAGCCAGGAGCCTTGTCTTTTCTCCGGTCACAGCCTCTTTTTTCGGTACTTGTTGACAGTGTTCGGCTATTTTCATGCAAAGAAGCGCGGCTTGCCGGTGATACGCTTTTTTTCACGCTGGCCGACAGCATGCCCTGCTGGGCCGCCAGGGTGAAGAATTTCAAGCCCGGTTTAAAGATTATCATTCACTTAACAAATGCAGGAAAAGGGAAGCACCGGCTCGAAAACCTGGTACCACTGGGTGAGGGAAGCGACAGGGTATACATCACGGCCGGCGGGTCCAGGCAATGGCCGCAGTATCTCTGCCGTTCGCGTTTATACCGGCCCGGCTATGGCCCGGTGGGGGTGATCCTCCCTGATAATGCCTGGCATATGGGGTTCACCGATTACAGGATGAATGATAGTTTATCAGTGGTTGCACTTGCCAGAAGAGGCCAACGCGATAAAGACAAAACCGAGATTGACCGCTGGTCGGTGACCTTGAAACCCGGAGGATGGGTCGAATACGCCCTCTACATTGATACGCATGCCGGCGAATGGCACAACGGGCTTAAAATGATGTTCCAGGACCGGTGGCTATATGACCTGCCAGTGTTCAACAACAGCATGTTCGAACGCAGGGACCTTAGCTGGATGCGCAATACGTACATTATGCTGCTCCAGTTTGCCTGGGATAAGAAATACTATGACTATTCTGGGAAGAGGTACACTTTTTACGACAATTTACATGAATTCGATTCACTCACAGGGGGAACCGATATTTACACGCTTTGGCCGACGTGGCCGAGGCTCGGGCTTGACCAGCGCAACCAGTGGGACATGTACCGGGATCTTCCCGGGGGATTGACAGAACTGAGAAACCAGGTTGATTTTGCCCATAAAGAAGGAAAAAAGTATTTCATCTCCTTCAACCCCTGGGATGAAGGAACCCGGAAAGAAGACCAGTTGAAGGGGATGGAAGATCTGCTGAGGGAAACCAGCGCCGATGGGGTGGTGCTGGATACAAAAGGCGAATCCAGCAGGGAACTCCAGGCGGCTGCCGACAAGGTTAAACCGGGCATTATCATGTACAGCGAAGGAATGGCTGTTCCAAAGGATATGCCGGGAATCGTAAGCGGGCGGGTTCACGATGCGCTGGTACTGCCGCCCCTGCTGAACCTCAATAAACTGATCAAACCCGATTTTGCCATCTTCAGGGTACTGCAACTTGCCGACGACCGCCTGCACCGCGAGCTTGCCATGGCGTTTTTCAACGGGTACGGGGTGGAGATCAACACCATGCGGCCCGGTCGCCCGGCATGGATCCTGGAAGAATACGAATACCTGGGCCGTACAACAAAAATCCTGAGGGAGAATAATTCGGTTTTTCACAATTCCAATTTTTTCCCGTTGGTGAACACCCTGGTTGATTCGATCTATGTCAACCGTTGGGAATCTCCGGCAAAGGTGGTCTTCACCATATATAGCGCCTTACCGGGAGGGCATGGCGGTGGACTGTTTGAAACAGGGTACATCCGTTATGATCACCATATCCTGGATTTATGGAATCACCAGGAGATCACGCCTGAAGTAAAAAACGGTAAGCTGATCATCCCGGTGAAAATTGATCCGTTTGATCATGCCTGGCTATATACCCGCAGGGAAGGGAATGTCGGTTGTGTTGCAATATTCCCCAGGTTGCTGAAAGTCATTGCCTTCGGCGAAAATTTATCTGTCAAAGCATCGAAAGGGGATAAGATCACGATCACCACCGGAAATCCTTCCTACTCATCTGTGTTGCATGTTGCGCCTGTGACCGGGAAAGTCCTCTCCTTAAAACAGTTTATCACCGGTACCCCGCAGAAAATTGTCGTTCAGCTGTTCGAAAAAACCGAACTGCTCGATGAAGCCGTGGTAACCATCGGCCCTGAACCTGCCGGCAGAAATTCAAAACCCCGGGAACGGAAAATCCCTGTAAAAGAAACACCTGCAACCGGCGTTCCGGTACTTGTAACGAAACCTGGTTTATCGCCTGCCGTAAAAACGGCTCCTGCAGGGATGGTGGAGATCCCCGCGGGAAAATTCAGGTTTTATGCCAAACGTGATTCAAATGCCCTGGAACCCTTTATCCCTTTTCCTGATTTCACCGATACCGTGGTTGTTGCGATGCCCCGCTTTTTCATGGATATCACGCCGGTAACCAATGCCAAATACCAGGAATTTATTATACAAACATCTTATAAACCGCATGATACGATAAATTACCTGAAGCATTGGATTAATGGTATTCCGGCTGATGGAGCGGGAAGTTTGCCGGTGGTTTACATAAATCTGGATGATGCAAAAGCTTATGCAACGTGGGCGGGCAAGCGCCTTCCGACCGAGCGGGAGTGGCAGTATGCGGCGCAGGGAAACGATATGCGGAAATACCCCTGGGGCAATCAACCAGACTCATCAAAGTGTAATTTCAACCTGAATGTGCCGACCCCGGTTGATAGGTTTTCCGGCGGCGCCAGCCCTTTTGGCGTTCTCGATCTGATTGGCAATGTTTGGCAGATGACTGCCGATATTTACGACAATGGAAGCTACTATTTCAACATTATCCGCGGCGGCAGCTATTATCACCCAACGCAAAGCATCTGGTATGTCACCGGGGGGCCTGTGCCAGCTCATCATCCTGAAATGCTGCTGCTCATCGCCCCGGGCCTCGACCGCAACGCCACGGTAGGTTTCCGCTGCATAAAGGACAGCGAATAGCAATTTCGCTACCTCACTACCTCGCTACCTCTCAGGGCATCATACAACACCTCCACCGGATGCAACGCCTTCCTCCCGGTTCCATCCATAATTTGGTGGCGGCACGAAGTACCTGGTGCTGCAATGATCACTTGCTGAGCCGCTTTCCTGACTTCCGGAAAAAGCACCAGTTCGCCCACCTTCATTGAAACATCATAGTGCTCCTTTTCATATCCGAATGCCCCTGCCATGCCGCAACATCCCGATTTGATTTCCTCAACCTTGTAATTGACTGGAATTGAAAGCATTTTTTTTGTCATGTCAGTGGATGCCAGTGCCTTCTGGTGGCAGTGGCCATGCAGCTTGACTGTAATTGGCTTGTTGGTGAACAGGTCTGACAGCGGGGTGTTTTCCCTGCCGGTCTGTGAAACATTGCGCGAAGCAAGGTTCGAAACAAATTCCTCAAACAGCAATGCATTCCTGCCCAGCTGAACTGCTGCTTCTTTCAGCGCCGGGTCGACCAGTTCGGGGTATTCATCCCTGAAGGTTAGAATGGCCGAGGGTTCGATGCCTATCAGGGGCATCCCGCCGGAGACAAGGTCTTTCAGTTTCCTGACATTTTCATTGGCCAGTTGCTTTGCCTTCCTTACCAGGCCTTTCGACAGGAATGTCCGCCCGCTTTCAGCATGATCGGGGATGATCACGCGGAAGCCAAGCGCGTTGAGCAGTTTGATGGCCTTGATACCAATGGCCACATCATTGAAATTGGTGAATTCATCCGCAAAAAGATAAACTGCGTGGTCCTGTTGTATTTCGCCTGACTTTATAAGATCATTTTCAATATGTTGCTGATTTTTCGCAGTCCATGCACGCAGCGTGGTAGAGTAAAGGAGCGGGATGTTGCGCTTTGGCGCGAAACCGAGCATGTTTTTAACAATATCGGATAAGAATTTGTTTTCCTGGAAGAAATTGAACAGGGCAGGGGCAAGGCTGCCAAGTTTATTGATAGAGGTAATGTTGGCGATGAGCCGTGAGCGAAAAGGGATACCGTTGGTATCGTAATAATGCTGGAGAAATTCAGCTTTAAGCTTTGCAATGTCCACATTGGAGGGGCATTCCGATTTACAGGCCTTGCAGGAAAGACAAAGGTCCATCACTTCGTAAATTTCCTTGTGGTCGAAAGGATTCTCTTTGGATGAATTTGTAAGAAATTCCCGCAGGATATTGGCCCGTGCCCGTGTGGTGGTCTCTTCATCCTTCACAGCCATGTACGACGGGCACATCCATCGGCCTGTAACCACCGTGTTGCGGCAGTCACCCGAACCATTGCACTGCTCTGCAGCCCGCAGGATGCCGTGGCTGGCCGAAAAGTCAAAAACGGTCGGGATATCGCGGGCTGGTTTGCCGGGTTCGAACCGAAGAGAGGAATTCATCTTCGGCGTATCTGTTATTTTATTGGGGTTGAAGATGTTGCCAGGGTCCCAAACCCCTTTGATCTCCCTGAAGAGTTCATAATTTTCCTTCCCGAGCATAAGCGGGATAAATTCACCACGAAGCCGCCCGTCGCCATGCTCGCCCGAAAGCGAGCCGTTGAACTTCTTAACGAGTTTGGCAGTTTCAAAAGCAACCGTATGAAAAAGTTCAACATCGGCCGGGTCTTTGAGGTTCAACACCGGTCGAAGGTGCAGTTCCCCGGAACCCACATGCGCGTAGTAAACACAGTTGAGCCCGAGAACGGCAAGCATCTTGTCAAATTCTTCGATGTACCCGGGCAAAACATCCGGGCTCACCGCGGTATCCTCCGTTACGGGAACCGGCTTCCGGTCGCCGGGATAGTTTGAAAGTACACCCAGCCCGGCCTTTCGCAAATCCCAAACCTTTTTGACATCCGGCGGGAAGACAATCGGGAAGTGATATCCGAGGCCTTCCAGGCACAATGCAGCTTCCAGCCTGCGGTAGATATCCATGATCTCCTCCCTTGTTTCACGGGCGAATTCGATGATCAGGATAGCACCGGGATCCCCTTCGATGAAAAACCGGTTTTGCCGCTGGGTGATGTTATCTTTGGTGCAATCCATGATCGCCTTGTCCATGAGCTCGACCGAGCCCGGGTCGAACCTGAGGGCGACAAGGTTGGCTTTCAACGATTCGGCAATGGTATGGCAATGCACGCAAATAAGCGCTTTCTCCTTCGGCGGCAGCGGAACCAGGTTCAGTTTGATCTCGGTCATGAACATCAGGGTACCTTCAGAACCGGCGATAAGCTTTGAGAAATTGAAGCAGGGAAGCTCCTTCGTTCCGTCTGCTCCGCTTTTTGTGAATGGCCTGCTCTCCAGCAGGAGGTCGAGCGCATATCCCGTATTCCTGCGGTGAATGGAAGGATCGGGATATTCCCTGCGGATGTTTTCCTGGTTTACCGGGTTTGACAGGATATCGTTAATCTGCCGGTATATCTTGTTTTCCAATGCATCGCCTGTGAGTTTTGCGCTAAAATCTTCCGCAGAAAGATCCCTGAATTCTACCTCCGAACCATCGCTCAGGAATCCTTTCACCGAGATGACGTGGTCGCGGGTGCTTCCGTACAGGATGGAGTGTGCGCCGCAGGAGTTGTTCCCGACCATGCCGCCCATCATGCACCTGCTTGAAGTGCTGGTTTCTGGCCCGAAGAAAAGCCCCGCCTTTTCGGCAATTTTGTTCAGCTCATCCAGAATCACCCCCGGCTGCACACGCACCCAGTGTTCTTCAACATTGAGTTCCAGGATACCGGTCATGTAACGCGATACATCGGCTACCAGTCCCTGCCCGACAACCTGCCCGGCCAGGGAGGTGCCGGCTGTTCTTGGTATAAGCGGAATGTTTTCGGTCCGGGCAAAACGAATAAGGTTCTGAATGGCACCGGGAGTTTTCGGGCGGGCCACGCCCAGCGGGATCTCCCGGTAGGCTGAAGCATCCGTTGCATAAAGCAGCCGCTGGGTCTCCCCGGTAAATATATCACCTTCAAAATCAGGCCTGAATTCATCAATCTTCTTAAGAACTGTATTTAAATCCATTGTCGTCGTTTCAAAGTTTTTTCATCTGCAGTGGAAGTAGCCCTGTTATTTCATGGTCTTTAACAGGTCAAACCAGGCCGGAGAGCTTTTTAGCGGCTGAAACTCTGGTTGATCGTTCATTCTTTGCTTGTCGGTAAAGCCTTTTACTAGTGCAACCTGCAACTGTTTCATTGCACGATCATCTTCAGAACGCCCTGCAAGAATAATAGCCCTCATATAGTTGGGTTCAGGATTTGGTGGATCTGCCACCTCGTAAACAGCAATGGTTTTTTCGGCGTCGCTGTATTCATGATGCAGCATGACTGCGCTGGCCAGCGAGTAGCAATAGAGGCTGAGAAAGGCCTTTAGCCTGGCGTTCATCAGGGTATCCTCAGGGTTTTTTCCCTTCATGTTCCTGCTGTCCATCAGGGCAACCCTGGTTTTCCACCAGCCAAGATCTTTGGATAACAGGGATTTTTCCAGCACATCCTGTTCTTCCATCTCCTTTTTCATGATCGTTTCACGATAACCGACCTGCTTTGCATAAAAAGGCTCTTGTTTTATGCTCTCCAGTTGTTTTTCGAACTTTCCTGCAGGGACCAGCCCACTGGCAAACTGAATGGCTTCCCTGCAGGCATTTGCAGCTGCAAGGAGATGATTCTGATGGATATAACCTTTAATTCGTGTATCAAACCCTGCCATAATCCCTGTGATCATATCGTTGTTTTTGCCGAGATTTCCGTCTCGCATGGCATTCAGGGTGATCCACCCGAAACCTTCCTCCATGACTTCACAGGGCGGCCAGGCATGCGGCCCCGGGAAGGTTGTGATAAAATGCCTGATCCCTGCGCGTGTCATCTCTTCATCAAGCCGCAACATCTCGAACATATTGAAATCGGCAGTTCCTGCGATGCCGAAATAATCGAATTTACGCCCTACCGACGGCGCGCCACCCGGTAACCCGGCCCCGCAGCCAATTACTCCCTTAATGCAGGGATATGTTCCGGCCGCAATGGCAGCAACCCGCGAGCCTCCTGAAAAACCGGATACATAGATCCTCGCCGTGTCGATGGGATACACGGTGATCTCCTTCATGACGGATGACAGGATGCCGTTTATTTCAGGAATAGAGAGCCCGTTTTTGGCATTGTTTGATCCCACCAGGATGATCTGGTACCTGTCGGCCAGTTCCCTGTATTTCCTTACCGGCAGCAATCCAGAACCATGCGGGTCGAACAGCACCATGACCGGGAGCAGGCTTTTCACCGGCGGCGCGCCGGTCTTGTCTTTATCCTGTACGGCAGTGGCAGGTGAAGGGCCAGGTATATACAAAGCATAGGAGATATCCTTATCAGTGAATCCCGTGATATTTTCATGGATCATACCGGTAGCAGGTAAAACAATGGGCCTGTCAATTTTTTTAGTTGACCGGGAGGAGCACGATACGGATACGCCCAGTAGGCACAAGAGTAAAGGAATTTTGAACGACCCGTTCATTTTTTATAAAAATTGGTGGATTCAAAGATTTTATCGGCTGATTTGGCAATGAATCCGCTGTAAAGGTTTCCATTTTCGTCGGGATAGCGTTTTGCAAACTCATAGTAGCAACCAGGGATTTCAAAATTGCCTTCGGCAAACTGAAAAGAAACCATTCCTGCCCTGATGCTAGACTGTTCCAGCAACTCTGCCGGGGTTCCCTGGATCTCGCCTCCGGCATCGTTCAACAAAAATCCATGAGACTTTAAGAAAACGTTCACTTTTTCAACTGAGTCAAGGTTTTTAAGTCGGTTTACGCTGACCGTGAAATGGTTGGCACAAAATCCATTCACATAGAGCCATGCTGCATATTCTGATTCGTCGCGCAGTTTTTCATAAATGGTGTAGGATGGCAATCCTGAGACATTCCCGGCCAGGACCAGGTCATCCGAATCATACACCGATGTAGGTATGGCCTTAATCCACCCGGCCACTGTTTCCTGCAGGAACGGGCTGAATTGTTCGACCAGCAATTCGCTGATGAAGACGCGCGGGGCTTCCTTATCCGTTTTATGCTCGAAATGCCGGGCGTACAGTTTTTTTGCTTCAAAATGGTAATCGCCCCTGAATTTATAACCGTATTTTAGGAAAACTTTTGCCAGCTGATTAACCCCGATGGCCGGATTTCTATAGGTCCTGAATGCGACATGGTCGTTCAATACGGTTTCCCCCCCGGCCACGAACAAATTAAAAATCTCCAGTGTTGAAGGGTTCTTTGTAGTATATTCCTTCCATAACCGGTTAAAAAGATCAGTATAATACATACGCTTTTGTTTTGTGATCAAAATTACGCAAAAGATTGGTATCAGGATTACCGGGGAATCAGTCGTCAGTTAAAATGGCATATTTTGACAAGTAATTATCATTCATGTAATTAAGGTGTGATGACCGGGAGGAAATCGTGGAAAATAGTTGATTATCTTCAATTTGCCTATATTTGCACTTATTTACACGTTGTGGTACCTCATTACGGAGAAACATATCCCGCCAGGAGGTGCTAATAAAATTTGTCCAGCAAACTATGAATAGTTCAACCATACCTTCTGCTTTTGATGAAAAGGCTGATAATCCGCCACTTATTCCTTTCCCGGTTTTCCTCGCCGAGCTGAAAGGGCAACTCCACAAAGTTTTCTATAACTACCCGGATCATGATCCGTTTGGCGGCAAACGCGGCGTGCCGGATGTTGTGATAAGTGAAATTATGTCGCGTAACCCGCTGTCGGTCAGCATTCCAGTTGCAAACGGGGGCAGGGGAGGCCACATCAGTGAAATTCTTGCGGTGCTTTCAGCAGCATCGTATGAGTCGCTTTCCATGGCATTAACCATCGGGATCAATTCCGCATTGTTTATTCAGCCTGTTGCCAAATATGCTGACGAGGCCGTCAGGAAGGCGGTTTTTGACACTTTTTTAAAGGAGCAGGATATGGGGGGGCTCATGATCACCGAGCCCGATTATGGGAGCAATGCACTCCACATGCAAACCTGCTATGAGGTTGGGGGCGACCATTATCACATCAACGGAACAAAACACTGGGCCGGTCTCACCGGCTATGCCAGGTATTGGCTGCTTACTGCGCGGGAACGGGCAGCCAGCGGTGATCTGAAACGAGATATCCAGTTTTTTATTTGTGATGTGAAAAGTCCCGGCCAGCAGATTGTGGTTGAAGAGTTGTTTGACAATCTGGGATTGCACCAGATACCCTACGGACGAAACAGGATCGATGTGCTGGTCCCAAAGATTAACAGACTGGAACCACAAACATCCGGAATAAATATCCTGCTTGACCTGCTTCACCGAAGCCGGTTGCAGTTTCCCGGGATGGGCCTTGGCTTCATACACAGGATGATGGATGAAGCCCTGCAACATTGCAAGCAAAGGTGGGTTGGCGGGAAAAGCCTGTTTGAATACGACCAGGTTCAGAAACGCCTGTCGTACCTGCAGGCCTCCTTTACTATTTCTTCGGCCATGTGTGCCTACAGTTGCGATAAAGCCGCGCTTGAAAACGATCTCTCGTCGGGCGGACTGGTGCCAAATTCCTTTAAAAGTGTGGTTACGGACATGATGCAATCGGCAGCACAGTCGCTTGTACAACTGGTAGGTGCAAAAGCATACCGTTTTAATCACATAGGTGCACGCGGTATTATTGATTCCCGTCCATTCCAGATATTTGAGGGCTCAAATGATATCCTGTATACTCAGATTTCGGAGAGCGTGGTAAAAATGATGAAAAAGGCGAAGGAAACCAACCTCTACCAATTTTTGGTAAAATATCCTGCTACCGGCAACAGTGCCGGATCTATACGGAATTTCCTTGATTTTGAACTCAACATGCAGTTGCCGCAGCGTAAACTCATTGAGCTGGGGCAGGTAATCGGGCGCATCGTTTCGATGGATGTGGTGATGGTCCTTGGCACGAAGGGCTTCCGGAACGATCTTGTTGAAAATGCTTTGGCGGTTTTGCGCAGTGAAATTGCAGGTTTAATGGGCCAGTTCCGCGTCAGCGACAATACCATGGTCATCGAAGATTACCAGCAGGACAGCTCCTGGTTGAACTTCTCCGCCGCAACCTGACCACCCTCACCCTTTCACTCCATTACCCTGTCACCGTGTCACCCGTTCACACGTTTACCCATTCATCTGTTTACAACCCAAATCGGCTATTGTATACTCATGGTAATGACGTGAAGATTAATTTTCTGTAAAATAATTAACAATTAATTGTTAAAATTCTTTATTTTTGTTAAACTTTTCGAAAGAGATAAACAGACAATAAGTTGAAAATAAACATGAGGGCTGCTCTGCATGTTTATATATAATATAAAGAAACCGAGTATGGAAAAAATTCTGATAATTGACGACGAACAGATTTACCGCACGATGTTGAAGCACACCCTGATAAAGGAAGGATATACAACCATAGAAGCTGAAAACGGGGAGGTCGGGCTCGCACTGGTACGATCTGAACATCCTGACCTTGTGCTCACTGATTTCCGGATGCCAGGTATGGACGGACTTGAGGTCCTGTCTGAAATTCACAAGGTGGATCCGAGACTTCCCGTTGTATTATTCACTGCCTTTGGCGATGTTTCGCTAACCATTAAGTCAATCCAGGTTGGAGCGTTCGATTTTCTTGAAAAGCCTTTCAACCCGGTCCAGTTAAAGATAACTGTTCACAATGCACTGAATTCAGTAAGGTTAAGCAACAGCCTTAATGAAGTCCTCGAAAATGGTGTTTCCGGCGACACCATGCTGGAGGATAACATCCCGATGGGGAAGACACTGCAGATGAAAGAGATATTCAAAAATATCGGCCGTATATCCCTGAACAAGGTTAATGTGCTGATACAGGGAGAAACCGGTACAGGAAAAGAACTGATAGCACGGCTTATCCACTATGCCGGCAACACGCGTGTCAACCCGTTTGTGGTATTAAACTGCAGCACGCTTTCTGAATCGTTGCTTGAAAGTGAGTTGTTTGGACAAGTAAAAGAATCCTTTACTGGCAACCTTCATGAAAAAAAGGGCAAACTGGAGCTTGCGGGCGATGGTACCATATTTTTAAGTGAAATTGCCGACATTTCCCTGAACACCCAGGTGAAATTATTAAGGGTGATCCAGAACCTTGAATTCGAAAAAGTCGGCGGCCAGGAGACCATTGAAATGCACGCCCGGATCATTGCCTCAACCAGTCACGATCTGGAAGCTCTTGTTAAGGAAGGGAAGTTCAGGGAAGATCTCTATTACCGGCTCAAAGTATTTACTATCTCGTTGCCGCCTTTGCGTGAAAGAAGGGATGACATGAGAGATCTGGTGATCCATTTCCTGCATAAACTCAACAAGAGGCTAAATAAAAACGTGATCAAAATCGGCGACGGCGTCATTGAAATGCTCCAGGCACATGAATGGGCCGGGAACCTGCGTGAACTGGAAAATACCATCCTTCAGGCCATTGTGATGTCGAAAAGCGATGTGCTGGAAAAAGATAATGTCACCCTGAATAAACTTCAGCAAACGAATATCATTCCGGATAACATGCCTAAACTGAGATCGCTTGCTGATCTTGAGAAATATCATATCGAGCGGATACTCAACGAAGTGAAGTGGAATAAAGTAGAGGCTTCGCGTATCCTTGAAATTACCAGGCCTACCCTGAATGCCAAAATTGAAAAGTACGGGTTGATGAGAAACAACTAGGAGGATAAGCCTTCATTTTTATTTTTACCCGAACCAATTTGACCCGGTAATCCGCCTGACGGATTACCGGGTTTACTGTTTTTTGTGGATACCCGCTTAATAAAGTGGTGAATCATAACACTTAATCCTGATTTGGGCTTGGTCGGTAAATTATTTCTTCCTATCTTTGCACCCCATTTTTGTAGGGGAAAATGGATACCGTTCTTTATATAATTCCCTGACAGTTAATTAAATGTTAAATCCGGTGGTGCCAAAGCACTGCCACAAAGCAAAATTGAATGACTCCTGAAGAAACCAATGAGAACATGGAGCAGAATGCTGAACCCATTGTTGATCAAAATGTGAACACCGAATCCGAAGTTCCTGCCGTCGAAGAAGTTGTAGCAGAAACTATTGCTGAACCTGTTACTGAGGTAGTTGCAGAACCCGTTGCTGAGGAAGTTGCAGAACCTGTTGCAGAGGTTGTTGCAGAACCCGTTGCAGAGGTCGTTGCAGAACCTGTAGCAGAAGTTGTTGCAGAACCGGCAGCCGAAGTTGTTGCTGAACCCGCGCCAGAACCTGTAAAAGTACCCAGGGCAAAACCTGTTGCTCCTGTAGCTCCGGCTGATTTTGACTGGGATGCTATCGGAAAAAAGCATGAAATTTATTCCAACGACGAACGCCGCAAACTGGAAGAGGCATACGATCAGACGCTCCGCGCCATCCAGGATCACGAAGTGATTGAAGGGACTGTTGTCACCATGACCAACCGCGAAGTGATCGTCAACATCGGCTTCAAAAGCGATGGCGTGATCCAGATCAATGAATTCCGCTACAACCCTGAGCTGAAAATCGGTGATAAAGTTGAAGTTTACATCGAAAACCAGGAAGACACCAGCGGACAGCTGCTCCTTTCCCACAAAAAAGCACGCATCCTGAAATCATGGGAACGCATCAACGATGCATATGAAAAACAGGAGATCATCAAAGGTTATGTCAAATCACGCACCAAAGGCGGTCTTATTGTCGATATCTTCGGCATTGAGGCTTTCCTCCCGGGTTCCCAGATCGATGTGAAGCCCATCCGCGATTATGACGTTTTCGTTGATAAAGTCATGGAATTCAAGGTTGTGAAGATCAATCATGAATACAAGAACGTGGTAGTTTCGCACAAAGCCCTTATCGAAGATGAACTCGAAGCCCAGAAAGCTGAAATCATCAAGAAACTGGAAAAAGGACAGATCCTCGAAGGTACGGTCAAAAACATCACCAGTTATGGTGTGTTTGTCGACCTTGGCGGCGTAGACGGCCTCATCCACATTACCGACCTCAGCTGGGGCCGTATCAACCATCCTGAAGAGATCGTAAAACTCGATCAGAAAATCAAGGTGGTTATCCTCGATTTCGATGAAAACAAGAAACGCATTGCCCTCGGTCTGAAACAACTTACCCCGCATCCATGGGATTCGCTTGATCAGAATCTCAAGATTGGTGATAAAGTCCAGGGAAAAGTGGTTGTTATCGCTGATTATGGCGCATTTGTGGAAATTACCACCGGCGTTGAAGGCCTGATCCACGTGTCTGAAATGTCATGGTCGCAGCACCTGCGTACCGCCCACGATTTCCTCAAGGTCGGCCAGATCGTGGAAGCTGTCATACTCACACTCGACCGCGAAGAGCGCAAGATGTCGATGGGTATCAAACAGCTTATCCCGGATCCCTGGGCAAACATCAGGGAAAAATACCCCCTCAAATCGAAACATACGGCTACCGTTCGCAACTTCACAAACTTCGGCATCTTTGTCGAACTGGAAGAAGGTGTTGATGGCCTGATCCACATTTCCGACCTGAGCTGGTCGAAAAAGATCAAGCATCCTGCCGAATTCACCAAAATCGGTGAAACCATCGATGTGATGGTTCTGGACGTGGATGTTGAAAACCGCCGCCTCAGCCTCGGTCACAAACAACTGGAAGAGAACCCCTGGGATGTCTTTGAAAACGTTTTTGCTGTTGGTTCAGTTCACCTCGGAACCATCGTAAGCCTGAGCGACAAAGGCGCGATCATTGCGCTTCCCTACGGTGTTGAAGGTTTTGCACCGCTCCGCCACCTCGGCAAGGAAGATAACACCCTGGCAAAGGAAGAAGAAGCAATGGATTTCAAGGTGATCGAATTCTCGAAAGAGAATAAGAAGATCATCCTTTCCCATAGCAAAATCCACCAGGATGTTGCCAATGCCGAGAAGAACAAGGAGGCCAAAACCGGCCTGAAAAAGGAAAGCGATACCAAGAAGGCAGTCAAAAAACTCAAGGATAACCTGGAGAAAACGACCCTTGGCGATATCGATGCCCTTGCAAACCTCAAAGCTGACATGGTGAAGGCCGAAAACCTGGCACGTGACGCCAAACCGGCACAACCGGAAGCAGAAGCCGAAGCTGAACAGGCCGGTGAAGAAGCTGAGACCGAATAGTTCATCATGACTTTCTCGTTGACCGTGCTGGGCAGCAATGCAGCAATCCCGGCAAACAACAGGAACCTAAGCGCTCATTTGCTCAATGCAAATGAGCGCTTCTTTTTGATAGATTGCGGAGAAGGCACCCAGTTTCAACTCAGAAGGTACCACATCTCCATGCAGCGGATAAAGCGTATTTTTATCAGCCACCTGCATGGCGATCATTTTTTTGGACTGATCGGACTGCTCAATTCCATGCACCTGCTCGGCCGCAAGGAAGAGTTGCATCTCTACGCCCCCCCTGCATTGACTGAAATCCTCGATATCCAGATGGAAGCGTCGCAAACCACCCTTAATTTTCCGCTTCTTTTCCATCCGCTCCGGTTTGATCAGTACGATCTGCTATACGAGGATGGCAAAATTTCTGTTCACAGTTTTCCGCTCAAACACAGCATCCCTACCTGCGGTTTTATCTTTCGGGAAAAAAATCCCCCCCGCAAAATCCCGGTTGCCCGTTCGTATGCTTATTGCAGCGATACCGCCTACTGCGAACAGATCATCCCTTATATAAGCGAAGCAGGGCTTCTGTACCATGAAGCAACGTTCATGCAGGACCTGGCTGCAATTGCTGCCGACAAACTGCATGCAACTGCAGCTGAAGCGGCAGCCATCGCACTGAAAGCGGGGGTGAAAAAGTTGCTCATTGGTCATTTCTCGGCCCGGTATGAAGACATTGAACCCCTGCTGGCCGAAGCCCGGTCCGTTTTCCCGGAAACTTTCCCTGCCGAAGAGGGAATAATTGTCAATATCTGAAAGCATCTGTTTTTTTTACCTAATTTTGCTTTGAACTTGTTGCTGGTTCGCCGGGCTATATTCCGCAGCCTTTGTCATCGGGGGCCATGCGGACAGTGTCTCATAACTTCCGGGAGAAAAGCGATACACCATAAATCTGAAAAATGCTATGAAAACACTACTGAATCTGCTGTTTACCTCACTGCTTATTATTGCCACCATTTCTGCTTGCAAGAAAGATAATAATACCATTTATACCTCATCCGGACCTTTTGCCAATGGAGCGTTTATCTCCAACGAAGGCACCTACGGTATCAATAATGCTTCGGTCAGCTACTACGATTTTGCTGGAGATTCTGTCAGAAACTCGATTTATACGGTTGTCAACCATCACACACTCGGCCAGGTATTACAGTCGGTTTACATCGGCAACGGCAAGGCATATATGGTGTTGAACATCTCGGATACGGTCAGGGTAGTCACAGTGGATGATTTTAAATCCACCGGTTACATTACCGGGCTTAACTCGCCCAGGTTCATGACCTCCTATAATAACAAAGGCTATATTACCCAATGGGGCGAGAGCGGCGTTGTCAAAGTGGTTGATCTGAGTACCTATGCCATTCTTAAAACCATTAAAGTGGGTACCGGGCCCGAAGCAGCAGTTGCCGCTGGAGGAAACATCTTTGTTTGCAATGGCGGTGCTTACGATGTTGACTCCACCATCTCAGTCATCAACACCGCAAACGACAATGTCCTCCAGACCATCCAGGTAGGACATAACCCCAAGGAAGTGGTTGTTGATAAAAACAGCAACCTGTGGGTGATCTGTTACGGGTATGTCAAATATGATTCAAATTTCAACATCGTCCTGGAAACTCCATCGAAACTGGTGAAGTTATCAGGAGAAGCCCCATACCAGAAACTTGGCGAATTTATCATTTCCCCAACGCAGCATCCTCAGCACATTGATATCAGTCCTGATAAATCCACGATATACTATGGCGGAGGATTCGGCTACGCCGGTATTTTTGCCATGAGCATCACTGCGTCCACGTTACCGGTCGCTCCGCTTACGGAATCCAAGATGTTCTACGGATTCAATGTTAACCCCGGCAACGGTGATATTTATGCCCTTGACGCGGGCGATTTTACAAATCCTGGAAAGCTATTCCGCTACGGTGCACAGGGAAACCTGATCAGGCAATATACCGTGGGCGTAGCGCCGAATGGGGTGGCCTTTAATTAGGAGGAGGCGAGGTAGCGAGGTAGCGAGGTAGCGAAATAATGAAATGGTGAAATTGTGAAATGGTGAAATTGCAAAATGGTAAAATTGCAAAATGGTAAAATTGCAAAATGGTAAAATTGCAAAATAGTAAAATGGCGAAAAATTAAAAACTTGAAAAATTCTGTTGACACAAACCTATCCACCTGCCCACCTGCCCACCTGCCCACCTGCCCACCTGTCCACCTGCCCACCTGCCCACCTGCCCACCTGTCCACCCGTCCACCTGTCCACCTGTCCACCTAATTAACAACCACCTTCACCGTTCCCGAAAATTTCCCACCGGCAACCCGGAGTATGTAGATTCCTGAAGGCAGGCTTGTTATGTCATACTCCTTTTCCATGATTTGATTTCCGATGCGATCGAGGCTGCCCGACATGACTTTGGTTCCCAGCATGTTCAGCAGTTCCATGGTGGCATGTGAAGCGGTATTCCGCACGATTAACCGTAACTTACCTGAAGCAGGGTTCGGGTAAACCGAAAAATCCTGGTCTTGCTGATGTTCGCCAATACCGACACAATCGTCGAACGAAAAAATGACATGAATGGTTGCGCTGTTTTTGCAGCCGTCCTGGCTGATTACTTCGACTGAATAGGTCTGTATGTCATAACCGATCCCGGTGGTGGCCAGGGTGATTTTTCTGCTTATGGCACCGTTTGACCAATGGTAGGTGGATCCGGGATTTCCGGCGTCCAATGTTACCGTGTCATAAATGCACACGGTGCTGTCTGCCGGTCCGAGGTTGATTTTCGGCAGAGGATAAACTACCACATTGGTATTTCCTGTTACCTGGTTGAAACCATCGTTCACAACCACGTGATAGGTGGCGGTCTCCTGTGGAATAACGACCGGATCGGCTTCGGCTGAAACAAACCCGGCGGGCTGGGATGTCCATGCATAGGTATAAATGGCAGAACCGCCTCCCGACAGGGCAAAGAGTTTAGAGGTATCTCCGAGGCACACAGCATTTGGTTCAGCCACGGGGTTGACCGAGAGGGGGCCGCCGGCAACCGACACGATGACCTGGGAGGGTAAGCTTCCGCAGCTGCTTGTCAGGTCGGTGACTTTCAAAACGTAAATGATGGTGTGGGTCATGTTCCCGGTGGAAGGATCGGGCTGTGTGGAGGTAAACCCCGGCGGGTTTGAAGTCCAGTAGTAGCCATAAGTCCCGTAACCGCCGCTTGCCGTGCCGTGAAGGGTAGTACTCGTGCCGTTGGCAATGGTGACATTTTGGCCCGCATTGGCAATGGGAACCGGGTGAACGGTTACCAGGGCGGTGTCGTATACCGAATGAATGCACACATCAGTCACCCTGACGGTGTAGGTATTGTGACCGACAGGGGGCACCAGGTTCACCGTGCTGTCGGTTCCCGGGATGTTCCATGTGTATGCGAGGGGCATGATTCCCCCCGTAGTGTTGGCCTTGAGTTCTATGCTCGCACCGAAACACAGGGTCGTGTCATGGTTCGCGGCGATGGTCATGGGTTTGTAGTCTTCAATGTAAACGGTATCCCGTTTGATAACACCATCGCATGATATTTGGTTCAGGGTCAGGATGACCGTTTTTTCGCCTTCAGTCAGGGTATCCGCTACCGGGTGAATGATCACGTTCACACTGTCGGAACCTGGCGGGAAGACCACGTTGTCGGCAATCAGGGAATAATCGGCACCGTTTACAGCCGTTCCTCCTATGGTGTAATGAACTGTGTAGGGATAATCAAGAATCGCGAGGAGTTTAAAATTGATAGCAACATCATTGCATCCTTCTACGGCTTTGTTCCCCAAGGGAGGGATGGTGCTGTTGTTGACCATGTTCACACCCGGACTGCTGAAACTGTTTTGTTCCAGGAAAACGCCGGAATCGAGAATATGGTCGACCGCATCCCCGATGGCAAGTTTGATATGATAGGTCTGGCAGGGCTGTATAGCATACCACGACGAGAAAACATGTGTCAGCCCGTCATATTGGAAATATGCTCCGCCGGTGGGATTGGTCCACCGCGAAGCGGTATTCGCACACACATTGTTGATGGTCACATACGAGCCAAGTTCACCGGGCATCCTGGCAATGTTTACGCTATTGTTGGAGAAGGTTCCGGAAATCCCGGGCCCGCTGAGGAAAAATCCGAAAGCATCATTGATCTGGTTGCAGTATTCAAAGAATTCCTCTGAACCGAACACATAGCGGAATCTCACGGTGTCGAACTGTGGTATAAAGTCGAATTCAATCACTGCCTTGTCAAAGGTGTTTGTCCCGGAGATCAGGTTAAGGTCTGGGTCGCCGCCCCCTCCCGTTGAGGACCCGGCACCGGCATTGTTGTTTGGTCCGATGGCAATGCTGGCTTTTCCCGAGGTCATCAGGATGCCGCCGGATAAACCCAGCTGACCGGTTGCCATGCCTGTGGTAGCAAAAGTTCCGACCTGGTCGGAGGTGATCAATGCAGAAGATCCGTTAAATGTCACATTGCTGATGGTAATCCCTGCCCCGACAAGGTAATTCTGAACCAGCTGCTGAGGCGTCATGTTCATGGCAGCCCCCTGCACTACAGTAAGCTGCGCGTATGAAAACATGGGCGTGAGGACCGTGCCAAGCATCAGCACACATCCCGCCAGGGTTTTAAGAAAGGATTTCAGCATATCTGAACACATTACAATGGAATGCAATTATTGATCAACCTGGTTCACAAATCTGCCAGTCTTCAGTTTTTATAAAGCCATGCATCCCTGTAAGTCTTTTTAACCTCCTTTAGTTTGGCCATTACCTCTGGCTTGGAGGAGGATTCAAAAACAGATACCCTGATCTTATCATCTTTCGTGATCACTTTTGCACCGGGATAATCCTTTTCCTTAAGCGAATTCACCAGCTTGGCTGCCGTTTCCATCGTCAGGTTTGTTTTGACAATGATGTAATAGGTTTTTACGGCAGTATCATTCCTAACGGCAGGTTCGGCAGGTACACGTGCCAGCGTGTCGGCGGGTTTTACTGCGACACTGTCGGTTTTGACCGGTTTCACTTTGGCAGGACGGGTTTTTTTTATGATGGCAGTGTGTTTGAGGGTATCCTTAACTGAGTGCCTAAGGGTATCCCTAACCAGGCGCTTCAGGGTGTCTTTTGCAGGCACAGGGGGCTTACTGCCGCATGCCCAGGCATCTCCTTCAGGATCGGGAACCTCGCCAAACCATGCACACGCATAATTCTCATAGACGGAAATCCCGATCGCATTCCATGGCTTTCCCTGCCATTTTCCGCTGTTCAGCAAAAAGCTGTTAAAATATGTTTCAGTTTTCCACACCATGAAAACGGTGTCGGTGACCAGGGGGGCGTTTTCCCAGTAAACAATCTCATAAGCCCTGGAAGGGTAAGTGGTCAGCTCGCGTGGTTTATCCCATACCGAACTCTTCTTGTTTTCATCTTTCGGATAGCAGAATGGTTTCCAAAAGCTTTGGCCTGACCATGAGTGGAAATTGCATGGGCCCTTATCCGGATGGTGAAGTGAAAGATCTTTGGCATGCAGCGAGGCAACATAGCACAACGATTTGGAAAGATGGACAGGAGGGAGGTCATAGATTTGCCTGTATTCGTTAATCCGGTTGTATAGTTCCATCACTGGCTGACTCACACAGAAGTTCACAGGAACCCGCTTCCCCTGGATTACCAAGGTTTGTCCGCCGGAGGTCACGTGAATTGATGACGTAAGCATGATGAATGCCGCCATCCTCAACAGGTGTTTGATTTTTTGTTTTTTCATTTTTTCTCTAAAGGACCATTTTGCTGGGTTGCACTAACCACAAGTTTGTTATCGGGATCCAGCAGCCTGGCGTAAAAAGCATATGCTCCAAGGTTGTTTTCAATTTTAAGCAACAGCTTGTTCCAGCCAGGCTTCAGGGCAAGCTGTATTTCAGCCTGATCAGGTTCGGCTACCCGTTCACCGAAGTAGCGATAAACCTCCTTGTCATTTAAAAAGACCTTCCCGCCATCGTCTGTTCCAATAAAAAGCGTCGCCTTGCGATTTTCCTGTGAAAAGATGTATGTAACTGCATAGCATACCACCATTTCATGGGGATTGATCTTATCGACAAGCGACAGGAGCCCGTTCTCAGGAGTTTGTACGTAAAACCAGCGGATAGGTTGCCTTCCGCCTCCCTGGTAATCTTTTTGCAGGTCCACGTTACGCTCGGGCAGGTATACTGTGTCGAGCCCGCGGCGCATTGAGCCGATCTTCCGGGGGTTGGGAAATGGTCCGATGACATACCAGTCGGGAATGTAAACACGTTTTGGTTCCATGCTGATTCCGTCGAGCCCGATGTTATAGCCTTTTGATGTTGCATCCTTACCGGTCACGACGAACTGGATCTCCACCGCCCCTGAACCGGGATGCAGCCCTTTCAGCGTAACCTTGCCGGAAGGCAGGGTATAGGGTGAATAACCGCTGATCGTTCCTGCTTTGACTTTATTCACGAAAATATCTGCGTTTCCAAAATCGGGGCCAAGGGAATAGTATAGATTCATGTTGTACTCAGCCTCCCTGAGGCCATTCAGGTCGAGTCCGAAAGTTGATTTTTCATTTGCTTCGATCACGATCTGCTTGTTACCACCCCACTCGGGACCAAAATCGGACATATCCATCACCCTGGACTTAAGCCCACCCAGTTTGAATTTAAGGTTCTCGGCTTCGAACATCCGGGCTGGCTTGACGATACGCAAAGGTATCCGCTGGCCGGCAATGGGGAACTGGGGGAAGGGGGTGTGCGGTTCTAATTGGTACCAGTATACTGTTGAACTGTAATCTGCTATATCCTGGTTTCCATGCCCATGCTCAATGGTAACCTTTATATTTTTTTTGAATGGGATGGGATCGGTGATGTATTGGCGGTAAGCAGCGATCTGCCCCAGCGAATCATTTTTATAGATCAACCCGCTGTAAGGGCCGGCAAACTCCCCTTTGTTGAAATACCAGCCGGCCGAGAAAAAGTCCTCTGTCCCGGTCCCGTGGATCGATGGTCTTTTTTCGCCATCCACATAAATCATATCATCCCCTTCGAGGTAGCCCAGCTGCCCGTCGTACGATTGCATGTTCAGGTTAACGCCCACGATGTGACCTTTGCCCTCAGCCCGCAACATGACGTAATTCGAATCATAATTCGTCCGGATGCTGCGATTCCACTGGGCATGAAAATAGGCCACATCCGATTCCAGGGCATTTTCAAATTTTTGGTAATCCACCTGGTAGAAAAGTCCCCGGATTTCCTGGCGGGTTTCGTTCGCGACCTCGATCCGTGCATTGCTTTCAAAAGGCATCGGGAAATAACAAACATACCCGCCGCTTGTCATGCCCAGGTATTGCGACACATACTGCCGGTATTTAAATCCGCAGCCGAAAAAATCGCCCAGGGGAACTTCTACCGAAGGACGCGTTTCATCATCCCAGAAAATACGGAGGACCACCCTGCGCAGGAAATAGGGGTCCCGCGAATC